>Ga0187845_1001899_pt1 | contig 11692 bp, 6 predicted proteins | sample SpaLakP09_SKY_68_FD_134515 | JGI IMG/M metagenome (GOLD analysis project Ga0187845, IMG submission 134515) | Oligotrophic lake water microbial communities from Sparkling Lake, Wisconsin, USA - SP09_SKY_68 | ecosystem: Environmental > Aquatic > Freshwater > Lake | place: USA: Sparkling Lake... | reverse complement strand
GTGCCACCCAGTGCCACTTGCCGGCCTGCTGGTCTGCCGTGCGGTCGGGAAACTGGTTGATGTACAGCAGCAAGCTGGTGAGGATGGCAAAGGGCAGGCTGGCCCACAGCAAGGTGGGTTGCCAGCTCCCAGTCAGCAATACCGCCATACCCTGTGGCAGCAACAGAAAACACAGCAACACACTCAGCTCACCCAGGCCACGGCTGTTGAGCCGCAAGGGCAGTGCCGAATAGCCCCAGCCCAGCACCACGCCGACCAGGCCAATCAGCAACAAGGGCCAACCGCGCAGACTGACCAGATACAGACCACCCAACACCACCAGACCGAACAGGCCATAGGCCAGCCCCTGCATCTGCCCGGCACTGAGCACGCCGTTCTGGATAAAGCGGCTGCCACCGGTAAAAGGAAACAGCCGTGCGGTATTGGCAGCATCCGTACCATTGTGGTGGTCGGCTACATCATTGATGACATTGACAGCAGCATGGGTGAGCAAGGCCAGCATGAGGCCCAGCAGCGCCAGCAGCCAGTTTTGCTGCAAGGCTGGCCAGCCGCTGCCAGCCACACCCAGCACGACGCCGGACAGGGTAATACTGAGAAAAGCCGGCCGGGTGGCCAGCCACCAGCGCGCCGGATGCTGGGCCAGCACGGCCGCGCTGGGTTCGAGACTGACAGGACTCTGCGACATGAAGTGCTCCGCTGACTAATGACCAGAGCATAGCGCGAACAGCCGCCGCCAGGGTCTGCGCCAGCACAAGTTGAAGATGCCAAGCAGCACTAGACCAAACGCCCGCCCCGCACTTTCAGCCCCTGCCGCGCCAGTTCGCCAATGGCCCCGCCGCTAAGATTGGCATGGGCCAGCGCTACCGCCAGCGCGTCGGCCGCATCTGCCTGCGGCGTGCCGGACAGATTGAGCATGCGCACCACCATGTGCTGCACCTGCTCCTTGGCCGCCTTGCCATGACCCACTACCGATTGCTTGACCTGCAAGGCGGTGTAGTCGGACACCGCCAGATTGCGCATCACCAGCGCCGACACACAGGCGCCACGTGCCTGGCCCAGCATCAGTGTCGCAGCGGGATTGACGTTGACGAAAACTTGCTCAATGGCCGCCTCATGCGGCTGATAGGTATCGATCACGCCAAACAGACCGTCGATGATGACCTTGATGCGGTCTGCCAGCGGTGCGCCCTGTGGCGTGCGGATACAGCCGGACGCCACATAATGGCGCTGCTGGCCAACCAGATCGATCACCCCGAAGCCGGTGATGCGGCTACCCGGGTCTATGCCCAGAATGCGCCGGCTCACGCCGTCCAGCCCGTGGCAATGGCATCCGCCTCGGCCAGCCGCTCCGGCGTGCCCACATCCAGCCACAAGCCATCCAGCCGACTACCAGTGACCTGCCCTTGCGCCATGGCGGCGCGTAGCAGCGGTGCCAGCTTGGCCGGCTGCCCGGCCGGCGTGGCTACGAACAGGGCCGGATGGTAGGCGGCAATGCCGGAAAAGGTCAGACCGTTGCCAGCGGCTGGACTAGCCGCTAGCAGTCCATCCGCCAGCAGGCCGAAATCACCGGCCGGATGGTGCGGCGGATTATCCACCAGCAGCAGATGCGCCAGATGCTGCTGGCCATCCAGTTGGCTGGCTGCCTGTTTTAATCCGGCAAAATCGACATCGCTCAGCACATCGCCATTCACCACCAGAAAGGGCTGATCGCCCAGCAAGGGCAGCGCGCTGGCAATGCCGCCCGCCGTTTCCAGTGCCGTCGCCTCCGGGGAATAGACGATGGAAACGCCCAGACGACTGCCATCGCCCAGCACCTGCTCGATCTGCGCCCCCAGCCAGGCATGGTTGATCACCAGCTGGCGGATACCCACCGCCGCCAGGCGGCTGATATGCCACTCGATCAGCGGGCGGCCACCGGCCTGCAACAAGGGCTTGGGGGTATGGTCGGTCAGCGGGCGCATCCGTTCGCCGCGACCTGCGGCCAGAATCATCGCTTTCATCGCCTTGCCATCAGCCTTTGACACTCAATACCGGATAGCTCGACTGCAGCTCGGCATCGGTGTCGTCCTTGCCCACCAGTTGCAGCAGCAACTGGTAAAAAGGAGACAGCTCCTGATAGCGACGCGTGGTGCGTTTCAGGTATTTGATGAAGCGCGGAATCTCGCCACGGTACTTGTCCTTGCCATCGCGGTGGTAAAGTCTTGCAAAGATCCCGGCCACTTTCAGGTGGCGCTGCACCCCCATCCATTCGAAATCGCGGTAAAAATCGTCCACGCTTTCCGGCACCGGCAAGCCAGCTGCCCGTGCTTTTTCCCAGTAGCGGATGGCAATATCCAGTACGAAATCCTCTTCCCATTCGATGAAGGCATCGCGCAGCAAGGACACCAGATCGTAGCTGATGGGGCCGTAAACCGCGTCCTGGAAATCCAGCACGCCAGGCTTGCCCGGCGTGAGCATCAGGTTGCGCACAATGAAGTCGCGGTGCACATAAACCTTGCTCTGCGGCAGGATGGCAGCCAGCAAACGCTGGCATCCTTCGTCCCACAACTGGCGCTGGGCAAAGTTGAGCGGCTTGCCCAATTCCTGGGCGCAATACCATTCCGGAAACAGGCTGAGTTCCCGGCGCAGCAAGGCTTCGTCGTATTCCGGCAGTACGCCGGGCTGGCTGCCCTGTTGCAGCTCCACCAGGGTATCCACGGCCTCCAGCAGCAGGTGGCGGCGCACCAGCGGACGCTCATCGTGCTCCAGTGCAGCCAGCAGCGTGATCTTGCCCAGGTCCTCCAGCAGCATGAAGCCCTGCTCGCGGTCGCGGGCGATGATTTGCGGTACATTCACCATGGCGAACACCTCGCGAACCTTCACGTAGGGATCGGTGTCCATCTTCTCCGGCGGCGCATCCATGACGATGCGCGTGCTGCCATCAGGGAACTGCGCGCGGAAGTAGCGGCGGAAGTCGGCATCGGCGGCGGCAAACTCCACCACGATGTCGGTTTGCGGGTAAAGGCTGGTCAGCCAGCTTTTGAGTTGTTCCAAACGTTGCATGTCGGTTCGTCACGATGCTGATAGAATCGTCTGATTTTAACCTGCCCACCTGCCCACACGATATGGCTTTGTGCATGCTCAAACTGCAGCCCACGAGAATGACCCTGGCCCTGGCAGCCGCTTTTTCGGTTTCTGCCGCCCAGGCTGATGATATTGCGCCGCAGGCGCTTACCACGGTGCCCGCCGCCCAAGGCCAGACCCACGTCACGGCCGACCACATGGACGGGCAGATGCAGGACAAGCTCAAGGCCAACGGCGATGTGGTTGTCATCCGTGACAACCAGACCCTGGAAGCCGACTGGCTGGACTATTACCAGCAGCAAAACCGCGTCAAGGCTGGCGATCACTTCCGCCTGACACGCGAGAAGGACGTCGTCACCGGCACCACGCTGGATTACTGGATGGACGAGCATACCGGTTCCGCCCAGCAACCTTCCTTCCAGATGGGCAGTCCGGACACCCAGAACAAACCGGGTGGCAGCAAGCGCAGCCTGGCCAAAGCCGGCATTGCCTTTCGCGGCGATGGCAGCGAGGTGCAATTCACCGGGCCAGATCAGTACCGCCTGATCAACAGCAAGATCAATTCCTGCGTGGTGGGCGATGATTCCTGGTATCTGAAATCCTCCACGCTGGACCTGAACTACACCACCAATATCGGTGTGGCACGCAATGCCCGGCTGGAATTCCAGGGCGTGCCGATTCTCTACACCCCATGGATCGACTTCCCGCTGGATGGCAGCCGCAAATCCGGCCTGCTGGCGCCGACCTTCCGCTCGGGCAGCAGTGGCTTCGACCTGGCACTGCCCTACTACTGGAATATCGCCCCCAATTACGACGCCACCATCACGCCGCACATCAATCTCAAGCACGGCACCATGCTGGCTGGCGAGTTCCGCTATCTGGAGCCGGATTTTTCCGGCAGCATCTATACCGAGCAGCTGCGCAATGACAAGCTGACCAATACCGACCGCTATGCCTGGTACGCCACGCACAAGCAAACGGTGATACCGGGTCTGACCTTCGGCTACGACTACAACTACGTTTCCGATGTCAATTACTTCACCGACTTCGGCGACCGCACCCTGACAGCCACTAACGTCAACCTGCTGCGCCAGGCCTGGGTCAACTACACCACCAGCTGGCAGGGTGGTAGCGTCAATACCATGCTGCGCGCCCAGCGCTACCAGACGCTGGAAGACCCGATCATCCCGGCCGACCAGCCCTATGCGCGGCTGCCGCAGATTACCCTGAACGCCAACCAGAAGCTGCCGGACGGTTTCAGCTTCAATTTGCAGGGCGATCTCACCCGCTTCTCGCACCCCACGCTGCAGACCGGTGACCGCTTTGTCGCCTATCCCAGCGTGAGCTGGGCGTTCGAGCGCAGCTGGGGCTTCATCAAGCCGAAATTCGGCGTCAACTACACCAGCTATTCACTGAATGCACTGGGTAGCGATACCACCCCGGGCAGCAACATCACCCGTACCCTGCCGATTTTCAGTACCGACTCCGGCCTGTACTTCGAGCGCGATGCCAGTTTCCATGGCAGCGATTATGTGGAAACCCTGGAACCACGGCTGTTTTACGTTTACATCCCGGCCAAGGACCAGAGCAATATTCCCAACTTCGACAGCTCGGAAAACGACTTCAACTTTGCCCAGCTGTTCTCGGAAAACCGCTTCTCCGGCTGGGACCGCATCAATGCGGCCAACCAGCTGACTGCGGCGCTGACCAGCCGGCTGATCAGCAGCGAAACCGGTATCGAGCGCTTGCGCGTGATGCTGGGTCAGCGCTACTACTTCAAGAACGAAGACACCTCCTTGTACGGTGACCAGATCACCCTGCAAAACAACAGCAAGGGCTTGCTGGGTAGCCTGGGTGGCGACCTGACCCGCGCCTGGCGTCTGGACAGCACCTATGAATACAACCAGGACCTGTCCAAAACCCAGCGTTACAACCTGCAAGTACGCTACAACCCGGAGCAGGGCAAAACAGTCAGCCTGCGCTATCGCTACGGCCGCTACGAGCAGATCGGCGATACCACGCAATATGGCCCCTTGCGCCAGATCGATTTCGGTGTGCAGTGGCCCATCGCCCGCCAGTGGTATGCCGTGGCACGGGAAAACTACTCGCTGATCGACAACAAGCCGCTTGAGCATCTGCTCGGGGTGGAGTACAACGACGGCTGCTGGACCACGCGCGTCGTGCTGAAACGTGACGCTTCGCTGGCCACCACCATTACTTCCGCCACCACACATACCGGTGTATTTTTCCAGCTGGAACTGCGCGGTCTGGGCGGTTTGGGCAGTAATCCCACTTCCGAACTGAAACTGGCGATTCCTGGCTACTCCAATATTTCCGACATCCGATCCAATTGACCATGAAAAAAACCCTGCTTGCCCTGTTGATCGCAACCATTGTCCAGACGACCCATGCGGCGCCGGCGTCCCCGGTCAACGAGCTGGATCGCATCGTGGCCGTGGTCAACAAGACCGTCATCACCAATATCGACCTGCAAAACCGCATCGATGCCACCATCCAGCAGCTCAAGGGCCAGAACGTCACTCCGCCCGCGCGCGACATCCTGGCACACCAGGTGCTGGAGCAGATGATTACCGAACAAGTGCAAATGGAGTACGCCAGCAGCAATGGCATGCGCGTGGACGAGCACGACCTGGACCAGGCCATTGCTGATCTGGCCAAGCAGAACAAGCTGGATGTCAAAGGCCTGCAGGCACAGCTGGCCAAGGAAGGGGTGCCCTTCGCCCGCTTCCGCGAAGAAATCCGTCGCGAAATCGTGCTGGCACGCTTGAAGAACAATGAAATCGGCTCGCGCATCAATGTCACCGACAGCGAAGTGGACCAGGTACTGAAAAGCGCACAGAGCGCCAATCGCAGCGAATACCACCTGGCCACCATCCTGATCAGCACCCCCGAGCGTGCCGATGCCAAACAGCTGGACAACCTGTCGGCCAAGGCCAACAAGGCACTGGGCGAGCTGAACGACAAGCAGCCCTTTGCCAAGGTAGCCGCCAGTTACTCCGACGCCCCCAACGGCATCAAGGGGGGTGATCTGGGCTGGCGTCCGGCGGCCACGCTGCCGCTGGAGTTCGTCTCCATGCTGGATCAGCTGAATCCCGGTCAACACACCGGCGTCATCCGCACCGCCCAGGGCTTCATGATTTTCCAGCTGATTGAAAAGCGTAGCGGTAACCAGCCCATGGTGGTGGAGCAATACCACACCTCGCACATCCTGATCCGCACCAACGAGGCCGTATCAGAGGCTGATGCCAAAAACCGCATCCTGCAGATTCGCGACCGCATCCTGCGTGGCGCCAAATTCTCCGAAATGGCCAAGCTTTATTCCGAAGACGGCAGCAATGTCAAAGGCGGCGATCTGGGCTGGGTGAACAAGGGCGACATGGTGCCGGAATTTGAAAAAGTCATGCTGGCCCTGCCGGTAGGCACGGTGTCCGAACCGGTACGCAGCCCCTTCGGCTGGCATTTGATTCTGGTGGAAGCCAAACGCAATCAGGACGTATCGGCCGACCGCGAACGCCAGACCATCAAACAGCAACTGCGCCTGCGCAAGCTCGACCAGGCATATCTGGACTGGGTACGCCAGCTGCGCGATTCCGCCTTTGTTGAAGAACGCCTGGACGACAAGTAAGCCATGACTGCGCCCCGCCCCCTGCTGGCCGTCACCGCTGGCGAGCCAGCAGGCATCGGCCCGGATCTGGTCCTGCAACTGGCAGACCACAGCGACGGCGCCCGGCGGGTCATCATTGCCGACCTGTCACTCTTGCAGCAAAGGGCGGCGCAGCTGGGCTTGACCGCCCTGCGCTTTCAGCCCTACCAGACAGGGCAGGCGGCGGCTCCGGCCGGCGTACTGGAGGTGCTGCATGTGCCACTGGCCGCAGCGGTCACCCCCGGCCAGCTGGATCCGGCCAATGCCCGCTACGTGCTGAACACCCTGGATGTGGCGATAGCCGGCTGTCTGTCCGGCGAGTTTGCCGCCATGGTCACCGCACCGGTGCACAAGGGGGTGATCAACGATGCCGGCGTGCCCTTCAGCGGACATACCGAATACTTGGCCGAGCACACCGGCACGCCGCGCGTGGTGATGATGCTGGCCGGTGCCGGCATGCGGGTGGCGCTGGTCACCACCCATCTGCCGTTACGTGCCGTGGCGGACGCCATCACCAAAGCGGAGCTGGAAGCCGTCATCCGCATCCTGCATGCCGATCTGCAACAGAAATTCGGTCTGCCGTCCCCGCGCATCCTGGTCGCTGGCCTCAACCCGCATGCCGGGGAATCCGGCCACATGGGGCGCGAGGAAATCGACGTCATCGAACCAGTATTGCAACAGTTGCGCGCCCACGGCATGCAGCTGATCGGCCCACTGCCGGCCGATACCCTGTTCAATCCCGACAAGCTGGCCCAGGCCGATGCGGTGCTGGCCATGTATCACGACCAGGGCCTGCCGGTGCTCAAATACGCCAGCTTTGGTGCCGGTATCAATATCACGCTGGGCCTGCCCATCATCCGCACCTCGGTGGATCACGGTACCGCGCTGGACCTGGCCGGCAGCGGTCGCGCCGACCCCGGCAGCCTGTTCGAGGCCGTCAAGCTCGCCGAGCAACTGGCACAGAACCGGCAATAACAGCCCATGCCGTACAACGCAGCCCCTGTTGATAACAGGGGCTTTTCCTTTTGCGGCAAGGCTTTAGCACATCACTACCAATATTGTCCGACAACATCCAATTTACCCGGATATCTTCACGTCAAAATGAGAAAATGACGCATGCGGCATTTTTCGCAACGCAGCAATTGGGCTAAACTAGCCGGTAATATATTCAAACAATTACTGCAGCACGGACCATGACCACCAGCAACCAGCAGCGTCTTCGCGAGATTCCTTACAACTACACATCGTATTCGGACCGGGAAATCTTCATCCGGCTTCTGGGCGAGCCCATGTGGGCACTGCTGGAAGAGTTGCGCAGCGAGCGCAAGACCGGCCGCTCCGCCCGCATGCTGTTCGAGGTGCTGGGCGACATCTGGGTAGTGGATCGCAACCCCTATCTGGTGGACGACCTGCTGGACAATCCCAAGCGCCTGTCGGCACTGGTGGAAGCCATGCACCACCGCCTGCAGGAAGTGGAAAAACGCCGCGAGGGCAATGACAAGGTGGGCCGGCTGATCGCAGCGGCCCGCGAAGCGGTGGACCGCTTTGCCCAGCAGTTTGCCGAAACGCGCGAGCTGCGTCAGGCCATCCTGAAGAAACTGTCGCGCCATACCCGCAAGGACAACATCCTGTTCGACGGCCTGGCCCGCGTGTCGCACGTGACCGACGCCACCGACTGGCGTGTCGAATACCCCTTCGTGGTGCTGTCGCCGGATACCGAAGAAGAAATTGCCCCGCTGGTGCGCGCGCTGATCGAACTGGAGCTGACCATCATCCCGCGTGGCGGTGGTACCGGCTACACCGGCGGTGCCGTGCCGCTGGATCGCCGCAGCGCGGTGATCAACACTGAAAAACTGGTGCAGCACAATGGCGTGGAATACATCGGCCTGCCGGGTCTGGATGGTGAGCGCGCCACCATTCAGTGTGGCGCTGGCGTGGTCACCGCCCGGGTATCGGAAGCAGCCAGTGCCGCCGGCCTGGTGTTTGCGGTAGACCCGACCTCGGCCGAAGCCTCCTGTATCGGCGGCAACGTCGCCATGAATGCCGGCGGCAAAAAGGCCGTGCTGTGGGGCACTGCGCTGGACAACCTGGCCAGCTGGAAAATGGTGGATACCGACGGCAACTGGATGTTCATCGAACGCCTGGCCCACAACTACGGCAAGATCCACGACATCGATGTCGCCAGCTTCCGCATCACCCGCTTCAAGGATGATGACAAGACCGTCCTGTCCACCGAACAGCTGGACATCCCCGGCCCCTCCTTCCGCAAGGTGGGTCTGGGCAAGGACGTCACCGACAAATTCCTGTCCGGCCTGCCTGGCGTGCAAAAGGAAGGCACCGACGGCATCATCACCAGCGCACGCTTCGTGCTGCACAAGATGCCGGCGCACACCCGCACCGTCTGCCTGGAGTTCTTCGGCACGGTCGCCCAGGCCACCCCGGCCATCGTGGAAATCACCGACTACTTCAAGCCGGATGGCGCAGGCTGCAAGGCTGGCGTGCAGCTGGCTGGCCTGGAGCATCTGGACTGGCGCTATGTCCGCGCCGTGGGCTATGCCACCAAGGCCAAGAGCAAGGGCCGGCCCAAGATGGTGCTGATCGCCGACATCGTCTCCAACGATGAAAACGCCGTAGCCGAAGCTGCCAGCCAGGTAGTGCGCTATGCCAATGCCCGTACCGGCGAAGGTTTTATCGCCGTCACCGCCGAGGCGCGCAAGAAGTTCTGGCTGGACCGTTCGCGCACCGCCGCCATTGCCCGCCACACCAATGCCTTCAAGATCAACGAAGACGTGGTGATTCCGCTGCCGCGTCTGGGCGACTACTCCGACGGCATCGAACGCATCAATATCGAGCTGTCCGTCGCCAACAAGCTGCGCCTGCTGGACACCCTCACCGAATACTTCCATGGCCGCCTGCCGGTAGATACCGAAGGCGGTGCGGTTTCTGCCGATGAAATCATCGGCGAGCGTCGTGGTACCGCGCTGGAGCTGATTGCCACGCTGCGCCAACGCTGGCAGTGGCTGCTGGACAATCTGGACGCACCGTTTGCCCAGTACCGCGCGCAATGGCCAGATGCACCGCTGGTAGATGCCAATGCCACGCCAGCCACCCTGTTTATCGCCATGCGCGACTTCCAGCTGCGCGTCAGCTGGAAAGACGAACTGCTGAACGATCTGGAAAGCCTGTTCTCCGGCAAGGCCGATGCGCCCATCCTGGATGCCGTGCATGCCCTGCACCAGAAGGTGCTGCGCGGTCGCGTGTTCGTGGCGCTGCACATGCACGCCGGTGACGGCAATGTGCACACCAACCTGCCGGTCAACTCCGACGACTACGACATGCTGCAAACCGCGCACAAAGCCGTGGCACGCATCATGGAGCTGGCCCGCAGCCTGAACGGCGTGATTTCCGGTGAGCACGGCATTGGCATCACCAAACTGGAATTCCTCACCGAAGAAGAAATCGCCCCCTTCCGCGCCTACAAGCAGCGCATCGACCCCAAGGGCCATTTCAACAAGGGCAAGCTGTTGCCGGGGGCCGACCTGTCCATGGCCTATACCCCGTCCTTCGAATTGCTGGGCGCGGAATCGCTGATTCTGGAACAGTCCGACATCGGCAGCATCTCCAACAGCGTCAAGGATTGCCTGCGCTGCGGCAAGTGCAAACCGGTGTGCTCCACCCACGTGCCGCGTGCCAATCTGCTGTACAGCCCGCGTAACAAGATTCTCGGCGTCGGCCTGCTGACCGAGGCCTTCCTCTACGAAGAACAAACCCGCCGTGGTGTCAGCCTCAAGCATTTTGACGAGCTGTCCGACGTGGCCGACCACTGCACGGTCTGCCACCGCTGCGTGAAGCCCTGCCCGGTAAAGATCGACTTTGGTGATGTCTCGGTCGCCATGCGCAACTTCCTGCGCAAGACCGGCAACAAGCGCTTCAACCCCGGCACCGCGCTGGGCATGGCCTTCCTCACCGTCAAGGACCCGGCCACCATCAAGGCCATCCGTGGCGGCCTGGTCGGCTTTGCCTACAAGGCACAGCGCCTGGGCTACAGCGTGGGCAAAAAGCTGCACCTGACCGGCGCGCAGACCAAGCAACCACCGTCCACCGTGGGCAAGGCGCCGATCAAGCAGCAGGTGATTCATTTCATCAACAAACCAATGCCGGGTGGCCTGCCCAAGAAAACCGCGCGCGCCCTGCTGGATGTGGAAGACGCCAATGTGGTACCGGTGATCCGCAACCCGCAGTTGGCCGAAGACGCCGAAGCGGTGTTCTACTTCCCTGGCTGCGGCTCGGAGCGTCTGTTCAGCCAGGTGGGCCTCGCCACCCAGGCCATGTTGTGGCATGTCGGCACCCAGACTGTGCTGCCGCCGGGCTATCTGTGCTGCGGTTACCCGCAGACTTCGGCCGGCTATGCCGACAAGGGTGAAGCCATCACCACGGAAAACCGCGTGTTGTTCCACCGCGTGGCCAATACGCTGAACTACCTGGACATCAAGACCGTGGTGGTGAGCTGTGGCACCTGCTACGACCAGCTGGCCAAATACCGCTTCGAGGACATTTTCCCGGGCTGCCGCATCATCGATATCCATGAATACCTGATGGAAAAGGGCCTGAAGCTGGAAGGCATCGGCGGGCAGAAGTATATGTACCACGACCCCTGCCATACCCCGATGAAGGCTTACCAGCCGCTGGATGTGGCCAACAAGCTGCTGGGTGGCGGCGTGACGCTGAGTGACCGCTGCTGCGGCGAATCCGGCACCTTTGCCGCCAGCCGTCCGGATATTGCCACCCAGGTCCGTTCGCGCAAGGAAGAAGAAATCAACAAGGATCTGGCCAAGATCGGTGCTACCGAGCAGCCGGTGAAAATTCTGACCTCCTGCCCGTCCTGCCTGCAGGGTCTGTCACGCTACAGCCCGGATACCGGCACCGAAGCCGACTACATCGTGGTGGAAATGGCCAAGCATATCC
>Ga0187845_1001898_pt1 | contig 11695 bp, 9 predicted proteins | sample SpaLakP09_SKY_68_FD_134515 | JGI IMG/M metagenome (GOLD analysis project Ga0187845, IMG submission 134515) | Oligotrophic lake water microbial communities from Sparkling Lake, Wisconsin, USA - SP09_SKY_68 | ecosystem: Environmental > Aquatic > Freshwater > Lake | place: USA: Sparkling Lake... | reverse complement strand
ATAATCGACTCTTTTTTGGAACGCAATGTCCTTGGCCGATTCTGGGTATGGAGTAGCAGTTTTCATTAATTCTTCTTCTTCATTTGTCATTTTTGGTTTATAACCATAGCAATTTACCCCAAATTTGACATTTGGATTTGCTATATATCCTCCATTGATTCCTGCTCTACCACAATCGTTTTCGTGTCCTGGTGTTTTTTGCAAAGTATTATAGGTTTGTTTTTGTGTTGGAAATAATGCCAACTGATTTGCGGACCATCCATAATTGCACCACTCCGCTCCATTGTTATAGGCTTGTTCTATTTGGTCATATGACGCTAAATCGGAACCATATGCTTTACATAATGCTTTAGCATTATCATAATTATAATAGTTTCCTGGTATATTGAATACTTGTTTTTTTATTTTGATTTCAGGAACAGGTGCTGGTTGATACGTGCTTTGGTCCACCACAATATCAACGGATGTTTTAGGTGTAAATAGCCCTTGAACATACGCGGTTACATTAATACTAAAAAAGTATTGAAATGCGTTAATAACAATGAGAACCAGCAATATAGCAATAATAATTATTCCTATTATGGTAGAGCCTTTATCAGAACTACCACTAGTGCTTTGACTATTTCCTAAACTAGACGAATCGCCGCCAACAGATGAAAACACATAATATGAAATGATGATTATGAATAAGATAACGAAAACCATCGGATTTAAAATGTAACTATTTAAATAATTATACATATGGACTGGGTCAGTTGTTGATGTGGTATTTACTACTTCCATTTCTAATATATAAATATGTATAAAAAATATAAAAATATAATTGTAATATATTATCTAAAAATTTGTTGGCTAAAAAATTATTGTCTAAAAATACTAGATAATAATTTTATCTTCAAGGGTCTATAACTAGGTCGACTTTTTTCTATAAAATAACACATATGCTTTTGGAGAAATAATGGATTCAACCAAGCCAACTTCAGCTACATTGGTGTCGTTATAATGATACCATTTCCCATTGGCATTTTTAACATAAGCGGTATAATGTCCACCCATTACGCCGCCACTATGATTGCAAACACCATATAATTCGTATTTATACATTTCTTTTTTATATCCAATTACATAATTAGACAAGTCTAAATCAAATGGAAATTGAATAAGAATTTGGTTTTTTTGAAAGCGGTTATTAAATCTTTTAAAATCTATTACTAAAATATTTGGAAAAGACCAAAACTGTATTTTTTTCCTAATATTTATTCGCTCCTTGATATTTTCGTTATACCAACCATTGTCGCCTTCTAATACTTCTCCCTCTACGTAATGATTTAAACAATCGATGAGGGTTGGGGATTTGTTTTCAGGAGGTATAGGTAAATCAATCATAAAATAAGGCTCAGGAGTTATTTTCATTTGCTTTCCAGTTTCTAAATGAGTAATTTCTGATACATGCACTGCATAAAATAAGTTCCATACTTCAGAATACTCTTTGGAATACATGTTCCTAATCATTTCGAAACATTGAATCGCAATTTTATCTGTTTCATTTTCAGGATTCCCAGAAATAGTCATTTTTATTTCTCTAGATAATGCCGTGTGAAAACAATCAATTAAAAACAAAAGAAATTCTGGTAGGTCGTTTTGTGAATACCCAGTAAAGATTCCCATCCCCTTTATTTGGGCTACTTTTTGAATTGTTTTTATAAATTTACCAGGTGACACAACACAATTAGAGGTCCACATTATTTTTCGCAAGTTATCCCATTCTAATACTAATGCTGAATCGCATTTATTTTTTAATTTTCTTTTATAATTGTCTTCCTCTAAAAAATTATTAAATTCGTATGTATGAGACAAAACTTGTATACACGAATTTACAAAACAAGTATTTCCTAGATTGGCAAGACCACTTAAGCCATTGTTTTTATATTTTTCAAAATTCATAATTATAACTGATTAATTATAATAGAGTAATATATTTAAACATATTTTTTATATATATTATATTATAATACATAGTATGAATAACTACCCTACGAATAACTACCCTACGAATAACCATTCGAGAGAATATAATATAAGTAATGAGAACTTGTTACTTATAGGTATATTGAACAGTATGTATAATGATAATATAAGACAAATAAATAATTTATCAGAGTCGATTCATTTATTAAATGAGACGAATAGTGAAATTCGTAACTTATTGACACAAATATTGTATACGAATACGAATCGACGCAACCAATTTTATAGACCAACCTCATCTAGCTTACCTAATTTTAGGCAACATATTACGGCGCCATCACATATGCGGTCTAATGTAAGAAGGGTTACGGCAAATACAGGGCTTTACGATTTCCTAACAAATGAGAATGATAATCATAATGATAATCATAATGATAATCATAATGACAATGACCATCTTTATAGAAATAGAAATACAAGAACTGATACGACCAGAACAAATGTAAATGCAAATAGAAATACAAATGTCTCTCAATTTTGGCAAAATTTTTTTCAACCCATAGCCATTTTTCCTACCCAAACGCAAATCGAAACGGCTACCAGAACAGTTCAATATGGAGATATTGTCTCTCCTATGAATAGAGCCTGTCCTATATCACTTGAAAATTTCAATGACACCGATATTGTAAGTGTTATTCGTTTTTGCAGTCACATATTTAATAGAGATGAATTGAACACGTGGTTTAGGACGAATTGTCGATGTCCTGTGTGTAGATATGATATTCGGAACTACCAACCAAATATGAATAGAGACACAACTGATCATCCAAGCGAATCGAGAGAACAAAGTGAGTCCGAAAACCAGGATGCACCTGCAAATAATGAGGAAATAACCCAACCATTGACAACTATTCGAGATGGAAATGCTGCACCAAATTCTTCGATAGTTTTCGATTTTTATTTTGACAACAATATTTTTCGAGATATATCAGACAATTTTGGAACCAATAATACCAGTGATGTTTCGTTAATTTCTTCTCTACTGAATAATGCTCTAAATAATAGTAGAGGGTTTCGGTAATTATTATTGTAAATTACATAAAGATAAATTTGATAATAATATTATGATGGTTAGACATCGTAATAATATAAAGGATACTGAGAATATGACAAATGAAGAAATTCACGAAGAACAAGACAAAGAATTATGTATACAATCAATGTTTTCTTTTGATTATTTATTACCTGATTTTTGCGGTAAAATGAAACTATATGGATATGCTATATATAATTCAGGTCTAGTCATAATAAATATTTCAGGGATATATGTGGCATGGATTTTGTTACACTATATAGCCTCACAATGTTATATTACATTTTGTGTTCCAAATACAATGTATGGCTTTATGATGTCGCCCTTTTTGGCACCAGCGCCTCACTGTCAAGGTCTCCGATGGGCTATATATAATGGGGCAAATGTCATTGGTAATATGTGGATTGTTTTAGGAACGTGGTTATGTTGTCATATATTACGTCGTCCAGAAAAGTAGTGACAATTATACAAAAAACACTATTATACAAACGATAATAGGGATCAATAAAATATACATATAAAGAAGAAGACCATTATTTATAATATAATCTAAAATAATATAAAAACAAACTGGTAATAATTGTTATATGACCATGTGCGAAAGACACGGAAATAGATGGACGATTCGAGAAATTTTATCATTACAACGAGAATATGAATTATTAGATTTAAGTGTACAACAAATGGCTTCACTTCATCAGAGAACCGAAACAGCGATTTTATGTAAATTAGAAGCAGAGGGGTTCATTACTTCATGGGATGATGTAAAAGGTTTTGACTCTAAGAAATACCAAGATATTTGTTCAGGGGCAATTCACGAAGCTTGTAGCGAAGAAGCCTCTTACGATTCAGATTATGTAGACGAAGAAATTTATTCAGATGATGAACTATCATTGGATGATGAGAGTGAAGTAGATAAACTTACCGAACGTGTATGGAATTTAGAAACTAGTGTAAAAGACATTGGAACCATGGTATCTAAAATGTTTAACAGTTGGGTTGCTAAGAAATCCACCAAAAGAGAACCATTACGAAAATATTAGATAACTGATAAATAAAAATAACGAATAAAAATATCAAAAAAAAAACAAAAAACAAAAAACAAAAAACAAAAACAAAAACAAAATAAAAAATTGTATTGATGCAATTTTTTATTTACTAGTAAATGGAAGAATAAAATACTTATTTTGCGACAACGAATTTCGTAATGCTTTGATTACCGTTTTTTTGATTATTTGTTTCCCTTAAATATTCATCAAACAAAATCGCCTTTATCTCTTTACATCGCAAATCTTCTACTTTTTCATGATATTTTTCAGAATCATTACCATATTTTTTACGCAAATTTTCTACATTTCTTTTAAATTTCATTAACTGTGGGGTGTTTTTCTTGCTTTCCCATATTTTTTCCAGAACCAGCGCGAATACTTGCTGAACAGGTTTCATGATTTGATTGGTAATATAAAACGAATAATCTATTTTTAGTTTATTTTCTACAATAAATGTCGGCGTTTCTATTTTCTCCCCTTGGAGCGCCTTTTTGTCTTTGGTGGAAATATATACAAAGGGTATTCTATCTCCAGGTCCTGGTTTATTACCTGGGTCGCGTGCAGTGATTCTATCGGCTAGCACTTTGTGAGCGATGGATTGCGGATTTTTGTATCCAGACCGCAGTGATTTTGTAATGATGAGTTTATCCATGGCATATTTTTCGTCAACTATATTTTGTAAACACGATTTTAAGAAATCAATCGCTTCTTGAATATTTTGTTTCTTCATCAATATATCAATAATACCTCCATAAATATCCTTCACAATGGGCGCATTATCACGCCGTTTTAATACAATACCCATTTCCTTACGTTTGCCTTTATTGGGGTCGGTCTCATAGAGCATACCCACATATCTTTTCTTCGATAATAAACAAAATGGCATGAATGTTTTTTCATACTCTAAATCGTGTGGACCTTTTAAGAATTTAGAAGCTAAATGGCCTGCTTCTTGTGCAATTTCAATCGTAATTTCGAGCGCTTCTTTGCCTCTGATTGGTTTACCGTCTGGTGTTTGCAAATTAAATGTAAAGAATACAGAGTCTGTATTATGCACAATTATATTTCCTATTCCAGCTGCGAAATGATGGTTTTCTGTTGTTAAATCATACACATAACCTTCGTATGAAATTTCTCCCATTGATACAATTTTATCATGACGCTCTTCTGAAACAACGTTTGTAGAAATACATATTTCGTCATAATCATATGATATACAAAACGGAACATTACAACTATTTAAGAAATTTACGTAAATGGCAGCATCAATCATTGAATTATATTTTTTCATTTTTGAAATATCGGTTATCTTATACTTTTGCTCCACTTTTTGGAAAAGTGGATTATGCATTAACTCTGAACCTTCTTGCACATCTTTTGGCGATATTTCGTTACCATTAGGCAACAATAGCGAATGGTCGTCGGTTACATCTACTAATCCAGTATGTGTTAAAATCCGCATCATTTTCTTATGAGGTGCTAAGGTATGTCTAATTACTCTATTTAATTTAGTCCACCCTTTTTCTGTCCAGGTTTCAATGCCGTCTAATTCGCAAACTTCTTTTTCTTGTTTACCGAGTTCTACGCATTGAACCCATTTATTATTTCCATATTTTTCTGCCAATTGTTCAATGGTTACTATATCAAATATTCTATTTCCGTCTTTTTGAAGTTTGGATATATATACAGGGGTATAATTCGCAACACTGTCGCCGTATATGTATTCCGCCTTGGTCAACACTGGTCCATATTTTTCCGTTTCACATATTTTGTTTCCATAACATTCTTCGATTATTTTTTTGGCATACGTCAATAGTTTACGACCTGTTGCGGTGGTGCATGCCGCAATATCTTTTTCATAAAATGTGCTGGTTTTGGCCCCACATTGTCCATAAAGTGAATTGGCGGTTACTTTATAACCTAATTGCCTCTGGTCTAATACATTTTTCATGAATTCGTCGGTTTGTTGCGGAATCAATTTTCTAGTATCTTTTCTAGCCTTTAATAATTCTTTTAAAATAGAGGGCATAATTCCTTCTGCCTCACCATTTTTATCTAGTAACGGTTGAGCAAAACGACACATTTTATACCCATTTAAAACTTTTTCAGCGGCGGCTTTGGGGTTTTTTCGTCGATATACATAAGTGTCATATTTAATATCTACGTATTCATAACCAGGCAAGTTATCATAAATATAGACGCCGTTTTCATCTTTTTCACCCCATTCTTCAATCAAATTACCAGCTAAATCATATTCTAATGTCCACACCTTCGTATCATGTGACAGATTTTCACTAATCATTGAACTCGGATACAGCGAAGCATAATCCACACACGCAACAGGATTATCGAGATATAAATCGCATTTTGGGTCTAACACGATAGCACCCTCATAACCTTCGTCTAAATCACCCTTTTCTATTACAGGCATTAACGTCTTTTTCTCGCGACATTTTTTCGCCACATAACTCGTTAATTTAATACCCTGGCCACGCATAACAAGGAAATTTATTGGCACACTACAAATTTTCGCCATTTCAATAAACCCAGTAAGAATATCCGATTTATTAAACAAATAGTGCACTAGATTACAATCCTGAATACAGTATTTCGCTATCACCGCGCGGTCGTCTGCGGTTCCATTGGTTTTCTTGAAAATTTCTTTGGGTGTCACATCATCCTTCGCCAAACACCACCGCACTTTTTTATTTATTATATCTGGATTAACGACGGCATCAATGATAAACTTGCCCTTGGATTTATCTACATAAGTAACTGCATATTTGGCACCGTCCGCATAATAATCTACAGAATGCCCAATTTCTTCAAAATGAACATAACTGCCGACCAAAAGGCCTGTCATATTCGATGTTTTAATAATTGTTTGCTGACACGAAGAAGTAAGACTATCGTCATTGTGTTCTTCTAATCCCTTTACAAAATCGCCTATAAAATTACCAGCCACGTAATCCAATTTGTATGATATTAAATTGGCTTCACGACGATAAAAGTTGTATAAATCAACCTGTAAACGACCATTCATCTTTATAAATCTCAAGTCATGTTGACCACTCGCAATTTGCAACGTGCTTTCCTCGATGTTCCATTTACCGCTATCTTTATCTTTCACACCACAAATTTCGTCCTTGTTACGAGATAATTTCAAAAACTCTTCCACACAATTATTCTCCTCTGCACGATGAAACATAAATTGGTAATCAAAACCAAATATATTATAACCGATAATAATGTCAGGATTTTCTTTTTGGACGAGTTTTTGCCAAGCTAATAATACCTCGCGCTCTGTAGTATAGGATTCGACCACCGAGTTTTCAATAGGCATGTCCGAGCAACTATTTAAAACGATACAATGGTTAAAATGGGGGTCAGTATTGCCGTAATTCATAAAGGTTGAACCAATAAAGGTGCATTTATCGCCTTCTAATTTCGGAAATTTGGAATTTAATGATACATTCAATTCATTCAGTTTACCTTCGCGTTCAAAACTTTTATCGCAAATAATATCCACAATGGTTGCCTTTTTATTTGTATACGATTTTATGTATTTATGCTCATAGCCGTCTTCTTCTTCCTCCGCAGACATTCGCTCAAAAAGCGCCTCTAATGTGTGGGCATGATTAAAATCGTTGGTGGATTTTAAATTTCTGACTTGCGCGTCTAACCAGTTTTCGCACATTTGTTGCACTTCTTCTTTAGATTTTGGGGCGATTTTGGGATACACCAAGTCGATTTGTTCCATTTGTTCATACCCAAATGCCGCCAAAATAATCCTTCTTAAAATATTTTTGCATAATTCATGTGTCATTTCCATTTTTAACGTCTCGAAATATTCAATAATATTTGTGGCCAATTTTTTATATGTTTTTATGGGGACAGGGAAATCACCATGACTACTACTCGCTTCAATATCAAAACTCATGATTTTATACGGTACTCTGGTTTCTTTTGTATTTAAAGGGACGATATTTTTATAATGGGTTGTTAATTCGACGTCGCAATTTACATTTTTTAGTTCGCCTGTATTTTCACACGCGGATTTTTTTGGTATTGCAATCCATCCAGACGGACTAATATCTTTTATATGAAAGAATCTCAATAAGGGCGGAATGTTTGCTTCATATAATTTCATATCTGTATTGAGGAATCTATAACCGTTTTTTAATAAAACGTGACCGTTGTTGTAGTCGGTATACCACAAATTTTTCGCTTTATTAAACGCGCTTACATTGGCGAATTCAATAAATATAAATTTATGGTCTTTCCCTCCATCGAACCCGTATAATTTTTTTCGTTTTACAATTTTGCACTCGGTAATAGTGTCTTTATAAAATTTACCCATTTTTTCTTTTAAATGTGCAACGAATTCTTCCTTCATTTTTATCGTCCATTTATCGTTTACCATTACATAGAAGAATGGATGATATCCGTCGGCGGTTAATGAATATGTTTTACCTGTTTCATCTACGCCGAACATTTGGATTCGAAACGTCTTGGTATCTGTATAAACATTTTGTTCGTCGTCCGAAGAATCCAGGGAAGAATCCTTTGCATTATATACGTTAAAATCGAAAATTCTGAATACGTGTTCCATTGTTAATTTATTATAGTGATTTACATTTAATTCATTAAATAGAAATCAATTTTATATTTTTACACATTTGGATATTATTTCTTTCGGCCATACTTACAGTGTTGTTTTTGAGAGAAACCCTTGGGTCGTCTGCAATTTATGCTGCGCTTATATTTTAACGACCATTTTCTGGTGCGGTTCTTTTTACCTGATTTGTTAGAATAGTGTTTTTTACTTCTTCTTTTACTATGAGCGCCTCCTTTCGTATAAGGCGTAGGCTCTGACGTAGTGATGCTATTTTCGCCACTTTTGTTCTTCACCCATTCCACAAAGGAATCAATGGTGCGGTCTTTATTTTCTATAGCACTGTCCTCGTAATTTTCAACGGTTTTGCCGCCATCACAAATAAATCGCATGGTTGGAAAACTTTGCGGTTTAGTTGTTAGGTTTTTTAAATCATCCGCCAAATTATTTTCTATTGACGCAATAACAATATCGTCTCTGTTTAAAAAATCCTTTGCTAATACATGCTCGATTTTTTTCCATTCTGGACGCGTAGCATTACATGGGCCGCACCCTTCCATAAAAATTAATATAAAGATTTTGTTTTTTTTGTTAGCTATATAATGGTCCAATTGTTCGACGCGGGTTTTTCCGTTTTTTGCTCCATTTTTATAATTATTTTTATTTATTTCATCAAGATAAACCATTATATAATAAAAATAGAAAATAAATTACAACATTTTTATCCTTGTATAATATAATATGACACTATTGACCTATTTATTTATATTAGTATTTCTAATCGGTTTGTATTTTTACGCAAAAGGAAGCGAGGATTCTAAATATTCAGAAGGTTTAACAAATAATTCTGCGAATGGTCCTAGATGTCCAAATTTACTTATTCAAAAGGGTTCGCGATTCTATTTATATAATTCCAAGTTAGCACAAGTTCCAGGAGTAAATCCCATCGAATTTGAAAATTTAGAAGATTATACGGAATTTTTAAATTGGCAAAGAAGTCAAAATATAAGATGTCCTGTATTATTTTTACAGGAAACATATGACGCCCAGGGTAATCGTGTTTACAAATCAAGACCTAGTGTATCGGAGCCTCAATCAGGATTGCCTCCGTCGGCAGCGGCACCTACTGGCATTGCTTCACAGGTGCCTCCCATCATGGAATCATCTTTAGAACCAGTGGGCGAAGAAGCTTATCCGAATCCAACTCTTTTAGTAGATGCGACTAGAAATGACCCACCGTATAATCAAAATTCATATCCTGCTTATGACCAAACGGATTATTATATTGGAACCACAACACCTCTTGATAAAATGAATCAAACACCTAAAGGTCAAGTAAGTCCTGACCCCATGAATCCCAATTGGGGTGGGGCCGCTTATACTCAATCATTAGTGGATAAGGGTTATTACAAAGAAAATGAAATCAAACTTGCGATTTCATAAAGATAGTGGTCGTTTTACACCTTCGCGCATGTAAAATCTGAAAACGATAAAAAAATATAAGGATAATATATATATATGTGCTTTTCTGAAAACATTTCATTATCTATTGGTATTACAGGCATTTTATCCAGTTTGTATTTCTATAAAAAAAACATATATGCTTCTATTGGGATAGGATATTTTGCTCTTATGGAAATACTACAATTTTTTCAATATAAAGTAATCAACCAATGTAATAACGATTATAATAAATTTTTGACAAACATTGGATATATTCATATATGTTTTCAACCTTTGTTTTTCAATATATGGTTATTTGCGTTTACAAATAAACCTAATTTTACATTTTTGTATATGTCATTTTTTGCTGGTTTATTATTGGCAAGTCGGTTATTTTTTGTTAAAGACGACGAACTATGTGATAATAAAAATGAACCATTGTGTGGTAAAAAAACATGTTCATTTTCTGGAAACAAGCATATTGCTTGGAATGTAAGGTTGCGTGCTCCTGGAAAACATTGGTTCACGCCAAGCATAGGATTACACTTTTTTATGTGGGTTATACCAGTATTAACCATTTTTCAAATAAAACCGATATTGGCAATGTTATTAACTGGTCCATATTTAGGATTTTTACTAACAAATAATATACATGAACAACCTGCTATATGGTGTTATACTGTAATAGGACAAATGATACTAACATATTATTTGATAAAATAATCGGTGTTTGAAATGAAAATGTGAAAAATGTGTAAAATAATTATTACTATACACGTAATAATTATTTTATTTACTTGCGTCTACAAATTTCATGACACTATTTAAAGCGGTTTTGGCTTGCTGCATTTGTCCTAATTTTTCCAAGGAAGCCCCTGGATTGTTTGGGTCAATGGTTAATGTAGTTTTTAACATTAAATTATTAATTAAATCATCTAAATTGAGTATCGCGGTTTCGTAGTCGGAGCGATATTTACTAATTAAAAAGGTGTCTTGTGATTTAATAGAGGCGGCCTTTATTGTTGCACCATAAGTGGCCGCATTTCCTGCAATACCATTAGCAGTACCAGATGATGATGAGCTGACTGTGTTTCCTGAAGCGTCGGTCATTCCTTCTCTATTACTAAAGTTGTAATGGAAATTTCTAAATAACCAATATAAAACTGAACAAATACCTATAAATAAAAACAAATTCATCAATTCTTTCTTCATAATATATAATTTTATTTTTTCAGTAGAAATTTTACTATATTTGCTATACTTGTTTTATTTATTCGGCGCGTTTGTCCTTTTGCATTCGTGGATGTGATGTCCTTTAAACAATCGTTGTTGTTTTCTAACTCTTTTATTAAGTTTTGTAGCGTTTTGAATTTTGCCATAATGGCTAATGCTGTTACACTGCTTATTCCTGGAATTTGACACAACATAATCTCTCCGATATTTTCAGGGGTGATGTTTTCCTTTTTCACTTTTTTAATGACACTGACATAGTCTTTGTCGCTTTGGTCTTCTTTACTGGCTTCTTCT
>Ga0187845_1001897_pt1 | contig 11696 bp, 11 predicted proteins | sample SpaLakP09_SKY_68_FD_134515 | JGI IMG/M metagenome (GOLD analysis project Ga0187845, IMG submission 134515) | Oligotrophic lake water microbial communities from Sparkling Lake, Wisconsin, USA - SP09_SKY_68 | ecosystem: Environmental > Aquatic > Freshwater > Lake | place: USA: Sparkling Lake... | reverse complement strand
GTGTCATCCTTGACAAAGTGGTGATGCCATACCGCGGCGGCAGCATGGAAGATGGCCAGCCACAGCAGCAGATTGCCCAGCGCTTCGTGAATGTCCTTGAGGTTGTGGGCGGTTTCCTTGCCGATGTTGAACAAGACCGGCAGCGTGCTGCCCAGCAACACCACATCCTTGCCATTGCCCTGCACGATGGCAATGCCCAGCAGCGGCAGGGCGATCATCAGGCCATACAACAGCCAGTGCGCAGCATGCGCCAGCAGCATGGCAGCCGGTTGCGGCGCCGGGGTGATGTCCGGCATCCGGTTGGCCAGTCGCCACAACAGGCGCGGCAGCACCAGCAGCAAGACGATGACGCCAGCCTGGAAATGGCCGGATTTCAGCAAGTCACGCAGTGGACTGCCCTTGGGCGCGATGTCCTTGAATTCGATAAAGGCCAGCGCCGCGATGACTGCCAGTGCGCCCAGCCAGTGAAAGGCACGGGCCAGACGGCCGTAACTGTGTTGTGAATTTTTCAGCATGATGGTCCCTTCCGCGTCGGGAATGTCCGGTTTGATCTGGCCGCATCATAGCCAGAGAGTATTAAACCAGACTTAATCTTGCGCCGTGCTCTTGTCATGGTGCAAGGCAGCGCGAATGACGCCACATTTGTCAGCCGGCTGCCAGCCTGCCGGTTTCAGTACCTTGCCATCGGCTCGCCGTAGCACTTGACCAGCTACCTGCTTGCGCAGATTGGCCTGATGAATGGCCTCGGTCATGGCTTCCAGCGGCATGCCTTGCGACAGCAGCAGGCCGGTCAGCACGTTCAGTACATCCACACCTTCGGCAGTCAGCTCCGCCATGCGGCGCACTTTTTCGACGGGGTCGCAGTTTTCCAGTTGCTTGAATTCTTGTAGCGCATGCAGGAGTTCGGCCATCTCTTCTTGCAGCATGTTTTCCCACATGGGTAGCGCGTCTGGATAAAGCCCGGGGTGCTGGGGGGCGGGTAGGTCAAAGCGCTGCATGAAATCACGGCGCAAGTGATAGAGGTTTGTCATGATGTGGTGATGTTATTTGATTGTATTGCCAGATATTGTGGTTTTGTCTGGCAGTGCTTGGCAAGAAGATTATGCCGTGTAAATGAAAAACGCCCGCTATTGCGGGCGTGATGATGGGCGGAGCAATGACCGGTATCAGGCAGTCAGGGTGGCCAGCACCTCGAAATAGTCGGGGAAAGTCTTGGCTACGCACTTGGGGTCATTGATGACCACCGCTACCCCCAGCAGGGAAACCAGCGAGAAGCACATGGCCATGCGGTGATCGTCGTAGGTGTCGATCTCGGCATCGGCCAGCAGCTGTTCGGGCGGGGTGATGCGGATGTAGTCCTGGCCTTCTTCCACAATGGCACCAACCTTGCGCAGCTCGGTGGCCATGGCCGACAGGCGGTCGGTTTCCTTGACGCGCCAGCTTTCGATATTGCGCAGGGTGGTGGTGCCGTCGGCTGCCAGGGCAGCCACGGCAATGGTCATGGCGGCATCCGGGATGTGGTTCAGGTCCACATCAATCGCCTTGAGCTTGCCGCTGGCAGAGGCTTCGATCCAGTTGTCCCCCATGGTGATGGCCACACCCATCTGGCGCAGGGTGTCGGCAAATTTTACATCGCCCTGGATGCTGTTGTTGCCCACTCCCTCTACCCGTACCGGACCACCAGCCAGTGCGCCGGCGGCCAGGAAGTAAGAAGCGCTGGAAGCATCGCCCTCAACATGGACTTCGCCCGGCGAAATATAGTGCTGGCCACCCGGGATGACGAAACGCTGCCAGCCCTGCCGCTCTACCTGCACGCCGAAACGTGCCATCAGGTTGAGCGTTATCTCTATATAGGGTTTGGAAATCAGCTCGCCGACCACTTCAATGGTGACGGTTTCACCGGTCAGTGGCAGCGCCATCAGCAAGGCAGTCAGGAACTGGCTGGAGACATTGCCCTTGACCGGAATCACCTCGCCAGCGCGCAAGCTGGCCGGGCCGATGGCCAGTGGCGGGTAGCCCGGATTGCCCCGGTAACTGATCTCTGCGCCGGCCGCACGCAAGGCATCCACCAGATCGCCAATCGGCCGCTCATGCATGCGCGCCACGCCAGACAACTGGTAATGACCCTGCATCAGCGCCAATGCAGCGGTCAGTGGGCGAAAAGCGGTGCCGGCATTGCCCAGGAACAGGTCGGCGCTCTTGACCGGAAACTCGCCACCCACGCCTTGTACCCGGAAGTCACGGCTATTGCCCAGCTGTTCAACGCTTACGCCTAGCAGGCCCAGTGCGGCCAGCATGTGACGGATGTCATCCGAATCCAGCAGGTCGCGTACCAGCGTGGTGCCGCTGGACAGCGCAGCCAGCAACAGGGTGCGATTGGAAATGCTTTTGGAACCGGGCAGCTTGATGGTGCCGGCAAGGTGCGGAGTCGGAGTAAGGCGGAGCTGTTCCATGGCGTTGCGTCGAGTCTCTGTAGGTGTCGTGAATTGTCCGGGTATTGTCATCACGCGGGCACAGCCTGCGGCAGGCAGGGCTGGCGGGCGTTGCGGCCTATCACTGTAAAGGCCAGCGGGGTAACGTGCAAACTACAATCTTGTCGTCTTGGCGCTTTGTTTGCTGTATTGCGCCAGAAAATCCTGCCAAAGCCGTTCCTGCCGCTTGGCGGCTGCGTTAAAATCAACGGTTTGGCGACGGTGCAGCCCGTCGTCGTGCTACAGGATGCAAGCCCAGCCCATGTCAGTTCCCGTGATCACCATCGACGGCCCTTCCGCTTCCGGCAAGGGTACTGTCGCCGCCATCGTTGCCCAGCGCCTGGGCTTTCATTACCTCGACTCCGGCTCGCTCTACCGCCTGCTTGCCCTGCATGCGCGCACGCAGGATGTGGCATGGGATGCCGAGCAGCCGCTGGCTGCGCTGGCCACCACCTTGCCAGCTGCTTTCGAGCAGGGACGAGTGTGGCTGGATGGCAACGATGTCAGCGAAGACATCCGGGCGGAAGAAATCGGTATCGGCGCATCCAAAGTGGCAGCCCTGCCGGCGGTGCGTGCCGCGCTGTTGCAGCGACAGCGTGATTTTGCCGTGCTTCCAGGCCTGGTGACTGATGGCCGCGACATGGGTTCGGTGGTGTTTCCGCAGGCTGCGACCAAGATTTTTTTGACCGCCAGTGCCGATGAACGTGCAGCGCGCCGCCATAAGCAGTTGATCGGCAAGGGGGAATCTGCTAACCTCCCACGGATTCTGCAGGACATTATCGATCGGGACACGCGCGATGCGGCCCGGGCGGTAGCGCCGCTGCGCCAAGAGCCGGACGCCTTTCTGCTCGACACCACGGAGCTCACCATCGACCAGGCGGTCGAAACGGTACTCCGCTGCTTCGGGCAGTCCCAGGCCTCCGGCATATGATTTTTTAAGGGGCAATCCTTGCTGCACTGCAAGAGGCGCCCTGTGTTCAACCCTAACCCCGCACGCCGCAAGGTGTGCACCGAGAGTAAGCTTGATGACTACCCTCTCCATGGAAAACTTTGCCCAGCTGTTCGAAGAAAGCCTGACCCTTCACGACATGCGCGTGGGCGAGGTGATCACTGCCGAAGTCGTTGCAGTTGATTCCAACTTCGTAACTGTAAATGCCGGCCTGAAATCCGAATCCCTGATTCCGGCCGAAGAATTCAAGAACGACGAAGGCGTTGTTGAAGTTGCCATCGGCGACTTCGTGACTGTTGCCATCGACGCGCTGGAAAACGGCTTTGGCGAAACCAAGCTGTCCCGTGAAAAAGCCAAGCGTCTGGCTGCATGGGTTGAGCTGGAAGAAGCGCTGGAAACCGGCAAGATCCTGTCCGGCCTGATCTCTGGCAAGGTCAAGGGTGGCCTGACCGTTATGGTCAACGGCATCCGCGCCTTCCTGCCGGGTTCCCTGGTTGACGTACGCCCGGTGAAAGACACCACCCCGTACGAAAACAAGAACATCGAATTCAAGGTTATCAAGCTGGATCGCAAGCGTAACAACGTGGTTGTTTCGCGTCGTTCGGTTCTGGAAGAAACCCTGGGCGAAGAGCGCAAGGCTCTGCTGGAAACCCTGAAAGAGGGCGCCGTTATCAAGGGTATCGTCAAGAACATCACCGACTACGGTGCGTTTGTTGACCTGGGCGGTATCGACGGCCTGCTGCACATCACCGACCTGGCATGGCGTCGTGTGAAGCACCCGTCCGAAGTTCTGGCAGTTGGCGACGAAGTCGAAGCCAAGGTCCTGAAGTTCGATCAAGAGAAGAACCGTGTATCCCTGGGTCTGAAGCAACTGGGCGAAGATCCGTGGGTTGGTCTGTCCCGTCGCTACCCGGCCAGCACCCGTCTGTTCGGCAAGGTAACCAACCTGACCGACTACGGCGCATTTGTTGAAATCGAACAAGGCATCGAAGGTCTGGTACACGTGTCCGAAATGGACTGGACCAACAAGAACGTACACCCGTCCAAGGTAGTTCAGGTTGGTGACGAAGTTGAAGTCATGATCCTGGAAATCGACGAAGACCGTCGTCGTATCTCCCTGGGCATGAAGCAGTGCCTGGCTAACCCGTGGAACGAGTTTGCCGACAACTTCCACAAGGGTGACAAGCTGAAGGGCGCGATCAAGTCGATCACCGACTTCGGTGTGTTCGTTGGCCTGCCGGGCGGTATCGACGGCCTGGTTCACCTGTCCGACCTGTCCTGGAACGAAACCGGCGAAGATGCCGTGCGCAAGTTCAAGAAGGGTGACGAGGTTGAAGCCGTTGTTCTGTCCATCGACGTGGAAAAAGAACGCATCTCCCTGGGCATCAAGCAACTGGAAGGTGATCCGTTCAACAACTACGTTGCCATGAACGACAAGGGCGCTCTGGTCAAGGGTACCGTGAAGGCTGTTGATGCCAAGGGTGCAGTTATCTCCTTGGACATGGACGTTGAAGGCTACCTGCGTGCTTCCGAGCTGTCCCGTGACCGCGTGGAAGATGCCCGTACCCTGCTGAAGGATGGCGAAGAAGTGGAAGCCGTGATCATTGCCGTGGATCGCAAGTCCCGCAATATCAGCCTGTCCATCAAGGCCAAGGATGCTCAGGAAGACAGCACCGCCATGAAGAACCTGTCGGTTGACAGCGCTTCGGCTGGTACTACCAACCTGGGTGCTCTGTTGAAGGCCAAGCTGTCCGGCTCCAACGAGTAATTGCATCATGACCAAGTCTGAGCTGATCGCGCGGCTGGCAGAACGTCTTGCCGAGCGCAATTCTCAGTTGGTCTACAAAGATGCTGAGCTGGCTGTCAAAACCATTCTGGATGCGATGGCCAGCAACCTGGCACAGGGTAGCCGCATTGAAATCCGCGGCTTCGGTAGCTTCGACCTGAACTACCGTCCGCCCCGTGTGGGCCGTAACCCGAAATCAGGTAGCAGTGTCTCGGTTCCTGAGAAATATGTGCCGCATTTCAAGGCCGGCAAGGAATTGCGCGAACGGGTGGATCTGTCCCTCTTGGAGCAGACCCAGGCCTGATTGCCGCGAATCCCGGTCTAGCAAGCCAAATCAAAGCGCCGCTTTTGCGGCGCTTTTTCTTTGTTTGACCCTCCTCTTGCTTGGGTTGCAGCACACTATCGTTTAAACTTGCACTCCGGTAACCCTCTCCGAGTAAAGAGCATGCGCTACATCGTGCGTATCATCGAATTGGCCCTGCTGGTTTTCCTGATTGCCGTCACCGTGCAAAACAGCCACATGGTCGAGTTCAAGCTGTTCTTCGGCCAGTCCTGGTCGGCACCGCTGATTGTCTTCCTGCTGGTGTTCTTTGTTGCAGGCGCTGCTGTCGGATTGCTGGCCACCTTCTCCTACTATCTGCGCATGCGCAAGGAGCTGTCCCAGCTCAAGAAGGAATTGCGCAACCGTCCGCCCAGCAGCAAGGTCGCCGTCGATCCCAGCGACGCACTGGCCGACTAGGCCTGCTCCGTTCAGACCCTGCTGCCATGCGCGCGGGGTCGGCCTCTTACTCTCCTTGAAGGAAGCATTCTTTGGAACTGGATTTGTGGTGGCTGCTGTTATTCCCGGCCTTCTTCGGTCTGGGCTGGCTGGCAGCGCGGGTAGACATGCGTACCGTATTGAAGCAGGCCAAGTCGGTGCCCACCGGCTTTTTCCGTGGTCTGGATGCTCTTGTGGATGACAAGACCGACATCGCGGCGCGTGCTTTGGCCGAGGTGTCGCGCCAGCAGGGTTCCGCACCGGAACTGCAACTGACCCTGGGCAAGCTGTATCGCAAGCGTGGCGAGAATGATCGTGCCATTCGTCTGCATCAGCGCATGCTGGAATCGTCCGACCTGCCTGCCGAACAGCGCGACATCGTGCGCAACGAGCTGGCGCAGGATTTCCGCAAGGCCGGTCTGGTGGATAGGGCCGAAGAAATCTTGCTGAAACTGTTGGGCGGCAATATGGCACTGGCAGCGCGACGCCAGTTGCTGGATATCTACCAGCAGGATCGTGACTGGAAAAAAGCCATTGAAACCGCCAAGGAACTGCGCAGCGATGCCCACTCGTTTCAGCACGAAGTGGCGCAGTTTTTCTGCGAACTGGCGCAGGGCGAGCTGTACCGCTCCAATTATCCGGCGGCTCGCACCCTGGTGGCCGAGGCCATGCAGGCCAATCGCAAATGTGTGCGTGCCAGTCTGATTCTGGGCGATATCGAATTTGCCGAAGGCAAAATCGAAGCAGCCATTGCGGCATGGCAAAACATCGAGAAACAGAATTACGAATACTTGTCGATGGCGGCAGAACGCTTGTTCGACGCCTACGAGAAACTGGACAAGCCGCAGGAAGGTATTGCCCTGCTGCAGGGCTACCAGAAGACTTTCCCGCAACTCGAGCTGACCGACCTGCTGTATCAGAAACTGTCGGCCTACGAGGGCGAGGAGCGGGCGTTGGAAGTAGCCCGTCAGTCGGTACACGCCCGTCCCAATCTGATGGGTGTGTACCGGCTGATCGAAGCGCAGATGGACGAGCTGTCGCCAGAAGGGCGCATGGATGCCGAAGTGGCCCGTGCCCTGATCCAGAAACACGCGGCGCGCCTGACGGTGCACCGCTGCAAGTGTTGCAATTTCCGCTCGCGGGCCTTCTTCTGGCATTGCCCCGCCTGCGGCGAGTGGGAAAGCTTTACGCCCAACCGCTCGGAAACTCATTGATCGTATTCAGGAGAAGACATGAATCCGCTAATTGCCGCCGGTCAGGACCTGCAACCGGCATCTCCTGTCGTCGTGGCGCTGGATTTTGCCGATGCGCCGTCGGCTCTCGAATTTGCAGCCCGCCTCGATCCGCAGCAGTGCCGGCTCAAAGTGGGCAAGGAATTGTTTACCTCGACCGGGCGTGGCCTGGTGGAAAGCCTTGCCGCGCGAGGCTTTCAGGTATTTCTTGATCTGAAATTCCATGACATTCCCAACACCGTGGCCCATGCCTGCAAGGCTGCTGCCGAGGCCGGGGTATGGATGGTGAATGTGCATGCCTCCGGTGGCCGCCGCATGATGGAAGCGGCGCGCGAAGGGCTGGCGCAATACAGCCAGCGCCCGCTGTTGATTGCCGTCACCGTGCTCACCAGCATGGAAGCGGCCGATCTGGCGGAAATCGGCATCACCGCCTCGCCGCAGGAGCATGTATTGCGGCTGGCTACCCTGACCCGCGACTGTGGCCTGGATGGTGTGGTGTGCTCGGCACAGGAAGCGCCGATGCTCAAGGCCGCACTGGGCAAGGAATTCCAGCTGGTTACGCCGGGCATCCGCCTGGCAGATAGCGCTGCCGATGATCAGCGCCGGGTGATGACCCCGGTGGCAGCACTGGAGGCCGGTGCCGATTATCTGGTGATCGGTCGCCCTATCACCCGTGCCGATGTGCCGCTGGATGTGCTGCACAAGATCAACCGCGATATCGCGCTTTACCGGGCAGAGCAGGCATGAAAATTACCGTTGTCGGTTCCGGCTATGTCGGTCTGGTGACCGGTACCTGCCTCGCCGAAGTGGGCAACCATGTGCTGTGTCTGGATGTGGACCCGGCCAAGATTGCTACCCTCCAGCAAGGCGGCATTCCCATTTACGAACCCGGTCTGGACGACATGGTGCGGCGTAATGTCGAGGCCGGCCGTCTGTCCTTCACCACGGATATCCCCGCCGCCGTTGCCTTTGGTGAAGTGCAGTTCATCGCCGTAGGCACCCCCCCGGACGAAGATGGCTCCGCCGACCTGCAATACGTGCTGGCCGCTGCGCGCAATATCGGCCTCTACATGAGCGAGCCCAAGGTGGTGGTGGACAAGTCCACCGTACCGGTCGGCACGGCCGACAAGGTCAAGGCGCAGATCGCCGCCACCCTGGCGGAACGCGGTGCCGACATTGCTTATAGCGTGGTGTCCAACCCCGAGTTCCTGAAGGAAGGCGCGGCCATCGAGGACTTCATGAAGCCCGACCGCATCGTGGTCGGTGCCGAGGATGAACGAGCCATCGAGCTGATGCGCCGCCTGTACGCACCGTTCCAGCGTAATCACGACCGTATCCTGTTCATGGATGTGCGCTCGGCCGAGCTGACCAAGTACGCTGCCAACGCCATGCTGGCTACCCGTATTTCCTTCATGAACGAGCTGGCCAATCTGGCGGAAGATCTCGGTGCCGATATCGAGCTGGTGCGGCGCGGTATTGGCTCTGATCCGCGCATCGGCTACCACTTCCTGTACCCGGGGGCCGGCTATGGCGGCTCCTGCTTCCCGAAAGACGTCAAGGCGCTGGTGGCCAGTGGTCGCGAGCAAGGCCACGCCATGCGCGTGCTGACGGCAGTGGAAGAGGCCAACGAAGCGCAAAAGCGCCGGCTGGTGGACAAGCTGGTCAAGCGTTTTGGCGAGGACCTCAGTGGTCACCATTTCGCGCTGTGGGGCTTGGCCTTCAAGCCGAATACCGATGATATGCGCGAGGCTTCCAGCCGCGTCATCATTGCGGAACTGATCCGCCGTGGCGCTACGGTTGCCGCTTATGATCCGGTTGCCGCCGACGAAGCACGCCGCGTCATGGGTGATCTGCCGGGCTTGCGCTTTGCCGACGACATGATGGCTGCCCTGCAAGGGGCGGATGCCTTGCTGGTGGTCACCGAGTGGAAGATGTTCCGGGCGCCGGACTTTGACGCCATCAAGGCCAGCCTCAAGCATCCGGTGATTCTGGATGGCCGCAATATGTATGATCCGGCCTGGCTGCGCGAGCTGGGTTTCGACTATCAGGCGATAGGACGCTAGAACCGTATGAATCTGTTGCAAGAACTGGGGTTGGACCGCGCCGCGCTGAGCGCAGATCTGGCCCGTGCTCGTGTACTGGTGGTGGGGGACGTGATGCTGGACCGTTACTGGTTTGGCGATGTTTCGCGCATTTCACCGGAAGCACCGGTACCGGTAGCCCGTATCGGTCGCATGGAAGAACGCGCCGGCGGCGCGGCCAATGTGGCGCGCAATATCGCCAGTCTGGGAGGCAAAGCCTCCATCCTGTCGGTGGTGGGCGATGACGAAGCAGCCACTGCACTGGAGCGACTGATGCTGGAAGACGGCATCACCACCTTGCTCAAGCGTGATGCTGCCATTTCCACCACCATCAAGCTGCGTGTGGTGGCGCGGCAGCAGCAATTGATCCGGCTGGATTTCGAAGATGCACCCAGCCGCGAAATCCTGGCAGACAAGCTGGAACAATACCAGGCCGTACTGGCCGAGCACGATGTGGTCATTCTTTCCGACTATGGCAAGGGTGGCCTCACCCATGTGACACGCATGATCGAACTGGCGCGTGCCGCGGGCAAACCGGTGCTGATCGACCCCAAGGGCGATGATTATGCCAAGTATGCTGGTGCCACTCTGCTGACACCGAACCGCAGCGAGTTCAAAGAGGTGGCCGGCAGCTGGCAAAACGAAGAACAGCTGATCGCCAAGGCCCAGGCGCTGCGTGCCGAACTGCAGCTGGATGCCCTGCTGGTTACCCGTAGCGAAGAGGGCATGACCCTGTTCCGTGCCGAAGGCGCCTTGCATCAGCCCACCTTCGCCCGCGAGGTATACGATGTGTCCGGTGCGGGTGATACCGTCATCGGCACCATGGGTCTGGCTCTGGCGGCGGGGTTGTCGCTGCCGCTAGCCATGAGTCTGGCCAATGCCGCTGCCGGCATTGTGGTGGGCAAGCTGGGTACGGCCGTTTGCACGCAGCAGGAATTGTTTGCTGTTTAACGCTGATCGCAGGGCGGGAGTAGGTGCATGACGACAGTACTGGACGAGGTAGTGCAATGCTGGTTTGGTGGCCGTGCGCCAGAGCAGATGCAGCAGCCGCAAGCCAAGTGGTTTCGAAAAGATCCTGACTTCGACCAGCTACTGCAGCAACGCTTTGCCAATACGTGGCAAGCGGCCATGGCCGGGCAGCTGGCCATGCCCTCGGCAGACGAGCCACTGGATCTGCTGGGCTACATCATTCTGACCGATCAGCTGTCACGCAATATGTACCGCGACACCGGCCAGGCCTTCGCCAGCGACGCGCTGGCCCTGGCTGCGGCACGACAGCTGGTCGATGCTGCGGCGGACCAGGCCTTGCCACCGATGGCACGGGTGTTTGCCTATCTGCCCTTCGAACATAGCGAGCAACTGGCCGACCAGGATGTGTCGGTGGCGCTGTTCCAGACGCTGGCAGCCTACCCGCATAGTGCCGAATTTATCGACTACGCCCAGCGGCATCGCGACATTGTCCGGCGTTTTGGCCGCTTTCCCCATCGCAATGCCCTGCTGGGCCGCCCCAGCACACCGGAAGAACTGGCCTTTTTGCAGCAGCCCGGCTCTTCCTTCTGAAAGGACGCACAATGACTATCGTGGTTACCGGCGCTGCCGGCTTTATCGGTTCCAATATCGTCAAGGCGCTGAATGCGCGCGGCATCACTGACATCATCGCTGTGGACAACCTCACCTCCGGTGACAAATTCCGCAATCTGGTCGACTGTGAAATCGCCCACTATCTGGACAAGCATGATTTTCTGAATCTGCTGCTGGAAGGCGAGTTCGAGGGTGAGATCAGCGCCATCCTGCATCAGGGTGCCTGCTCCGACACCATGAACCACGACGGCAAGTACATGATGGATAACAACTATCAGTACACCCTGGCCTTGTTCGATTACTGCCAGCACGAGGAAATCCAGTTCCTGTTTGCCTCCAGCGCGGCTACTTATGGCAAGGGCACTATCTTCAAGGAAGAGCGCCAGTACGAAGGCCCGCTCAACGTTTACGGTTATTCCAAATTCCTGTTCGACCAGGTGCTGCGCCAGCGCATGAAAGAAGGCCTGTCTGCCCAGGCCGTTGGTTTCCGCTACTTCAATGTTTATGGCCCGCAGGAACAGCACAAGGGTCGCATGGCTTCGGTAGCCTTCCACAATTTCAACCAGTACCGTGAGCACGGCAAGGTCAAGCTGTTTGGCTGCAATGATGGCTGGGGCAATGGCATGCAAAGCCGCGACTTTGTCTCGGTGGAAGATGTGGTCAAGGTCAATCTGCACTTCCTGGATAATCCGGGCAAGAGCGGCATTTTCAATCTGGGTTCCGGCCGTGCCCAGCCCTTCAATGATGTGGCGGTATCCACCGTCAATGCCTGCCGTCGCCACGAAGGCAAGCCGGCACTGAGCCTGGACGAGTTGGTGGCCCAGGGCATCATCGAGTAC
>Ga0187845_1001896_pt1 | contig 11698 bp, 10 predicted proteins | sample SpaLakP09_SKY_68_FD_134515 | JGI IMG/M metagenome (GOLD analysis project Ga0187845, IMG submission 134515) | Oligotrophic lake water microbial communities from Sparkling Lake, Wisconsin, USA - SP09_SKY_68 | ecosystem: Environmental > Aquatic > Freshwater > Lake | place: USA: Sparkling Lake... | reverse complement strand
CCTCGAGGTACATGATCTTGAATTTCATCGGCCTCTATCCCACGAACCCGGCCGCGCGTCTCAGCCGGTCATTGATCGCCTCGCCCAGACCCTCTTGAGGAATGGCCGCCACGGCGATGCCGACAGGTCTGGTCCTATCGGCGGCGCGCAGGAACGAAAACAGGTTGGCGGCGGCCTCGCTGAGCGACCCGCCCGGGCTGAGGTTGAAGACGCCATCCCCGTCCGGCCAGGGCCCGAAGGCCAGAAACGCCTCGCCGACCTGTGGCCCGGCAGCGTCGATCCGGACCGGCGCGTCAGGGGCGTAGTGCAGGGCCAGCCGGCCGGGCGAGCGCTTGGCGTCGTCATCGGCTTCGGCCAGCGGACCGACCACGGCCTCCAGCTGGGCGCGGGTCACGGCTCCGGGACGCAGCAGGCGCGGCGGGCCGTCGAGCACGGCGACGACGGTGGATTCCAGCCCGACCGCGCAGGGGCCGCCGTCCAGGGTCGCGGCGCAGCGGGTGCCGGTCTCGCCCATCGCGTCGGCATGGGTGGTCGGGCTGGGCCGGCCCGAGCGATTGGCCGAGGGGGCCACCACCGCCCCGCCGAAGGCCGCCAGCACGGCGCGGGCCAGCGGGTGTCCAGGAATACGGATCGCCACCGTGTCGAGACCGGCCCGGGCCAGGTCGCAGACGGCCGCAGGATCGCGGATCGGCGCAACAAGCGTCAGGGGGCCGGGCCAGAAGGCGCGGGCGAGAGCTATCGCCCGCTCATCCAGCACGGCGATGCGGGCGGCCGTCTCCAGATCCGCGACATGGGCGATCAGCGGATTGAAGCGCGGCCGGCCCTTGGCCTCGAAGATCGCCGCTACGACCGCCGGGTCGGCCGCATCGGCCCCGAGGCCATAGACGGTCTCGGTCGGCAGCAGCACCAGCCCGCCGGACCGGAGCGCCCGCGCGGCCTCGTCTATTTCGTCCTGGCGGTCAGGGCGAAGCTGACCTTCACCTTGGCCGCGATCTGATCCGTACTCGCCCATTCGCCCTGTCCAACCCCGAACACGGTCCGGTCCAGGGTGGTTACACCGCGCGCCGTGGCCGTGTCGCCGTCGATCTTGAGGCTGAACGGCAGGCTGAGCGGCTTCCTGACCCCGCGCAGGTCCAGGGTGCCGTCGGCGATATACTTGCCCTCGCCGGTCTTGCGAAACTTGCTGGCCGAGAACACGGCCTTGGGGTGGGCGGCGGTGGCGAAGAAATCATCGCCCGGCAGGCTGGCGTCACGCTGGTCATCGCCGGTCCTGGCCGAGGCCATGTCGATGCTGACGGTCAGTTTCGAGCGGTCCAGAGCCTCAGGCGAGAACAGGATGTCGGCGGTCCAGCGGGTGAAGCTGCCTTCCAGGGCCTCGCCCGACCAGGTGGCGGTAAAGCCCAGGGTCGAGCCCTTGGTCACCGTCCAGGCGACCGGGTCCTTCAGGACCGGAGCCTCGACAGACGCGGCCGCTGTGGGGTCAGACGGCTTGGCCTCCGGAGCGGCCGGGGCCGCAGGGGCGGCAGCGGGGACCGGCGCGGGCTCTTCCGCCACGGCCGAGGCGGCCTTGGGCTTGGCGGCAGGGGTATAGAGGTAGCCGGCGGCAATGACCGCCACCAGACCGGCGGCCGCCAGCCAGGCGCGCGGCTCCTTCAGGCCCGGCTTGGCCCCAGGGGCCATATTGCCGAACACCCCGTCCTTATCGAGCACCTGGTGCTTGGCCACGGCCCCCAGATGCAGCAGCAGCAGCAGATAGGTGACCTTGACCATCACCTCATGGCCGATCAGGCCGATCTCGTGCCAGACATGCTTGGCCGCCGGGGCCAGTTCCGGGATCAGCGGCAGATGCGGCCACGGAATCGTCCCGAACAGCAGGGTCGGGATGTTGGTCTTGCTGGCCGAGACCAGGATCCAGCCCGTCAGGGGCAGGCCGATCATGATCACGTAGAAGCCGATGTGCACGAGGTGCGAAGCGGTCTTTTCCCACTTCGGCTGGCCCTCGGGGGCGGCCGGTGGCGGGTTGAACAGCCGCCAGCCCAGCCGGGCCAGGCTGAGCAGCAGGATGGTAATGCCGATCGACTTGTGCAGCTGGAAGAGGGCGAAGGTCGTCGGCCCCTTGGGTCCGTCTCCGGCCCGCCAGCCCAGGATGATCTGGAAGATGATGGCGGCGGCAATCAGCCAGTGAAAGACGATCGCTACGGTGGTGTAGCGGGTCCGCGACGCAGCCATGCGGGCTCTCCAGACGTCGAGTGATCGAAACAAGGCGGCCGCCACGCGGGCGACCGCCTCATCTTCAGCTTAGGACGGAACGGCGCGACGTACAGCCGCCCGCCGTCTTACTTGCGGTCGAATTCGACTTCGACGTTCAGGGTCACGTCGTCGCCGACCAGCGGCACGTACTTGCCGACGCCGAACTCCGAACGCTTGATCGTGGTCGAGGCCGAGAAGCCGGTCTTGACGCTGCCCGGCGCGAAGCCCGAACCGACGCCGTTGAAGGTGACATCCAGCACGACCGGCTTGGTCACGCCGTGGAAGGTCAGGTCACCGGTCACCTTGCCCTTGTGGCCGTCACCGACATCGACCTTGGTCGAAACGAAGGTGATGGTCGGGTACTTGGCGGCTTCCAGCCAGCCGTCACCGGCCAGTTCCTTGTTGAGCTTCAGACCGAAGGCGTCGCCGCCGGTGGCCGTGTCGATCGAGGCCGGGTCAACCGTGACGCTGATCTTGGCCGCTTCCGGGGTCTTGGGATCATAGCTGAAGCTGGCGTCCAGCTTGGTGAAGCGCAGGGTGTAGCCCGAGAAGCCCATGTGGCTGAGCTTGGCGGTCAGCGAAGCGTGGGTCTTGTCGAGGACATAGTTGCCAGCGGGCAGGTCGGCGGGCTTGGTCGAAGAGACGCCCGGCGCGGCCATGGCGGCGGGTGCCGAAAGCAGCGCGGCGGCAAGGGCGGCATAGGCGAAGGGACGGGCCATCGGAAGAAGTCTCCAAACTGTCATAGGATCGGTTACGGTTCTAACGACTTAGGGTGTCTTCAGTTCAGATAAAGGGCGGCAGGATCACGAAAGCGTGAGACGAGGCCTCGTCCGGCCTGCCGCGCCCCGCCCCGGGGCTCGGCTTGGCGGACGGAGCGACCGGGCCTACAGAGGGACCGGTACCCTGGAGTTTCGCCGGTCATGACCTTCCGCGCCCCCGTCCGCGACATCGCCTTCTCGCTCCGCCACGCCGCCGGCTTCGACCGCCTGGCCACGGCCTTCCCGGAGGCAGACGCCGATACCGTGGACGCCGTGCTCGAGGCGGCCGGCCTGTTCGCCGCTGATGTCCTGGCCCCGCTGAACCGTCAGGGCGATCTGGTTGGGGCGAAGCTGGAAAACGGCGTGGTCCGCGCGGCACCGGGCTTTGCCGACGCCTATCGCCAGTTTGCCGCCGGTGGCTGGACTGGCCTGGCGGCCGCCACCGCCCATGGCGGTCAGGGCCTGCCCAAGACGCTGGAAGTGGCAACCTACGAGATGGTGCATGCCGCCAACATGGCCTTCGGCCTGTGCCCGATGCTCAGCCTGGGGGCCATAGCGGCCCTGGCCCAGCATGGCACGGACCGCCAGAAAACCCTCTACCTGCCCCGCATGGTCTCGGGCGAGTGGACGGGGACCATGAACCTGACCGAGCCGCAGTCCGGCTCGGACCTGGCCTCGATCACCACCGTGGCCACACCGGACGGCGACGGCGGATGGAAGATCACCGGGCAGAAGATCTACATCACCTGGGGCGATCACGATGTGGCCGACAACATCGTCCACCTGGTTCTGGCCCGGACGCCCGACGCCCCTCCGGGGGTCAAGGGCATCTCGCTGTTCCTCGCCCCCAAGATTCTGGTCGATGAGGCTGGCACCCTGGGCGAGGCCAACGCCCTGCGGGTCGGCGGGCTGGAGCACAAGCTGGGCATTCACGGCTCGCCCACCTGCGTGATGCTGTTCGAAGGCGCAAAGGCCGAACTGGTCGGCCGGCTGGGCTCGGGCCTCGCCCACATGTTCACGATGATGAATGCCGCGCGTCTGCAGGTCGGCACCGAGGGCGTGGCCATTGCCGAGCGCGCCTACCAGCAGGCGCTGGCCTTCTCGCTGGAGCGCCGCCAGGGCCGCTCGGCCTGGACCGGCGAGGCCTCTGCGCCGTTGTTCGACCATCCCGACATCCGCCGCACCCTGGTCCTGATGAAGGCCCGGGTCGAGGCCGCCCGGGGCATCTGTCTGTCCACCGCCGTCGCCGCCGATCTGGCCAGCCACGGCGCAACGGAGTCGGAGCGCGTCGCCGCGCGGCTGCGCGAGGAACTGCTGACCCCGATCGCCAAGGCCTGGTCCACCGACATCGGCGTGGCCGTCGCCTCGGACGGTGTCCAGATCCATGGCGGCATGGGCTTCATCGCGGAAACCGGCGCGGCCCAGCACTATCGCGACGCCCGCATCGCCCCGATCTATGAGGGGACCAACGGCATCCAGGCCATCGACCTGGTCGGCCGCAAGCTCGCCCTCGGCGAGGGCCAGGCGATCGGCGACCTGATGGACGACATCCGCGATACGATCGACCAGCTGAAGGCTGCAGAGCTTGGCCTGATCGGCACCCGCCTCGAGACCGCCCTCAATGCGACGGCCGATGCCACCGCCTGGCTGATCGAACGTCGCGCCCGGGCCATGCCCGACGCCCTGTCAAGGGCCACGGCCTATCTGAAGCTGCTGGGAGATGTCGTGGGTGGCTGGATGCTGGCCAAGGGCGCGCTCGGCGCAGCCATCGAAGCCGACGCAGCCTGGGCCGACAGCAAGCGAGCCCTGGCCCGGATCTATGCCGAGGCGGTGCTATCCCAGGTGCCGGGACAGGTCGCGGGCGTCAAGCTGGGCGCGGCAGACCTTGCGGCGCTGACGCCGGAGGTTCTGGGGGTTTGATATGAGGATCCTCCCCCTGAAGGGGGAGGTGGCGCGAAGCGCCGGAGGGGGAAGCGCAGCCCACATCAGGCCGCACTTCCCTCTCCGTCGGCTACGCCGACACCTCTCCCTTCAGGGAGAGGATTTGAGCCCTACAGCTGACCCAGCATGTAGTCGGCCGACGAGACCTTGAATTCCCCGCCTTCTTCAACGTTCAGGGTCTCGACCACGCCGTCCTTGGCGATCAGCGAGTAGCGCTGCGAGCGCAGGCCCATGCCGAACTTGCTGCCGTCGAATTCCAGGCCGAGGGCCTTGGTGAAGTCGCCATTGCCGTCGGCCAGCAGCAGCACTTCGCCGTCGATGCCCTGATCCTTGCCCCAGGCCTTCATCACGAAGAGGTCGTTGACCGAGACGCAGGCGATGGTGTCGACGCCCTTGGCCTTGAACTCGGCCGCATGTTCCTTGAAGCCCGGCAGATGCTTGGCCGAGCAGGTCGGGGTGAAGGCCCCCGGGACCGCGAAGAGCGCGACGGTCTTGCCCTTGAACAGATCGTCGGTCGAGACCGGCGCAGGCCCTTCGGCGGTACTGGTCATGAACGTCGCTGCGGGAAGAGTATCGCCAACCTTGATCGCCATGGGTCTTTGTCCTGTCCAATGAGAGTGCGGAACTCGAATATAGGGCGAAAGTCCCATCGCCAAGCGTCAGGTTTGACTTGAAACCGTCGTCTTCTGTCCCGATCCTCTGACCATGAACCGCACCTCACCTGACGAAGCGGATTTTCTGGCCGGACGCCTGCTGGTGGCCATGCCGGGGATCGAGGACGAGCGCTTCGAGCGCGCCGTGCTCTATCTGTGCGCCCATGACGCCGACCAGGCGATGGGCCTGACCGTCAACCGTCCTGTCGAGGGCCTGACCGTCTTCGAACTGCTGGACCGGCTGGGGGTTCCGTCCGAGCACAAGACCCTCGACGATCTGGTCCTGCTGGGCGGCCCGGTCGAGCTGGAGCGCGGCTTCGTGCTGCACACCGACGACTTCAACTCACCCGAATCGACTCTGCACCTGGCCGACGGCCTGGGTCTGACGGCGACGCGCGATGCCCCCGACGCCATCGGCAGCCGGATCCGTCGCCCGCGCCGCTCGATCCTGGCCCTCGGCTATGCCGGCTGGGGCCCCGGCCAGCTCGAGCAGGAGGTCAGGGACAATATCTGGCTGATCTGCGACGCCGACGAGGCCCTGCTGTTCGACGACGACCACGAGCACAAATGGACCCGGGCCCTGGCCAAGCTGGGCATCTCGGCCGATCACCTGTCCGTCCAGGCGGGGCGGGCTTAGAATCCTCTCCCTGAAGGGAGAGGTGTCGGCGAAGCCGACGGAGAGGGTTGTTTGCGAGGGCGGGATGACTTCCCCCTCCGGTCGCTACGCGACCGCCTCCCCCTTCAGGGGGAGGATCCCAAGCCCTACCCCCGCGCCTTCACCGGGGCGGCACCGTCGACATAGGCCTCGTTCAGATAGACCTCGGCCTCCTGTGGCGACAGGGCGGGCGCATAGCCGAAGCCCTGGCCGTAGTCGCAGCCCAGGGCCTGCAGGGCGTGGGCCATCTCGGCGTTCTCGACGCCTTCGGCGACCACTTCCAGATCGAGATCCTGGCCCAGCTTGACCACCGAGCGGACGATCTTGGCCGAGCCTTCGTTGGCCCCCATGGTGCGCACGAAGTAGCGGTCGATCTTCAGCGTGTCGAACGGCAGGCGGGTCAGGTACTGCAGCGACGAGAAGCCGGTGCCGAAATCATCCAGGGCCAGGCCGGCCCCCGCATCGCGCAGGGTCTGCAGGATCACCGCCGCGCGCTCGGGATCGCGCATGATGTCGCTTTCGGTGACCTCCAGCTTGAGGGCTCCGCGCGGCAGGTTGTTGATCTTCAGCACCTGGGCCACGTCGTGCACCAGGCCCGGGCGGTCGATCTCGCCGGTCGACAGGTTGACGCTGACGGTCAGGGCCCCGACCGCCGGATGGCTGGCCCGCCAGGCGGCCAGCTGGCGGCCGGCGGTGCGCATCATGTGCTCGCCCAGCTCGCTCATCAGCCCCATCTCCTCGATCAGGGGCAGGAATTCGTCGGGCGGCAGCATGCCCCGGCGCGGGTGAAGCCAGCGGGCCAGGGCCTCGAAGCCGGACAGCGCGCCGGTCGACAGCCGGACGACCGGCTGGAAATAGGGGGTGATCTCGCCGCGGGCGATGGCCCCGCGCAGGTCGGCCTCGAGGGCCAGTCGAGACAGCCCGTCGGTCTCCATCGAGCGGCCATAGGCGGCAGCCCCGCCGCGCCCGACCGAGGCGGCGGCCTCCACGGCCAGTTCGGCCCGCCGCAACAGCTCGGTCGCCTCGGGGGCGTCCTCGCCGCCTTCGGTCGAAACCGCGCCGATCGACAGGGTGGGATGGATGTCGAAGCCTGCCACCCGCAGGGGCTGTTCCAGGGCCGTGCGCAGCATTTCCGCCGGCTCGAAGCCGCGCGGCTCGCACAGCACGGCAAACTCGTCCTCGCCGATGCGGCCCATGACCGCGCTGGCCGGGAAGGCTGCGGCCAGACGCGACCCGAGGGCGGCCAGGACAAGATCGGCACGCTCGTGGCCGAGGGCCTCGTTCAGGCGACGCAGCCGGTCGACATCGGCGACGACCAGTTCATGCATGCCCTCGGTGCGCAGGCGCTCGCGGGCCTGGGCGATAAAGCTCTTGCGGTCCAGCAGGCCGGTCAGGTCGCAGCGACCCGAGGCCGAGAATTTCACTTCCGGGGCGACCACACCGGCGGCGCGCACGCCCTCTTCCAGCCAGACCCCGCGCCAGATGCAGGTCTCGGATCCGCGCATCCGCAGCCGGGCGACGACCTCGGAGCCGGGCTCACGCGAGCGGAGCACCTCCTCGGCCTGGGCCCGGTCCTGGGGCATGGTCAGGGCGCGGAAGGCGGCGGAAGAACATTCGGGGGCAAGGGGCCCAAGGCCCAGGGCACGGGCCGAGCCGTTGACGCGCAGGCGGTCGGCTTCAGGTTCCCAGATCCACAGCGCGACATCAGCCGCGCCCAGCGCCTCGAGAGTCGCTGTGGTGTCCCAGATCCGACGGTCCGTAGCCCGAAACGACATTACCGATCCCACGCCCGAATGGCGCCCTTCGCCGGACCGGGTCGCTAGAGTCGCGAGACAAGTCCGAACAAACGATGATCTCGCCACTCGCCGTTAATTTTCAAATAAGCGCGGGCATAACCCTCTTCTGAAAAGCCACATTTCAGCAGAAGCGAGGCCGAAGCGGCATTTTCCGGCATGCAGGCCGCCTCCAGCCGGTGGAGGCCGATTCCCTCGAAGGCGAAGCGGATCACCGTGGCGACGGCGTCGCTCATATGGCCCTTGCGGGCATGGCTCTGGCCGACCCAGTAGCCGATGGTGCCGCTCTGCGAAACCCCGCGCCGGACGTCAAACAGCCGCACGGCCCCGATCAGGGCATCGTCGGATTTGCGGAACACGAAGAACGGCCAGGCCTCGCCGGTCTCCAGCTCGCGGGCATAGGCCCCCAGACGGCTGCGAAAGGCGCGACGGCCCAGATCATCGTCGAGCCAGGTCGGTTCCCAGCGTTCCAGAAAGTTGCGCGAGGTCCGGCGAAGCTCGGACCAGGCCCGGTAGTCTTCCAGCCGTGGCGGTCGAAGATAGACGCCCCTGCCCTGCAGTTTCAGGCCGGGGCGCGGGCGCAGGATCGGAAAGAAGGTCGGCACGGACATCCCCGGTCGCGGCCGGGGCACGCGACGTTCGAGCACTGGACAGATCGGCCGGTCAGGACCCGAGCGCCGGGTGGTGCACCGTCCGGACCGTCCCCTCTTCTAGCAGACCAACACGCGATCGTCAGGCCGCGGAGAACAGGGCTTTCTCGAAGGCCGGCCCCGCCTTGAGGGCCCCCTTCGCGCCGAGGACCGCCGTCGCGCAACGCCGGCCGTCCAGTAACCGCTGGCCCAGCCGGACGATATCGGCCGGGGTCACCGCATCGACCTCATAGGCGAGCTCGGCTGTGGGGTAGAGCCGGTCGAACAGCAGCACCTGGCCGGCGGCCTGCTCGGCCCGCGACAGGGGCTGCTCGCGGGCCATGAACATGTGGGCCTTCAGCTGGGCCTTGGCGCGGGCCAACTCGGCCGGCTCGATGCGGCGGGCCAGGGCGAGCAGCTGCTCGGCGCAGACCTTCGCGGTCTCGACCGCGTCCTTGGCCGCGCAGCCGGCATAGATGCCCAGCGCCCCGTGGTCGGCATAGGTGTCGGAATAGGCATCGATATTGTAGGCCAGACCCCGCTTCTCGCGGGCCTCCTGGAACAGGCGCGACGACATCCCGCCCCCCAGGCATTCGGCAAAGATCCGCAGGGCGAAATAGTCCTGCTCGCGCGCGCCGCAGGCCGGCAGCATGAACACCAGATGCGACTGCTCCAGCTTGCGCACCTCGGCCTCATGCCCGCCGACAAACGGCGCGCCGGACGGCTCAGGGACGCCCGGAACGGCCGGCATGTCGCCAAAAGCCGCCTGCGCAGCGGCCAGCAGCTCGGCCTCGCTGACCGCGCCGGTGGCGCTGACCAGCAGGCGGTCGGGGGCATAGAGCGCGCCCCGCCAGTGGGACAGGGCCTCCGTGGTGGCGGCATTGACGGTCTCGACCGAGCCGAGGATCGGGCGGGCCACCGGATGGTCGCCCCAGGCCGCCTTCTGGATCAGGTCGAAGACATAGTCGTCGGGCGCATCGGCAGCCTCGGCGATCTCCTGCAGCACCACCTGCTTCTCGCGGGTCAGGTCGGCCGGATCGAGGGTGGGACGCAGCAGCAGGTCGGCGATGACCGCCATGCCCAGCTCCAGCCCGCCCTTCAGGGCCCGGACCTGGAAACTCGTGCGCTCATAGCCCGTGGCGGCATTGATCGAGCCGCCCTGGCTTTCGATCACCTCGACAATGTCGCGCGAGGTGCGTGTGCCGGCGCCCTTGAAGACCATGTGTTCCAGCAGGTGAGACCAGCCCGACCGGGCCGGATCCTCCCAGGCCGCGCCGCGCCCGGCCACGACGCTGAGCGCCAGGGTCTCGAGCCCCGGCATGGGATCGCAAACGACCCGGACGCCGTTGGGGAGGGTGTGGAGGGTGGTGGTCATCAGCAACCCTCCCCCTGAAGGGGGAGGCGACCGAAGGTCTGTGGGAGTCGTCGGCAATGAGTCGTCAGACCTTCCCCCTCCGTCGGCTTCGCCGACACCTCCCCCTTCGGGGGGAGGATTTGCCATGACACCCTCACGTATTGGCCGCGAAGGTCCGGACGAAGGCCTTCACCGTCTCGCCGCTGGCGGGCAGGCGGTCGAAGCGCTCGGGCTTTTTCGACAGGTCGGGGGTGGTCCGCGGAGTCGCGGGCACCAGGCCACAGGCGGCGGCCACGGCTTCGGGGAACTTGGCCGGATGGGCGGTGGACAGGACCACCACCGGCGTCGTCGCATCCTCGAGGCGGACGCCGGCCGCCGCCGCCACGCCGACGGCGGTATGCGGGTCGATGACCTCGCCGGTCTCGTTGAGGGTGGCCAGCATGGTCTTGGCGGTATCGGCCTCGCTGACCGACGCACCGCGGAACAGCTCGCGCATCATCGCAAAGGCCGAGGGCGGGATGTCGATCAGACCGCTGTCGGCAAAGCCCCGGAAGGCGCGGCCGGTCTCGACGCCGTCGCGGCGCACGGCCTCGAAATAGAGCCGCTCGAAATTGGAGGCCACCTGGATGTCCATGGCCGGGCTCTGGGTCGCGGCCACCGCGCCCCGGGCATAGCGGCCCTCCTCGAAGGTGCGGGCCAGGATGTCGTTGGAATTGGTGGCGGCGGTGATCTGGGCGATCGGCAAACCGAGCTTGCTGGCCACGAAGCCGGCATAGGCGTCACCGAAATTGCCCGTCGGCACCACGAAGGCCACAGCCCGCTCAGGCGCGCCCAGGGCCACGGCGGCGGTGAAGAAATAGACGCTCTGGGCGGCGATCCGCGCCCAGTTGATCGAGTTGACGCCGGATAGATCCACCGCGTGACGGAACTGGTCGTCCTGGAAGGCCTGCTTGACGATGGCCTGGCAGTCGTCGAACGAGCCCTGGATCGAGACACAGGCGACATTGGCGTCGGTGGCCGTGGTCATGAACCGGCGCTGGACCTCGCTGATCCGGCCTTCGGGGAACAGGGCCACGATGCGGGCATTCTTGCGGCCCCGGAAGGCCTCGACCGCCGCACCGCCGGTATCGCCCGAGGTGGCGCAAATGATGGTCATCTTGCGCGACTGGCGCTCCAGCACATAGTCGTACAGCCGCCCCAGCAGCTGCATCGCCACGTCCTTGAAGGCCAGGGTCGGGCCGTGGAACAGCTCCAGCAGGAAGCGGTTGGCGGCCAGTTGCTTCAGCGGCGTCACGGCGGTGTGGGCGAAGGTGGCATAGGCCTCCTCGCACATCTGGGCCAGGTCCTCGCGCGGGATGTCGTCGCCGACGAACTTGCCGACCACCTCGGTCGCCACCTGGGCATAGGTCATGCCGGCGAAGGCGGCGATCTCGGCCCTGGTGAAGCTGGGCCATTCGGCCGGCACATAGAGGCCGCCGTCCGGGGCCAGGCCCGCCAGCACGGCGTCGAGGAATCCGATCGGGGCGGCCTCGCCGCGGGTCGAAACGTAGCGCATCAGGGTCTCAGTCTCCGCCAGAGCATGGCGGCATAGATAAACAGCAGGGTTACGGCAAGACCGAACCACGTCAGGGCGTATTCCAGGTGCCGATTGGAAATTTCTGCCGG
>Ga0187845_1001892_pt1 | contig 11709 bp, 12 predicted proteins | sample SpaLakP09_SKY_68_FD_134515 | JGI IMG/M metagenome (GOLD analysis project Ga0187845, IMG submission 134515) | Oligotrophic lake water microbial communities from Sparkling Lake, Wisconsin, USA - SP09_SKY_68 | ecosystem: Environmental > Aquatic > Freshwater > Lake | place: USA: Sparkling Lake... | reverse complement strand
GCATGGACCAGGACGAGTAGTTCTTGTTGCCGATGTAGAGCTTCATGGTGGTCGCCGTTGGGGATTGCGAAGCTTAGGGGCGCTATTGCGGGTTGGAATGAGGAATGCGCAAGGGATTGATGCGTGCGGTGCGTGTTCGCGCGCGATGCGCAGCCTCGCCTTGGATACAGGCCCACTGTCTGCGAAGGGTCGCCAGGGCGGTGCCGTTCCGTTGCTCGAACTACCTCCGAACTTCTCTGGATGTCAGGGCCGCAATCAGCCGTGGCAGCATCGCACCAAAGACACGACGACAGGGGGGCTCATGGGCATGCATTACGGGTTTGTCGCGGTACCTGCGGCGGTTGAGGGTTTGGTGAGCGAGTTCGCCGTTTTCTGGCCCAACTACGAGATAACGGAGCGGGCAACGGTGCCATCGCTGGCCGCCTGGTTTGCGTGGAAGCGGGAGCACGAGCGCTCCGTGTCGGCCAGGGACTGGACCCCCGAGAACCCGGGTGTGGCCGTGTTGGGCTTCCTGCAGGACGGCGACTGGGCCGTGCTGTTGGACACCAGCCACGTGTTGACGACAGACACCGAGGCGCTGGCGCGGCTGAGCGCTACTTTCGGTCGTTGTCTGTCCTTCGTCATCGAGACAGCGGGTGGCTACGCGAGCTTTGCGGCTTTCGACCAGGGCCAGCTGATGCGAAGTATTGACAACGTTGACGGCGAGGTGCGAACGCAGGGCGAGCCGCTGGCGGAAGAAGCGGGCTTGGACATCGGCGGCTACTACATGGACGAGACCGAGGCACTGCAGCAGCGCTTCGGTCTGCTGGCGTTCACCAGTGCGCCTACCGTCGAGATCCTTGCGGTCGCGACGGTGGACCAAACAGACTACAGCGAGCAAGTGTTGCGGCTCGCGCCCGCGCCTGTGAAGAAGCCGTGGTGGAAGCTGTGGTGAGAGCGCAGCGAAGGAGCGACCAACCCTAGCGCTTGGCGCGCCATGCATCCAGCCGCGCCACGCCCTGGCCGGGCGACAGATAGCCCGGCAGCACCGCCTCCATCGAGGCCGGGGCGATGCCCAGCTCGGCCAGGCCGGGCAGGCCGCCGGTCGGCACATTGGGCACGCTCAGCGAGGCCAGGTTGTCGCGCGACAGCAGCGGCTCGCCGGGCAGGCATTCCATCGCCAGGGCCTGCAGCGTCGCCAGCGGGCCGGGCAGCGGCAGCAGCGGCCGCGCGTGCCCGGTCATGCGGCCGGCCAGCCGCACCAGCTCGCCCAGCGTCAGCTCGCGCGGGCCGGCAATCTCGTAGGTCTGGCCGATGGCTTCGCGGCGCAGCAGCACCTCCACCAGCGCCTGTGCCAGGTCTTGCACCCAGACCGGCTGCAGCCGCGCACCAGCGCCGCCCAGCGGCATCAGCGGGAACAGCCGCTGCAGGCTTGCAAAGAGGTTGACGCTCTTGTCGCCCTCGCCAAAGACGAGCGATGGTCGCATGACGGTCAGGTCCAGCGCGCCAGTCTGCGTGGCGACCTGCAACACCGCCTCGCCGGCCGCCTTGCTGCGCAGATAGCGCGACGGCGCGTGTTCGGCCACCCCCAAGGCGCTGACATGCACGAGGCGGCGCACGCCGGTGGCATGCATCGCGGCCGCGATGCGCCGGGGCAGTTCCACATGCGCATGCTCGAAGGCCGCCGCGCTGCCCTGCAGGATGGCAATGAGGTTGACGACGGCGTCGTGGCCTTGTACCAGCGCCGGCAGGTCGCGGAAGACATCGGCCTGCAGCACGGTGACGCCGGGCAGGCTCTGCACGGCCTGCGCATGCGGCAGGCGCCGCGTCGGCACGGTGATGCGCACGCCGGCACCCAGGCGGCGCGTCAGCTGCTCGCACAGCGCGCGGCCGACAAAGCCGCTGCCGCCGAGGATGAGGATGGAAAAGCTCATGGTCAGGACCCTCCTGCGGCGGCCGGCGGCACGTCGCTGATGTCGGCGGCGCTGGCACCGGCCGGGCCGACGCTGGCGCCCAGGCGCTCGCGCAGCCGCGTGGCCGGCAGGCCCAGCACTTGGGCGTAGACGGCGCCGCCCAGCAGCACTTTGCGAACGTAGTCGCGCGTCTCGTTGAAAGGGATGTTCTCGGCCCAGATGGCGGCGTCGATGACCGGGCCGTCACGCCAGCGCGCGGGCCGCCCCGGGCCGGCGTTGTAGGCCGCAGCGGCCAGCGCCTGTGCGCCGTCGAAGCGCTCCAGCACCAGCTTCAGGTAATGCGTGCCGATGCGCAGGTTGAAGTCGCGGTCGTGCATCAGGTCGGGGCTGTAGGCCAGCCCGGCCTTCTTGGCTGTCCACTTGGCCGTGGCCGGCATCACCTGCATCAGCCCGGCCGCGCCGACGTGGGAGCGCGCGTCCAGCACGAAACGCGATTCCTGGCGGATCAGGCCGTAGACATAGGCCGCGTCCAGCCCTGCCGCATTGGCCTCGCGCACCAGCTCGGCCCGGTGGGGCAGGGGGTAGCGCTGGGCGATGTCGATCTCGACCTTGGTGCGCTCGCTGGTGTTGATGCAGCGGTCCCAGACCTCACGGTCGCAGGCCTCCTGGGCGGCGGCCAGCAAGGCGCGGTCGTTCATGCCCCGCAGCGAGAAGTTCCACTCGCGCACACCCTCGTTGCGCAGGCCCTGGGCGATGAGCTGCAGCCCCCGCGCGAGGCCGGCGTGGCTGCGCGCGGCGCGGCGCTCCTCGGCCGTCAGCGGCGCGGGCGCGGGCGGCAGCGGCGTGGGCAGGGCCAGGTCTTCGGCGGCCAGGCGGCCGAAGTAGTTCAGCGGCGTGGTCGCCAGCGCGGCGAGCTGGGCGCGTGCGGCGGCGCTGTCACCGGATTGGCCCTGCATGCGCGTGGCCCGGGCCCGCCAGTAGACCCAGGCGGGGTCGCGCTGCTCGGCCGGGCTCATCTGCTCGATGGCGCGCAGCGCCAAGGCCGGCGCCTTGGCGCGCAAGGCGGCGCGGGCGGCCCAGGCCAGGGTGTCGTCGCTGAGGTCGACATCGGGCGCGAGCTTGTAGGCGCGCTCGAAGGCGGGCAACGCGTCGTCGCGCAGGCGCAGCGCGGACTGGCGGCCGATCTGCGCCCAAAGCCAGGCCTGCAAGTCCTTGGGCAGATGGCGCCACTTGTCGCTCAACAGGTCGCCGGCCTGGTCTGGGTCGTTGGTGGCCACGCGGGCCAGCGCCAGCGCGGTCAACTCCGCCTCGGCACGCGGCGAGGTGCGGGCCTTGCGCGTCAGGTAGCGGCCGGCGTTGTCCTGCAGTTCGGCGAGCTTCTGGTCCAGCGGTTTGGCTGCCAGCAGCGCCACGGCCTGCTTGGCGGCGCGCGGGCGTCCCTGCTCGATGGCCTGGCGCGCCTTGGCCCACACCGTGTCGGGCTTGAACAGGCCGGCCTCGACGAAGGTGGTGGCCAGCCAGTTGCAGCCATCGTCGCCGTCCTTTTGCGCCATCCACGCCGCGCGAGCCACATCCACGGTGATCTTGCTGCCGGCAAGATGCTCGGCCAGCAGCGCGTAGCAGGCGACCTCGCGGTCGTCGCGCATCTGGTAGCCGGCATGGTCGCGGCGGAAGTTGGCCCAGTCGCGGCGGCGGCCCAGCTCCTGCAACCAGTCGTTGCGTAGCCGGTCTTCGACATAGCTGCCGGGGAAGCGCGCGTAGAAGGCGTCCATCTCCGGCTGGCGCACCTCGGCCAGGCGCGCATTCAGGTCGAAATACTCGACCCAGCCGGCCAGCGGGTGGTTTTGCGCGCGGGCCGCGTCCACCAGCCCGGCCAGGCGCTTGCGGTCGCGCTTGACCCAGGCCTCGCGGGCCTGGACGGCGAGGTCGTTGTCCGATGGCGCCGGTGCCGCCAAAGTTGGCGCACTCAGCGCCACCGCCGCCAGCAGTACCCCCGCCGCCCGGCCCAGTGCTTTCAGAACTTCTCCACCCAATTGCTTCATGACTACTGCGCCCGCCTCTCGGGGCGATTTAACCCCACGGCCCGCCGCGCCTCCCACGCATGGGGCTGTTCGCCACGTCCTAGGGGCTGGTGATAGCGCTACCTAATCACTAACCTGCGCGGCAAACGATGAGGAGAAAGCCGTGAAGAACCCCTTGCAATGCCTGATCCTGGGTGCGGCCGCCGCGCTGCTGAGCCTGAGCGCGTTGGCAGCCCCGGCTCGGTACGGTGACGACGGCGAGTCCGGTGAGGCCCCGGTGTCGGCCAGCTTCGTGGCCTTGTCCAGCGGGCAGCTCGTTGGCTATTTCACGGGCCTGAGCGGCGGGCTGACCAACCTCGTCGGCGCGCGCATCAATGGCGTGGACGGCCCGACCGGCCTGAACAACCACACCAGCGCCTACGGCAGCAGCTTCGTGCTGGGCACGGTGAACGCCGGCGACACGGTGGTTTTCTTCATCGACGTCGGCCCTGGCACGGTGCGCTACTACGCCGATCCCAGCCTGAACTTCGACGGCCCCGGCGGCGTGGGCGTCAACCATGCGTGGTCGACCGCCTACGCGGGCGACACGGTCGTGCCGGCCGGCCTTCATGTGGCCTTTGAGGACCTTGCGGGTGGTGGCGACTTCAACTACGCAGACCATGGCTTCGTCATCCAGATCACCGCCGTGCCCGAGCCGGCCAGCTGGGCGCTGCTGCTGGGTGGTGCCGCCGGCCTGACGGTGCTGCGCCGCCGCCGAGGCTGACGCTGCCGTCGTCCACACGCCCCCGGTGGCCCTGGCTTCCGGGGGCTTTTTTTTCATGGGTTCCAATGCGCCAACTCCACTGACGCGCACCCATGTCTGCTGCCATCCCTCACGACCGCGCCGAGCTTCGCCGCAGCCTGCTGGCCCAGCGCCGTGCCTTTGCCGCCACGCCGGGCTTCCAGGCGGCCGAGCATGCGGTGCGCCAGTCGCTGGCAGCGCTGCTTGAGCAACTGGAGCCCGAACTGCTGGGCGTCTACTGGCCGCTGGGCGGTGAGTTCGACCCTGGCGCCTTCGCCTGCCCGCGCGCGCTGCCCTTCGCCCGCCGCGACCCGGCCGAGATGGTCTTTCGCCGCTGGGACGGTGCCGAGCCCACGGCCCAGGACGAATGCGGCATTGCCACCAGCACGGGCGCCGTCGCCGTGCCCGATGTCGTGCTGGTGCCCTGCGTGGGCTTCACGCGCGAGGGCTTTCGGCTGGGCTACGGCGGCGGGTACTTCGACCGTTGGCTGGCGGCCCACCCGGGCGTGACGACCATCGGCCTGGGCTGGTCGGGCGGCGAGACGCATTTCGCCGTCGAAGCGCATGACCGGGCCTTGACCTTGATCCTGACCGAGCGCGAGCTGATCGCGCCGGAGTGAGGCAGCCATGCACGACGGCATGACCCTCATCTCCACGCTGGCCGCCGCATTCGGCCTGGCGTTGGTGCTGGGCCTGTTGGCGCAGTGGGCGCGCTTGCCCGCCCTGGTCGGCTATCTGCTGGCCGGCGTGCTGATCGGCCCGCACACGCCTGGCTTCGTCGGCGACGTGCATCTGGCGCATCAGCTGTCCGAGGTCGGCGTCATGCTGCTGATGTTCGGCGTGGGCCTGCACTTTTCGGTGGGCGACCTGATGTCGGTCAAGGGCATCGCCCTGCCCGGCGCGCTGGTGCAGATGGCGGCGGCTACGGCCATGGGCGCAGGGCTGGCGCACTGGTGGCTGGGCTGGGACCTGGCGGCGTCGCTGATCTTCGGCCTGGCGCTGTCGGTGGCCAGCACGGTGGTGCTGCTGCGGGCGTTGGAGTCGCGCGAGCTGCTGCACACCGGCAACGGCCGCATCGCCGTGGGCTGGCTCATCGTGGAAGACCTTGCGATGGTGCTGGCCCTGGTGCTGATCCCGGTGCTCGGCGCCAAGGGCGAGAGCGGCTCACAAGGCAACCTCGCCGTCACCATCATCACGACGCTGCTCGCCGTCGCCGCCTTCGTCGCCCTCATGCTCATCGCCGGCCGGCGCCTGCTGCCCTGGATGCTGTGGCAGGTCAACCGCACCGGCTCGCGCGAGCTGTTCACGCTGGCCACCGTGGCGGCGGCCATCGGTCTGGCGGTGGGCGCGGCGGCGCTGTTTGGTGTCAGCGTGGCGCTGGGCGCCTTCTTCGCCGGCCTGGTGCTGCGCGAGTCGGCCTTCAGCGAGCGTGCGGCGCACGAGAGCCTGCCGCTGCGCGACGCGTTCGCGGTGCTGTTCTTCGTCGCGGTGGGCATGCTGTTCGACCCACTCATCCTCGTCCAGCAGCCGCTGGCCGTGCTTGCCACGGTGGCGGTCATCCTCGTCGGCAAGACGGTCGCAGCGGGCGTGCTGGTGCTGCTGCTGGGCTACCCGCTCTCCACGGCGCTGACGGTGGCCGTCAGCCTGGCGCAGATCGGCGAGTTCAGCTTCATCCTGCTGGGCCTGGGTCAGAGCCTCAAGCTCGTGCCGCCGGAGGCGACCAGCCTGGTCGTGGCTGGTGCCATCGTGTCCATCGCGGTGAATCCGCTGCTGTTCGCCGGCGTCGAGCCGCTGCGGCGCTGGGTGCTGGGGCGCTCGGCCTGGGCACGCAAGCTGGAAGCGCGCGACGACCCGCTGGCCGAACTGCCGGCCGACACGCCGCGAAGCGCGCTGGCGGGGCAGATCGTGCTGGTGGGCCATGGCAGCGTGGGCACCGCGCTGCACGAGCTGCTGGGCAGCCAGCCGCTGGTCGTCATCGAGCGCGACCGCGACATCGTCGAGAAGCTGCGCACCGCCGGCCAGGCCGCCGTGCTGGGCGACGCTGCCGAGGCGGCGACGCTGGTGCAGGCTCACATCGCCCAGGCAGCGTGGCTGGTCATGGCCGTGACCGATGTGCGCGGCGCGCCGGCCGTGCTGGCGCTGGCGCGCCAGCTCAACCCGCAACTGCGCTGCGTCGTGCTGGCGCACACCGATGAGGAAGAGCAGTGGCTGCGCGACGCCGGCATCACCCATGTGCTGCGCGCGCAGCAGGCGTTGGCGCAGGCGCTGGCGCGGGTGGTGGCCGTTCCCGCTCAGACCCCCGCCAGCTGATCCCGCGTGATTGCCGCCTGCTCGCGCACCCAGTCCGCAAAGGCCTGCACCTCGGGCCGTGAGGCGGCAGCCGGGGCGGGCAACAGCCAGTAGGCATAGGGGCTGGTCAGCCGGCCGGCGGGGCCGAAGGGTTCCACCAGTTCGGCGCGCTTCAGGTGCTCGTGCACCAGCGGCAGGCGTGCCAGCGCCACGCCCTGGCCAGCCAGCGCGGCCTGGATCTGCTGGTAGGTGAAGTTGAAATACATCCAGCGCAGTGGCTGCAGGTCGGGCTCCTGCTGGCGGGTCAGCCAATGCCTCCAGGACAGGAACTCGGCGCTGGGCCGCGCGTCGTCCTCCTCGGTCAGTGCGTGGGCGGCCAAGTCGCCAGGGCGGCGCAGCACCGGCAGCCGGCCGCTGCGCGCGGCCTCGGCATACCAGGGGCTGACGACGGGCGACACCGTCTCCTCGAACATCAGCTCACCCGCGGCCTTGACGCCTGCGCCGGCGATGTAGCGCAGCGCCAGATCGTGCTCGCCGTCCTCCAGGTCGGCCAGGCCATCGGCGGCCGACACGCGGATGTCGATGTCCGGGTGGTGCTTCTGGAAGTCGCACAGCCGCGGGATCAGCCACAGCGAGGCGAACGAGGCAAAGGTGGTCACGTTGACGACGCGCCGGCCGCGCGTGCGGCGGATCTGGCGCACGGTCTGGTCCAGGCGGGACAGCACGGCCACGGCGGTGGGCAGCAGCACGGCGCCCTCGCCGGACAGCTCTACCTTGCGCGTGCCGCGCAGGAACAGCACGCAGCCGATCTCCTCCTCCAGCGATTGGATCTGCCGGCTGATGGCCGACTGCGTCAGGCTCAGTTCCTCGGCGGCGGCGCGGAACGACAGCAGCCGGGCGACGGCCTCGAAGGCGCGCAGGGGGCCGATGGACAACGGCCTCTGGCGCAACGGCTGAATGGGCTGATTCATGCGCGGATGGTATCAATCCGCGCGCCGGAGTCATTGGACCGTCCTGGGTGATCTAAGCAGAATCCCTGACATCAACCCAGGAGAGAGATCATGAGCGATGCGCAATCTGTATGGCATCTGGACGGCGGCCGGGCGATGACGCTGGCCGGTGGCACCGAGGCGCGCCGCCTGGCGGTGGCCCGCGGCCGCGTGTGGCTGACGTTGTCTGGCACCGCCGAGCAGCCGGCCGAAGACAAGTGGCTGCAGGCCGGCGACGCGCTGGCCCTGGCGCCCGGCCAGACGGCGGTGCTGGAAGGCTGGCCGGCAGCCGAGTTCGAGCTGCTGGTGCCGCCGGCCTCAGTCGCCCCGAGCCGCAGCTTTCTTGGCCGGCGCCTTCTTGGCCGCTGAGCGCGGCTTGGCCGCTGGCTGCTTGGCCTTGGCATTGGCGGCACGCAAGGCGGCCTCGAAGGCCAGCCGTGCCCAGGGCAGCATCAAGGGCGGCGATTCCATCGCCTCCTCGGGCGGCTGGAAGTAGCTCATCACGACGCGCTCGCCGTCCTTCGTCTGGAAGGCGAAGGGCTGGCAGCCCGCAGCGACGAAGCGCTCGCGCGTCGTGTCGTCCGCCTTCAGGAAGAACTGGCCATAGGCGATCAGCGCCATGAACAGGCCGTCGACGTAAAAGCCGCAGCCACCGAACATCGCACGCGTGCGAACGGGGCCGAGCGGTGACAGCAGTTCGACGCAGAAATCCGTGAATGGTTCAGACACGCGGTCAACTGTAAGCTCGCGGCCATGGATGCCAACGACCGCGCCGCCATCCGGCACAAGCTGATCGAACAACGCCTGGCCCTGCCGAACCGGCTGGACCTGGCTGCTGAGTTGCAGGAGGTGCTGAGCGTCTGGCTGCTGCGCCGGCGCGAGACCACCATCGGCGCCTACTGGCCCATCAAGGGCGAGTTCGATCCCCTGCCCACGCTCTACCGCTGGGGCGAGACCCACCCGCACCGCCGCATCGGCCTGCCGGTCGTTGACAAGGTTCACGGCACGCTGCGCTTTCACGTCTGGTACCCCGGCTGCCCGATGGAGGAAGACGCCTTCCACATCCCCAAGCCCAAGGGCACGGAAGAGTTCAAGCCGCAGCTGATGCTGGTGCCCTGCCTGGGCTTCGGCCCGGCGGGGCTGCGGCTGGGCTATGGCGGCGGCTTCATGGACAAGACGCTGGCCGAGATGAACCCGCGACCGGCGGCGGTGGGCATCGGCTATGCGCATGGGTTTCTGCCGCTGCTCAAGCCCAGCCCGCTCGACATGCCGCTGGACGCGATGTTGACCGAGGAAGGCGTGGTGTGGGACCGCGAGGGCGGTTGATCGCCTAGAACGCGCCGCGCTCGGGCTCGCCATGCCACAGCCGCGGGTCCGGCGCCCAGCGGGCGTCGGCCGGCTGCTCCAGTAGCGCGGCTGCAAGGTCTTCGAGCGGTACGCCGAGGTGTTCCCGGGCGGCGGCGCTGCCGCCATCGGCCCCGTCGGCCGCGAGCACGAACGGACGGAAGCGCCCCCAGTCGGCCGCGAGTTGCGAGACCAGGATGCGTGCCAGGTCATAGGACAGCTCGTTGCCTTCGTCCGCCCGCAGGAAGGACTTGCCCGACCAGAACTCCTGGATCTCGGCCGCGCCCCAGAACTGTTGGTGGCGGGCGTGCATCTGCTGCGGGCTTGGCCGGTTGCCGAAGGTGTTGGGCGGCGGCGGGCACACGCGCTGCTCGGTGTTGACGGCCAGACCCTCGTTCAGCCAGGCGGGAATGGGCAGGTGGCTGAGGCAACTGTGCGTCAGCTCATGGGCGATGACGGGCTCGATGGCGCGCAGGTCGGCCTTGACGGTGGCGAAGTGCGCACAGCCCGCGTTGATGAAGACGCCGCCGCTGCCGGCGAACTCGCCCGCGTCTGGGTAGTAGTGCGCCAGGTAGCGGTAGTAGGTCTCGTCGTCGTCGAAGACGATGAGGATCTCCTGCTCATGCGCCTGGACGGACCGCGCCATGCCGTCGAGCACGCGCACGATGCGCTGCAGGGTCTTGTCGACGAAGCTGATCGCGGCTGCAGCGACGCGGTCGTCCAGGCTGGACAGCAGGACCACCTGGCCGCGCTGGACCGCCCGGTAGCCCGGGCCGAGCCTCGTGCCGAGCTGTTGCAGCCATGCGATTTCGCAGGACGCCCAGGCCTGCGCCTGTGCGTTCTCATCGACGATGCCCGCGACCCACGCATGAGCGGCGTCCCAGTCGAGTACCGGCAGGCCGTTCGCGTCGATCAGGTTCGCGGCGATGTCGAACTCGGGCGCGCCCGCTGCGGCCACCCGTGTTGCCGGTGCGATCCGGGGAGCCATGTCGACAGGGGTGCCCGCGTCGGGTTGCCGGGTCACGAGCGAGCGAAGGAACTTCAGCATGGGCGTTGTGGGCAGGTTCGCGTGAGAAGGCGTCGGCGGGACTTTGGCAGCCTGCTGCCGGACAATGTCGACTCCACTGCCACAAGCAAACCTCATGTCCACCAAGCCCACCTTGCTGTTGCTCTCGGCCACTGCCATCCTGCTGACCCAGACTGCCCAAGCCGCCCCCAAGCCCTGCGACGAACTCAAGGCCGAGATCGCCGCCAAGCTCGATGAAAAGGGTGTCAAGGGCTACGAGATCGCGGCCGTCGACAACGACAAGGTCGGCGACGCAAAGGTCATCGGCAGCTGCGATGGCGGCACGAAGAAGCTGACCTACGTGCGCAAGTGAAGTGACGGCCATGAGCCTGTACCTCGACCACCTCGCCACGCTTCAGCGCCAGGCCGAGTCTGCGCTGGAGCGCACCGGCTTCGACACGCTGCTGATCGCGTCCGGCATCGAGAAGTACGCCTTCCTCGATGACCGACCCTACCTCTTCCAGCCCAGCCCGCACTTCAAGCACTGGCTGCCGCTGACCAACCACCCGCATTCGTGGATCGCGGTGCGGCCGGGCAGGAAGCCGCGCATCGTCTACTTTCAGCCCGACGACTACTGGCATGTGCCGCCCAGCGCGCCAACCGGCGAGTGGGTGGATGCGGTCGAGCTGGTCGTCATCCGCGAGCCGGAGGAGGCGGCCAAGGCGCTGGCCGACGTCGTCACGCCGCGCGCGGCCATCGTCGGTGAGTCGGATGCAGCGCTGCCGGGCATGACTCCCAACAACCCCGAGCTGCTGCTGAACCTGCTGCACTGGGCGCGCGGCGTGAAGACGCCGTACGAGCTGGAGCAGATGCGCGCCGCCCAGCGCCGCGCGGTGCCGGCGCACCGGGCCGCACGCGCGGCCTTCCTGGCCGGCGCCAGCGAGGCCGAGATCCACCGCGCCTACCTCGTCGCCAGCGGGCACACCGACCGCGACCTGCCCTACAGCAACATCGTCGGCCTCAACGAGCACGCGGCCGTCCTGCACTACCAGTACCAGGACGACAGCCCGCCGCCCGAGTCGCGCAGCTTTCTCATCGACGCTGGCGCTCAGGTGAACGGTTATGCCAGCGACATCACTCGCACCTGGGTTGCTCACGGTCATGACGAGTTCGCCGCGCTGATCGCGGCGATGGAGGTCGAGCAACTGGGCCTGGTCGACGAGGTGCGCGAGGGCGTGGACTACCGCGACATCCACCTCAGCGCCCACCGCCGCACGGCGCGCGTGCTGCGCGGCGCCGGCATCGTGAAGATGAGCGAGGAAGCCATGGTGGAAGAGGGCGTCACCAAGCCCTTCTTCCCGCACGGCATCGGCCATCTGCTGGGCCT
>Ga0187845_1001888_pt1 | contig 11720 bp, 7 predicted proteins | sample SpaLakP09_SKY_68_FD_134515 | JGI IMG/M metagenome (GOLD analysis project Ga0187845, IMG submission 134515) | Oligotrophic lake water microbial communities from Sparkling Lake, Wisconsin, USA - SP09_SKY_68 | ecosystem: Environmental > Aquatic > Freshwater > Lake | place: USA: Sparkling Lake... | reverse complement strand
GATGGCCGTATCGATCACCTGGCCACGGCCGGTGGTCTGGCGGGCATGCAGGGCCATCATCACCCCGAGTGCCGCGTTCAGGCCCGACAGGCTGTCGCCGATCGAGATCCCCGCCCGGGCGGGATTGCGGTCAGGCTCGCCGGTAATGTGCCGCAGCCCGCCCATGGCCTCGCCGACCAGGGCATAGCCCGCCCGGTGCGAATAGGGTCCCGTCTGGCCAAAGCCCGAGACCCTGGCCATCACCAGACCCGGATTGTCGGCCGACAGGGCCTCATAGCCCATGCCCCACTTTTCCAGCGTGCCGGGGCGGAAATTCTCGACCACCACATCGGCCTTGGCGATCAGGCTGCGGGCCAGGGTCCGGCCCTCGTCGGTGCGCAGATCGACCGTGACGGATTTCTTGTTGCGGCCGATCACCGGCCACCAGGGTGACAGCCCCTGCGGCTTGGAGCGCCCCCACTGTCGCATCGGGTCGCCGGTCCCCGGGTCCTCCAGCTTGATGACCTCGGCCCCGAAGTCGCCCAGCACCTGACCGCAGAAGGGCCCCGCGATCAGCGAGCCCATTTCGATCACACGCAGTCCGGCGAGGGGTCCGGTCGTCATCTGCCTCTTCTCCCTTCAGCGCGGCGCTCGTCCCGGCCCTGTCGGAGCCTCTTCTGCACGACGGCGAAGCCGGTTGCCAATCCTTGCGCCGTCAGGGCCGCCTCTACGGAATGGCGTAGGCGACCGTGGCCTTGGCCGCAGCCCGTTCGCGCCCTTCCGTCCACATCAGGACATCGGCCGTCGCGATGCGGCGGCCGAGCTTGAGCAGGGTGGCCTCGGCATAGAGGTCGCCCGGCTTGCAGCCGCGCAGGTAATGGATCGTCAGCGAGGTGGTCACCGCCAGCGGCACTTCGCCAATATGGGTCAGGATCACCGCATAGGCCGCCGTATCGGCCAGGGCCATCAGGGTCGGCCCCGAGATCACCCCGCCGGGCCGCAGCTGCCGGGTCGCAAAGGGCTGGCGCATCAGCACCCGCCCCTCGGCCACCTCGATCACGGTCGGGAAGGCGTCCGCCTCACCCTCGGGGAAAGCCCCGCGCAGGAAGGCGTTGAACGCCGCCGCGTCGAGCTTCACCCCGTCCCCGCTCATCCGCCGACCTTGACCGTGTTGTCGTCGCCATTGCGGTCGATGACGGTGTTGTAGGAGTCGACACCGGCAAACCGCGGGGCCTTGTCCACCGTAAAGGTCAGGGTCTGGACACCGCTGCGGATCTGGCGACGCTCATACAGCAGCACGTTGTCGGCCTTGAAACCCTTCTTGCCGGGCTCGGCTGTGAACAGCCCGATCTCCAGGGCCTCGTTCATCGGGGCTTCGGTCTCCTTGCCCTTGCCATCGGCATAGAGCTTCTTGGCCTCGATCGTCAGGGTTACGTCGAACCGGCCGTCGGCGCGCTTCTTGACCGTCGCGGCCTTGGTCTTGAGGTCATAGAGCGTGATCTTCTCGAACAGGTCGGTGATCAGGGCCTGCTTGTCGGCCGGGGCCTCGGCGCGGATCGCGGCCATGAAATCAAGGGTGGTCGCATAGGGTGCGCCCTTGAAGGCATAGGTCTTGATCAGCTTGCGCAGGGCCCGGTTGACCGCCGCCTCGCCGATCTCGTTCTGCAGCCGGTACATGACCAGCGAGCCCTTGCGATAATAGACGTAGGGCTGGCTCTCGACCTTGTAGAGCGGCTGCTCGTCCAGGACATCACCACCCCGGGCCCGCAGATAGCTGTCGAGCTCGAACTTCAGGAACTTCCGGATCTGGCTCTCGCCATACATCCGCTTCATGACCATCAGGGCCGAGTACTGGGCGAGGGTTTCGCTCAGCATGGCACCGCCCTGCTGATTGGCCCCGACTACCTGGTGGGCCCACCACTGGTGGCCGATCTCGTGCGCCCCGACATAGGTGACCATGTCGATCTTTTCGGGGTCCTTGTAGTTGGCGATGAACACCAGCCCCTCAGACCACGGCATGGTCCCGGCATAGGCCTGGGCAAACTGGGCGTAGTCGGGGAATTCCAGGAAGCGCAGGTGGCGGAACTGGTAAGGGCTGAACTCGGCCTGATAGTAGTCGAGCGAGGCCTTCATCGCCCCCTTCATCCGGTCAACGTTCCAGGGATGCTGGGCATCGTAGTAGACCGCCAGATCAATGCCCTTGTAGGTCTCGCGCGAGATCGAATAGCGGGCCGACTGGATCGAGACGAAGTTCTCGATCGGGGCATCGGTCACAAAGCGCGCCACCCGGCGATTGCCCACAACCCTGTCCGAAACCTTGTTGCCCGGCGCGATCGGCGTCTGGTCAGCCACTGTGGTGACGGTGATGTCGGAAGACACCCAGTCGGAGTCCTTGCGCAGAATATTGAACTGCCGCGACGCGACATCGCCCAGCGGGGCCATGCGGCGTTCGGCCGGCAGGCCGTACTTGCGGCGCTTGGCCCGGTCGACCAGCAGGCCGTCCCGTGATGCCGAGGATCGGCGTGATCTCGAGATTGTTGATGAAGGTGCCGTTGTCGACCACGCGCGACTCGGCGCCGCTGTTGGGGAAGCCCTGCTGGGCCCGCTCGGTGATGAAGCTCATCTTGCGGCGCTCGCCCGGGGCCATCGGCGTGTCGAATGCGAAGATCCGGTAGTTGAACCGGTCATAGGTCATTTTCGACCGGCCACCCTCGATGGACAGGCCCCGAACCTCCAGATCACGATCGAACCGGGCGTGAATCTCGCGCAGGGGCTGACCCGTGCGGTTCTCCAGAACATATGACCCCTTGGTCGTCACCCGCGGGGCGTGGGGATCAAGGTCGACGTCGAGGACCATCGAGACGATCTTGGGCTGGGGCGTGTTTTCAAACGGCAGCAGGGTCTTTTCGTAGTCGGCCTGCCATTTCTCGCCGTCGATACTGGTCCGGTAGTCGTTCCAGATATTGGTGTTGACGTAGATGAACGCCCCCGAGGCGACAAACACCGTCAGGGCCACCGCCAGGGTCGCGCCGGCCTTGCCGGTCATGCGATGGGGCAACCGCCGCAGACGCGGCCACAGCCGGGTTTCGGTCCCGCGCCGCCATAGGCCGTAGGCGAGCAGCACCAGAACACCGGCAAAGGCGCTCCAGTAAAGACGCAGCCACCAGGCCCCGATCCAGAACTTGCCCTGGCCGTTCATGTCGGAGAACGGCGTGTCGGTCACGGCCCCGTAGTTGTAGAGCCGGTGTTCGAAGCCGAGGCTCGACAGCGTGATGGTGGTGACCAGATAGATCACCATCAGGCCCCAGCCGATGAACTTGTGCGGGCTGATGGCCTGCAGGAACACGGCGAGCACGGCCAGCAGGGTCCAGTCGACGGCCTGCGGGAGCACATACCACAGCAGGTACTTGCCCAGTTCGAGGTGGGTGTAGCCGTGCGCCAGCTGGCTGATGATGGCGGCGAAGACGCTGACGAGCAGGGTCGAGATCAGCACCAGTGCGATGGCCAGGGTCTTGGGGGCGACAAAGGCCCAGTCCGGTACCGGCGTGGCATCGATGATCTCGTGCGTCTTGCGCTCGCGTTCGCGCCAGACGAGCTCGCCGGAATAGTAAATGGCGATGATCATCGGGATCAGGCCGAACGACCCCATCAGGGGCATCAGGAGGACCCGGGTGACGGGATAGATCACCCCGCCATAGCCGCCCGCTTCGGTCGCGAACCAAAGCGCGCCCCCGGCATTGAACAGGCCCAGAGCCAGCAGCACGAAATAGGCCGGGCTCTTGAAGACCTGTCCCATGTCGAGGCGGGTCCGGGCGACCAGCTGGGCCCAGGCGGCCTGACCGTCATAGCGCGGCACAGGGAGGGGTCCCGTCAGGACGGGCGGCGGATCAGATTCAGCCGCACTGCCTTTCAGGGCCTTGGCCTTCTTGTTTCCGGCCAGTTCCGCCGATTGGCGTTCAAACAGCCAGTAAGCAGCCGCCAGGAATAGAGCGGCCAGCGCCAGACAGAAGATCCGGTTGAACAGCAGGACGCCGGCCAGGGGCGGGGTCAGGGCATTGCGCTCGCTCGCCGTCCAGTACTTGGTGATCAGGCGATAGGCCGACTGGCCGAGGGGGTCCCAGAGCGCCGTCGCCGTCGCAAACTCCGGTCGGTCCAGGGCGATGCGCGAGATGATCCAGATGACCAGGAAGGCGATGACGCCCACATAGGTCCACATCATCGAACGCGTGACGGTCGCCAGGGCAAAGAAGATCGCCGAGGTCAGGAAGATCGCCGGCAGGGCCAGGGCGAAATACGAAAAGAGATAGGCCTGGAGGATGTTCGGGCCGAGCCGCTCGGGGTCGATCCAGGGCATGTACGATCCAATGAAGATCGCCAGCGGAACCACCAGGAACGAGATCGACGCCGCCAGGAAGGCCCCGACGAACCGCCCGTAGAGATAGTCAAACTTGCGGATCCGGGTCGATCTCAGGATCGGGCCAAACCCGGTTTCGTCGTCACGGACCACGACATTGGCGACAAAGGCCGTGGTCACGAACATGTAGAAGATCGACAGGATCAGATGGGTCTGGGCGATGGCAAAGGGGGCGTTCCGGTGGATCGAGCCGCCTCCGCCGATGCTGATCTGGTCGATCGTGGCCGCCCCGAAGGTCAGCAGGAAGAACACCACGGCCACCACCCAGAAGACGGGTGACTTCAGCTGGTAGCGGAGCTCGAAGCCCGCGATCTTGCCAAACATCGACTGTCCTCCTACGCCGCGCGGCGGGTGGTGGACAGGGTCGAGAAATAGACGTCCTCAAGGCCGCCCTCGACGGCGGCAAAGCCGTCGCCCGGGTCCTGGTCACTGAGGATGTGGATCACGGTACGGCCCCCGAGCAGCCGGGTGGAGATGACCTGGTACTGTGTCTTGGCGGCATCCAGCTCAGACTTGTCGATGGTCTTTCGCCAGATCCGGCCGGCCAGGCGGGTGACGAGATCCGTAGGGGCGCCTTCCTTGACGATGCGGCCGTCGCAAATGATGGCCATGGCCGGGCAGAGGTCGGAGACGTCCTCGACGATGTGGGTCGAGAGAATGACCACGACGTTCTCGCCGATCTCGGCCAGCAGGTTCAGGAAGCGGTTGCGTTCTTCGGGATCGAGGCCGGCGGTCGGCTCGTCGACGATGATCAGGCGGGGGTCACCGATCAGGGCCTGGGCGATGCCGAAGCGCTGGCGCATGCCGCCCGAGAAGCCGGCGATGGCCTTTTTGCGGACGCTCCACAAATTGACCTGGTTCAGCAGGCTTTCGACGGTTTCCTTGCGCTCCTTGGCCCCGGCGATCCCCTTCAGGACGGCCATGTGGTCGAGCATGTCGTAGGCCGAGACGCGCGGATAGACGCCGAAATCCTGCGGTAGGTAGCCCAGGGTCCGACGCAGCAGTTCAGGGGTCTTGAGAACGTCGATGTCACCGAAGCGGATGTGGCCCGAGGTCGGGGCCTGCAGGGTGGCCAGCGTGCGCATCAGGGTCGACTTGCCGGCCCCGTTGGGTCCCAGCAGGCCATACATGCCGCGCGGAATGGTCAGATTGACCTCATCCAGGGCGCGCACGCCGTTGCCGTACACATGGGTCAGGTTCTCGATGATCAACATTCGCGCGCTCACAGCCCCCGCTTGGAAAGACGCCCAAAAAAATCCACATTCCTCATGGCCCGGTGCCAAGGCCCTGGGCAAGTGAAAGAACGTTAAGGACGGCTCTGGCGTCCCCGAATATGCGACGCGCGATATTGCGTGCGGAGTGCTTTTGATGTCGGCGATTTGGCGCTAGTCAGTCTGCATGACCTCGTTCGCCGTGCCCCCGCCCGCCCTTCCCACGGTTCCGGTTGAGGGAACGTCCGCCGTCTTCCCGGTCCGGCGGATCCTCTGTGTCGGCCGCAACTATGCCGCCCATGCCCGCGAGATGGGGGCCGACCTGCGCGACCCGCCGTTCTTCTTCAGCAAGCCGGCCGATGCGATCGTACAGCCCGGCGCGCCGGTGCCCTATCCGCCCGCCACCTCGGAGCTGCATTACGAGATCGAGCTGGTGGCCGCCCTCAAGGCCGGCGGCCGGGACCTGACGCCCGAAGAAGCGATCGACCTGGTCTTCGGCTATGCCGTCGGCGTGGACCTGACCCGCCGCGACCTGCAGAACGCCGCCAAGGCCAAGGGACAGCCCTGGGAAGCCGGCAAGGCCTTTGACGCCAGCGCCCCGATCAGTGCCATCCGGCCGATGACGGGTCTGCCGCCGGAGGGTGCGGTCACCCTCGCGGTCAACGGCGTGGAAAAGCAGCGCGGCGAGATCGCCGACATGATCTGGAACGTCGCCGAAGTGATCGCCAAGGCCAGTCAGCTGTGGACGCTGGAGGCCGGCGACCTGATCTTCACCGGCACGCCGGAAGGCGTGGGTCCGATCGTCCGGGGCGACCATGTCGCGGGCGAGGTCGAAGGGGTCGGCAAACTGGCCTTCACCCTGGTCTGAGGAACGGCAGCATGAACCTGATCCTGCACAGCGCCTGGCGGGCCAGCGCGCCCTATCGGGTTCGCATCGGCCTCAATCTCAAGGGGCTGGACTACACCATCCAGCCCGTCGACCTGGTCAGCAGCCAGCACCAGGGCGAGGCCTACCGCGCCCTGAACGGCCAGGCCCTGGTCCCGACCCTGGAAGTCGACGGTCGACCGCTGACCCAGAGTCTCGCCATCCTGGAATGGCTCGACGAGACCTTCCCGACGCCGCGCCTGCTGCCGGAAGACCCGTTCCAGCGCGCCACGGTGCGCGCCATGGCCGAGATCGTCGCCTGCGACATCCACCCGGTGAACAACCTGCGCATCCTGCGGGCCCTGACCGCCCTGGGGGTCGATCAGGACGGTCGGGACGCCTGGGCCCAGAGATGGATTTCAGACGGCTTCACCGCTCTGGAGCCGATGGTGGCCGCCCACGGCCGGGGCTTTGCGTTTGGCGACGCGCCGGGCCTGGTGGATTGCTGTCTGGTGCCGCAGGTCTATAACGCCGCGCGATTCCATGTCGACATGGGCCCGTTCCCGGCGATCCGCGACGCTGTCGCCCGGGCGCTGGAACACCCGGCCATCGCCAGGGCTCATCCCAATCTGCAGCCCGACGCCCAGGTCGCTTGAGGACATTTGATGCTTGAAGACCTCAAGAACAACAACGCCGCCTGGTCACGGGGCAAGACCGAGGTCGATCCGGACTTCTTCAAGCGTCTGGAGAACCAGCAGAGCCCGGAATATCTCTGGATCGGCTGCAGCGACAGCCGGGTGCCCGCCAACGAGATCGTCGGCCTGGATCCGGGCGAACTGTTCGTGCACCGCAACGTCGCCAACCTGGCTCCGCCCCAGGCCGCCAACTATCTGAGCGTGCTGCAGTTCGCGGTCGATGTGATCAAGGTCAAGCACGTGATGGTCGTCGGCCACTATGGCTGCGGCGGGGTGGCGGCGGCCATTGACGGCAAGCGTCGGGGTCTGGTCGACCACTGGCTGCACCCGATCCGCGAGGTCCATGCCGAGCATCGCCACGAGCTGGACGCCCTGCCCGGCAAGAAAGAAAAGCTCAACCGCCTGTGCGAGCTGAACGTCATCCGCCAGGTCCGTAACGTCGCCGCGGATGTGTTCGTCCAGGACGCCTGGGCGCGCGGTCAGCCGCTGGCCGTACACGGCTGGGTCTATTCGCTGGCCAACGGCCTGGTGAACGACCTCAATGTCGGCATTTCCAGCCTTGAGGACTATGAGCGGGTGGCCGGCGGGGCGGTCTGACGAGCGCTAGCCGCCCTTGATCCTCACCCGTGCCGACGCCTTGCGCCCCTGCCCATCCACCACGGACAATCGGTAAAACCCCGGTGCGGCGGGTTTCCAGACCACGCGACCGCTGACCGGATCGGCCGTCAGCGGCGTTCCGGCGACGTACCAGACCAGGTCTTCGCCGCCGGCCGCCAGGACAAGGCCGCGCGACCCCGCACCAAGGGCTTCGACCTGCACGGTCGCGCCGTCCGGCGGGAAGATCAGACGCGGGCCTTCGGTTTCCGCCCGCAGGGTCTGCAGGGCCTGGGGCGCGGCCTTGGGTGCGATGGGCCGCGGGGCCACGGCCGGCGTCCCGACCGCATCGGCGACATCGAACAGCAGCGGCAGGGCCGCGTCCCGACCGGTCAGGCCGCCGCGCGCGCCGCCGTCGGCCCGGCCGGTCCAGACGATGATCGCATAGCCGCCAACCACCCCCGCCGCCACAGCATCGCGAAAGCCGTAGGAGGTGCCGGTCTTGAAGGCCATGGCCGGGCCACCCAGGGTCAGGGCCGAGGGGGCCCGACCGCGCGGCGCCGGGGCTTCCCGCAGGATGTCGAGGACCTGGCTGGCGGCTTCCGGCCGGACCAGCCGGGTGCCGGCCGAGCGCGCCCGGGCCGCCGCATCAGCCTCCGTCCAGGCCAGGGGCTTGGCGATGCCGCCGTCGCCGAGCGCGGCGTAGAGCAGGGCCAGATCGCGCAGGGTGATGCCCTCGCCGCCCAGGGCCAGGGCCAGACCGGCCCCCTTCAGTTGCGACTTGGGCCGGGCCAGATGGGCTCCTGCCGCCTCGATCCGTCCGGCAAACGCCTCGGGCCCCAGCCGCTCGAGGGTCGCCACGGCCGGCACGTTCAGGGAGTGGGACAGGGCCTCGCGGACCGTGACCTTGTCGTGAAACACCCGGTCGAAGTTCTCGGGCTGATAGTCGGCAAAGCGGGTGGCCGAGTCGGTCAACTGGGTGTCGGCCGCGACGAGGCCGTCGTCCATGGCCATGGCATAGATGAAGGGCTTGAGGGCCGAGCCCGGCGAGCGCAGGGCCCGGGTCATGTCCACCCATCCGCCCGCCCGATCGCGTCCGGCCGAGCCGACGGCCGCGCGCACCGCCCGTCCCCTGATCTCGACCACGAGGATCGCGGCAGTGGCATCGGCCCCCTGGGCGGCGGCGACCGCCGCGGCCATCGGCTCGAGCCGGGCCTGCAGCCCGGCATCGAGCGTGGTCACGACACTGGCCTGGCGAACCGGGGCCGCCCGGGCCAGCTCGCCGGCCGCATGCCAGGCCAGACCCGGAAAGGCTGCGCGCGGCGGCAGGGCTTCAGACTCAGCCTCGAGCGCCGCCGCCTCCGTCAGGGTCCCGGTCCGGACCAGCTTGTCCAGCACCCCGCGTCGGGCCAGCCGGGCCACTTCCGGCCGGCGGTCAGGACGCCGCGCCTCCGGCGACTGCGGCAGGGCGATCAGCAGGGCCTGCTCGCCGTCGGTCAGGCTGCTCGGCTCGTGGCCGAAATAGGCGAGACTCGCGGCCCGCACCCCCTCCAGATTGCCGCCATAGGGGGCCAGGGTCAGGTAGAGGGCCAGGAGCTCGTCCTTGGTCAGGCGGGACTCCAGCTGCACCGCGCGGACCATCTCGATCAGCTTTGAGCCCAGGGTGCGGGGACGCGGCTCGAGCAGTCTTGCGGTCTGCATGGTCAGGGTCGAGGCCCCCGAGGTGGCCCGGCCATGCACCATCGCCGAGCCGACGGCACGGACCACCGCCAGGGGATCGACCCCCAGATGGCGGCGGAACCGGCCGTCCTCGACGGCGATCAGGCGTTGCTGGAAGGTCGCGTCGGTGCGCTGCAGGTCCGCGCGGATCCGCCAGCGGCCGTCTTCGACCGGCAAGGCCCGCAGCCACGCCCCGCGCCGGTCCAGCGCCACCGGCGAGGACTGCCTGGCGCGGGTCATGTCCGGCGGAAACAGGGCGCTGAGGCTGAAGAGGACGAGCTGGACGCCGAGCAGGGCGACGAGCGCCCTGGTCAACGGAGCGACCATCTTCCCCCTCCGGGGGAGGAGGATGCGCAGCATCCGGAGGGGGCCAGCGGCGGAGGTGCCCTCTGACTCAACAGCCATCATTCCGCGACCGGCCTCGCGTAACTTGCCCCCTCCGCGCTTTCAGCGCTCCTCCCCCGGAGGGGGAAGACGAACCGGCGCATCACCCTCACGGTCCCGGCGCGATGACCGTACGCCCGGACTCCGACCGGGCCTGGATGGCCGGCCGGTACATGTCCTTGGCCACCGCGCCCGGCAGGAAGAACTCGCCCGGCGTCACGGCCCGCGCCACATAGGCCAGGGCGAAGGGCTTGTTGCCCTCCAGGTCCATGGCCGCGATGAAGCGGTCGTCGCGGCTTTCCTGGACGTCGGCCCCGGTCAGTTCACCAAGGAACTTGTAGGGCCCACCCTGGGCGTCGTCGGCCCCGAGCGTGGTCTCGATCTCGAAACCCGCCGGCAGGGCGTCGTCGACAACGAGGGCCGTCGAACGGGCTTGCATCGACCGGCCCGAGACGAGGATGATCACCCGGTCGCCCTGGCGGATCGTCGCCGGATCGACCGCCCCACCGCTCATCGTCAGCAGACGCTTGCTGATGAACAGCCCGTTGGCCGACGCCCCCGGCGCCGCAGTCGGCGTGCCACGAACACTGACCGTACGCCACAGGACGCCCTTGCCGGTGTTGGTGAAGCGGCTGTCGGCCAGCTTGCCGACCGCCCAGCGGGGGGCCCCGCCGGCCGGCGGCAGGGCTGTCGCCCCTTTAGCCTCGACCGAGATCGGGCCGGCGGCCTTCAGCAGGGCATAGGCCGCATGCAGGACGGCCGCCTGTTCCTGGGTGTTGAGGGCGTCGGGATCCTTGACCACATTTTCCAGCCGGCCCTGCAGCTGGCGGGCGATATCGGCCTGGCCGGACTCGACGGCCAGGGCGGTCAGGGCCGCAACGTCCCGCAGCGGGCTCTGGTACCAGTCCTGATCGTCGCGATAGCCCAGCGACTTCACCGCCTGGCGCATGGCCGAGCGGGCCCGGGCCTGATCGCCCATCCGGGCGAGACCCGCTGCGACATAGGCCTTGGCCATCGGCTGGTCCTCGTCCTTCATCTGGACGTCATGCCACCAGCGCAGGCGGGCGAGGTCGCCCTTGCCGCCCTTGGCCATCACATAGAGGGCATAGGCCGAAGCGCGGCGGCGCATGCGCTCGGTGGCCTTGGCCGACCGCTCGGGGGTGTTGTCCCACCAGGCGGGATACTCCATCCGGTAGGCGACCGAGGCCCAGCCGTCGGGACGGCTGACCTGGCGCATGGCACTCATGGCCTTGTCGATCGCGGCATCCGGTACCGGAATACCCTGGGCCCGGGCTTCCAGCAGGAAGTCGGTGGCATAGGCCCCGAGCCACGGATCAGCCTCGCCGTCACCGACCCGCCACAGGCCGAAGGCCCCGTCGAGAGTCTGGCGGTCGAGCAGCTTGCCCACCGCCCCGGCCAGGGCCGCCGGCGTGCGCTTCAACTTGGGATCGCTGGTCAGGCTCTGGGCATAGAGCAGCGGATAGGCGGTCGAGACCAGCTGCTCGGTACAGCCGTAGGGATAGCGCTGCAGCGCCACCGCGATCGCCGCCGGGTCAAAGCCCCGGAACGGCGAGTAGCTGACCTGCAGGGTCACATCCCCAGCCGCCAGTCCCGACATCAGGGTATAGGACGGGGTATAGCTCTGCCCCGGACCCTGCTGTTCGGTGGTGGTACGGACCACATCACCCCAGCCCAGCCGGGTCTGGATCGGATAGGCCTTGCTGGTCGCAAAGCCCGGACCGGCCACCTTGAAGCCGATCTTGCCGATGCCGGTCACGTCCGGGGCCAGGAACGGGATCTTCTCGGCAATCCGCTGGCCCAGGATCAGCTGGAACACCTTGCGGAAGGTCACCTTCAGG
>Ga0187845_1001884_pt1 | contig 11724 bp, 11 predicted proteins | sample SpaLakP09_SKY_68_FD_134515 | JGI IMG/M metagenome (GOLD analysis project Ga0187845, IMG submission 134515) | Oligotrophic lake water microbial communities from Sparkling Lake, Wisconsin, USA - SP09_SKY_68 | ecosystem: Environmental > Aquatic > Freshwater > Lake | place: USA: Sparkling Lake... | reverse complement strand
TCAAAGCGCAGCATGGGCTTGCCCGCCTTCATCGAGCGGTCGACCAGCCATCCGCCAACCAGCGGGCCTGTGGCCGAAAACAGCATCGAGAGCGGCCCCAGCCATGCGCCCACAAATTGCGGCGTCACGCCATAGCCGCGCATCAGCATGGTCGGCTGCCACGCCGCCGCGCCATAGGCGGCGATGAAACACACCCCAAAGCCCAGATAGAGCGGCGCCAGCACAGCCCGGTTACGCCAGAACCATGCGGCGCTCTCGCCAATGCCGGGATGAGCGGCCAGCGGCGATTGCCCCCGCCGCTCCGGTTCGCGCGTGGTCAGCATGGCGAGCACGACGATCAGCCCGAGCGAGCCGGAAATGACGAAAACCGTCCGCCAGGGCGCCAATGTCCCCAACACCGGCCATGTCGCAAAAGCCCCCTTGGCCGCCGCGCTCAGCACCAGTCCGGTAAAGGCAATGCCCAGACCCTGCGCCAGTGACTGGCCCATCATATAGATGCTGATCGGGCGACCCCGTCGTTCAGGGGCAAACAGGTCGGAAATCAGCGAGATCGCGCAAGGCCCCAGCGCCGCCTCGCCAAGGCCGACGAGCAGGCGGGCGGCAAACAATTGTCCGAAACCCGCCGCAAGTCCACTGCCAATCGTGGCCAAAGACCAGAGCGCAATCCCGCCCGTGAGCAGATTGCGCCGCGACACACGGTCCGCCGCCAATCCCATCGGCACGCCCATAAAGGCATAGAACAGACCAAAGGCCAGCCCCTGAAGCAGGCTGATCGCGCCGTCCCCGATGCCCAGATCATGGCGGACCGGATCGACCACCATGTTCAGGATCGCCCGGTCGATGACCGAACAGATCCCGGCGAGGAACAGCAGCCCAACCATCCACCATGCGGTGGAGGCGCGGGGCCAGCCTTGGGTCTGCGCCTCCATCAGAGCAGGCCGCAGGCGCGGGCGCGCGTCTTGATATAATCGCCCAGCCAGTCGAGGTTGCGGAAACGCAGCGTGCCGCGCCCGACCGCCGTGCTGGAATGCGCCATGCCCGCCACAAGGCGAAGGGCCTTGCCCATCAGGAACAATTCCTTGTTGGCGATTTCTTCGGCCGTAAACGGGCGGACCGACTGATAGCCATCCTCAAACGCCGTGCCATAGCTTTCGGAGAAACCATAGAACAGGTTGCCCCAGACGAAATTCTGCACGTCCTGCATCAGGAAGTCTTCGCCCGCCGCGTCGAAATCGAGCAGGGTGATCGTGCCGGCCTCATCGACATGGACGTTCGACGGGTGGAAATCGCGGTGGCACACGCCCAGCGGCACGCCATTGGCGGCCAGTTCATCGAGGCGCTTGTCCATATTGGCGGCGATGATCGGATAATCGCGCAGATCATCAGGGCGATCATACACAAAGTCGATCAGCGCGGGCATGCAGATGTTGTAATCCTTGGCCGTCTTGGTCGAGAACTTGTGATCCTTGCCCGCCCATTCAAAGCCCTGAAGGTGCAAATTGGCAAAGGCTGCGCCGATGCGGAACGAGGTCTCTTCGCTCAGCATATCGCCGAATTTGCGGCCCGGCGCCCAGTCATACATGGCAATCGCGCGGGCGCCCTCGGGCGTGGCGGCTTTCCAGTAAAGCGAGCCGTCATGCTGGGGCACGGCGACGCTGGCGGGGAACGCCTTGTCTTTCAGGAAGGCGAGGAAGTCGAGTTCATAGGCGACATCGTCGACATCGCGATAGGTCTTGCGCCAGACGCGCAACGCATATTTCGTCGTCTCGTCCTGAACCAGATAGACATCGTTCATGCCGCGATAAAGCAGCCAGACATCCAGCTTGCCGACGACCGGATAGCGCGCCTTGACCTCGCGCGCGATGAAATCGGGGTGCAGCACCGAATGCGAAATATCAGCAATCGGCAGGCCGCTCTCAACCAAAGAAGTTACGTAGTTCACGGGCAAGTACCTCTGGAGCAATGTCAAAAATGTCGCGATCCAATTCGGGCAGATCGCGGATGGTGATGTCCGGTATCAAGGCTGCCGCCGCCAGCGCAGGCTCACGCAGCGCTTCATGGGGTTGCAGCAAAAGCACCGGGCAGGTGATCTGGCCAAGGTGGGTATAGTCATAGGACCATACGCCGCGATAGGCCCATGTGAAGCGGTCAAGGATATAGGCCTTGTCCGCAAAATGACGGATCGCGCGGGGCAGCGACTGGCGCGGATCGCGCGCCTTGACGACATAGGCCCACAGGCCAGTGAGCAGATCGAGGATGACCGTGCCATCCTCATCGGCTTGCGGAAACTCCTCGGCCTCGCGCAGCTTTTTGGCGCGCACATCGGCGGGATACATTGGAATGCCGGTCAGGCCCATCCGGCGCACCTGACCCGGCCCCTCAGCCTTATCCAGCGCCAAGGCCAGTTCCACCGCCAGCAGGCTGCCGGTGTGATAGCCATAGAGATCAATCGGCCCATCAACCCCCAAAGCCTTCAACCCATCCACGAAGGCCGCCGCATAACCCGCCATGCCCGGAGGCGCGGGCGGGGCATCGCTCATCCCATGGCCGGGCGTGTCAAAGGCGATCACGCGCCGGTCCTGCGCCATGGCCGCGATCAGCGGCTCATATTCCCAGCCCGACGAAGGGTTCTGGTGCAGCATCACCAGCGGGGGATGCACGCCATCCACGCCCGCCTGCCGGTAATGCAGTTGGCCATAGCGGCAGGTGGTATAGGAGCGCGACATGTTCATGATCGGATCGGGGTTGTCCGTGTAATTATGCCCTCAGGATGGGCCCGCCGCGATTTGGCGACAGGGGATCGCGCCTGACTCTCCGCTGGGTGGAGATTTGGGGCATGGGGGGCTGGCATTGGCGGGCGCGGCGGCATCCTCATGGCAGGCCGCATGGAGATACTTAGGTAATGGATAAGCCAAATATGCTGGGACTGGCGCTGGTGGGGTGCGGACGGATTTCGGGCGCGCATCTGGGCGCGGTGAGGGCGCTGGCGGATCGCGTCCGGCTGGTGGCGACGGTGGACAGCGATCTGGCGGCAGCTACGGCGTCGGCCTTGCCCTTTGGCGCCCATGCCACCACCGATCTGGCCGCAGCGCTGGCCATGCCCGAGGTTGAGGCCGTGCTGATCGCCAGCCCCAATGCGCTGCATGCCGAGCAGGCGCTGGCCGCGATCCGCGCTGGCAAGCATGTGCTGGTGGAAAAGCCGCTGGCCCCGAGCGGCGCGCAGGCCCGCGAACTGGCCGTTGCCGCGCAAGAGGCGGGCGTGGTGCTGGCGGCGGGGCATACCTATCGCCATTGCCCGGCGGTGCGCTATCTTCAGGATCACTGGGATGATTTCGGCACATTGCGCGCGGTGCAGGTCACATCCTGCGTCCATTGGGATGGGCCGCAGGCGCCGTGGTGGGCCGAGCGGCGCGCGGAAGAAGGGCTGATCCTCTCACTCTTTGCGCCCCATTCGCTCGATTTCGTGCAATTGTGCATGGGCGCCGATGACCCCTTGCGCGTCCATGCCGAGGCCGCCCGCTGGCAAAGCGGATGGCAGGGCGAGGATGAGGCGATGATCCTGATGGCCTATCCGGGGCGGCGCCTCGCGCAGGTCCATATCAGCTATAACCAGCCCAGCGTGTTTGACCGCAAGGTGCTGCATTTCTCGGGCGGCGTGGTCGAGATCGAGGATACCGAAAGGTTGCTCTTCAACGGCAAGGTGCTGGTCGAGCCAGCGCCCGGCGTGGTGCGCGATGGGCGGGCGATGGGCGGACGCGATCTGGCGCATTATTTCCGCATCCAGATGGAGGAATTCGTCGAGGCCGCACGCGGGGCCCCCAACCGCAGCGTAGTGGGCGAGGACGCGGCGCGCGGCATCGACCTGATCGACCGTGTGCTGGCCAGCGCCCGCGCCAATTCCGTCGATGCGATTGATGGGGAGTTTGCCGCATGATGATCCTTGCGCTGCTGGCCGCTGTTGCGCCTGCCTTGCCGGTCATCAAGCCCGCCCCGGCCCCCGCCTTTCCGCCGATCCGGGCGGGGGCGGCCTTTGCCGATGGCGCCGATCTGCCTGAAATGGTGGTGGTCCCGGCGGGCGGCTTCACGATGGGGTCGACGGCGGAGGAACGCAAGACTTTGGGCGTCATCCCCATGTTCGATCATATGGAGGAGCCGCGTCACAAGGTGACCATCGCCTATCCCTTTGCGGTGGGGCGCTATGCGGTCACTTTTGCGCAATGGGATGCCTGTGTGGGGGATGGCGGGTGCAACGGCTATCGTCCCGATGATGCCGGATGGGGTCGCGGGCGGCGGCCCGTCATCAACGTCAATTACGGCGATGCGCAGGCCTATGTTGCGTGGCTGCGCAAAAAGACCGGACATAATTATCGCCTGCTGTCCGAGACGGAATGGGAATATGCCGCGCGGGCGGGCACACAGACTTGGTATCCTTGGGGCAATGCGCCTGACAAGGACCACGCCAATTTCGGCAACAATCACGACCGCACCGCGCAGGTGGGTTCTTACCCGCCCAACGGTTTTGGCCTCTATGACATGATCGCCAATGTCGCCCAATGGGTGGGCGATTGCCATCACGAGACCTATGACGGCGCGCCCACCGATGGTTCGGCATGGGACGCCGTGCAGGATTGCAAATTGCGCAATGTGCGCGGCGGCGGGTGGAGCCTGTCCGGCTGGAGCGTTCGCGCGGCGCAAAGGATCGGCGATCCGATTGCCGCGCGCAACACCCATCTGGGCTTTCGCGTTGCGCGCGATCTGGCCCCTTAACCCTTGGGCACGGTTTTCAGATAATCGCGCATATCGTTGCGAAAGCCGGTCCATTCCCGCCATTTGAAAATGTCGGGCGTGTGGCTTTCCAACGATTTGCGCGCGCCCAGCGGGATCTCGTCAAGGCTCTTGATCTTGGCGCCATAGGCGCGGCCCCATGTGCGGCCCGCCTTGGTTTCGGGGCGTCCGCCCATGCCCAGCCAGGGATGCCATGTCGCCATGTTCTGAAAGGTGCAGAAGGCCGGCGCGTTGGTCAGCTTTTCGTTGAAGGCGTCCTGCGCCCGCGCGCCATAGGTGGCGTGGCTTTCCCAGAAGATCGACTTGCCCGCCGAGAGATGCGGATAGTCCTCGGGCGTGGCGGCATTGGGGAAAGCGGCCGAGGAGGAGGTCGGCACGATCACCATATCGCCCAGTTCCTCCATCGGCAGCACGACGGGGTTGAGGTCTGCGCCTTTGGTGACGATGCCGTCCGGGCCGATCGCCACGCTGAACGGGCCGCCATAGAAATGCCAGACCTTGCGCTTTTCGCCCGTGATCGGGTTCACCCAATCGTCGAGCGGTTCATCGGTGTTGAACTTGCAATAGACCCCGGCCTCATAGGTGCGCGATTCGTACTGGTTGTTCGGCATCGGCGTCCATTCGGACACGTTGAGGTGGTTCATCGTGAAGAAGGGGATCAGATTGCCATCGCCCGCATAGCCATAGATATGCAGGCGGTAGAAAATGAACACCGTTTCCTTGGCGCAGGAGCCGATCACGCGGGCGCGCATCCGGGCGCGGATGGCCGGATCGTTAAGATCCGGATGGTGGGCGGCGGCGGCCAAAGCGGCAGGGGCCAACAGGCCCGCGCCAGCCACAGCGGGCGCCGCGGCGAGCAGGTTGCGGCGGGTCAGACTATCCATGTTTTCAGGCTCCCCAAAGAGCATTTTCAAGATGACCGGAGACGGTGACCGGCTCGGAAAATGCGGCAACAAAACACTCTGGATTATCGGCCACCCGCCACGTCCAGCGTGGTGCCGGTGATATAGCTGGCCTCGTCGCTGGCGAGGAACAGGATGGCGTCGGCCACCTCACGCGATGTGCCCAGCCGGTGCATCGGCACCATGCGGCTGGGGGCATATTCGAGGCCCTTTTCATCCATCGCGCGCAGATAAGGCCCGGCCAGTTCGGTGTCGATCGGCCCGGGGGCGACGGCATTGATGGTGATCCCGCTGTCGCCCAGTTCGATGGAAAGCGCGCGGACGAAGCCGATGACGCCTGCCTTGGCGGTCGAATAGGGCGCGGAGCCGGTGTAAAAAGCGTTCCACACCGTCCCGTTGCGCGCGCCCGAGGAGAGGCAGACGATCCGCCCATAGGCGCGCGAGGCCATATGCGGCACGGCGGCGCGGGTGCATAGGAACATACTGCGCAAGGACAGCGCCATCGTCTGCTCCCAATCGGCAAGCGACAGGTCGGCGATCCGCCCCGAACGTCCGCCCCCGACATTGTTGATCAGGATGTCGAGCGGGCGCCAGGCGATGGCGGCCTCGAACAGGGCGGCGACCGATGCCTCATCCGTCACATCGCAGGGGATGGCCAGATGGGGCGTATCGCTCAGCAAGGTGGCGGTTTCAGCCAGCCTCGCCTCGTCGCGGTCGGCAAGGATGATGGCGGCGCCCTCTTGTGCAAGGCGCAGCGCGGTGGCGCGGCCAATGCCAAGCCCCGCGCCGGTGACAAGGGCGGTTTTGCCCGCAAGTCTTAAATGGCTCATGGTGGCGCAGGCTATGTCAGGCGCGTTGGGGCGGGCGTGAATTGCGCGCCCTATCCGCTGGTCGGAACTGTGCGATGGGGCCACTTGCGGCGGGGGAGGGGCAGGGGGCAGCCTTGCGCCATGATCGCACTGGACAATGGTTTCGAAGAAGTGGTGGCCATTGTGGCCGATGCCCGGGCAAGCGCTGCAAGGCTTTGCGCGGCCACCGGCTTTGTGCCGCTGGCGCAAGGGCCGGTGGATGGCGGGGCTTTGACGCTGCTGGGCCTATCGGGCGCGGCGCGCGAGGTCTTGATCGGCCATCCTCAGGTAAGCCGGGGCCGCATCCGGCTGATCGAGATCGACGGGCCGGTCATGGGGCTCAACCGCGAGGGCGGGCAAGCGTGGGACACGGGCGGGATTTTTGACATCAACCTGCGCGCCTTGCCCTCGATTGAGGATTTGCAGCGCGCCTTGGTGACGCAGGGTTTTGTCGCCCATGCGCCGATCACCGACTGGGATTTCGGCCCGCTGGCCGTGCGCGAGGTGGTGAGCAGCGATGCCGATGGTCTGTGCATCGCGCTGATGGAGCGGGTGAGGCCGCCCTTGCAGGGCTATGACGGGGTTTCGGGTCCGGCCAGTTTCGTGTTCAATTCCACGCAGGTCGTCCCCGATTTCGCCGCGGCGCGGCATCTCTATCACGATTGCCTCGGCTGGTTGCCGGTGCAGGAAACTCAGAGCATGGCGGCGCAGGAGAGCGGGGCCAATTGCATGGGCCTGCCCGAGGGGCTGGCGGCGCAGATCCCGATGCAGATCGGCATCTATCACCCCGAAGGGCGGATGGAAGGATCGGTCGAGATCATCCAGTTCGGCGTGCGGGGCCATGATTTTTCGGATCGTGAACCGCCCTTGCGCGGGTGGGCGTCTTTGCGCTTTCCGGTGACCGATCTTGAGGAATTCATCGAGCGTGCGCAAAAGGGCGGATGCCGGATCATCGGCCCGGTCGAGGCGCGCCGGGCGCCTCATCGCGCCGGAATCGCCGCCGCCGCGATCACCCCTTGGGGCGCGCGGCTGGAGGCTTTTCAATCCTGAGCGTTAAAGCGCGCCGAGATAGGTGATGGCTTCAGCCTCGCTGACGACATCGGCATATTTGGCGTTCATGTCGAACAGATTGGCGTCATGCGGCCCGGCGTGACGGTCGCCGCAGGCGTCGGCAATCACGGCGGTTTTGAACCCATGGCTCATCGCGTCGACGCAGGAGGCGCGGACGCAGCCCGAGGTGGACAGGCCGGTCAGCAAGACGCTGTCGACGCCCATCGCGGTCAATGTGCTGGCAAGGGACGTGCCGAAGAAGGCGCTGGGGTACTGCTTGGGGATGACCAGTTCATCTTCGAACGGTTCAAGGCCCGGACCCCATGCCGCCATCGGATGGCCCTTGACGAAATAGCGCAAGGGGGCGGCTTTCTCGAAAAAGCGTCCGCCGTCCACGCCGCTGGCATGATATTCGACGCAGGTGAGGATCACCGGAATGCCCGCCTTGCGCGCCACTTCGCGCACGCGCAGCGCGCTTTCGATGGCGTCAAACACGGGCTGGCCGCAATAAAGGTCGCAGTCCGGTTCGAAATAGGCGCGGCAAAAGTCGATCATCACCAGCGCGGGCTTTTTGCCAAAGCCGACGCGCGTGTCATAGGCGCGCTTGTAATTTTCGAGCAGGTCATCGCTCATTGTGCTTGATCCTCGGCATAGAGCCACGGGCTGGAGGCCTTCTGGCTTGTTTCAAAATCCGCGATGGCCCCGGCATATTGGTGCAGCAGAACCGAGGTCTCATCCCAGCCATTCATCAGCGCCAGCTTGCGTTCGGGCGCGATGTCAAAGGCAAAGGCGCGGTTGCCCACGGTCAGCGACTGGCTCTCCAGATCGACCGAGAAGAGCTGTTCTGTTTCCGCCGCCGCCATCAGTTCGGCCACCGTTTCGGCGGGCAGGGTGATCGGCAGGATGCCATTGCGCTGGCAATTGGAGTGGAAGATCTCGCCAAAACCGGTGGCGATGATGCAGCGCACGCCAAGTCCGGCAATCGCCCAGACCGCCTGTTCGCGGCTGGAGCCGGAGCCGAAATTGGCCCCCGCAACGATAAAAGGCGCGGCGTTGAAAGGCGCGCGGTTCAGAACATAATCGCCAATTTCCGCGCCCGCGCTGTCATAGCGGCGATCATGGAACGCATATTTGCCCAGACCCGCCTTGGCGGTGATCAGCAGGAAACGCGCGGGGAAGATGATGTCGGTGTCGATATTCTCTTCCGGCATCGGCACGCCATGGCCCGACAGGGTGGTGAAAGGCTGGCTCATGCGACATACTCCCGCGCGTCATAATCCCTTACATCGGCAATATGGCCCGCGATGGCGGCGGCGGCGGCCATGGCCGGGCTCATCAGATGGGTGCGACCGCCCGGACCCTGACGGCCCTCGAAATTGCGGTTGCTGGTGGAGGCGCAGCGCTCGCCCGGTTTCAGGCGGTCATCATTCATCGCCACGCACATCGAACAGCCCGCGAGGCGCCATTCGAAACCCGCCTCGATAAGGATGCGGTCCAGCCCCTCGGCCTCGGCGGCGGCGCGGGTGGCGGCAGAGCCCGGCACGACGATGGCCTTGATGCCGGGGGCCACCTTGCGGCCCTGCGCGATGGCGGCGGCGGCGCGAATGTCCTCGATCCGGCCGTTGGTGCAAGAACCGATGAAGGCATGGGTGATCGGCACGCTGGTCAGGCTCTGGCCCGGAGCCAGCCCCATATAGGCCAGCGCCTTTTCCGCCTGCCGCCGCTCCGGACCTTCGGGCAGGAGCGCCGGATCGGGCATCGCCGCGTCGATGGGCAGCGTCTGGTCCGGGGTCGTGCCCCAACTGACCTGCGGGACGAGGGCGGCGACATCCACCTCGATCACGCGGTCATAGGCGGCATCGGCATCGCTGGCCAGATTGCGCCACGCGGCCACGGCCTGATCCCACAGCGCGCCCTTGGGGGCCAGACGGCGGCCTTTGAGGAAGGCAAAGGTCACGTCATCGGGCGCGACAAGGCCGACGCGGCTGCCCGCCTCGATAATCATGTTGCAGAGCGTCATACGCTCGGCCATGCTCATCGCGCGCACGGCCTCGCCGGTGAATTCCACGGCGTGACCCGCCGCGCCATCCGCGCCGATCCGCGCGATGATCGAGAGCGCAATGTCCTTGGCAAAAACCAGCGGGTGGCGCTGGCCGACAAGGTCGATCCGCATCGTCTTGGCGCGCTTTTGACGCAGGCATTGCGCGGCCATCACCGTGCCTTGTTCCGACGCGCCAATGCCAAAGGCCAGCGCGCCAAAGGCGCCATGCGTGGTCGTGTGGCTGTCGCCGCAAACGATGGTGGTGCCGGGCAGGGTAAAGCCGCTTTCAGGGCCGATCACATGGACGATGCCCTGTTCGGCGCCATCGAGGTCGGCATAGGGCACGGAAAAATCGCGAACGTTGGTTTCCAGCTCCGCGATTTGCGAGGCGGCCTGCGCGTCCTCAATCGTGCCGTGGCGGATGCCATCGGCGCGCGGACTCCGCGTGGGCACGGCATGGTCGGCCACGGCAATATGCGTTTCGGGTCGGCGCAACTGGCGCCCGGCTTCGCGCATGGCGACAAAGGCCTGCGGGCTGGACACTTCGTGCAGGATCTGGCGGTCGATATAGAGCAGCGTCTCGCCGCCGGGCATTTCGGCCACGGCATGGGCGTTCCACAGCTTTTCATAGAGCGTGTATGCGGTCATGGGATGAAACTCAAAGTTTGGGGGTGCCCGCCTCGACATAGGCGGTGATCAGTTGGGCAAAGCGGTCGCCCACTTCGAGCGGGGGGTAATGGCCGACATCGGGCATCAGCACGCGGCTGATCGTGGCATTGGCCAGATAGCGCGTGATGGCATTGGCCGCGCTTTCCGGCAGCAGCGGGTCGGCCGCACCCCACAGCAGCATGGTCGGGGTCTTGATCTTGGCCATTTCAATTGTGGCCTGCTTGCCATCGCCAATCCGGGCGACCAGCGCGACCGGATATTTCTCGGGCGTGCGGCGGTTGAAATCGTAATATTCATCGCGGGTTTGCTTGCTGATCCGCTTGGCGTCGCCCGCGAAATAGCCGAGATAATCGTCCCAATAGGGGCGGTCGTTATAGCCCCCGTTGGCCTTGGCGCGGGCGATCCCGTCAACGAAGCTCTTGGGCATCACCAGATGGCTGGTATCGACCGGATCGCTGGGCGTGTTCGACAGGATCAGCCGCTCGACCATTTCGGGGCGCTTGGCGGCCAGATACATGCCCATCGTGCCGCCGCTGGATACGCCGACGAAGGTCACTTTCTTCACATGCAGCGCATCGAGCAGCCCTTCGGCGATTTCGACCGGCTGGACATTCTGACCGACTTCATCGGAAACCCGTGCTGACAGGCCATAGCCGGGAATGTCATAGCGGATGATGCGATAGCGCGATTTCAGCCGCGCGGTGATCACATCCCATGTGCGAATGGTCGAAAGCGATCCGTGAACCATGAACAGAACCGGCGCGCCTCGCGGGCCTTCATCCTTGTAATGGATCTCGGCGCCCTTGATGGTCATGAAACGGCTTTGCGGATCACGATACTTGGCGCGCAATTGCTCGACCGAGAGATAGGGGTGGGCAGCGGCGACGGCGGGCGCAGGTGCGCTTTGCGCATGGACCAGCGGCGAAGCCGCGCAGGCCGCCAGCATCGAGCCGATCAACATCAAGTCCGTCAACTTGGTCGGGCGCAGGCACTTCATCGCTTTCTCCACCATTTATAACAGGCGCAAACCTTATCAGCGCGCGCGGTCTTTGCCACAAGGCCGCCATGATGACGGCAATATCCGCCAATTTCCGAAACCGAACCGATGCTATCCGACAGGTGGTGATGGGGCGGGGGCAGGCTGACAGGCGGGCGGGCGGCGTGTGCATTGCGGCCATACTATTCTGGGAGTTTGACCATGGGCGTTGACCGTCGCGGATTTACCTTTGGCCTTGGCATGGCCGGCCTGATGGCGGCGACGCCTGCGCTGGCGCGGACGGCGGCCAAAGTGGCCAAGCCTCTCGCACCGCGCGGCACAGATGTGATCGTGCTGGGCGCGGGTATTTCGGGGCTGAACACGGCATGGCTGCTGGATCAGCAGGGGCTGAAGGTCACCGTACTCGAAGGGCGTCAGCGCGTCGGCGGGCGG
>Ga0187845_1001882_pt1 | contig 11738 bp, 10 predicted proteins | sample SpaLakP09_SKY_68_FD_134515 | JGI IMG/M metagenome (GOLD analysis project Ga0187845, IMG submission 134515) | Oligotrophic lake water microbial communities from Sparkling Lake, Wisconsin, USA - SP09_SKY_68 | ecosystem: Environmental > Aquatic > Freshwater > Lake | place: USA: Sparkling Lake... | reverse complement strand
GGCCACGCGGACCCCGGATCGCATCGACGAGCACTCCCGGCTCGATCGCCCTCCAGGACCGCGAAGGTCGCTGGCCGCGCGCCCTCCCCATCGCCCTGAAGTGAAGTCAGGATACGGCGGGCGCAAGAGCTGTGGATAAGTTTTTGCCGAGGTGAGGGATATCAGGGGTTTAGGCGGAAAATAGCGGGGATTGGCGGGGGGAAACCCGGCTGAGCCGAGAAGATCCGGCTTGTGGTCGGGGGCAACCTCCGCTTTAGACCCTAGTCGGACATTTCCCCAACAGGAATGTCGTGTAGTTTCGTTGCATGTGCCTTAGCGTCTACTTGGGGACGTCTCGTCCACTCTCCGTTCCGGCTGCGCAGGCCGGTGAACTCGGCATCGAAGTTGCTCAATGGACGCCGCCGCCGCTGAAGCGTCGTGAGTTCATCTACTATCTTGGCAGGCAAGCTTGTGAGACGAATCCCGTGCAGTGCTCGTGCTTGTTGCTGGAGCATGTCAACTGGACCGAGAGCGGCCCTGTTGTGGAACAGGACGCGACTTACTCCGCCGAACAATGCTCTTTCGATGCTCTGAGGCACCTTTGTGATCTGGCTACGCAGGACGGAGGCATCGCTACTATCGTTTGTGATGACAGCAACGGCCTGGAGCAATCCTGCCTGGAAGAGGACTACTGCGAAGGCCTAGTTCGGCTTCACTCAATCGCCCGTGGGAACCTTCTGTTTGCGGAAGTAAGCGGCGGCATTCCTTGGCGGGCTCTCCATGTGGTGCGTTAGACACGTCCGACTTCCACCCTTCTCAGACGCTCGCGGGGTCCGCTTCGGGGCCGTCGTTGAAGGTCTGGTTTCGGCCAGTGAACACATTTCCGCTCCCGACCGATTGCGGACACTGGGGCTCTCCCATAACGTCAGCCTGTGCATTGGTGGAAACCTCAAACACTGTGGCGAGAGCTTGAGCTCCTGCTTGGCGAGGCGCTCGAGATCGAACACGCCAGGATTGGTCCGGTGCAGACTGCGCTTGTCAGGGAGTTCTTGGATCACAACGAGTTCGAGGTCGCACACGACCAGCTGGTTGACGCTCTTGTTAACCTAGACATCCCGCCAACAAGCCGCAGCGCAGTCCTGCTGGAAGAAGCAAATCGGCTTATGCAGCTTAGCACCTAGCAGGACGTCCGCTCACCACCCTTCCCAGACATTAGCTAGGTCCGCTTCCAGAATAGGCGTGTAATGTCTGGTTTCCGGTGACCGCTTAGTTTCCGCTCCCGACCCTAGTGTGACGTTCGTTCATCATCTTCGTCATCGGGAAAACGAACAGCCTGAGCTTTAAAGTGCTCCTCGCGTTCGGTCCCCGCCCCCTCATCATAGAGATAGAGCGTCACCGGACAGCGCTGATCGTTCGCCCAAGCTGTTGCGTCATGCACGGAAACATCTGCGCGCTGGTCGTAGTCCACGCATACACGAACATCTGCGTCGGGCGCTTGGTCGGCATCGACAACGCTGTTGTCATGCTCGATCGCCTCAATGACCGCATTCACAGTCTTCCATCGGTAGGGGCGCTTTCGCCGATCGATAATGTTCCAGATCATCCCTTAGAGTGGGAAAATGAAGGCCGCAGGGCAACGTCTGCTTCCCACCCTTGTCAGACATTCGCTGGGTCCGCTTGCAGGGTGATCGCCTAAGGTCCGGTTGTGGGCGGCGAGGTCATTTCCACTGCCGCGCCGTCGCGGATGCTTGGAAGTTCAGCTTCTAAAGCAAACAATCCGTTATCCCGCGCATAAAGCGCGGGATAACGGTGCTTGTATCGTCGCCTTCCCATCCCCTTCAGACACTGCGTGGGTCTGCACTGGGCTCTTTTGAACCGCTCTCCCCGGCGAAAGCCGGGGCCCAGATTCAGCCTGAGCCTCTGGGGATGATGCGCCTAAAGGCCTGGCCGAGCGCTTTCAGCGTTCGGGGCTCGATCTGGACCCCGGCTTTCGCCGGGGAGAGCGGAGATGCGGGTTAGGTCCGCGAACCACCCATAGCGGCCGTTCGAAAGGTCCGCTTTGGGCCTTTCACTCCGCGCACTCGTTAACCCTGCAATGCGACCCCGGGCCGCCCTTTTCACACCGCATTCAAAGGCGCATATGGGCGGCATGTCCACGCCGCCTCCCGCAAGCATCCTGACCGGTCTCAAGCGTGGGATCCGGCACCGCTGCCCCAATTGCGGTCAGGGTCACCTCTACAGCCGCTATCTGAAGGTCGAGGCCGAGTGCGAGACCTGCGGCCATGAACTGGGCCTCTATCCCGCGGACGACGGCCCGGCCTATTTCACGATCCTGATCATCGGCCACCTGTTCATTGGCCCCCTGCTGCTGTTCCCCTTCATCTGGAAGGCTCCGGTGGCCCTTGTCGTGCCCCTGACCATCCTGCCGCTGGCGGCGCTGACGCTGGTGCTGCTGCCGCGCGTCAAGGGGGCCGTGATCGGCGCCCTGTGGGCCATCAAGTTGCGCAAGGCCGAAGACGCTCCGGCCGGCTGAGCCTGGCCCTCCCCCGTAGGCGGGGAACCGGAAAGCCACACCATACATTCCCCTCCCACGCTGAGACCCGATCGCACACCGTACCGGGGGCAGCCTGCGACCGCTGCGCTGGATCAGGCCTTCTGATCCTTCCGTTGCGGCTCCGCTTCATGAACGATGGACGCGTGGAGGCGAGCCGACGGCTGCCTGTGCTTCGCGCGCGCCAGTGGGAGAACACGCATGCTCGGCACGATCCTCATCATTCTTCTGATCCTCGCCCTGATCGGGGCCCTGCCGACCTGGGGCCACAGCAAGTCCTGGGGCTATTTCCCCAGCGGCGGTCTCGGCCTCATCCTGGTGATCCTGATCATCCTGGTGCTGATGGGCCGACTCTAGGGCGGGGGCCGGGCGCCGACCGACAGCGGTTGGCGTCCGGCGCGGGCTTCGCCTAAGGTTCTGCCAAAGCGCCTGAGGGGGAACTGGGCATGAGCGACGACACGACCGATCAGGACCGTCAGGTTCAGGCCCCGAACCGGCTTCGCGCCATCCTGGGCGGCTCGGCCGGCAACCTTGTCGAATGGTACGACTGGTTCGCCTACGCCGCCTTCTCGATCTACTTCGCCAAGGTCTTCTTCCCGGCCGGGGACCAGACCGCCCAGTTCATGAAGACGGCTGCGGTCTTCGCGGTCGGCTTCCTGGCCCGCCCCGTCGGGGCCTGGCTGATGGGGCTCTATGCCGACCGCGCCGGCCGTCGCGCCGCCCTCACCCTGGCTGTGGCCCTGATGAGCCTGGGCTCGCTGATCATCGCCGTGACGCCGGGCTTTGACCGGATCGGTGCGGCCGCCCCGGCCATCCTGCTGGCCGCCCGTATCCTGCAGGGCCTGTCGGTGGGGGGCGAGTACGGGGCCAGCGCCACCTATATGAGCGAAATGGCCGGCAAGCGGCGGCGCGGCTTCTGGTCCAGCTTCCAGTATGTGACCCTGATCATGGGCCAGCTGGTTGCGGCCCTGGTGCTGGTGATCCTGCAAAACACCCTGACCGCCGAGCAGCTCTCGGCCTGGGGCTGGCGCATCCCCTTCTATATCGGAGCGGCCCTGGCCGTGATCGTGTTCTGGATCCGCAGCGGCCTCGAGGAATCCCAGTCCTTCGAAAAGGCCCGGGCCGAGGGCACGCCGAAGGGCACCACACTGGCCATGTTCCGCGAGCACCCGCGGGAAGCCCTGGCCATCATCGGCCTGACCGCCGCCGGCTCGCTCGCCTTCTATGCCTACACCACCTACATGCTGAAGTTCCTGACCAATACGACGGGCTTTTCGAAGGCCACAGCCGGGGCCGTCAATCTGGCGACCCTGGTCGGCTTCATGCTGGTTCAGCCCCTGTTCGGCTGGCTGTCAGACCAGTGGGGCCGGCGGCGGATGCTGGTCTTTGCCTTCGGGGCCGGAGCGATCCTGGCCTGGCCGATCCTCACCCTGGTGGCCAGGGCCAACGATCCGGTCATGGCCTTCCTGCTGATCTTCGCCGCCCTGATCGTGCAGTCGGGCTATACCTCGATCAGTGCCGTGGTGAAGGCCGAGCTGTACCCGGCCCATGTCCGCGCCCTCGGCGTGGCCCTGCCCTATGCCCTGGGCAATGCGGTGTTCGGCGGTACCGCCGAATATGTCGCCCTGTGGTTCAAGAGCATCGGCCTGGAGAGCGGCTTCTATCTCTATCTGGCCGGGATGATGGCCATGGGCGCGGTCATCGCCTTCAGCCTGCGCGACAGCGCCCGGCACAGCCGCATCCTTGAGGACTGACCGCCCTGCTTCCACCCTTCGCCGAATCTTCGCTCCGGCCTAAGCTGACGCCATGCCGATCCTCGACATCATCGCCCTCGCCCTCTTTGCTTTCAGCTGGCTGTTCTATGAACCGCTGCTCAAGCGCCTGGGCCATGGCAGCAACCTGATCAATACCGACATGACGGTCATCCGGCGGCGCTGGATGCAGGAGATGGCCGTACGGGAGATCGCCCTGCTGGACGGACAGCTTCTGGGCCACGCGATCAACTCGGCCAGCTTCTTCGCCTCGTCGAACCTGATCCTGATCGCGGCGGCGGCGGGCGTGCTGTTCGGCGGCGATTCCGCCCTGAGTAGCATCGAAGGCATAGCCGTCCTGGCTCCGGCCTCGCAGCTGATGGTCCAGATCAAGCTCGGCCTCGTGCTGGTGGCCCTGGCCCGCGGCCTGCTCGACTTCATCTGGGCCATCCGGCAGATGAACTATTGCCTGGCCGCCATCGGCGCGACGCCGATGTGGGCTTCTCCGTCCGTGCTGGCGGAATATGCCGAAGCCACCGGCGGGATCCTCAATCCGGCCCTGTCGGCCTTCAATGCCGGGGTGCGGGGCTACTATTTCGCCCTGGCTGGTGCCGCCTGGCTACTGGGTCCGCAGGCCTTCATCATCGCCACCCTCGGCGCGCTGCTGCTGCTGGTCTGGCGCCAGCGCCGCAGCAGTGCCTCTTCGGCCGTGCGCCAGGTTCGCCAGATCCTCGAGCGCCAGCCTGTTGTCCATGGCCCCCATGTGCGCGCGACGCCGTCAGAGCCGCCGGTCGACTCGATCTGACGTCCCGAAGGGTTCAGTCGCGCCCGGCGGACAACAATACGACATCTGTCAGACCCAGATCCCGCCGGACGGCCCGGGTCAGGCGCGCCACGACAAGACGGTGGGCGTTCTGCAGCCAGTCCTGGGCCTCGGCCTGGTCGAGCTCTGCAATATCCGCGAAACGGACCCAACGGGCCCGAGCCAGATAAGGGGCCGGAACGGCGCGGCCGGTTTCGATCAGGACCTCATAGGCCAGATCACTGACCTTGAATGAAACCCCGTCCTGGGCGACGGCCCCGCCCATCAGGGCAAACATCCGGCCGCCGACCTTGAACACCTGGGTGCCGCCCCACTGAACGGTCAGTGAGGCAGCGGGAAGGCCCAGGCAGGCGTCCCGAAAGGCGTCTGGGCTCAAGCCTCGACGCCGATCCCGATCGGACAGGTCACGCCCGTACCGCCGATGCCGCAATAGCCGCCGGGGTTCTTGGCCAGGTACTGCTGGTGATAGTCCTCGGCGAAATAGAACGGGCCGGCCGGGGCGATCTCGGTCGTGATCGGGCCCAGCCCGCGCGCGGCCAGGGCCTCGCCATAGGCCGCCTTGGACGCCGCCGCCACGGCGGCCTGGGCCTCGCTGGTGACATAGATGCCCGAGCGGTACTGGGTGCCGATGTCATTGCCCTGGCGCATGCCCTGGGTGGGATCGTGATTTTCCCAGAAGGTCCTCAGCAGGGCCTCGTAAGACACGATGCGCGGGTCAAACACGACCAGTACAACCTCGGTGTGCCCGGTCTGACCCGAGCAGACCTCCTGATAGGTGGGGTTGGGCGTGACACCCGCCGCATAGCCGGCGGCGGTGACATGGACGCCGGGCACCTGCCAGAACACCCGCTCCACACCCCAGAAGCAGCCCATGGCCAGGACCGCCGTCTCCATGCCCTCGGGATAGGGGCCCTTCAAGGCGTGTCCGTTGATGAAATGGGTCTGGGCCGTGGGGATCGCTTCAGCCCGCCCCGGCAGGGCGTTGGCGGCGGTCGGGAGGTCGAGGGACTTCTTGGCGAACGGCATGACGGGATCTCGGCGATGATGTGGCTCCACATATAGTTCGCCTTGTCGAACGTTTCACCCCGTATGGCCGCTTGCTACCGCAACGCGGCTGAGTATATTGCGCGCCTTCCTGCGTCGGGGGCCTCAACCGCCTTTCGAGTCGAGTGCGCATGGTGAGGTGGCCGAGTGGTTGATGGCGCACGCTTGGAAAGCGTGTTTAGGTGAAAGCCTAACGAGGGTTCGAATCCCTCTCTCACCGCCACGCCTCTTTCCAGCATATTGAAAAAGCTGTTCTTTTCGAGCAAGGCGCGAGCCTCTCGAATCTTGACACCATGCCTGGTCCGCGCACGGTGGCCCCAGAAACCCGGTTGCGCGCCTTCAGGGCGGCGCTTCATGCGCCGGTGCACTTGAGGTCTGCGCGACATCCCGCGCCTCAAGCGCTTTGCGGATCGTATCGTGCTTGGCCTTGTCCATGGTGTGACCGGCGATCAGGGCGGCGCCGACCAGGGCCAAAAGGGCGGGCACAACGGCGAAGCTGACCGAGAGAACGCGTAAAGCCTGTGGCGCATTCCCGGCCCCCAGGTCAGCCCTGAACCCAAAAAGCTCCAGCGCGCTGACGGAGGCAAACACCGCGACGGCGGAGCCGATCTTTACGACCCCGCTCAGCAAACCAAACATGAGACCGCTGCGATCCACGCCGCTCTTCAGGCGCTCTTCGTCCCCCAGGTCGGCCATCATGGCACGCAGCAGGATCGGCCCGGCGCTATAGGGCAGGCCGGCCAGGGTCATGGTCACGATCCCCCAGACCAGCCCTTCCGGAGCGATCAGCACCGACAGTTGTGCGACGGCATAGGCGACGGCGGCGACGGCCAGGGCCCGATGCTTGCCGATCGCCTGTCCGAGCCGCCCCCAGAGGGGCGCGCCCAGCAGCGCGCCGACAAAATAGAGCAGCAGCAACAGGCCGGCTTCGGAACGGTCCCAGCCGCGGATGGCCTCAAAATAGAAGAAGAACAGGGTTCCGGCGATCACCGGGCCCGTCCCCAGAAGAATGTCCGATCCGAGGATTCGTAGGATCGATGGCCGGCGGATCAGATCCAGATAGTGGCGCCAGTTGGCAGGCTGGGTGTTCGGCGGCGACTTCGGCTCGTGAATGGCGAGCAGTGCCAGAAGGATGGCCACGGGCAGGCTCAGCACGACGAACCAGCCCATGGCCCGCACGCCCTGGCCGTAATCGAGCCCGAAGCCGAGTTTCATCAGCGGCGGCATGGCGAGCACGATGAGCATGCCCAGGACAGTGAAGCCCTGCCACCAACTGAAGACGCGCGCGCGCTGCCCATACTCGGGTGCCAGTCGGGCCGCCCAGGTGACGTGCGCCATCGTCGCCATGGATTGACCCAGAAACCCAAGGACCAGCCACAACAGGATGTAGTTTCCATCGATACCGGCCGCGCCATGAACAGCATCCAGACCGCGAGGATGGCGATGGGCAGGCCGGCGACCAGCCAGGGCTTGAACCTGCCGAAGCGCGTATTGGTCCTGTCGATCAGGAACCCCAGGGTCGGATCCAGCCAAAGGTCGAAAAGCCGGACCATGCCGAAGGCCAGTCCGATGGCTGTCAGACTGACGCCCAGATCCGTGGCGTAGTAGTTGGGAAGATAGACGACGACGGGCATGAGCATCGCCGCCACCGGGACGCAAGGCAGGGCAAACGCGGCCAGGCGCCAGGTTCCCAGGGCCCCTTGCCCGCCGTTTGTGTCATCAGCGCTTATAGCTGCAACCTCACTTCAGTCGGGTCACCTTAGCAACTTGACCGGAAAGAGCCATGCCAAAGCCAGGTCCAAGAAAGCCGGCTAAGATATTGAACCGACGACACTTGCTGGACAAGGGTCCGCTGGGCGCGCGCCGAAACACGGTGACGGGTCCAGGGGCCTACCTTCGCCAGGCCTTGACAAAAGTTTGACATCAAACCAATATGGTATGGCATCAAACCAAAGGAGGCATTCATGACATCGCGGCGCAATGTTCTGAAATTGATCGGGGGTGGGGTCGTCCTGGCGGCAGCGGCCGGTGGCGGCCTCATCGCCATGAGCGGTCCTTCCGAGGCCGCGCGCGAACCCTGGCGCAAGGCCGGCCAGTACACCGAGTTCCGTCGCCGCGCGCTGTCCTATGCCTTGCTGGCCCCCAACCCGCACAACCGCCAGCCCTGGCGTGTAAAGCTCGAAGGGCAGGACGCCCTGACCCTCTACTGCGACCTCAAGCGCCGCCTGCCGGCCACCGACCCGTTCGACCGTCAGATCACCATCGGTTGCGGGGCCTTCCTCGAACTGCTGGTCCTGGCCGCCGCCCAGGACGGCTACCAGGCGACGATCACGCCCTTCCCGGAGGGCGAGGACATGCAGACACTCGACCAGCGGCCCGTGGCGCGCGTGTCCTTCACCAAGGGCGGGGTCAGCCCCGACCCGCTGTTTGCGCAGATCCTCGCCCGGCGCTCGAACAAGGAGGTCTATGAACCCCGGGACGTTCCGGCATCTGCGCTTCAACAGATCTCAGAGGCTGGGCACCTGTTCGGCGCGTCTTCCGAGACCATCGGCAATACCCGCCTGGCCGGGCACCTGCGTGACCTGACGTGGCGCGCGCACCAGAAGGAGGTGACAACGCCGGCGACCAACCAGGAATCGGTTGATCTCATGCGGATCGGTGCCGCCGAGGTCACGGCCAATCCGGACGGCATCGAGCTGGAAGGGCCGATCTTCGAGGCCGGGCGATTGGTGGGCTTCATGACGCGGCAGACCCTCGCGGATCCGAAGTCCACGGCCTTCCAGCAGGGTCTGGAGCTTTATCGATCGATGGCCCTGTCCGCGCGCGCTTTTGGCTGGATCACCAACGAGAACCGGTCACGGATTGACCAGATCAATGCCGGTCGCGCCTATGTCCGGATCAATCTCAAGGCTACCAGCCTCGGTCTCGGCGTCCATCCGTGGAGCCAGGCTCTGCAGGAGTACGCCGAGATGGAGGACCTGTACCGCGAAGTCCACGGTCTGATCGCCGACGGCAAGCGCATCCAGATGCTCTATCGTATCGGCTATGGCCCCCAGGTTGGGCCGACACCCCGACGCGGACTGGACGCCCACCTTGCCTGAACCTGCGGACCCTGAGGCCGAAAAGCTCTCGCACGAGCAGTTGCTGTTTCGCCTGCTCACCGAAATCGGCATCATCAACCAGCTGGCTGAAACGGCTTTCGAGCGCGTGCTGCCGCATGGCCTGACCCGTGCGCAATTCACGGTCCTGAACCACAGCGTGCGCATGGGGGACAACAGGACGCCGGCCCAGCTGGCCGCCGTCCTTCAGGTCACCCGCGGGACCATGACCAGCACGCTGGCAAGGCTTGAGGAGAAGGGCTTCATCCGGCTTGAGCCGGATGCCGTCGATGGCCGCTCGAAGCGGGTCCTGCTCACGCCCCAGGGCCGGGACGCCCGCGAGGAGTCGATGCGCGCCGCATTTCCCTTCCTCGAGCTGGCCACGGGTGCCCTTCCCAGAGAGATGGTGGAACTCTTGCTGCCGCAGATCGAGCAGGTCCGGGCCTGGCTTGACCAGAACCGGCTGGAATGACGCGCTTGCCATGAGGCGCTGGAGCGCCAGGCGGCCGAATGGGTCGCCCTCAGGGTTTGGAGGCATTTGGTTCGGCGGGCGTGGACGCTCCCAAGCGGCGCGTCAGAACGAATGACCGAGTGCGGCGATGGACCTTCACCGCCGCGCGCCACGAACCGTAACAAAACTGTCACTCGTCTTGCGTGCAACGCTCCGCATACTTCCTACCGGGTTTGGGAGGCTGGAATGAGCGAGATCGAAAAGACGTCGCAGGTGACGACGCAGGCCTTGACGTTGGCCGACAGCGGCAAGGTTGCGACGATCCAGGCGGCCATCGACATCGCCGACACCGCCCAGATCACGGCCTTCGGCGAGCGGGCCCAGCAGCAGGTCGCGGGCTTCGCCGACCGGATCCTGGAACAGACCCGCAATCGCGAGCTGGGTGACACGGGCGAGTTGCTCAGCGACATCATCGCCAAGGCCAAGGGCCTGGACCCTGCCGACCTGCAGAACGCCGACTTTGTCACAAGACTGTTCGGCGGCCTGCGCCGGCGCCTGCACCGCTTCACCTCGAAGTTCGAGACCGTGGCCGCCCAGATCGACCGCATCACCGTCGAGCTGGAGAAGCGGATCGATCGCCTGCGCCGCGATGTCACCATGCTGGACGGCCTGCACGACCAGACCCGCGATTCGATCGGCGACCTCGATGCCTACATCGCGGCCGGCAAGGCCTTCGCCCTGGACTTCCAGAAGGGCCCGCTGGCCGAGCTGGAAGCCCGGGCAAAGGCCACGGGTTCAGCGGGCGACAGCCAGGATCTGATGGCCGCCCAGGCCTATCAGGACGCCGTCCAGTCGCTGGACCGTCTCGAGAAGCGGGTGCTCTACCTGCAGCAGGCCCGCCAGATCGCCATCCAGCAGTTGCCGCAGATCCGCATCGTCCAGAACGGCGACACGACCCTGATCGAAAGCCTGGCCGCCTCGATCAATCTCACTGTCCCGGCCTGGAAGCAGAAGATGGTGCTGCTGCTGGGCCTGACCCGGCAGCGTGAGGCCCTGGCCCTGCAGAAGACGGTCACCGACACCACCAACGAGATGCTGCGCCAGGCCTCGGACATGATGAAGACCCAGGCCATCGAGATCGAAACCCAGTCCCAGCGCGGCATCGTCGACATCGAGACCCTGCAGAAGACCAACCAGGACCTGATCGAGACCATTTCCGGCGTGCTGCAGGTCCAGGCCGAGGGCCGCAAGAAGCGCGAACTGGTCGAAATCGAAATGGATCGTCAGACCGACGCCCTTAAGAAGGCCCTGTCTCAAGGCCCTGCCCGGTGAGGCGGCTCGCCGTTCTGGCGGTCGCGGTCCTGGCCGGGCTGCTGGCCGGCTGCGGGTCGCGGGACCCTGATTTTCGTATCGTCGCCGGCTCGGAGCAGAAGGCTCTGGAGCCGCTCGTCCAGGCGTTCTGCAAACGCCAGAACGTCGAATGCCAGATCGACTACAAGGGCTCGCTCGATATCGGCCTGATGCTGGCCAATGAAACGCCGCCCGAGGTCGATGCCGTCTGGCCGGCCTCCAGCCTGTGGATCGAGCTTTACGACACACGGCGCCGGGTCAAGGACCTGAAGTCCATCGACACCACGCCCGTGATCCTCGGGGTGCGGACCAGCAAGGCCCGCGAACTCGGCTGGGTGGGCAAGCCCGTGCGGATGGACGACATCCTCAAGGCGGTGCAGGCCGGCAAGCTGTCGTTCCTGATGACCTCGGCCACCCAGTCAAACTCCGGCGCGGCGGCCTATCTGGCCATGCTGGCGGCCGCCTTCGGCGACGGCTCGCGACTGGATCCGGCGGCGCTCGACGACAACGCGGCGCGCGCCAAGGTCAAGGCCCTGCTGAAGGGCGTGGCGAGGTCGTCGGGCTCGTCGGGCTGGCTGAAGGATCTTTATCTGGAGACCGCCCAGGCCGGTAAGCCCTACGACGCCATGTGGAACTATGAGGCGGTGCTGAAGGAGACCAACGACGCCCTGCGCCAGACCGGCGGAGAGCT
>Ga0187845_1001881_pt1 | contig 11742 bp, 11 predicted proteins | sample SpaLakP09_SKY_68_FD_134515 | JGI IMG/M metagenome (GOLD analysis project Ga0187845, IMG submission 134515) | Oligotrophic lake water microbial communities from Sparkling Lake, Wisconsin, USA - SP09_SKY_68 | ecosystem: Environmental > Aquatic > Freshwater > Lake | place: USA: Sparkling Lake... | reverse complement strand
TTGCTGTCGGTGAAGCCTTCTTCGATCAGCTTCTTGGCGTTGTCCCAGGCGCCGCCGCCGGTGCACATGGAGATGCCGACGAACAGGCCGGTGACGATGGTGCCCATCAACAGGCCACCCAGGGCCGCCGGGCCGAGGATCAACCCGACCAGGATGGGCGCCACCACGGGCAGCAGTGACGGCACGATCATTTCCTTGATGGCCGCCGTGGTCAGCATGTCGACCGCCGCGCTGTAGTCGGGCTTGCGCTTGCCGGCCATGATGGCGCCGTCGGCGAACTGCTTGCGCACTTCCACGACGACCGCACCGGCGGCGCGGCCGACCGCTTCCATCGCCATCGCGGCGAACAGGAAGGGGATCAGGCCGCCCAGGAAGAGGCCCAGGATGACCTTGTGGTCGGACAGCGAGAACACCTCGTGCAGGCCGCGTGCTTCCAGCGCGTGGGTGTAGTCGGCAAACAGCACCAGCGCCGCCAGGCCGGCGGAGCCGATGGCATAGCCCTTGGTGACGGCCTTGGTGGTGTTGCCTACGGCGTCCAGCGGGTCGGTGACGTCACGCACGGAGGCGGGCAGCTCGGCCATCTCGGCAATGCCGCCGGCGTTGTCGGTGATGGGGCCATAGGCGTCCAGCGCGACGACGATGCCGGCCATGCTGAGCATGGACGTGGCCGCGACGGCGATGCCGTACAAGCCGGCCAGCGCATAGGCCGCGTAGATGGCCGCGCAGACGAAGAGCACGGGCCAGGCGGTGGACTTCATCGACACGCCCAGGCCGGCGATGACGTTGGTGCCGTGGCCGGTGGTGGAGGCCTGCGCGACGTGCTGCACCGGGTGGTACTGGGTACCTGTGTAGTACTCGGTGATCCAGACCATGGCCGCTGTCAGCAGCAGGCCCACCGTGCAGGCGCCGAACAGCGACATCGCGCTGGTCGTGCCACCAGCAGTCAGCTCGATGGGGCCGGGGAACATCGCCTTGGTGACAAAGAAGAAGGCGATCAGACTCAGCACGCCGGCCACGATCAGGCCCTTGTACAGCGCCGGCATCACGTTCTTCATGCCGGGGCTGGCCTTGACGAAGTAGCAGCCGATGATGGAGGCGAGGATGGAGACGCCGCCCAGCGCCAGCGGATAGACGACGCCGGCCAGCGCATTGGGGCCGGTGATCATCAGCGCACCCAGCGCCATCGCGGCGATCAGCGTCACGGCGTAAGTCTCGAACAGGTCGGCGGCCATGCCGGCGCAGTCGCCGACGTTGTCGCCCACGTTGTCGGCAATCACGGCCGGGTTGCGCGGGTCGTCCTCGGGGATGCCGGCCTCGACCTTGCCCACCAGGTCGGCGCCCACGTCAGCACCCTTGGTGAAGATGCCGCCGCCCAGGCGCGCAAAGATGGAGATCAGCGACGAACCGAAGGCCAGGCCCAGCATGGGCTTGAGCGCCGTGCTGTCATGGCCGCCGCCGATGGCGAGATAGAAGCCGCCCACGCCCAGCAGGCCCAGGCCCACCACCAGCATGCCGGTGATGGCGCCGCCCTTGAAGGCCACGTCCAGCGCCGGGCCTATGCCCTTGGAGGCGGCCTGTGCGGTGCGCACGTTGGCGCGCACCGAGATGTTCATGCCGATGAAGCCGCAGATGCCCGACAGCACCGCGCCGAGGACGAAGCCGACGGCCGTCGTCAGGCCCAGGCCCGACACCGCGATGGCAATGGCCAGCACGACGCCGACGATGGCGATGGTGCGGTATTGCCGGCCGAGGTAGGCCGCCGCACCTTCCTGGATCGCCAGGGCGATCTCCTGCATGCGGGCATTGCCCGCGTCTTGGCTCAGGATCCAGCTTCGTTGTATGAAGCCATAAAGAACGGCCGCGAGGCCGCAGGCCAGCGCGAAATACAGCGCCATTTCCGTCGACATGTATGAGTCTCCTGTTCAGCGTGTGATCCATGGCCCGGCGCAGGGTAGGCGCGGGTTCGGTGGATCGAGCTTACGGGGCGGGCTTGGCGCCGCAGTTGCGCGTTTACCAGTGCAGTACGGGAAATCTAGAATGCGGGTTTTCCAGCCCCTAAGAACGACGACCATGAGCCTGCACAACGTGACCCCCGGCGCCAAGGCGCCCGACGAGTTCAACGTCATCATCGAGATCCCGATGAATGCCGACCCGATCAAGTACGAAGTGGACAAGGAGAGTGGCGCGCTGTTCGTCGATCGCTTCCTGACCACGCCGATGTACTACCCGTGCAACTACGGGTACATCCCCAGGACGCTGGCGGACGACGGCGACCCGGTCGACGTGCTGGTCATCACCCCGTTTGCGCTGTCCCCCGGCGTCGTCGTGACCTGCCGCCCGCTGGGCGTGCTGATGATGGACGACGAAGCCGGTGGCGACGCCAAGCTGCTGGCCGTGCCGACCAGCAAGATCCTGCCGATGTACGACCACTGGCAGAAGATCGAGGAGGTGAACCCGGCGCGCCTGGCTGCGATCCAGCACTTCTTCGAGCACTACAAGGATCTCGAAAAGGGCAAGTGGGTCAAGGTCAAGGGCTGGGAAGGTCCGGAGAAGGCCAAGTCCGAGATCACTGAAGGTCTGGCCAACTACGCCAAGTCGCTGGCGAAGTAAGCAACCCGCTTCTTCGACTCACTAAGACGCCGCATCCGCGGCGTCTTTTGCTTTGTAGGGTGCGTGCTCGTTGAGTTCACCCAGATAGCCGGCCATCGCTTCGCCCTCGCGGGCCAGGAACTCGTTGACCGCATCGGCAAAGGCCGGATGGGCCAGCCAGTGGCTGGAGGCAGTCGGTGTCGGCATCAAGCCACGCGCCATCTTGTGCTCGCCCTGGGCGCCGCCTTCGAAACGTTGGTAGCCGTTGGCGATGCACCAGGCCAGCGGCTGGTAGTAGCAGGCGTCGAAGTGCAGGTTGGGGACGTGCTCAGTGGCTCCCCAGTAGCGGCCGAAGGCGGCGCGGCGCTCGGGGTCCAGTGCGATCAGCGACGTGGCGACGCGCTCGCCGTTTCGGAGTGCAGTGAACATCAGCCAGTTGTCGGGCATGTCGCTGGCCATGCGGGCGAAGAAGTCGCGGCTGAGGTAGGGCGTGCTGTGGTGTTCGCGGTAGGTCTGCTGGTAGCAGCGGTAGAAGTAGTTCCAGTCCTCGGGCGTGATGGCCGTGCCCTCGCGGGCTTCGAACACGACACCCGCCTCGCGCACGCGGCGCTGCTCCTGCTGGACCTTCTTGCGTTTGTCGCGCTGCAGGCGGGCGAGGAAGGCGGTGAAGTCGGCATCGCCCTCGGCCGTCCAGTGGAACTGCACGCCGGCCCGCGCTGTGCAGCCAGCGTCAAGGAGTGCCGCCTGGTCGGCCTCGTCGCCGAACAGCACATGCAGCGACGAGGCCTCGGTCTCCCTCGCCAACGCGCGCAGAGCCTGCGCCAGCAGAGCCCGCGCCTCGTCGTCCACCGCCAGCAGCCGGCTGCCCGGCACTGGCGTGAAGGGCACGGCGACGAGCAGCTTGGGGTAGTAGTTGAGGCCGTGCCGCCGGTAGGCGTCGGCCCAGGCCCAGTCGAAGACGTATTCGCCGTAGCTGTGCGACTTCAACCAGGCCGGGCAGGCTGCCACCAGTTCGTCGTCCGCCCAGATGGACACGAATTGCGGTTGCCAGCCGGTCTCGGCCGTGGCGCTGCCGGAGGCGTGCATGGCGCGCAGATAGGCCAGGCGCATGAAGGGCGTCGGCCGCGCCTGTTGTGCGAGCAGCGAATCCCAGGCATCAAGAGGCAATGCCGCCGGGTCGGCATCGACCCGGATGACATAATTTTTTGCAGCTGCCGTCCCGTTTGAAATGAGTCCCATGCCCTCGCCGTCCGTCAAAGTCGCCCTCGCCCAGATCAATGTCACCGTGGGTGATCTTGCGGGCAACGCGGACCGCATCATTGCCCAGGCGCGCCAGGCACATGCGGCTGGGGTTGATCTGGTGGTCACGCCGGAGCTGGCGCTGTGCGGCTACCCACCCGAGGACTTGCTGCTGCGGCCGGCCTTTCTGGCCGCCTGCGACGTGCAGCTGCAGCGCATCGCCACCGAACTGGCCGGCCTGTCGGGCCTGCACGTCGTCGTGGGCCACCCGACGCTGCGCAATGACGGCGTCGCCCGCGAGCGCAGCTGGTCGCTGCCGCCCTGCCTGAACGCCGCCTCGGTGCTCACGGGCGGGCTCATCACGCAGACCTACGCCAAGCGCGAGCTGCCCAACTACCAGGTGTTCGACGAGCGCCGCTACTTCTGCTCGGGCCGCGACGCCGGCCTTGGTCCCGTCGTCTTCGACGTGCGTGGCCTCAAGGTCGGCCTGCTGATCTGTGAGGACGCGTGGTTCGACGAACCCGCCGCCGCCGCACAAGCCGCGGGCGCCGAGGCGCTGTGCGTCATCAACGCCTCGCCCTTCCACGTCGGCAAGGTTGCCGAGCGCGAGGAGCGAATGGCCGAGCGCGCGCGTGCCTCCGGCCTGCCGCTGTTCTACGCCCACCTCGTCGGAGGACAGGACGAGGTCGTCTTCGACGGCGCCTCGTTTGCGGTGCAGGCCGACGGCACGCTGGCCGCCCGCGCACCGCTGTTCGAGGAGGCGCTGGCCATCGTCGAGGTCGACCTGGCCACCAGGCGACTCAGCGGCACCATCACCCCCGAGCCCGAATTCGAGGCCCAGGTCTGGCAGGCCCTGGTCACGGGCGTACGCGACTACCTCGGCAAGAACGGCTTCCCGGGCGCGCTCATCGGCCTGTCGGGCGGCATCGATTCCGCGCTGGTGCTGGCCATCGCCGTCGATGCGCTGGGTGCGGACAAGGTGCGTACGGTGATGATGCCGTCGCCCTACACAGCCGACATCTCCTGGATCGATGCACGCGACATGGCCGAGCGCCTGGGCGTGCGCTACGACGAGAAGTCCATCGTGCCCATGTTCGACGCCTTCAACGCGACGCTGGCTGATGAGTTCAAGGGCCTGCCGCTGGACGCGACCGAGGAGAACATCCAGGCCCGCATCCGCGGCACGCTGCTGATGGCCTTGTCCAACAAGTTCGGCAGCATCGTGCTGACCACCGGCAACAAGAGCGAGATGGCGACGGGCTACTGCACGCTTTACGGCGACATGGCCGGCGGCTTCGCGGTCATCAAGGACGTGGCCAAGACGCTGGTCTTCCGGCTCGCCCGCTGGCGCAATGCGCAAGGCGCCGAGATCATCCCCGACCGCATCATCACGCGGCCGCCCTCGGCCGAGCTGCGCCCGGACCAGAAGGACGAGGACAGCCTGCCGCCGTATCCGGTGCTGGACGCCATCCTGGCCCGCTACATGGAGCAGGACCAGTCCATCGCCGAGATCGTCGCCGCCGGCTTCAAGCCGGAGGACGTCGAGCGGGTCACCCGGCTCATCAAGATCAACGAATACAAGCGCCGCCAGGCGCCGGTGGGCATACGCATCACCCACCGGGGCTTCGGTCGGGACTGGCGTTACCCCATCACGTCCAAGTTCCGTGCGTAAACTCAAGCCAGACAACCGGAGTTCGACATGAAGCAGATCACCGCCATCATCAAACCCTTCAAGCTCGACGAGGTCCGCGAAGCGCTGGCCGAGGTGGGCGCCTCGGGCCTCACGGTCACCGAAGTCAAGGGTTTCGGCCGCCAGAAGGGCCACACCGAGCTGTACCGCGGCGCCGAGTACGTCGTTGACTTCCTGCCCAAGGTGAAAGTCGAGGTCGTCGTGAAAGACGACGAGGTCGACCGCTGCATCGACGCCATCCTGAAGGCCGCCAAGACCGGCAAGATCGGCGACGGCAAGATCTTTGTGCTGCCGGTCGAGCAGGTCGTGCGCATCCGCACCGGGGAAACGGACGAGGCCGCAGTCTGACGTGCCCCTCGCCTGGTCTCGCCGCTGAACGCGCGCGAGCCCAGTCGGTCCCCCAGGGGGACGGCGATGCTTGCGGCATCGAGCCGCAAGCACATCGCCAGACGGGCCGGCTTGGGAGCGGCCCGGCGCTCGGCCCCAAATACGCCGAGCCCTTTCAGCGCTGAGTCAGTGCGAGCTTGGCGCCGAGGGCCACGAAGGTGGCCGCAAAGCTGCGCCGCAGCCAAGCCATGGCCGTCGGGTTGCCCAGCACCCGGTCGCTCATGCGCGCCGCGAAGGCGCCGTAGAGCGCGAAGACCGCAAAGGTCATGGTCATGAAGATGGCCGACAACTGCAGCATCGCGACGGTTGGGGCTGTCTCGTCCGGCGCGATGAACTGAGGCAGGAACGCCAGGAAGAACATCGACAGCTTGGGGTTGAGCAGGTTCACGAGCACGGCGTGCTGGATGACCTGCCAGTCGGAGCGCGTCGCGCCGTCGGCCTCGACGCCCAGCACGCCTTGTTCACGCCACGTCATCCACGCGATGTAGAGCAGGTAGGCCACGCCGGCGAACTTCACCGCCTCGAAGGCCAGGGCGCTGGCGTGCAGCAACGCCGCGAGGCCAGTCACTGCCGCCAGCATGTGCGGCACGATGCCCAGCGTGCAGCCCAGGGCTGCGACGGCGGCCGTGCGCGTGCCGCGTGACAGGCCGGTGGCGATGGTCACCGCCGCGCCCGTGCCGGGCGAGGCGACGACGAGCAGCGAGACGGCCAGGAATTCGAGGTTCATGAATGCGCTCCTTGATGGGGAGCGTCATGCTGCGGCGACGGCCGGCGTGCGTCTTGAAAGAAATTTCAGCGGCGCGCGAATGCGCCGGGCGTCAGCCCGAAGCTGCGCGTGAAGCAGCGTGTCATGTGGCTCTGGTCCGCAAAGCCGCAGGCCGCTGCGGCCTCGGCCAACGGCTGGCCGCTGCGCACCAGTTGGCGGGCGCGCTGCACGCGGCGTTGCAGCAGGTAGGCATGGGGTGGCAGGCCGGTCAGGCGTGTGAAGGCGCGCAGGAACTGGTAGCGGCTCAGGCCGGCGTAGGCGGCCAGGTCGGTCAGCGTCGGCGCCTCGGTGGGGTCATCGTCGATGCGCTCGCGCGCGGCGGTGACGCCGGCATTCACGGCGGCGCGTTCGCCGAGCGCGGGCCGCAGCAGCCCGGCGGCCAGCGACAGCAGCGCGCCCTCGGACCGCAGCGAGTCGCTTTTCGTCACTGCGTCGAACAGCGTGCCAAAGCGGGCTGCCAGCGCCGCGTCGCGGATCACTGGCGCCTTGAACTCGAAGTCCGAGCCCGGCGCGATGTCGGCTGCCGCTTCGAGCAGCCGGGCCGGGTCCACGTAGAGCATGCGCCAGCGCCGCCCGCCCGCATCGAACGGCTTGCCGTCGTGCACCTCGCCCGGGTTGACGGTGATCAGGTCGCCAGCGCCGGCCTCGACGACGCCGCGCCCGCTGGCCGACTTCTGCGCGCCGCGCTCGATGAGGCCGATGCCGAACTCGTCATGCATGTGGCGGCCAAAGGCAAGCGCCGAATCGGCCACGACCACCTCGACGCCGTCGACGTGGCTGGGGATGAGCTTGAATGCGGGCGCCTTCATGGGCCCGACTGTCGCAGTTCAGCGCAGGTGCTGCCAGATGGCCGCGCCCCAGATGCCAGCCGCCAGCACCAGCGCCATCAGCACGGCTGCGCTGGCGATGTCTTTCGCGCGCTTGGACAGGTCGTGCCGCTCGAAGGACACGCGGTCGACGACGGCCTCGACGGCGGAGTTCAGCAGCTCGACGATGAGGATCAGCAGCAGCGAGCCGAGCAGCAGTGCGGCCTGTTCCCACGTGTTGGCCAGCCAGAAGGCCAGCGGCGCGGCGAAGACGCAGAGCCAGGTCTCCTGGCGGAAGGCGCTTTCGCCGGTGTAGGCCGCCTTGAGGCCAGCCCAGGAATAGCCGGCGGCGTGGACGATGCGGTCCAGGCCGGTGCGGCCCTTGTGCGGGTTGCTCATGAACGCAGGGGAAGTTGGGTGATGACGCGCGAGCCGCAGAGGGCGTCGTGCAGCAATTGTCGCTGCGGGTGCAGGCGCGCGAGCAAGGTATAGGCAACCATCCACGCCACCACCGCCGCGGCCAGCAGCCAGCCCCGTATGCCGAACGTCCACACGCTCAAGCCAGGTAGCACCCACAGCCAACTGAGGACATAGCGCGCGAACGCCCGGCCGACGCCGAGCGGCCGGCCCTGCGCGTCCACCACGCGCAGGTGCCAGGTCTTTAGGGCGAGCGTCTGGCCCGAGCGGGTCCAGAACGTCACGAAGTACAGCGCCGGCACGGCGAAGGCGAACACGTAGCCGGGCAAGCCGAACAGCGCGTCCTGCTGCCGGGTCAGGACGACGTAGACGAAGCAGGCGAAGAACAGCACGCCGAACAGCAGTACACCCTCGTAGATGAAGGCCGCGAATCGCCTCGCCAAGCCGGGCGGCGTGGCGTTCAGGTCGGCCCCTGGCGTCATGAGCGCGGCGCGGACGCGGGCTGCTGCACCTTCAGCGATCGGGGCAGCAGCGTCTTGGGGTCGACCAGGGCCGGGTCGGCGACGACCTTGGTCTCACCCGCCGAGTGATGTCCAGGCAGGGCTTGCTTGCGCGTCATCAGCACCGTCGTGGCGCCGGGCTTGGCCTGAACCAGGCTGCCGGCAACCGGCGTCGGCGCCACCAGCTTGGGTGCGGCGGGCACGATGTTGGACTTGGCTTGAGCCGCGAGAGACTTGGGCGCGCGCACCGGCGGGGCAGCCTCGGCCTGGCGCCGGGCCATGCCCTTGTCTGCCAGAGCCTGGCGCTCAGCGAGGGGCAGGGCCTGGTAGGCCTCCCACCGGGCCTGCCTCTGTTCGGCGGTGAGCTGCTTGGCGACCTGGAAGCCGATGCGGGCATTCACGCGCTCGGAGGCACTCAGCAGCGTCCAGTCACGAATGCGGTCGTGCACACGCTTGATTTCCTCGCCTGACATCGTTGCCAACGTGGGCGTGGCACTGAGCCATTTGCTGCGCTGCGAATCGGAGATGTCGGCCCAGTCACGCTCCAGTGGCGCCAGCAACGCCTGTTGCTTGGGTGTGAGGCCACCCCATGTGGCGGGTGGCACGCTGAGCGCTGCAGGTGCCACCGGCTTGACCAGCGGGCGGGCCGTCACACGGCCGCTGGCTGTGCTTGCCCCGCTCTCGGGCGCCGAGGCCGAATCCATGGCTTGCGCAAAAGCAGAAAGCCCCGCTGCGCTGAGCAACAGGGCCAACAGCAGGCGGGGGAGGGGGGCGGGCAGCGTCGACGCGGCTCGTTTCATGCGCATCCGGTCATTCTTCCCCATCTCTGAGGAACTCAGCGAAGCCCGGGTCGCTGAAGGCGGAGGGCGGCAAGTCGTCGCTGAGCAGAGCCGTGTCGACCTCGGCTGCAGCGGCAATCTGCTCGTTGACATGGCCCCGCTGCATCAGCAGCAGGCCGGCCAGCAGCAGGATCAACGGCAGGGCGGAGGCCAACTTGGCCCACAGGCCAACGTCAGCGCCGCGCGGGCCGCCATTGAGCGCAAGCGTTGAACCCATGTGAACGGCCGCTGGGGCCGTGCTGATCGCGCTGACGGCACTGGCCGCGCGAGCCTGGGCGGCATGCGCGAGGGCCTGCTCGCGTGCGAAGCGCAAGCGCTCCGACACGTCATGCGGCAGGGCGCTGTTGCGTTCGTTCAGGCTGGCGGCGATGCGCAGGCCGAACCGCGTGACACGGGCGTCCAGCTCGGAGGACGGTGCAGAAAAATTTGGCGACTTCATAGCGTGATCCCCTTCGCCTTGAGCGACTTCGCCAATGAGTGAACCGCTCGAGAACAGTGCGTCTTGACACTGCCCTCCGAGCATCCCATCACGGAGGCGGTCTCGGCTACATCCAGTTCCTCCCAGTAACGCAGCAGGAAGGCTTCTCGTTGACGTGCCGGGAGTTGTTCCACTTCGGCCTCGATACGTTGCAAGATCTGCGCCCGGCTGACCTCGTCTGCAGCGCTCAACGCGCCCAGGGCGCCTTCCTGGGATTCGAGGACCTCCAGAATGTCGAAGTCGTCGTCCGACGAGCCGCCCTCGAAGTCAGACATGTTGGTCATGACTGACTGCCGCACCTTCTTGCGACGGAAATGATCCATCGTCGCGTTCGACAGGATGCGCTGGAACAGCAGCGGCAACTCGGCCGCCGGGCGGTCGAAATACTTTTCGGCCAGCTTGATCATGGCTTCCTGCACGATGTCCAGCGCGGCATCGTCGTCGCGGACGAGGTAGGCCGTGCGCTTGAAGGCGCGGCGGTCCACGGTACGCAGGAAGTCGTTGAGTTCTTTGTCGGTGGCCAAGGCTTGGGGCGTGCGGTCCGGGCAGCGGCGCGGATTATGGCATTCGCCTGATACGAAGGCTTAAGCGCTTTTGCCCGGCATAATGCGGATTCGCAATAGCGTCATCTGGTCTCTTGGTGGCTGCCCGACTCGGGCCCCATCCGTTGATCGCGCAGGTTCCGAATCCGCCTCATGAGGGTGTGAAGAGGAGCACCAATGGTTTTTCGTTAGAGAAATTCACAAAGGTTCTAAAAATGGACATGTCTGCCGCGGAAATCAAGCGCGCCTCCCAGGCGCAGCCGCAAAACTCCCCCTCTCAAACACCGACGGAGCTCAATGGCTCCGAGATCCTCGTTCGCTGCCTGCAGGCCGAAGGGGTGCGCCATCTCTGGGGTTACCCAGGCGGCGCGGTGCTCTACATCTACGACGCGCTCTACAAGCAGGACAGCATCCAGCATGTGCTGGTGCGCCATGAACAGGCTGCCGTCCATGCCGCCGACGGGTTTGCCCGCGCGAGTGGCGAAGTCGGCGTGGCGCTGGTCACCTCGGGCCCTGGCGTGACGAATGCCGTGACCGGTATCGCGACGGCCTACATGGACTCGATCCCGATGGTCATCATCACGGGTCAGGTCCCCACGCCGGCCATCGGCCTGGACGCCTTCCAGGAGTGCGACACGGTCGGCATCACGCGCCCCATCGTCAAGCACAACTTCCTGGTCAAGGACGTGCGCGACCTGGCATTGACGCTGAAGAAGGCTTTCCACATCGCCCGCACCGGCCGGCCTGGCCCGGTCGTGGTGGACATTCCCAAGGATGTGTCGCTCGCCCGGACGACGTTCAGCTATCCGGACCGCATCGAGATGCGCTCCTACAACCCGGCGAAGAAGGGCCACAGCGGCCAGATCCGCAAGGCCGTCCAGTTGCTGCTGCAGGCCAAGCGGCCCTACATCTACACGGGCGGCGGCGTCATCCTTGGTGAGGCGACGGCGGAGCTGCGCCAGCTGGTTGACATGCTGGGCTTCCCGTGCACGAACACGCTGATGGGCCTGGGCGCCATGCCCGGCACCGATCCGCGCTTCCTGGGCATGCTGGGCATGCACGGCACCTACGAAGCCAACATGACCATGCAGCACTGCGACGTGCTGTTGGCCGTGGGCGCGCGCTTCGATGACCGCGTCATCGGCAACCCCAAGCACTTCGCTTCGGTCGAGCGCAAGATCATCCACGTGGACATCGACCCCTCGTCGATCTCCAAGCGCGTGCGCGTCGACATCCCCATCGTGGGCGACGTGAAGGACGTGCTGCAGGAGCTGATCGCCCAGCTGAAGGAGGCGCAGGCCAAGCCGGATGCGACTGCCGTCAACGCTTGGTGGAGCCAGATCAACGAATGGCGCCGCAAGGACTGCCTGTCGTTCAAGGATTCCACCGAGGTCATCAAGCCGCAGATGGTCGTCGACAAGCTGTGGCAGCTGACGCGCGACCGCGACACCTACATCACGTCGGACGTTGGCCAGCACCAGATGTGGGC
>Ga0187845_1001879_pt1 | contig 11754 bp, 10 predicted proteins | sample SpaLakP09_SKY_68_FD_134515 | JGI IMG/M metagenome (GOLD analysis project Ga0187845, IMG submission 134515) | Oligotrophic lake water microbial communities from Sparkling Lake, Wisconsin, USA - SP09_SKY_68 | ecosystem: Environmental > Aquatic > Freshwater > Lake | place: USA: Sparkling Lake... | reverse complement strand
CGCGGCAGGGCGAACGCTGATATGATTCGCGCCTTGGAAAAGTCCCCATCGTCTAGAGGCCTAGGACATCACCCTTTCACGGTGAGTACGGGGGTTCGAATCCCCCTGGGGACGCCAGGATTTTTCTAACAGGTCAGCAGTACGGACAGTTTTCTGTCCCCATCGTCTAGAGGCCTAGGACATCACCCTTTCACGGTGAGTACGGGGGTTCGAATCCCCCTGGGGACGCCAGATCAAGCAAAAAGCCGCCTAGTGCGGCTTTTTGCTTTTCTGCGCCAGCTCACCACATGATGGGGTTGTAGGGCGGGCTGCCGGGCGGGTGGAACCAGCTGCCATGATAGGCCGCCAGTGCTGCCCGGGCTGCCTCGCGCGCGAGCGGATCGTACAGGCCCGCATTCATGCTGCCGCCCAACGCCGGATTGGCGTTTAGATAGGCCAGTGCTGCCGCCTGATTGGCCGCCAGCGCCGACACCGGACTGGCTGCCAGCGCGGCCGCAGGGTTGCCCAGCAGCCCCGTAGCGTTGTTGACCAGTGGCGCCATCACGCCGGCTTGCTGCGGCGCCACCGCCTGCGCCAGTGCAGGCGTTTGCAGGCCCACGGCCAGCAGCACGTCCGGCATGCCGTAGCCGGTGTGGCTCTGGTCGGCCTGGCTGACGCGCCGTGCGCTGGCGCGGATCAGCTGGAACAGCCGTTCCACCCGCTCGGCGCCGCGGCCCAGATAGGGCTGGGTCTGAAAATCGGGGTGGTGCGCCAGTGTCAGTGCAGCCAGCCCCGTCACATGCGGCGTGGCCATGGAGGTGCCGTCCCAGACCGCGAAATTATTCGGCGGCACGCACGACAGGATGGCGACGCCGGGAGCGCACACGCTCACCTGCGGGCCGAAGCAGCTGAAGCTGGCCGTGAAATAGCCGTAGGCGTCGACGTTCTGCGACAGCGTCTGGGCATGGTAACTATCGGCAGGGAATTCATCGAGCTTGCCCACCGCCGCCACCGCCAGCACATTGGGTGAGGAGGCCGGATATTGCACTGGCCCGCCGGAATTGCCGGCTGCAACGATGCAGGCGATGCCGGACCGCTTGGCGCGGATGATTTGCTGTTCCAGCGCTTCCGAGACTTCCGTGCCGCCCAGGCTCAGATTGACAACATCGATCTGCTTGTCGATGCAGTATTCGAGCGCATCGATCAGCTGGCTGATCTGGCCACCGGGGAACAGCTTGCAGGCGTGGATTTCCGCATCGGGCGCAAAGCCCCGTATGCCCGAAGCGATATCGGCTGCCGCGACAACGCCGGCGCAGTGGGTGCCATGGCCCAGCGTATCCTGCTCCCAGCCATCGGGATTGGTCTTTTTGTTGAGCACATCGAAACCGGCGCGTATGCCGTGCAGATTATCGTGGGTGGTGGCGGCGCCGGAATCGATGATGGCGATCTTGATGCCCTGGCCGCGATAATTGCCGGGCAGCTGATCGAGCCGCATGGCTTTCTGTCCCCAGCCATAGCAGCGCTGGCGCGGGAAGCCGGTCAGGGCGGGCCAGTCGGACAGCGCGCGCAGCGTCACCACATTGGTCTGATCGCTCTGGATATCGGGATCGCGCTGGTAAAAGCTCCAGTAGTCGGCTTTGGGTTTGACGTACAGCCCGCGCACCGACTGGGCCGTTTCACCATATAGCGACAGGCTTACTTCGCCGCTGGCATCGGTCACGCCACTGGCCGGCAGCATGCTGCCGAACAGCGATACTTCAGCTTCTGCAATCGCGGCGTCATCGGGCCCCGTTACGCGGATCGCCACATTGAGCACGGGGCCGCCGCTCGGCAGCACGCCGGTCACCATGGCTGGCTGGAGCAGCTGGGCATCGAGCAGATTCAGGGGCTGGTCCGGTTCGACCAGCAGCCGGCCTTGGCCTTGCTGGTGCAGGATGCCGGCCTTCTGCTCCGTCATGCGCGCCACCAGCACACCCTGCGCGCCGCCCATGCCGTCGGCCAGTGCGCCCAGTACGGATTTGGGGCCGACCTTGTCGACCACCTCGATATCGGCGCTATTGCGCAGTGCCTGCTCCAGTGCCGAGAACTGCAGTGGCTGCAGGCCCAGTGTCTGCAGGGCGTCGCTCTGGCGCGGTGCGATCACATACTGTTTTTTGCGGGCGCTGATGGTACGGGAGGCGCTGTCGCCAGTACCGCTTGCCGCGCTGCCAGCGGCTTCGCTGCTGCCTGTGGAACCGCTGGCGCCAGCGTTGCTGCCGGCGCTGCTGGCACGGCCGCTACGGCTACTGCCTTCACTGGCTGGCGCAGGGTTATCGCTTGCGCCACCGGCGCCGGGATCCGGCGCGACACTGGCGCCGTCATTGGGGTTGGACTTGGCCATGGATCTTCCTTTCACAGCGGGCCGGCCGAGAGCATGTCGAACATGGTCAGGGGCTGGTCCGGCTCTATCGTCAGTTGAGGTGAGGTGTTGCGGAATTGCTGGTCCAGCGCACGCGCTTTGGCGCTGCTGATTTCCACCACCAGCGTGTGCGGGGCCTCGGGCGGGCCGATGCGGTCGAGGATGCGTATCTCGGGATCGAGCTCGGCAAGTTTGAGAAAATCCTGCATGGCCGGATGTTCGCTGGCGTGTATCAGGTAGTGTGCGGGCGCTGTCTGCGCGTCTAACATGGATGCCTCCGTTGCAGTGCGGGCCCTCCGCACAGCGGCGGAGGGCAGGGTGGGCGGGCGCCGGATCAGTGCAGGGTTTGCTGGCCAGCGTACAGGGCGCTGTTACCGGCATTGGCCATCTGGGCCTGCTGCGCCAGTTGTGCGAGCTGTGCTTGCTGCACCTGCTGCTGGGCGTAGGCTGCGGCGACGGGGTCGACGGCGAAAGGCAGCATGCCGCCCAGCTGGCCCGCATAGCTGCCGATAGTGCCGCCTAGCTGGCCGTGGCCGAAAGCGCTGCCGATGGCCTGGCCCAGCGGCTGGCCGACCGACTTGATGATGTTGCCGAACCACCCTTGCGGCGCTATCCCCTGCGCCTGCTGCATCTGCTGTAACTGCTGCAGTTGCTGGATCTGTTGTAGTTGCTGCAGTTGCTGCAGTTGCTGTTGCTGTGCTGCCTGCTGGGCATAGGCTTGCTGCACCGGATCGACCGCAAAGGGCAGCATACCGCCCAGCTGCGCGGCGTAGCCGCCTATGGTGCTGCCTAGCTGGCCGTGACCGAAGGCATTGCCTATGGTCTGGCCCAATGGCTGCGCCACGCTCTTCACGATATTGCCGAACCAGCCCTGTGGTGCGAGCTGGGCCTGCTGCTGCAGTAGCTGCTGTTGCTGCGCCTGTTGCGCATAAGCGGCAGTGACAGGGTCGACGGCCAGCGGCAGGAAGGCGCCGCCGATACCGCCGGCGGCCTGTCCGATCTGGTTGCCGAGCTGGGAATTACCCAGTAGTCCGCCTATGCCGCGGCCTATCAGGCCGCCCAGCGGGGCGCCGAGTAGACTGCCGAAAAAACCTTGTGGGGCCAGGCCAATCTGCGGCGGTTGCATGGCGCCAGCGTAGTACTGTTGTAGCTCATTCATGGCATCTCCTTTGATGGTGGGAAAATCATCGCAATCGGGGCCGGCATGTGCGCAGGGCCGCATGCCGGAGCAGTTTTGACTGCGGCCGGACCGGGAAGTTCAGGCCTCTTTCAAGTCTCATCCTGCGCGCGGTTCTGCTGGGCGGCCAATGGATCAGGTATCATCCAGCCTCGTTCATTTTCTGTTCTGCCATGACTAGCCTGACCCGCCTCGATCTGTTCTGCCGCGTTGTCGATAACTATGGCGATATCGGCATATGCTGGCGGCTGGCGCGCCAGCTCCAGCGCGAGCACGCTATCGCGGTCACGCTGTGGGTGGATGATCTGGTGAGCTTCCGCCATATCTGTCCCGCCGTCGACGTGCAGGCAGCCACGCAGACGCAGGCAGGCGTTACAGTGCGCCACTGGCGCAGCATGGACGATGCCTACACTGCCGCAGATGTGGCGGACATCGTCATCGAGTTCTTCGCTGTCGATATTCCGCCGGCCTATATCAAGGCGATGGCGCAGTGCCAGCCCCGTCCCGTATGGTTCAATCTGGAAGGGCTGACGGCGGAAGAGTGGGTGGAGGGCTGTCATTGTCTGAGCTCGACCCATCCCCAGCTGGGCCTGATCAAGCACTTCTTCTTCCCCGGCTTCACGGACAAGACGGGCGGCTTGCTGGTGGAGGCCGGGCTGCCCGCGCAGCGCCGCGCATTTCAGAACGATGCGGCAGCGCGTACGGCATTTCTCGCCGGGCTGGGACTCACGCCGGAGCAAATGGCGGGGCGGCTGGTCAGCCTGTTCTGCTATCCCCATGCGCCTGTGGCCGAGCTGCTGGCCGCATGGCAGCACGATGCCACGCCGACCACCTGCCTGGTGCCGGAGGGCGTAGCCACCGACGCCGTGCAGGCCTTTCTGGGGCAGGCCGCGGTGGCCGGTGCCAGCGCTACCCATGGCGCACTGACCGTGCGCGTGCTGCCGTTTGTGCCGCAGGATGATTACGACCGTCTGCTCTGGGCCTGCGATCTGAATTTCGTACGCGGCGAAGATTCTTTCGTGCGGGCGCAATGGGCGGGACGTCCGTTTGTCTGGCACATCTATCCGCAGGACGAGCAGCTGCACCACAAGAAGCTGCGCGCCTTCCTGCAGCGCTATGCGGGCCAACTGCCCGCTTTGAATCAACTCAGTCTGCAATGGAACGGCGCGAGTAGCGATGCCGCCGACTGGCCCGCCTTGTGGGCAGCTCATCGGGAGCAGATGCCTGCCATGCAGGCACAGGCGGAAGCATGGCAGCAGCAAATGCTGGCGCTGGGTGATCTGGCCAGTAATCTGCTGCGTTTCGCCGCCACGCTGAGATAGGCGAGACGGCAAAAGCAGGGTATAATGCTGGGTTAATCTATTGCACATTTTTACCTGATCAACCGTGAGCTTCAGGCGATACGCCGAGCAACAGATGATTTTTACGCAACCTACTTAGATCGAATATTTACTATGAAACCTGCAAAAGAAATTCGTGTTGGCAACATCATCATGGTTGACAGCAAGCCTATGATCGTTCTGCGTTCCGACGTCAACGGCTCGAGCCGCACGGGCTTCACCTACAAATGGAAGATGAAGAATCTCCTGACCAACGCTCCAATGGAAAACGTATTCCGTGGCGACGACAAATTCGACGTAGTTGTTCTGGACAAGAAACCAGTTACCTACTCGTACTTCGCCGACCCGCTGTACGTGTTCATGGACGCTGACTACGAACAGTACGAAATCGAAGAAGAAAACCTGGGCGACGCACTGAACTACCTGAAAGACGGTATGGAATGCGAAGCCGTGTTCTACGACGGTAAAGCCATCTCGGTAGAACTGCCAACCACCATCGCACGTAAAGTGGTGTACTCGGAGCCTGCAGTTAAGGGCAATACTTCGGGCAACGTTCTGAAAGAAGCCAAAATCGAAAACGCCATCGAAGCGCACAGCTTCACCGTGCAGGTTCCACTGTTCGTGAGCCAGGACGACGTGATCGAAATCGACACCCGCACCAACGAATACAAGCGCATCGTTCGCGACTAATCTGTCAGTCTGTTGTAAGACTGCGTCAAAAAGGCCGTAAATTCGGCCTTTTTGCCCTTAAAAAGCACGCTAGCAGACCGCTAGCGTGCTTTTTTCATTGAAAATCGGAAATTATTTGCCGAATCGTAATGATTTTTGTGGTACGGCTGTCAACACGCTGCTATATTTATAGGATGCAATAAGTTGCGCACGCGTTAATTCTGTTTCTTTTTCGATGAGGGTGGCATGGATCGCAGGGAATTCGTACGTATCGGCTTGGCGGCAGGTGCTGCCGCGGGCAGCAGCCGGGTGCTTGCTGCACCATCGGCTGCGGCCTACAAGTTCGGTGCGGGCGGTATCCTTGAGGCGGGCGTACGCGAGCAGCAACAGATGATGGAGGCTGGCAAGCTGACCTCGCATGCGCTGACTTCGCAGTATCTGGCCCGCATCCGCAACATCGATAAATCCGGCCCGCGCCTGAACTCCATCATCGAGATCAATCCCGAAGCGCTGAAGATCGCGCTGGAGATGGACCGCGAGCGCATGCTCAAGCGGCTGCGCGGCCCGTTGCATGGCATCCCGGTTCTACTCAAGGACAATATCGCTACCGGCGACCGCATGAGCACCACCGCAGGATCGCTGGCGCTGAACGGCGTGCGCGCAGCGCGCGATGCGCATGTGGTGGCGCAACTGCGTGCCGCCGGCGCCGTCATCATCGGCAAGACCAATCTGAGCGAGTGGGCCAATATGCGCTCCACCCATTCCGTCAGCGGCTGGAGCGCGCGCGGCGGCCTGACGCTGAACCCGTATTCGCTGGACCGTAACTGCAGCGGTTCCAGCTCCGGCTCGGGCGCGGCGATTGCCGCCAATCTGGCCACGCTGGCGGTGGGCACGGAGACGGATGGTTCCATCGTGTCGCCGGCCTCGATCTGCGGCGTGGTGGGCATCAAGCCTACGCTGGGGCTGGTGAGCCGCAGCGGGATTATCCCTATCGCCCATTCGCAGGACACGGCCGGCCCGATGGCGCGCAGCGTGGCCGATGCGGCGCTGATGCTGGCCGCCATGGTGGGAGTGGATGCGGACGACGAAGCCACCGCTGCCAGCCGCGGTAAATCCGGCGACTACAGCGCCGCGCTGGAGAAGGGCGGCCTGCAGGGCAAGCGCATCGGCGTGGCGCGCAATTTCTTCGGCGCCAATCCGGAAGTGGATATGGTGATCGAGCGCGCGCTGGAGGATCTGGCGGCGCAGGGGGCGATGCTGGTGAATACGGAAGTGCCGAATTCGGCCAAGTACGGCGACACGGAAACCGAGGTACTGCTGTATGAATTCAAGGCTGATCTGGAAGCCTATCTGAAAAAATATGCGCCCCACGCGCCGGTGGCGAACATGGCCGATGTGATAGCCTTCAACAAGAAGAATCACGAGCGCGAACTCAAATACTTCGGGCAGGAGTTTCTGGAGCAGGCGCAGAGCAAGGGCGATCTGGAAACCCCGGCCTATCGCGATGCGTTACTGAATAACCGGCGCTATGCGCGTGCCGAAGGTATCGATCAGGTGATGCAGCAGCATCAGCTCGATGCGCTGGTGGCGCCCACGGGCGGCCCAGCGTGGCTGACCGACTTTATCAATGGCGACCATTATGGCGGCAGCTTCTCGTCGCCGGCAGCAGTGGCCGGCTATCCTCACATCACCGTGCCGGCAGGGCATGTGCAAGGCCTGCCTGTTGGCCTGTCGTTTGTCGGTGCCGCCTACAGCGAAGCGCTGCTGATCCGCATGGCCTACTGCTACGAGCAGGCCACGCGCCATCGCCGCGCGCCGCAGTTCCCGGCCAGCGTTTCGCTCAGCGTACGTTAGGCCGGCGATGCCGCTGGCGCTGCGCACGCAGCGCCTTTCAAGCAGCCTGGCGGCACGCTCGACGTCATCAGATTTCGATAAAACGCATCTTGAAGTTGCGGCCCTTGAAGGCGCCGAAGTCGCCGCCCAGCGGGTTGCCGCGGCTCAGACGTTCGTAGGCGTCATAGGCCACGCGGCGGTCGAGCGCCACATAGGTCTGGAATTCGGTGACGTTGATCTTGCCTACCTGTTCCTTGGCCAGACCGGCATCGCCGGTCAACGCGCCCAGCACGTCGCCGGGGCGCAGCTTGTCCTTTTTGCCGCCGGCGATCACCAGCGTCATCATCGGTGCGGCATCGACGCCGTATTCGCCTTCGTCCAGGCTGTCGAGGTCATACCATGCGACGGGCGCCTGCTGGTACTCTTCGATCAGCTTGACCCATTTCTTCTCGTTCGGTGCGCACAGCGACAGTGCCAGACCCTGTTCGCCGCCACGGCCGGTACGGCCGATACGGTGGATGTGCACTTCGGTATCTTTCGATACGTCGACATTGATCACCGCTTCCAGATTCTGGATGTCCAGACCGCGCGCCGCCACATCGGTGGCCACCAGTACCGAGCAGCTGCGGTTGGCGAACAGCACAAGGATTTCATCGCGTTCGCGCTGTTCCAGTTCGCCGTACAGCGCCAGTGCCGAGAAGCCTTTGGCGCGCAGCTCGTCCACCAGTTCGCGGCACTGCACTTTGGTATTGCAGAAAGCGATGGCCGATACCGGCTTGTAGTGCGCCAGCAGGCGCGCTACGGCGCTGTTGCGCTGGTCGAAGCCGATTTCGAAGAACAGCTGTTCGATCTGGCTGTTGTCGTGCTGTGCTTCCACCGTTACTTCCACCGGATCGGCCAGGAAGGAATCGGTGGCGCGGCGGATATCGTCAGGGTAGGTGGCCGAGAACAGCAGGGTCTGGCGGCGTTTCGGGCAGGCGCTGACGATGTTGGCGATTTCGTCGTAGAAGCCCATGTCGGTCATGCGGTCTGCTTCGTCGAGCACCAGCGTTTCCACTTTCGACAGGTCCAGCGTCTGGCGGCCCAGATGGTCGCGCACCCGGCCCGGTGTGCCGACGATGATGTGGGCGCCATGTTCGAGCGAGGCGATTTGCGGACGCATGGGCGAACCACCCGTCAGCACCAGCACTTTCACGTTGCCGGTGGCGCGCGCCAGGCGGCGCAACTCGTTCGCGACCTGGTCGGCCAGCTCGCGGGTCGGGCACAGCACCAGCGCCTGCACGGCAAACCATGCCGGATTCAGCTTGGCGAGGATGCCGATGCCGAAAGCCGCAGTCTTGCCGCTGCCGGTTTTGGCCTGGGCGATCAGATCGCGGCCCTGCAGCACGGAAGGCAGACTTTGTGCCTGAATGGCAGTCATTTCCTTGTAGCCCAGGGTGTCGAGATTGGCCAGCAGGGCAGGCGCCAGCGGCAGGCTGTTGAAAGCGGTGGATGTCATGGTGTCAGACCTGTATAAAAAGGACGTCAGCACAGTCTAACAGGCTCTGAGACAGCCCGATGCTGTGGAAAAAATACTTAGTTTGGTGCCCACACCGGCAGGCCGGTGAGGTCTAGCTTGTCGTCGCGTACCCAGAGCGGCAGGCCGGTGGTATCGGTCGGCTCCAGCAGTTCCAGCTGCACCTGTTTTTGCGTATTGCGCTTGGCACGCAGTGGCGCTGGACGCTTGGCTTCGGGTTCGAGCGGCGCGGCCGGGCTGAAACCGGGCAGGTCGAACGTGGCGTTATCTTTTTTATCTCTCATGATCCATCTCGTGCCCACGGCGCGCAAAAAAATGCGCCGCTCAAAACAAAAGCCCGGCTGCAGCAGTCGGGCTCAGTGAAATACAGATACGCAGTGTATCACAAAGCTACTGCGCCGCCTAACCTCAGCGGAAGCTGAGGGCGCCGGTCAGATCGCCCGGCGGCAGGGCGTTGCGGGCGGCGAAGGCTTGGTTGCGCACCTTCAGGCCCTCCAGCAGCGGCAGGCCGTGCAGACGGGTGATGAAGCGCAGGATGGAGGTGGTGTCGTAGAAGCTGTGATCGACCTGTCCCTTCTTGGCATACGGTGATATCACGATGGCCGGAATGCGTGAGCCGGGGCCCCAGCGGTCGCCTTTGGGCGGTGCCACATGATCCCACCAGCCGCCGTTCTCGTCGAAAGTCACCACGATGACCATGTCTTTCCACTGCGGCGACTTCTTCAGGTGTTCGATCACGTTGGTGATGTGGGCGTCGCCTGATTCGATGTCGGAATAGCCGGCATGCAGATTCAGGTTGCCTTGCGGCTTGTAGAAGGTCACGGCAGGCAGCTTGCCGGCGATGGCATCGGCCAGGAATTTGTTGGAGATCGGACTGTCGCCCAGGCCACCGTCGCGCAGGTGCTGAGCACGCGCAGCCGTGCCGGGGGCGAACTGCTTGAAGTAGTTGAACGGCTGGTGGTGGTACTGGAAGTTGGGCTTCTCGCCGCCGCCGCGTGCATCGAGTGCAGCCTGCCATGCACCGCCGTACCATGCCCAGCTGACCTTTTTGGCGGTCAGCAGATCGCCGATGGTGTCGTAGGTTTGTGGTGGCAGGGTGTTGGCGTCGTCCGGATTGGCCAGCATTGCATCACCGCCCGGTGCCGGATGGATGTAGCTGGGCTGGTAAGGCGGCGCCATGGTATTGACGGCATAGCCGTCCGGCGTGATCGCGCCGTTGTTGACGAAGTCCGGATGGCCGTCCATGGCCGAGGCGGGGCTGGTCTTGCTAACGCTGAGGCGGAAGCCGGTGGGACCATCGTCCAGTACGGCGATCTTCTTGCGCGCTGCCGTTTGCGGCGCGTTGAAGTACTCGGGCGTGCGGCCCGAAATCAGGAACTGGTGGTTGAGGTAGGAGCCGCCGAAGGCTGCCATGAAGAAGTTGTCGCACAGCGTGTACTGCTCGGCGATCTTCCACAGGCCCAGATTCTTGCTGGTCTCGCCGTAATAGCCCATCACCATGCCGCCGGTATTGCCCCATGCGGCAAAGCCGTCGTTGGCGCCGCCGTTAATCTGCATCTGGTTCTGGTAGAACAGGTGCCACAGGTCGCGCGTGATGACGGCTTCCGGCAGCGGCTGGCCGGCAGTATCGACCAGTTTGAACGGCGCATTCGGCAGCCCTTGGATATCGTCTTCCTTGATGGCGTATTTTTTACCGCCGATGTCCTGTGTGTTGGGCACCATGCCGCCCCAGATTTTTGGCAGGGCGGGCAGCACCGAACCGTCGCGGTCGCGCTGCAGGCAGGCGGCCGGCGCGGCGGCCGACAGCGGCGCCGCCGTGCCGGGGAAGTTGGCGAACAGGTTGTTGAAGCTGCGGTTTTCCAGATAGATCACCACCAGGTTTTTGACGTGGGCTTTGAGTTTGGCGTCCAGCGAGCTATTGCTGACCGGCTTGGCGCTGGCGGTTTCACTCACGGCTGGCAGGGTGGCGGCGATGCCGGTGGCGGCGGCAGCTTGAAAAATCCGCCGGCGCGAAGGGTTCGCGGGCGCATCCTGCATGACGGGCGCTTTATCCTGATCGGTATCTTTCACACTGGACTCCTAGATTTTACAAAAGAGGCAATTGTGACAGTTTTGTGACCGCATGGGTATGCTGAAAAGTAAATTGCTGTATCAGCCATACGCTATAGTTCGCCTTGCCCGTAGCGCTGCCGGATATGCCCATCATCTTGCCGGTTCAGCAAATTGGGTAGAAACTCACTGCGTTGCAGCACGTGATGGTTTATAGTGTCGGGGCTGTGAACGTGCTTAGAACACTGAGGAAAAAAATTGAAACGAGCCCGTTTAGTCTCTGGTCTGGTAATGCTGATGCTGAGCATGACGGTGCGTGCGCAGGAGCCTATTCCCGACCACCAGCAGTGCCGCTTCATACAGGGCCTGATGCGGCCTCTCGACAGCATGGCCAAGCGTAAGTTCAAGCGCTCGCAGGCCAAGGTGATCGAGCGGCGCGATCAGACGGTGGTGTATGAGTTGACGCCGGAGCCGGCGGTGTATCTGAACGTGGTGCTGGCCAAACATAACCGCGTGGTGATCGCCCAGGCCTATATCGATGGCGACTATCTGAAGCGGCACAAGCTGACGCCCGCCACCATTCGCAAGCAGCTCGGCATTCCCGCTGGACAGAGCCTGCCCGCACAACTGGCCTGCGACATTGCCAGTGTCGACCTGATAGGCGGCGACAATCTTGAATCGCTGGTGTTCGACCGCTACCTTGATTAATCCGGGGCTGTCAGGTTCGGCGGCGCTGACGCGACCAGCGGGTGATCAGAACGGCATCCTGGGTGATACGGTAATCGATGTTGTG
>Ga0187845_1001876_pt1 | contig 11763 bp, 10 predicted proteins | sample SpaLakP09_SKY_68_FD_134515 | JGI IMG/M metagenome (GOLD analysis project Ga0187845, IMG submission 134515) | Oligotrophic lake water microbial communities from Sparkling Lake, Wisconsin, USA - SP09_SKY_68 | ecosystem: Environmental > Aquatic > Freshwater > Lake | place: USA: Sparkling Lake... | reverse complement strand
TACCTATTATTTATAGAAACCACTTTATATAATTGATAATCATTATCACTTATACATTTTCCTTACTGTTGATATATTTCCCTTCAAATTCTCAAATTTCAATCCAGATAACTTTTATAAGTTGTAATTTTTATAATAATTTAGAGAATGTATATATGGCGTTTTCTATTTGGAATAAAACTTTATATAGTGATAACAATTTTCCTTCAGTTTTTATAAGTGGTACAAAAGCAATTGCTGGTTCTAACGATGGCATTTATTATTCTAATGATACTGGTAGTGGGTTTAATAGTTGGACTCAAGTTTCAGGTACTAGTGTAGGATTTCCTTCAGTTTTTATAAGTAATGATGGGACAAAAGCAATTGCTGGTTCTACTAATGGCATTTATTATGCTACTAATATTGGGTTAACTAATTGGACTCAATCTTCAGTTACTAGTGGAACTTTTCCTTCAGTTTTTATAAGTAATGATGGGACAAAAGCAATTGCTGGTTCTACTAATGGCATTTGGTATTCTAATAATAGTGGGTTTACTAATTGGACTCAATCTTCAGTTACTAGTGGAATTTTTCCTTCAGTTTTTATAAGTAATGATGGGACAAAAGCAATTGCTGGTTCTACTAATGGCATTTATTATGCTACTGCTAGTGGTAGTGGGTTTAATAGTTGGACTCAATCTTCAGTTACTAGTGGAACTTTTAATTCAGTTTTTATAAGTAATGATGGGACAAAAGCAATTGCTGGTTCTACTAATGGCATTTATTATGCTACTGATAGTGGGTTTACTAATTGGAATCAAGCTTCAGGTACTAGTGGAAATACTTTTTATTCAGTTTTTATAAGTGGGACAAAAGCAATTGCTGGTTCTGATAGTGGCATTTATTATGCTACTGATAGTGGGTTTACTATTTGGCAAAAAGTTTCAGATACTGCTGGAACTTTTTATTCAGTTTTTATAAGTAATGATGGGAAAAAAGCAATTGCTGGTTCTAATGATGGCATTTATTATGCTACTGATACTGGTAGTGGGTTTACTAGTTGGAATCAAGCTTCAGGTACTAGTGGAAATACTTTTTATTCAGTTTTTATAAGTGGGACAAAAGCAATTGCTGGTTCTGGTGCTAATGTTGATAATGATAATGGCATCTGGTATTCTACCTTAAACTTTGTCTGTTTCAAGCAAGATTCTAAAATACTCACTGACAAAGGCTATATTCAAATACAAGACTTACGGCCTGGACATCTTGTGAAAACCGTTTCTAATGGATTCAAGCCCATTCACTCCATCGGTAAAAGAGACATTTACCATCCCGCTTCTTCCGAAAGAATCAAAGACCAGCTTTATCTGTGTAACAAGGAGAATTATCCTGATTTATTTGAAGACCTCGTTATTACTGGGTGCCATTCTATTCTGGTTCCTCAATTCAAAGATGACGCAGAAAGAGAGAAAACCATAGAAGTGAATGGAAATACATATGTAACAGATGGGTATTATAGGCTGCCTGCATGCGCGGATGAACACACTTCCGTGTACAGCGAATCCGGCGATTATACAATTTATCACTTTGCTTTGGAAAACAATGATTATTATACAAATTACGGAGTGTATGCGAACGGGCTCTTAGTAGAGACATGCAGCAAGAGATACTTGAATGAATTATCCGGAATGGAATTATTGGAATAAATGTGCAAGGGTTTGTATATGGGTGTTTTAGATAAGAAAAATTGTAAAAAGGTTTAGCAAATTATCAAAACAAATAATTCCACCTTTTTCAAAAGGTGTAATTATTTATATTTTTAGTAAAATTTTTTTAATATAAATTCTTGTCTGTTTTTTCAAGCCACATTTGAAATGCTTTTTTCCGCTCTTCCATATCTATTTTTTTTATAGGTATTTTTCTCTCATCTAATGGCTTAATAAATTCATTGTAAATAAATTCATCATTGAATCCAATATTGGCAGCATCAATTCTGTCATTACAATAATAAATAGAATCTAAATTTGCCCAATAAATCGCAGACAAACACATAGGGCACGGTTCACACGATGTAAACATAGTATAACCCTGTAAATTATGGGTATTTGCATTTTTGCACGCATTTCGAATAGCGACAACTTCTGCGTGAGCAGTAGGATCATTTTTTAGCGTAACTTGATTATGCCCTTCTCCAATAATTTTTACGACATTTTCATCAGTTTTTGCAATAATTGCACCAAAAGGCCCACCCCCATTTTGTACACTGTATTCGGCCAAAGCAAATGTTTGCAACATAATATCTTCATTTATTTTTTCACCGCGAGACATTATATTATATTTGTAATATTTATCTATTGACATTGTCTTTATATTATTGTACTACATAAATGTAGTACAAATTTTTAATTCAAAAATTTTCTACTTTTTCTACTTTTTAAGGCCTATTGGTGAATTTGTATCCAAATGGATACAAATCAACAGAAGAGCCATTATCCCTTTCGTGGATAAATCCACGAATAGAGATTAACCAAAAACTTGCATTTTGGAGCAATACATTCCTAACAATATAATGACCATTCCTACATAATCATCTATTGTTGTTCCTATTTTCAACCAATAATTATTTGTTACGATTTGTCCCAAGAAATCAAAAACAAAAGATGATAAATTGAGCTGCGCAGGATTCAAGAAAGTATTACCGATTCTTTGTGCCGGCACTAAAACAAGCCATTCCATAGTAGCCCAAAATTCACTGGTTAACAATTTGTTATAGATTGTTGCTTCATCGGATTTTAATGTTGTTTGCATAAATAATGCTAAATCCATACATGCTACAATCAATATATTTAGAAAAATCCAAAATAATACTTTTACTGTAAAATTCATATTCATTTGTTTGTTATATTAGTGTGTTATTATAAAATATATTTATATCTAGTAATATTAGTAAACCATATGATTCTCGATTTTAATAATTCTAAACTATTACAATATATTGTGTACTTGCTCTTATTTATTACAGGGCAAAGTTTATCTATGTGGGGACAATATGTAACACTTCCTTTTAAAAATTTGACTTATTGGCAAGCTTTTTCAATGGCTATTCCTTTTGCATGGGCGGATTGGTTCTTTATGACTTTTGCTATTGATATTGGCCATAGATATAAATTGGTTACACCAACCCAAGACACTTTTTTGTTAATTATATTGCAATTTTCTCTCGTCTTATTGATTAATCAGTTTTACTTGAAGCAAAAAGTATATCGTAGCGATGTATTAGCATTTGGTATATTGCTTGTTGGATATTTTATTAGTTTTTTCCATTTAGTTTCAAAAGCATTTAATATTCCTATTCCAGAGCAACATACTGCGGAAGAGACTAGTACAACTTCCAAAAAAATTAAGAAATATGGTGGAGGTAGTGGAAAGAGAAATAAAAACAAAGATAAAACCAACAAAAATAATAAAAATAATAAAAAACAAAAAAAAGTCAAGTTTTTGGAAAACGCATAAACCAACAAAATAATATTATTATATTTTTATATTATAAGAATTATGTCTTCTATTATGAAATTGAAAAACGGGATCTGTTATGATTTAAATGGATGGAAATACATGTCGATTCGTGGTTCTCCGAGAGAACGCGGCTACGCCCACGGATATTTTGTTGCAAAAGAATTTAAAGAAATTCAGAAAATGTTGAATTTCATTATTTACGAAGATTTTGGTGAACCATGGAGTCTTTTTATTGAGGCAGGCAAGAAGCTTTATAAAGATAAATTGAAGCAGGAATTTCACGAATTTTACCTTGAAATGGAGGGAATAGCTGAAGGAATAAATGCTGGAGGCACAAAGACTTCTCTCGACGAAATTATTGCGTGGAACAATTATTTTGCTTTAACTGAAAATTGGTATTCAAATCGCGATACAAGTGGGAGTGGTTCTAAACAACATCACGGGGAGGGTGGAAGCGTAAGCAACTGGACAAGCGGCAGCACAATAAAAAGAAAAGGAGGACAACAAGAAAGATGCAGCGCGTTTATGGTAACAGGCAAGGATTTCACTGAAGACGGTAAAATTGTTTGCGCTCACAACAACTTTTCCAATTTTGTGGATGGCCAATACGCCAATTGCGTTATTGATATTCGTTGTGACAAGGGGAATCGCATTTTATATCAGGCATTTGCCGGTTTCATATGGTCAGGCACAGATTTCTTTGTAACAAGCAAGGGCATCATCGGAACTGAAACAACAATGGGTGGTTTTCTCCCTTTTGAAAATAATTTGCCTATTTCTTGTAGGATTCGCCAAGCAATGCAATATGGTAATACATTGGATGATTATATCGACATATTATTAAAAGGCAATTCGGGTGATTATGCGAATTCGTGGATGTTTGGCGACATTAATACTAATGAGATTATGCTTCTAGAACTTGGACTTAAATACCACAATGTAAAACGCACTAAAAATGGTTATTTTATTGGATTCAACGCGCCATACGATCCGCGCATACGCAATTTGGAGAGCGCGGACACAGGGTTTGACGATATTCGCCGGCATCAAGGCGCCCGCCGCGTGCGTTTGGACGATTTAATGCAAGAACATAAGGGAAAAATCAACATTTATATTGCCAAAGAAATCATCTCAGACCACTATGATGTGTATTTGAACAAGACGAATCCTTGCTCTAGAACTTGTTGTTCTCATTATGACTTGGACGCGCGTGAATACATGTCAGACCCGAGCAGACCGAAACCTTATGCTCCGCGTGGCGCATTGGATGGCTGCGTAATAGATTCAACAATGGCAAAAAATATGTCTTTTGAATTGCGATACGGGAATTCGTGTGGCACGCCGTTTTTGAAGAATGAATTTTGTGACCAGAATAGACAATGGGCATATTTGAGGCCTTATTTGCACAATAGACCGCAAATGCCGTGGACAGTTTTTAGCATTACGAATAAGTATTCAAAGAGGAGTGCAAAAAAAACGAGAAGAAATGGGATAACTAGTATGGCAAAAAGAACAAGGACCAAAAGAAATTGAGAATATTTTGATGTAAAAATAATAATGTTAAATTATATAAAACATAATTATTATGCCACCAAAAAACCCAAAAAACCCAAAGGTTAACCGTGAAAAATTTGGACTTTTACCTGGTGCGACAAAACTAAAAAATGAATCAGCAAAAGTCGTAACAAAACTAGCAGAAGTAGCATCAGCAGCAACAGCAGCAACAGCAGCAACAGCAGCAACAGCAGCAACAGCAGCAACAGCAGCATCAGCAGCATCAGCAGCAACAGCAGCAACAGCAGCAACAGCAGTAGCAATGACAGTCCCAGAAAAAATAAATTTTCCATTCGTTGTTAGTTTTTATATGAATAAATTAGCAGAACGAATGTATATTCGTCCTGGTGATTATACTTTAAATTCTAAATCGAGCATACCTGTTGACCGCAAAGGCACTATAAATATAACTATAGGTGACTCATTAAATATAAAAAAAGATGAAGAAGGATATAATGTACTAGGTTCAGGAAATAATGTTGTTTTTAGAATACCTAATACAAACCAAGTTTTTAGAATTACAACCATTCAAACGCAAGACATTAATGATTCAAAGTTTCAACAAAAATTAGCAGATGGAGACCACCCCGATTATTTTGTTAAAATTTATGATTATGGTTTTTTACAAATTGGACCAGAATATTATCCGTATTCAATACTTGAACTGTTCAATTCAGATTTATTTAAGGCAATTGAATATAATTCTAATTCTAGATTTCGAAATAGAAGTTTTTTTAATCAAGCATTGTATGATTATTTTTATGGACCTGGCGTAGGAAATACAAATTTTAAAGAGGTTGTTAAAAAAAGCTTGAAAGGATTATTATATATGTTTCAGGCTAATATAAGACACGGTGATATAAAGCCCGAAAATATAGCATTGCAATGGGAACTAGATAGAAATGGCAAATTAAATATGAAAGTGAAGATTTTTGATCTAGATTGCGCATTTGAATGCACTGGAAATGAAACAGGTAGACCATTTGAATATTATCAAAATTGTGGTACGCGTTCCTTTAGAAGCATTGAAATATCTGATTATCTTTTTAAAGGGGGGAAAAATTGCAATTATATTTATGCAGAAGACTTGTATGAATATGCGAAATCAATGAATCGAGTAATAAATGAATGGCACATAAGTACCAGTATAGATACTTTTATTAATGAAGATATTCTCAAAAATAAAAAATATTATACAAGCACTTTTGGTTATAATATTAGATATAAGCAAAAACAACAAATGTCTAGATTGTTTTCTTTTTTGGAGAATATGCAGATTTTTAAGCTGGACCCCATATGTCTTTTATCTGTACTATTAAATGAAAGAAACGCAAAAAACTTAAAACAAAGGTTTGAAGCTATAAAAACACAATTAACCCCAGAACAATTAGCACAACTTGAAGAAGTTTTGGTAGATGATTGGTTAAATCCTGAAACTTCTATACAAGAACAAGAAATACTTTTTGCGGAAGAAATAGAGAATCAGAAAAGAAAAAATCGAGAATTGGAAGAATATATAAGAGAACGAGATGCAGAAAAAAAACGAAGGAATAAGATAATAGCTGAAAGAAAAAGAGAAAGGGATGAAGTATTTGATAAAATACTAGAGGGAAATGTAGGTCGCGATGCAATGAGCAGCGGCTTTATAAACCCCCTCGATAATAAAAAAGAAATAAATAGGGGAGGAAACAAAAAATTTCAAAAAACACAAAAAATAAAACTCAAAATCTAAAATTTTTCTTATATTGTATCAAAAAATTCTTCTAATCCGCCTCGTTGTGTTTTTTCTATTTTAAATTCTTTACATTGTAAAACATTGTCGCACATAGAAGTTCTTTGTTTCCATATTCGTTCAATCCAATAATCATATAGATTGTATTCATTAACCATATTTTTATTAAAAATAAATGTAAAATTATTGTAATGTGCTCCAACCATTTCACATCTATCTCGACAATTTTGCGTTAAACAATCATAATCATCTAATTCAAAATTATTCAAATATTCTTCTAATTCTGGAATAAAATACCGACTTGTTATTTTAATTATAAAATTTGAAGAGTGTATAAGTTTTGAATATTTAAAAGCATAATTTATTGCAAATATTTCGCTTGAACCTTTTGAGTTATCATTCTTTAAATAATTGGCTTCTTGCAATTCATATTCTTTAAAAGTAATTACTTCAAATCTATCTTTAAATTTTTCCTTTTCATTATTTAATTCATCAAATGTGTATCCGCTATTTTCAACCAAGATAACATTAAAGCTTGTTTTATTTAACCACTGCAAAATAGATTTTAAATATGTTTCTATTCTACTATCTGTATTTTTTTGAAATATATGAGATTTATTAAAATTAACATTTACTGTGCTAGTTAATATAATTGTGGTTTTGTTCATAATATATTATATTTTGTACTAATATATTATCATAAAAAATTTAACTTATTTATATTTGTGAAATGCGTCAAGAGAGAATCGAACTCCCAGTTCAACCTTACTTCAGTATTTTACCAACAGTTCCTTAGGCTTTATATCGATGGAAGGGTTGCGTGTTACCACTACACTATTGACGCATAATGGGTTCCGAGTTGCCTGGATCGAACAGGCGACATTTTGATAACGGCAAAACAACTACAGTCAAAAGCTCTACCTCTGAGCTAAACTCGGTTCCACATATATTCTAGCAATCTCTTTAAGTAGTTTATTAAGAAATTGATTTCAGCAAGTATCTAGTTTATTAAACAATATTTATGCTATTACACCGTCCGATCTACCTAAGCCTAATTTGGAGTCCAAATACAAAAACCATTTGGTAATAATGGATAATCCGGACATTCATAAATCAAAACTAATAAGAGAAAAATAGAATATGACAATAATCATCTATTATATAGCTTTCCCTGTCATCCTGAAACTAATAGTATAGAGGAATTTTTAGTCAGTTAAAACATTATATAAAGAAGGAAAGTCCAAATACTTATGAGGACATTTATAAGGTAATTACTAATATTTTAGATAAGAAAATCACAAAGGAAAATTTAACAAATTACCTGAAACATAGTTATAAAATATACAAAAAATAGCTATATATTTGTCTCATTTTTCTTTTTGGTCGGTGTAATGCATATAAAAAAATAAGACGATTATTGTATATGTGGAATATTAATGGCAAAGTATACGACTTAACATCGTACATAGATAATCATCCAGGAGGAAAAGATATATTAATTCAAACTAAAGGGCTTGAAGATTGCAGTGCTTTATTTGAAACATATCATGCATTCAGTGATAAAAAATTAATCAAATGTATATTGGATAAGTATGAGGTAAAAGATTGTGAAAAAAAAGATGCCTTTCATAATTTTTCTTCTTATAATGAATTGACAGAACGAGTTCGCAAAGTTTTTCCATATAGAACAACAATAAAAGCTACAACATCATGGTTTATACTTAATTCAATAAATTTTATTATTTATTTACCGCTACTTTATTTTATTATAAATATTAAAACTATATATATTAAATGTTTATTGGCAATTTTTGCATCTTTTATTGAAAATTCGTTTAGGTTTAATCTTTTGCATGATAGTTCTCATTATGCAATCTCCATTTATCCTAGAATAAATGAGTTTTTTGGAAACATAATTCAAAGTTGGGTATTATGGAATCATAAAATATGGTTTTATCATCATGTTTATTCTCATCATTCATTTACTGGTTCTGATAAAGATACTGATATAGGATTATATGAGTTTTCAAACAGTAATTATTTATATAATATTGCAATTTTTGGTTTAGGAATGCCTGGTCAGCATTATCTACAAACTATGTTATATTTGAAAAGTGGTTTTACTAAAAATTATAGTTATGTAAACTGCAGTTATTCAAATGATAATGAAAGTATGATAATACCTAGTCATGTTTACCTTTATGATTTAATAGGATTGCCTATTGTTTTTTTGAAAATATATTTTTTTTACAAAGCTGGTATTTTTGTTTCTCTCTTTTATTGTATAGTAATTAATGCTTTATATTATGTAAATATTATTGGTGACCACGATTTTTATGAAACTAAAATAGAAAATCATTATGACGAAGATGATTGGGCAAAACGGCAAATATGTAACTCTGGTAATTTTTTAAATGAATCGTTAGCGTGGACTTATTTATTTAGTGGAATTAATTATCAAATAGAACATCATTTGTTTCCAAATGTTTGCGGACATTTGTATCCAAAAATAGCACCTATTGTTAAAGCCTATTGTTTGGAAAAAGGTTGGAATTATGTTCATAAAAAAACCCTTTATGATATTTATTTATCATTTATGAAGCGCATAAAACATAATAAAAATAATTAATTTTTCTTTATTCTTTCTGCTTTTTGAATATATGAATAAAAATAAAATTCTAAAAATAAATAAACAAGGACGCAAATATAGACATCAAAAAATAGAATAATTGAATAGTTCCACCAAGTTTCTATTGGTGGATAATAATATATGGCGCTATAAACATTTCCAACAACAAGTTGTATAATTTGTCCAGTAGTTATAAATGGCTTCAAAGCGGTAAATTTAATCTTAAATAAAGTGAAATAATAATAAGTATACATAACTGTATGAACGCCAGAATTCAAAATTGTTCCTATAATAATTGCATCTACTTTGTAATAATAACATAAATGCCAACAAATAACTGCACCTATATGATGAAATTTCTGCAAGAATATTGGTTTTTTGTTTTGCATATATAAGAGAATTGTATCGAAATATTCATAATATTTTGATATGTAAAACCAAAAAATTAAATTATCATACTTGGTTACATAACTGTCATTTAAATATATCATATGTCCAACAGTATTTCCGTCATCATACAAAAGACGGCATAATGATAAAAAAGTATATCCACTAAAAAATGCTAGTCCCAAGTTATGCAAAACTGATGCATAAAATAATAAAATTGGGTTTATTCGAATATTTTTTGGCCAATTCAAGTAAAAAAATGTTCCTATTATTGGAAATATATGTTGGTATGTAACCATTTTTATTCTATTTATTGTAATTTATTTATGTTGTTTTGTTATACTATTTGACACACTACTATGTGATAAACATAAATAATAATTTTGCAATAACAGTAGCGCATGAAATCCTACATGTGTCATTTTATAAAATGGTTCAAGCGTAAGGAACAACCCTATTAATACACTTGTCAATATAAATGGTATTCCTATTTCATAAGGAGAATTAAAAAAAACTAAAGATACATCCAATACAACTGGTAACATCATTATTGTATTTATTTCTTTAAAAAAACTTGATTTGTTATTCAAACTATCAACAATATAATGTTCAAGAATAGTTTTTATCACATTATAAAATGAAAGAAAATGACACATTGAAGATATGGAAATCGCGGTTAAAAAAAACTCGTGATTGTAATAACTTGTAACAAGAGTTAAAAAACTTCTTAAATGTATGAATGCATTATCATTCAAAAAAATAAAAATATTATTTTTATCAGGTATTTCATAATTTTCTAATTCTTTTCTCCTGTATCTATTATACATATCATAATGATAAATATAAGAAGCAACGCTTAACCCAGTTATTCCAGCAACATCAAATATGTATTTTTCATTTTTGTTATAAGAATAAATAATAAAAGCTATCGGAATATTTGCAAAAAGCGTATATGAACAAATATAGTGACACATTTCATCCGAACTTAATTTTAAAACCTTGTCAATCCCTTTATACAAAATTTTATTAATAATTACAAACCAATATAAATTTAATAAATACAAACCATAACACGAAGAAAATAAGAGTGAAGATAAAATTATATTTGACGATGAGTATTTATTAATTATATCAAAAACATGACTACTATTTACTAAGTCAAAATACAAGTCAATAATTCTAAATTTTAAAAATCCCAAGTAGAATAATGCAGTGTTTATATTAGACACAAGTGTATTTTTAGGTAACCAGTATTTTAAAACATAAAAAATGGATGAAATTTCTGTTTTTAATAAAGAATAAATAATGGGAAATCTATCTATCTCAGAAACATTATAATAATAATTATAAAATAATACGCCCAAAACCGAAAAATGATGTATTTTAAGATCAGTGCTCTTGGTTAAAAATAAATCAGTAATCGCGTGAATAGTTACAAAAGGCATTAATAAATCAAATGGTTTTGATACATTTTTAATGTCACCCGCAGAATTGGTAAAATAATTACTATTTATATTATAATACAGGAAACTAAACAAGGATGAAATGGATAATAAAAAAAGCATTACATTTTGAATATTTAATGCCATATCATCCCAACTAATGTTATTAATATTTAATCTATTTGCAAATTTTATTATTATATCTGACATTATTCGGTTTATTTTAATTTATTTATTTATATTTTTAAATTAGTTTAAGGGTTATTAATGTTATTTTAAATAAGCTTTTTTTACATTTAAAATTATGTGCTCATAGTATAATATAAAGTACAGAATGACAAAAGATTTATCAAATATTTCGTGGAAGCTTATTGACAAATATTTCAAAGACAACCCATCCAATTTAGTTGCACATCATTTAGATTCTTACAATGATTTCTACGGTTCAGGAATTAATAATATTTTTCGAGAGAACAATCCTATCCGTTTTATTGAACGAGAGGAGAATAAAGGCAAAACTGGTT
>Ga0187845_1001857_pt1 | contig 11842 bp, 12 predicted proteins | sample SpaLakP09_SKY_68_FD_134515 | JGI IMG/M metagenome (GOLD analysis project Ga0187845, IMG submission 134515) | Oligotrophic lake water microbial communities from Sparkling Lake, Wisconsin, USA - SP09_SKY_68 | ecosystem: Environmental > Aquatic > Freshwater > Lake | place: USA: Sparkling Lake... | reverse complement strand
GCGTGAACGAAGGCAAGCCCGTGGCCCCCAGCTTCCTGCTGGCCTGCGTGCTGTGGGAAGACGTGCGCAACGGCTGGCAAGAGCGCCTGAACCAGCGCCAGCACCCGCTGCCCGCGCTGCAGGAAGCCATCGACGAAGTGTTCGACCGCCGCATTGGCGACGTGTCGGGCCGGGGCAAGCTGGCGGCCGACATGCGCGAGATCTGGGTCATGCAGCCCCGCTTTGAAAAACGCGTGGGCAGCACCCCGTTTGGCATGGTCATGCAGCCGCGCTTTCGCGCCGGGTTCGACTTCATGCGCCTGCGCGCCGATGTGGGCGAGGTCGAGGAAGCGCTGGCCGAATGGTGGCAGGACTTCCAGGCGGCCGACGACGAGCGCCGCGAAGACCTGATGGACCAGGCGCGCGAAGAGCAGAAGGCGCGCCAGAAAGCGCAGCAGCCCGTGGTAAAGCGCGTGCCGCGCAACCAGGCGCCAGCGCCCGCATCGGCCCCGCGCGCGGCAGGCCAACCGGAAGACGCTGATCTGCCAGAGGGCGACGCCGAGTTCGCCAGCGAAGGCGGCGGCCCCAAAAAGCGCCGCCGCCGTCGGCGCAAGCCCGGTGGCGGGGCGGGCGGTGGTGGCGAAGGCGCAGCGCCTGCCACGGCAGGTGAGTGAGTCAATGAGTGAGCTGGCGGGACATGGGCGCTGAGCCCTCCCTGGCCTACGTGGGCCTGGGCGCCAACCTGGGCGAGCGCGAAGCCGCCCTGCGCCAGGCCCTTGGCGCCCTGGGTCAATACCCTGGCACCCGCGTGCTGCGGGTGTCGCCGCTGTACGGCAGTGCGCCGGTGGATGCTGGCGGCCCCGACTACCTGAACGCCGTGGCCGAAGTGGCCACCACCCTCGCGCCCGAGGCCCTGCTGCAGGCGCTGCAGGCCATCGAACAATCCGCCGGGCGCGAGCGCCCCTACCGCAATGCGCCGCGCACGCTGGACCTGGACATCCTGTGGTTTGGCGACCAGGTGATCGGTACCCCCACCCTCACCGTGCCCCACCCCCGCATGGCCGAGCGCGCCTTTGTGCTGCGCCCCCTGGCCGACCTGGTGCCCGACCGGGTGAGCGCCGCCGCCTTGCAGGCCGTGGCCGCACAGAGCATCTACCAGCTGGCCGATGCGGGCTGGGCAGAGGGTGTTGTGGGTGGTGCTTGCTCCTGAATTAGGAGCTATTGGCGCTTGATGGGCGCGCGCAAGAGGCCAAAAAAGCTTAAAAAAACCGTGCACTTGGCTCACCCGCACCGTATGACGCGGGCGCGGCCCTACGCCAGCGCCACCGTGGAACCGACTCTGCCGGGCCACGGGTGGCGTCCCCCTGGGGGCTGAGAGGCCGCAGCTCCCAGCTTGCCTGCGCAGGCTGGGACGGCATCGAAGAGCTGCCGCCTCTGGCGGCGGCACCGAGCGGGTTACGGCTCAGGGGGTCAATCCACCTTCGCGCCCGACGCCTTCACCACCTGCTGGTACTTGGCACGCTCGGCTGCCATGAAGCTGTCGAACTGCTGTGGCGTGGTGGCGACGGGTTCGGCCATCAGGGCGCCAAAGCGGGTCTTGGTTTCGGGCGCGTTCAGCGCCGCCACAAAGGCCTTGTTCAGCTTGTCGATGACGGGCTTGGGCGTGGCCGCCGGGGCCACCAGGCCCCACCAGGTGTCGATGGAGAAGCCCTTGAACGTGGCTGACAGCGGCGGCACGCCGGGCAGCGAGGCCGAGGCGTCGAGCGAGGTCACGGCCAGGGCCTTGAGCTTGCCCGCGCGGATGTTGGGTGCGGCGGCGGCCAGGTTGTCGATGTTGAAGTCCACCTCGCCCGCCAGCAGCGCCAGCTGGGCCGGGTTGGCGCCCCGGTAGGGGATGTGCAGCGCAAAGATGCCCGCGCGCTGCTTGAACATTTCGCCCGCCAGATGGCCTGCGCTGCCGTTGCCGCCGCTGCCATAGTTGAGCTTGGCGGGGTTGGCCTTGGCGTAGGCGATCAGGTCGGCCACCGAGTTGATCTTGAGCTGCTCGGCCTTGGCGGCGTTCATGACCAGCACGTTGGGCACGCGCACCATCTGCGTGATGCCCGCGAAGTCCTTGCCCGCGTCATACGGCATGCGTGCATACAGCCAGGGGTTGACCGCGTGGGTGGCAGTGGCGGCGATGCCGATGGTCAGGCCGTCGGGTGCGGCCTTGGCAATCGCGTCGGCGCCGATGTTGCCGCCCGCGCCGCCCTTGTTGTCGATGATCACCGTGCCCAGCGAATCGCGCACGCGCTCGGCCAGTGCACGGGCCGTCACGTCGATGGGGCCGCCGGGGGCATACGGGACGATCAGGCGGATGGGCTGGCCCGTGTCCTGCGCCCAGGCGGCAAAGGACGAGAAGACCGCTGCGGCTGCAACGGCGCTGAGGAGAAGGTGGTTTCTGCGGTTCATGGATGCATTGTGCAAAAAATTCGTAAGAAGGCTTACGAAAACCTGGGGGAAAGGCCTTCGGCAAGCCCCAGTTCTTCCACCAGCTTGCCCAGCTCGTGCGACGAGCGGATGTCCAGCTTCAGGAAGATGGCGGAGCGGTGCGTGTCCACGGTGCGGGGGTCGATGGGGCGGTCGGGGTCGCGCTGCGCCAGGGCGCGGGCGACTTCCTTGCTGCTGATGCCCGTGGCCACCAGGCGCGCCACTTCCTGCTGGCGCGGGCTCAGCGCGTTCCAGCGCTCGCGCAGTTGCTGCAACCGTTGCGTCTGCCGTGCCTGCGCCTGCGACAGCATGGAGGCCTTCTCGACAGCGGCCAGCAGTGTGGTTTCGTTGCACGGCTTTTCCAGCCAGTCCACCGCCCCTTGCTTGACGGCTGCAACGGCGGAGGACAGCTCCCCGTGGGCCGACAGGAACACGGTCTTGAGCGCGCTGTGGCGCTGGCTAAGTTCTTGGAACACCTGCAGCCCGCTCAGGCCTTCCATGCGCAGGTCCAGCAGCACGCAGCCGGGTTGGTCCAGCGCGGCCTGGGCCAGAAAAGTCTCACCGCCGTCAAAGGCGCGCACGGTGTACCCGCGTGCCAGCAGCAGGGCGGCCAGTGATTGGCGCACGCCCTCGTCGTCGTCCACGATGTAGACCAGGGTGTCGTCGGGGGACTTGGTTGCTGGGGTAGCGGTGTCGTCGGTCATGGTGTGGTGGCATCTTCCGGCGCAACGGCGCAAGGCAGGCGGATCTCGAAAACGGCGCCGCCGCCCTCGCGGTTGCGGGCCTGCAGCTGGCCGCCCATGCTCTCAATGATGGAGCGGCAGATGTTGAGGCCCAGGCCCAGCCCGTCGGAACGGGTGGTGAAAAACGGCTCGAACAGGCGCTCGGCGATGCCGGGCGGCAGGCCCGGGCCCCGGTCGAGCACCTGCACCAGTGCGTGGCCGTGGTCTGCGGCCAGGCGCAGCCGAAGTTCGTGCCCCTCGGGCGGTGGCTGGTGCGTCTGCATGGCCTGCAGGGCGTTCAGGCCCAGGTTGATCACCACCTGCTCCAGCAGCACGCGGTCGGCATGCACCTGCAAAGGGGCTCCGGTCTGCTCGACGCGCACCGCAATCCCCTGGCGGCGGGCCTCGGCGCGCAAGAGCAGCTCCAGCGACTGCTCCACGATGGCCGATAGGTCGCAGGGCTCGCGGCTTTCAGGGTGCTGGCGCACCCAGCGGCGGATGCGGCCCACGATGTCGGCGGCCCGCAGCGCCTGGGCCGACAGGGCTTCCAGGCTGTCGTTCAGGGGCCCGGTCTTGCCTTGGGCGGCCAGCGCACGTGCCGCTGCCGCGTAGTTGACCAGGGCCGCAAGCGGCTGGTTCAGTTCGTGCGCCAGGGTGGATGCCATCTCGCCCACTGTGATCACGCGCTGCACACGCTGCAGTTGGGTCTCGCGCTGCTGTTGCTGTTCCTCGGCCCGCTTTTGCGCGGTGATGTTGACCACCGAACTCATCCAGCCGATGTGCTGGCCGCTGCCGTCGATGAGGCGCGTGGTGTAGAACATGGTGTACACGTCCGACCCGTCCCGGTGCCGCAGCCGGTTCTCCCGTCCCTGGGGAAACGCATTGCCAGCCAGCACGGTGACGCTGTCGTTCCAGTGCCGGTCCAGCTCGTCGGGGTGCCAGTAGGGGTAGGGCGGCAATTGGCCGATGAGTTCGTCAGCCCGGTAGCCCACCATGTCGCACATGGCGGCATTCACGTAGACGATGCGGCCTTCCAAGTCGCGCGCGCGCATGCCCACCAGCAGCGAGTCTTCCATGGACTGGCGGAACGCTTGCGCCTGCTGCAGCGCGTGGGTGCGCTCCTGCACGCGCTGCTCCAGCCCGATGCGGGCCTGGCGGTTTTCGGCCAGGCGGCGCTCGCGCAGCTGCCAATACAGTGCGCCCAACACCAGCAGGCCCGAGGCCAGCGTGGCCAGCGCCCAGGCCTGCTGACGCGCCACGGTCACCACCCGGCTGTCGGCCGTGACGGTGAGTGTCCAGCCCAGATCGGGCAGCGCTTCCTCGAACGCCAGGTACCGCTTGCCATTGCCGTCCAGGTGCAGTTCGGCGCCGGGCTGGTCGCTTTGCTGGCGCAAGGCCCAGGGCACGGGGCGGGGCGTCCAGCCAGTGCCATATTGTTCGTTGTGCTGCAGCTGCTGCACGTCGGCGGCGGGCACGGGGCGGCTGGTGCGGTAGAGCCAGCTGGGCTCGGAGCCCAGGAACACGATGCCCCGTGCGTCCGTCACAAACACCGGGTCGCGCAGCTGCTCCCAGGGGTTGGCGATGGGCTCCATGCGCACTTTCACGGCCACCACGCCAATCACCCGGCCGTTGTCGTGCACGGGGGCCGATACAAACAGGCCGGGCTCGCCCGTGGTCTTGCCCACGCCATAAAAGCGCCCGGTGTCACCGCCCAGTGCATCGTGAAAGTAGGGGCGGTTGCGGTAGTTCTGGTGCACAAAGCTGCTCGGCGTGTCCCAGTTGCTTGATGCAAGGGTGAGGCCCTGCGGGTCCATCACATACAGCATGTCGGAGCCCGCGTGTTCGTTCACGGCCTGCAGGTAGGCGTTGGCGGCGTCGCGCACCTCCTGGGATGCGGGGTGGTGCAGCAGCTGGCGCACCAGCGGGTGCTGGGCGGTGGTGAAGGGCAGATAGTTGTAGCGCGTGGCCACGCCCCGCAGCGCCAGGGCCTGCACCTCGCCCGAGCGGCGCAGGTTGTCCCATTGCGCATCCCGCTCGTTCTGGGCCGCCCATTCACCGGCCGCCACCACCAGCAACGCGGCCAGACACAGCAGGGCTGCGATGAACCCAGCGCCCCGGCGTAGCCGGGGCAAGCGGTGTGATGGGCGCGGGGCACCGGCCTCGGCAGAGTCGGCGGGTGCCACGCGCGGGTCCACGGTCAGCCGCCGTGTTTGTCGGCTTCGGAGGTGAAGGAGTCGGCGAAGAACTCTTCGGGCGGCAAGCCGCGCTGCGCGCTGTAGGCCGCGCGGGCCGAATCGACCACGATGGGTGCGCCGCAGGCATAGACCTGGTGGCCCGAGAGGTCGGCAAAATCATCCAGCACGGCCTGGTGCACAAAGCCCGTGCGACCGTTCCAGCCGTCTTCGGGCAGGGCGTTGGAGATGACGGGGATGTAGCGCAGCCAGGGCAGCTCGGCCGCGCGGGCCTGCACCCAGTCGTGCATGTAGAGGTCTTCGGGGCGGCGGCCGCCCCAGTACAGCGCGGTGGGGCGGGTGATGCCCTTGAACTGCAGGTGCTCAATCAGCGCCTTGATGGGCGCAAAGCCCGTGCCCGAGGCCAGCAGCACGATGGGCTTGTCCGAGTCCTCGCGCAGGAAGAAGCTGCCGAACGGGCCTTCCACGCGCAGGATTTCCTTTTCCTTCATCGCGCCGAACACATGGTCGGTGAACTTGCCGCCGGGCATGTGGCGGATGTGCAGTTCCACCCCGGGCGCCTCGGTCTGGGTGTGGGGGGCGTTGGCCATCGAATACGCGCGGCGGGCGCCGTCGCGCAGGATGAACTCGATGTACTGGCCCGCGTGGTAGCGGAAGGTGTCGGCGGCGGGCAGCTGCAGGCGCACCTGCATCACGTCCGGCGACTTTTTCGTGAGCGTGGACACGCGCACCGGCATCTTCTTGATGGGGTAGGCGCTTTCGTCGGTGACCTGGCGCGATTCGAGCACCACGTCCGACAGCGGCTCGGCGCAGCAGGTCAGCACCAGGCCTGCGGCCTCTTCGTCGGCGCTGAGCGCCTTGGGCTGGTGCTCGCCGTGGCGCACCGTGCCGCTGATCTTCTTGCACTTGCACGAGCCGCAGGCGCCGTCCTTGCAGCCATAGGGCAGGCCCACGCCGTTCTGGATGGCGGCGCCCAGGATGGTCTGGCCTGTGCTGGCACCGAAAGCGCGGCCGCTGGGCTGCACTGTGATCTGGAAAACGGTCTCGGTGCTGGTCATGGAGTGGGTATCCTCGGATGCTCTTGTAGTCAACAAACGGCCCCGATTTTGCCTTCAAACCAAAACCCCCTTGGCGCCCTGCCAGCGCGCTTTCGCCGTGAACGCCTGCTGATCGTGGGCTGTGGTGACGTGGGTCAACGTGTGGTGCGTGACCTGAGCACCGGCCCGGGTGCGGGGCGCCTGCAGGTGCTGGCGCTCACCTCCAGCCCGGCCCGCGTGGCGGGGCTGCGCCAGCTGGGCGCGCGGCCGCTGCTGGGCAATCTGGACGATGCCGCCACCGTGCGGCGCCTGTCGGGAGTGGCCACGCGGGTGCTGCACCTGGCGCCGCCGCCCGGTGAAGGCGCAGGCGGCGCTGCCTGGTGGGCCGACCCGCGCACCGTGGCGCTGGCCCGGGTGCTGCGGCTGCGCAGCCTGCCGGTGTCGCTGGCCTATGCCTCGACCAGTGGGGTGTATGGCGACTGCCAGGGCGCGCTGGTGCCCGAGACGCGGCCCCTGGCCCCCGCCACGCCCCGCGCGCAGCGCCGGGTGAATGCCGAGCGTGCCGTGCGCCATCTGGGCCGTGCCGGGGTGCGGGCCAGCGTGCTGCGCATTCCGGGCATCTATGCCCCCGACCGCGAGGGCGGCACGCCCGAGGCCCGCCTGCGGCGTGGAACGCCGGTGCTGGTGCCCGAGGACGATGTGTTCACCAACCACATCCACGCCGACGATCTGGCGCGCGCCTGCGTGGCAGCGCTGTGGAAGGGACGGCCGCAGCGCGCTTACAACGTGAGCGATGCGAGCCACATGAAGATGGGCGACTACTTCGACCTGGCGGCCGACCTGTACGGCCTGCCGCGCCCCCCCCGGGTGCCGCGCAGCACGGCGCAAGAGCAGTTGTCGTTGATGCTGCTGAGCTTCATGGGCGAATCGCGCCGACTGGACAACCGGCGCATGTTGCAGGAGCTGGGGCTGCGGCTGCGCTACCCCAGTGTGGCGCAGGGGCTGCAGGGCTTGCATGGCGCAAACCTATCGGCAGGCGCTCAGCGCGGGTAGACGTTGCCCTGGCTGTCGTAGCAGCGGAACACGTTGCACTGCGTGAATTTTTTCGGCTCCGGGGCCGGAGTGGGCTGGGGCGTGGGGCGCACCGGGTGGCGGGGCGGCACCACCACCACGACCGGCGCGGGGGTGGTCTGGACCGTGGTGGGCCGTGCCGCACGGGCTTTTTCCACCTCGGCATACCCCTCGGGGCCCAGGCAGTCCAGGTCCATCTGGCGCTGGGCGGCCTCTGCGCGCTGGCTTTGTTCGTAGCTGCCTGCGTTGCCGCTGCTCAGCACCACGTCCAGATTGCGGCGCGAGCGTGCGCATTCAGGGGAGCGGGCGTAGTCCTGAGACCTGGCGGCCGGGGTGCGCTCCCGCTGCGCATTGCGCAGGGCTTCGGTTTCTGCAGCCTTGTTCTCGGCCTCCAGGCGTTTTTGCTTGAGCGCCAGCGCTTCGGCGGCCTGCTCGCGTTCACGCTGGATTTCCTCTGGCGTCTTGCGCGCTTCCACCTCACGCGCCGTGGTGCCGCCCGCACATTTGCCGTCGGTGTAGGTCACCTTGCCGGTGGCGGGGTCGGTGCAGCGCACCACCTGGGCCTGGGCGGCGGTGCCGATCCAGGCCACACACAGGCATGCGAGGAGATGCTGGGCTCGGGTCATGGGGGCATCGCTCAAAAAGTGGGGACGTTCGGCTGCTCAAGCCCGGCGACGCAGTTCAGGGCTGTTCCTGGCTGTTCGAGAACTGGCGCGAGCGCCAGTCCTGCGGATGCGGCGTGTAGCTGCCGGGGGCCAACTGCCCGGGGTTGCGATTGCGCCGATCATCGGCGGCGCGGCGGTCGCGCTCGGCCTGCTCGCGGCGGGCCTGGTCGCGTTCGCGGGCGCGGCGGTCGGCGTCGCGAGCCTGTTGTTCGCGTTGGTCCCGCTCGCGGGCTGCACGGTCCCGTTCGGCGCGGTCACGGTCACGCTCCCGTTCGCGCCAGTCGTTGCGGTCGCGGCCCTTGTCCCAGCGGTCGTCATGCCGGTCGCGTCCGCCGTAGTAGACGGGGGGCGGTGGTGGGGCCGAGTAGATCACCCCGGGTGCGCGGTACACGGGCGGGGCCTGGTACACCGGTGGCGGGGCGTTGTAGATGTACCCCGGCTGTTCGTACACCTGGTAGCGCGGGGGCTCGTAGTACGGGTCGCCCGGCACGGTGGCGCACCCGGTCACAAGAACCCCCAGGGCCGAGGCAGAAAGGATGCGGGCGAGTGTGTAGGTCATGGTGTTCAGACTCCGGCCCCGGGGTGCGCGTTCCACCCGGGTCCGTAAAGCCCCTGAAAAACATCCCGGTGGGATGTTACAAATTTCAAAGGCTGGCGTGGGCTGTGCCAAGCCCTTTAGCGTTTGGCGCCGCCATTTGGTTGACCGCGCCGGGGCGCCTGCCGGGCGGTTGCGCCGACTGCGCCGGGCCTGGCGCTTCGTTGCCCTGCATGAATATCAAAAATGATAGCTATAAAGGCATGCTGGACGCGCGCAAACGGCCAAAAAACACTGAAATCTTCATCTGCCTGCTGCCCTCCACCCCGTGCGCAGGTGTGGGGATGGGCAGGAGGGCAGCAGCCGGGCTTACTTGGGCAGCACGCGGCGGATGGTGTCGGCCAGGTCTTCGGCCACAAACTTGGCCACATAGCCGTCGGCGCCCACGCTGCGCACATGGTCTTCATTGGCCGAGCCCGACAGGGACGAGTGGATGACCACCGGCAGGCCGTGGAAGCGCGCGTCCTGCTTGATGTTGCGGGTCAGGGTGAAGCCGTCCATCTCCGGCATTTCCAGGTCGGTGAGCACCATGGCCACGCGGTCGAGCACCGTTTTGCCTTCGGCCTCGGCGCTTTTGGCGATGGCGTTGAGGCGGTCCCAGGCCTCCTTGCCCGACTTGACCATCTCGTAAGGGGCGTTGAGCACCTTGAGTTCCTGCTCGATCAGCGAGCGGGCCACGAAGGAGTCGTCTGCCGCCAGGACGATGGTGCCGGGCTTGAGCTTGAGCTTGGCGCCCACCTTCTCTTCGGTCACCTCATGGCCGTCCGACGGCGACACCATCTGCAGGATGGCTTCCACGTCCAGCACCTGGGCCAGGCGGGATTCATCGGTGTTGCCATCCAACCGGGCGATGCTGGTGACCAGCTTGCCCTTGGCGCCGCTGGTTTCGGCCGACAGCACCTGTTTCCAGTCCAGCCGCACGATGTCTTCCACCGATTCGACCGCAAACGCCTGGGTGGTGCGTGCGTATTCGGTCACCAGCATGATGTTCAGGCCCGTCTGGGGCTTGCAGCCCACGATGGAGGGCAGGTCCAGCACCGGGATCACCTGGCCGCGCAGGTTGACCACCCCGAGCGAATGCGGCGTGGTGCCCGCAATGGGCGTGATGCTGGGCATGGCCACGATTTCGCGGATCTTGAAGACGTTGATGCCGAACAGCTCGGACTTGTTCAAGGCGGTGTCGGTGCCCAGGCGGAACAGCAGCAGCTCAAACTTGTTGGTGCTGGTGAGGTTGGTCCGCTCGTCGATGTCCTGCTGGATGGCTTTCATGATGGATCCTTGGCGCAGAAATGAAGATACGCGCTTTTACAAATTCTAGGACCCAAACGGCGTGTGCAGTGCGCTAAATCTTCAGGCAATACCCGAATAGTGCGCCGCAGCATGCGGGCGTGGTGGCGCTGTCACACACCGGGCAGCGCCACCGGTTCAAAGTGCACAACGGTGGGGAACGGGTCGTAGAAATGATGCAGCAGCCGCTTCCACTCCTGGTAGGGCGCCGACTGGCGGAACCCCACCTCATGGTCGGCCAGCGTGGCCCAGCGCACCAGCAATACATAGTCCTGCGGCCGCTCCAGGCAATGGCCCAGCTCATGGGAGATGTAGCCGGGCATGGAGGCAATGATGCGCTGCGCCTGGGCAAAAGCCTGTTCAAACGCGCTGTTCTGGCCGGGGCGGACGGTGAGGTGGGCGATTTCCAGAATCATGGGGTGGTAACAAGGGTGGCAAGAGGGGTGGATGGGGCAGGGGATCAGACCACATTGCTGCGCTGCGTGGGCTCGGGCTGGGCTGCGGTGGCCTTCATGCCGTCCGCCAGGCGGTGCAGCAGCCCGAGCAGGGGCGCGTCCGACGCGTCGCAGGCCAGGCCGATGTGGCGCGAAAAGGCCAGGGGCCCGTCCAGCGGCCGGGTGAGCGCGCGGCGCGCCTGGGCCGCGTGCGACTGCGGCACCACGGCCAGGCCCATGCCTGCGTCCACCATGTGCAGCAGCAGTTCCTCGCGCGCGGCGCTGGCCTGCACCTGCAGCGCAATGCCCCGCTCGGCCAGCAGGCGGATGAAGGACTGGTGCAGCGGGCAATAAGGCCACTCGATGAGGGGCAGGTTTTCAATGTCTGCCAGGCCAAAGCGCTTCTTGAAGCGCAGCGGGTGCTGCTCGGGCACCAGCATCACATAGGGCTCATGCCACAGCGGCACAAAGGTGTCGCCTGGCGGCTTGCAGTGCTCGGCCACCATGCGCAGCCGGGCCTCTTGTGCGCTGGCGGTGAGCCGCACCATGGTGTGGGGCCACGCTTGCGCAATCTGTGCGAACAAGGGCGCGGCGGGCTGCACCATCAGGTCGTCCTGCAGGAAGATGCCCAGCGTTTCGCGCGGCGCATCGCGAAAGTCGCGCACCATCGCGCTGGACTGGGCCAGCAGGCTGCAGGCACGCGGGTACAGCCGGTGCGCGGCGGGCGTGGGCGCCAGGCCCTGGCGGCTGCGCTCGAACAAGGGAGTGGCCAGCGCGTCCTCCAGCCCTTTGATGGCCATGCTGATGGACGGCTGCGCCACAAAGCAGCGGCGCGATGCGGCCGTGACCGAGCGCTCTTCGTACGCCGCCACAAAGTAGCCCAGGGCGCGCAGGTCAAACAGCATGGTGGCGGGGCCTTCCTCGGTTCTTGGGTCAGACAGCGGTGATGGTGGTGACGGTTTCCCGGAAATAGTCCACCTGGCCGTTTTGCGAATGGCTGGTGATCCAGGTCACGGATTCCACTTCGCGTTGTTGTACCGCATAAAGAAGCGCTGGTGAAAGTGCGTGAGCACCCAGTCATTGCCCAGCGGCTGGCTGTGGGTGTGCAGGATCTTCGTCCCGCGCGGGAACACCTCCACGCCCAGGCGCTGCACCACGGCCATCGCCTCGGCCTTGTTGCGGGCGATCTGCCAGCGGGTGTCGGCATCGTCGCGGTAGTGGTCGATGCGGAAGTCCACATCGTCGGCAATGGTGGCCAGCAGCGTGGGTACGTCCTGCTGCTCAAAAGCGGTCAGCACGCGGTCGATGGGGAAAGTCAGCGGCGGGTTGGTCGTCATGTCGGGTCTCCGGTGGGTGGTGGGGTCAATCCATCAAACAAACCCTGGCCAGGG
>Ga0187845_1001855_pt1 | contig 11853 bp, 13 predicted proteins | sample SpaLakP09_SKY_68_FD_134515 | JGI IMG/M metagenome (GOLD analysis project Ga0187845, IMG submission 134515) | Oligotrophic lake water microbial communities from Sparkling Lake, Wisconsin, USA - SP09_SKY_68 | ecosystem: Environmental > Aquatic > Freshwater > Lake | place: USA: Sparkling Lake... | reverse complement strand
TCTCCTGCTCGATGGCGAGCAGAAGTTCGCGCCCCTCCTCGGGAAGGTCGCGGGCGAACAGCATGGAGGTCTGGAAGATGCGGCGGTCGGGAATGCCGTCACGGTCGTCGTGCAGGTCTTCCCAGAAGGTCACCGGGTCCTGGCTCTCGGCCTCGTCGCCGAACCACAGCCGGTCAAAGTCGGGCAGGCCCGGGGCGGTGAAGGTCCGGGCGCGCAGGCGCTTGGCCCAGGCCTCGCGGTCGGCGCGGCTGCCCGGATAGGCACTGTCCCAGGCCATGAAAACGGTGACGTCGGTCAGGCGCTGGCCCTCGCGATCATCGGACACCGCCTGAAACATCACATGGTCGTCGGTATAGAACCGGTGGACGAAGCCGCCGTCCTTCAGCTCGACCAGGCCCTGGGCGGTGATCTCCAGGGTGTCGCGATCGAGGGCAAAGCGCGTGTCGCTGCCGAAACGCCGCCAGGCCAGGGTATCGAGCCAGACGGTGCGGCCCAGGGTGACATTGCGGATGGCCGGCAGGGCCGAGGCGGGGGCGGCGGTCTTGCGTCCGAAAAGCTTGTTGAACATCAATACGCACCCGGTGACGACTCCCTCAACCTGTACGACGCTCGGGCCGCCCGCAAAAGGGGGCGCGCCATTACCAACTTGTCATGCCGGACGGAGCCATGATGCTCTCGACGACTGGCGTTCGCCCTCCCATCTTGTATGGAAGACCACGACCTCTGGAGGACCCTGCCCGATGACGACCCCCGCCTGGACCGTCCGATCCTTGAAGACCGCCCTGTCCGACGGACTGACCGACGCCCTGACGGCGCGTGTCGTCGAAGGCGCTGATCCGATCCTGCTGGTGACCATGCATGATCACGGCGACCTGGAGATCTTCGTCAGCGTCAGCGACCAGCAGATCGCCGCCTCGGTCCTGCTGTGGCCGGTCGACGAGCAGGAAGACCGTCATGCCTTCAACGAGTTCCTGCTGAAGGCCCAGAAGCTGGTGCCCCTGTCGAACTTCGGCATCAGCACCGTGGGCGACCGCGACTATTATGAATTGTTCGGCGAACTGGCTCCGGCCTCGTCGCTGGACGACATCCTGATCGAGCTACGCGTCCTGGCCGAAAACGCCATCGAGGCCGCCTCCGACCTGCGCTCGTCCTTCACCCCCGCCTGATCCTGTTTCCGGAGCCTATTCGATGTCCATCTGGCGCAAGCTGTTCACCCTGGGTCGCGCCGGCGCGCATGAGGCCACTGCGGCCGTCGTCGACGCCAACGCCATCCGCATCCTCGACCAGGAAATCCGCGACGCCGATACGGCCCAGGGCAAGGCCCGGGACGACATGGCCACGCTGGTCGCCCGTCGCCGCATCCTGGAAAAGGAAGTCGCCAGCTATCGCGAGCAGGTGACCAAGTACGAAGGCTCGGCCCGTGCCGCTGTCGCCAAGGGCGATATGGACCTGGCCCGCCAGGTGGCCCAGCGCATCGCCGACCTCGAGCAGGACATCGCCCTGAAGGAGCCCCAGATCGAGGGCATGCGTCAGGCCGAAGACCAGCTGCACCAGGCCATCACCGCCACCGACCGCCGCATCGACACCCTGCGTCGCGAGGTCGAGGTCGTGAAGGTCAATGAGAGCGTCCAGCGGGCCCAGGCCTCGGTGGCCGCGCGCGGCGCCGGTGCCGGCTCCTCGCTGGGTTCGGCGGCCGACAGCCTGGCCCGGATCAAGGAAAAGCAGGCCATTCGCGGCGAGCGCATCCGCGCCGCCGGCGAGCTGGAAGACCGTCGCACGGGTGCCGATCTCGACGAGAAGCTGCGCCTGGCCGGTATCGGCCCGGGCCAGTCCTCGGCCGATGACATTCTGGCCCGCCTCGCCCCGCCGGCCGCTGCGCCGCTGCAGATCGAGCAGAAGACGGGCGAAGCCTGATCCGCATGCGTCGCCTTGACCTGACTCCGCGCAGCGACTGGCAGGCCAAGGCCGACGCCGTCGGCTTTGTCTATCACCACACCGACGGCCAGGCGTACTGGGACGAGTCGGCCGCCTATGCCTTCAGCCTGGCCCAGGTCGAGGACGACCTGGAGCCGGCGGCGGCCGATGTCCACGAGCTGTGCCTGGACCTCGTCGACGAGGTGGCCGGTAACGAGGCCCTGCTGACCCGGCTGGCCATTCCGCCCGAGCACTGGGACCTCGTCAGCGCCTCGTGGCGGGCCAAGGAGCCCTCGCTCTATGGCCGCTTCGACTTCGGCTATGACGGGACCGCAAAGCCGAGGCTCTACGAGTACAACGCCGACACCCCGACCAGCGTCTTTGAAGCCGCCACCTTCCAGTGGCTGTGGCTGGAGGAACTGCTGGCCAGCGGGGCCCTGCCGGCCGGGACCGACCAGTTCAACAGCCTGTTCGAAGCCCTGCGCGACCGCTTCAAGCTGCTGTTCCCGACCGGCGGCTTCGTTCACTTCGCCAGCGACGCCGACGCCGTCGAGGACCGTCAGACCGTGCGGTTCCTGGAGGACCTGGCGCTGCAGGCGGGGCTGGATCGCAAGTTCGTCGCCATCGACGCCATTGGGGTCAATGCCGAAGGCCAGTTCGTCGATCTGGAGGGCTTTGTCCTCAAGGCGGCCTTCAAGCTCTATCCCTGGGAGCAGATGCTGCGCGAGCCCTATGCCGTGCATCTGAAGACGGCCGGCGTGCGCTGGCTGGAGCCGGCCTGGAAGGCGATCCTGTCCAACAAGGGCATCCTGCCACTGCTGTGGGAGCGCCACCCCGGCCATCCCAACCTGCTGGAAGCCTATTTCGAAGGCGACCCGGCCGCGTCGGCGCTCGGCCCCCGCCATGTGCGCAAGCCGCTGTTCTCGCGCGAGGGGGCCAATATCGAGATTATCGGGGGCGACGAGCCCGTGCTCGACCAGGGCTACGGCCAGGAAGGCGCGATCCTGCAGGCCTACAGCCCGCCACCGGAATTTGCCGGCAAGCGCCCGGTGATCGGGGCCTGGATGGTCGGCAACGAACCCGCGGGTATCGGCATCCGTGAGGACGACAGCGTAGTGACCAAGAACCTCGCCCGGTTCGTGCCGCATGTGATCATGGACTGAGATCCTCCCCCCGAAGGGGGAGGTGGCCCGAAGGGCCGGAGGGGGACGTGATCCCGCACCGTCCGACTTCCCCCTCCGTCGCCTGCGGCGACACCTCCCCCATCAGGGGGAGGATTGGGGGCGCACCACCTCCCGCAACCCGTCCCAGCCCAGATTCATCAGCCCGTCCACAAAGCCCATGAACGGCGTGAACGGCTCGGAGCCCTGCGGATAGGGCACCGGCGTGAAGCCCTGGAACCGCACCGGGAAGCCGGCGGCGGCAAAGACGGCGTCTTCTTCCATGTAGTCGGCCGAGCCCAACGGCGAGACATAGTCGCTGGCCCCGACGGCCCGGCAGACGGCCAGCAGATGCTCGGAGCGGGTACCGTCAGCCCCAAGGCGCGAGGCGCGCTCGAAGCGCGGCGTCAGGCCGAGCTGCTGAGCGGCGGCCATGGCCATGTCGCAGGTCAGGTCAGACAGCGCCCCGCCCGGATGCCGGGCCAGTTGTCCGGACACGAAGGCAAAGCCCTCCGCAAAGCCTGGCCGCTTGCCATAGGCGTGGCGGATGGCGGCCAGGTGCTTTTCGCGCCAGGGCTGGCTGTCGTCGATCTCGATGGCGTGGATGGCCGTGTCGCGGTCGTGCTTTTTCACCGGCACGGTCAGCATCAGCTCGCCCTGGACGGTGAGGATGCGGTTGCGCGACTGCCACGAGCGGCGGGCGAACTGCACGTCGTCCAGAAACACGAAGACGTCGCTGGCCGCCATCAGCTGGAAATAGCCCAGATACGGCAGATAGGTCGGCTGCATGATCGCGGCCGTGACGGTCGTCTGGCTCATCCGGCCTTCGCGGATACGGGCGCTGCGGCGGGCTCGCCCTGACGGGCGGCCAGCAGGGCCGCATTGACCTCGGCCAGCTTGGCGGCCTTGGCATAGGGCTCCCAGGCCCCGGGGATGAAGGCGGTGCCGAAGCGGTCGGCCAGCCGGGCGCGCAGGGTCTTCAGGCCCGCGATGGCCTCCAGCGAGTGATAAATCCAGCGCGGCTGAACATCACTATGCAGCAGGGCCCCGACCTTGAGAGAGCCAAAACCCGACAGCAGGGCCCGCATCTCGCCGGGCAGGGCGGCCAGATCAGCCTCCTTCACGCACTCGGCCACGGCCAGCTGCCGGCCGCCGCTTTCGTACAGATAGACCCGGAAGGCGCTGCCGGTGGCCGTGAAGTTCTGGACATAGACCGGGCAGGGCCCGTCGAAATCGACCGCAAAGACGTAGGTGGCGAAGCTCTTCTTGATCAGGCCGGGGGTCGGCAGGCCCAGCGGCTTGAACAGCGGCGTGGGATTGGCGGCCCAGACCACGGTCTCGGCCGGATCAGGCGCGGCCAGCAGGGCGCGGGGCGAGACCAGGGCGTTCAGCTCGACCTGCACGCCCAGCCGCTTCAGGGCGGCATGGCAGGTGTCGAACAGCGCCGCAAAGCCGCCGGCCGGCAGGGTGGCGGTCAGGTTGAGCGTCCGGCCGATCAGGGCCCGGGGAATGGCATAGAGCTCGTCGGCCCAGGGATTGGTCGCCTTGGCGCGGGCCAGCTGGCCCAGATCGGCGGCGGCCGGGAAGACGCGGTTGATGGCCAGGGGAATGGCGGCGTCGCCATGGATTTGGTCGGGATCGGCATCGAGGTGCCAGCGGCAATAGGCCTCCAGCCGCGCCGCGATCGGGCCCGGATAGGCGGCGATGCGGGCCCCCAGGCTGTCGCCGGCCGGGCGGTGGATCGTGGTGGCGGCGCAGTCCACGGCCGGCCCGCCGAAGTCCCAGGTAAAGACCCGGCGGCCGGCGCTGTCCAGGCTCACAGAGCCGAAGCGGTCGTCGAAGGTCTCGAACCGGGCCCCGTGGGCCGTCAGGGTTTCGACGATCGGATCGCCGGACCCGCCGAAATAGACGCAGCCGTCGCGCATCTCCAGGCCATGCGCCCCCCGGGGGCGCGCCACGCCGCCCAGGGCCTCGAACCGCTCCTGCAGGACGATGTCGCGCCAGCCGAGACGATGGGCCTCGAAGGCGGCCAGGATGCCGGTCAGCCCGCCGCCGACGATGCGAACGCGGTCGCTCATGCCACGGCTCCCCAGACGACGAGGTCGCTGTTGGGGGAGACCAGAACCCCGTTCTGGACGTTGTCGAATGCCACCTTCAGGGCCACCGGGTCGATGAGGCCAAGCTCGGACACCAGCCGTTCGACCAGGCCCTCGGGCCTGTAGAACAGGTTGAACAGCCCCGCCTCGCCGGTCTCGGGCGTGGCCAGCCGCCAGCCGTTGGGTTCTTCCTCGACGCCCTTGCCGCAGCGATAGTCGTCAACCAGCCGGGTGCGCACGAACACCTCGGCCCCCGGGGCCAGCCGCGCGCGGGCGGCGGTCAGCACAACGGTCGCCTGGGCGGCGGTCAGGTAGCAGAGCAGGTTGGGGATCAGCAGCACGTCGATGGGCACGGGGCCAAGGTCGGGCAGGCCCTGCGACAGGTCGGCCTGGATCAGGGTGGCGTCTAGCCCCAGGTTCCAGCGGGCGTCATCCAGCGCCGCCTGCGAATAGTCGACATCGGTCAGCGACCAGCCATAGGCGGCATAGAGCGACAGGTTGTTGCCCGTGCCGCCGCCCAGTTCCACCACGCGCCCGGAGCGCTGGTGCAGGCCACGCTTGAAGAAGTGCCGGGCGACGAACTCGTCCGGATACTTCAGTCCGCGAATGTCGGGCAGGGCGGGCATGGGCTGTGGGGAATCCCGGCAAGGAAGAGCTGGCCGGAGAATCCCGCGAAAGCGCACAACGTTTGGTTAACGGGCGTTAGGCGGGGACAGGCGGTTTGCCGCAGGGGTGATATGGAAGTTTAGGCACTTCAGCGAGAACTCATCTTCAACATCGCGGATCTCGAAGGCGCTCCGCTCGCGCTGCCACGAACGGATGTCTGTTGCGACCAAGACGAGAGAGGCCGTTGAGTTCAGGTCGGGCAGCGTCAGGTCCGTTACGACCTCAAATCGGATGGTGATCGCTTGGTCAGTTGCAGGCCATGTCGGGCTGAGAAAGAGGTCTACACCGAGGTCATGAGGCGGGACGGGCGAGCGGAAAACGCGCACTTCGACCAGGTACCCTTTCGGGAGAGCAACGGAGTTTCCCATGCCGGAAATTGTAGAGCGCTATCGTGGACAGGCAATCCCGGCAGTCCGGTGAAAGCTTGCAAGCTGACGATTGAAGTCGCCGAAAGCCTACCTCGACATTGCCCGTTGTCGAGCCTGCGCCCACACTCGCAAGATGACTCATGGAGTTCGAAACCTCTATCTCTGCGTCCGCCGTTACGTAGACCGCGATCTGGCGTCTAGAGGCAGGCCGGTGACGCCGTTCCTGGGCATAATTCTGATCGTCGCCATGGGTGTGGCTGATCACTTTCTTGAGGGAGGTTTGGCGACGGCGACTTAGGCTGTCGCCGTTGGGCTCGCCCTGGCCTGGACGGCCTTTGCGGGCTGGCGGGCTTTTCGTCTGTTCAAGGCTGCTGCCCTGAGACAGGATCGGCAGTTCGACCAGCGCGGCAAGTTCAGGCTGCACCCCGACTACTGGGCGACGGAAAGCGTTGCCCGATCCCGCCGCAGGCGGAGCCATCCTTAAATCTCACGGCGAGAGGATCGCCGGTCTGGAAAGATTGCTCAAGGACGACGCTCGCGCGTCGCCGCCTAGCGGCTGGCCGCAGGCCAGTCCTTGACCAACCTTTCCAGGCCGGCACGCTTGGCCTCCAAGAGATTTAAGGATGAGCAGGACGCGCGGGCGTCCGATCATTCGACCGCAATGGCCCATGGTCAGCCCGTTGCACATCCCGATTCAGTGCGACAAGCTGAAAGCATGATGCAGCCGCTCAACATTGGCTCCGGTCCCTTCGCCGCCTTCGGCCTGGTCGTCGCTGTAGCGGGGGCTGCGTTGCTGGCGGTTTCCGGAACCACGCCCGGCTGCACCGGCCCAGCCGCCTCTCAGCCCTGTGACTATGCCGGTAGCTTCAAGGCGGCGGCTGCTCGGTTTCGCGGGCATTCGCCCCATTTTCCGATTCAGGTGCTCGACGTCGGATCGTCCGCTTATGTTCTGCAGACTGTGCCGCCTGGGTCCGGCATCATTCTGCACACGCCCGGAGCGCTCATTGACAAGAAGAGCTGCCGGGTTTGCAGGGCGGACGGCTATGCAACCTATGCCGTCGAGGATGGCTGGAGGGTTTTGGCCAACTACTCGGCCGAAAAGCCCATCTCGGGCAAAGCCGGGACCGGCGGTTACTGACAACCCTGGCTCTGCTTAATCCTCAGAGCCGCCCCAGAAACGCCCCCGCCACCCGCTGCGCCCCGCCGCCGTCGCACACGGTCGCGCTGGCGGCTGACAGCGACGCCCGCAGGGCCTCGTCAGCCAGCAACCGCGCCACCTGCGCCGCAAACGTCGCATCGAACCCCGCATCAGCCACGTCGAGGCACGGGCTGGCCCCGGCCTCGGCCAGGGCCGTGGCGGCGGCGATCTGGTTGTCGGCCAGGATCAGGGTCAGGGTCGGCAGGGCCAGGATGCAGCGCTCCCAGCTGGTCGAGCCGCCGGCCCCGATGGCGAGGTCCGCCTCCAGGGTCAGGCGCGGCATGTCCTGGGTGTCGACATGCAGGGTGAGGTGCGGATCGGCCAGGGCGCGGAGGCGCGGCAGGCTGGGGGCGGCGGAGCCCAGCACGACGTCGAGGGCGATATCTCCGGTCACGGGCAGTAGCAGGTCGACCACCCGGCCGGTGATCCCGCCCACATCGGTCAGGCCCAGTGAAATGAGGATTCGCCGCACGGGACCGCCCGCCGCGCGTCGCGCCAGCGCCGCCTCGCGCAGGGCCGGGAAGGCCGGGCGCACCGGGGCGTGGTGCGGGCCCAGCATGAGCCGGGCATGGGGCGGTACGAGGCCGGCATAGTCTTCCGCCCGCCGCGCGGGTCCGGCGTCCAGGACGAGGTCAGCGGCCAGCGGCCGGTCGGCCAGATCGTCGATCACCAGGGTAGGCCGCCCCCGGGCGCAGGCGCGGTGGTCGGGGGCCGACAGCCCGTAGTGATCAAAGACCACGGCGTCGAAGGGCTCTGGCCGCGCGGCGCGGCGGGTGTCCGGGGCAAAGGCGTCCAGCACGGCATCGACCGCCGGGGTCGACAGGAAGGCGCAGGACGCCCCGGCCGCTTCCAGGGCCGCGGCCAGGGTCAGGCTGCGCATCACATGGCCGCCACCGACCTGCGGCCCGGCATTGCAGACAAGGAGGATCTGCGGGCTCATCCGCGCCGGTCGCCGCCGTATATCGCAAGGTCGGGACGCGTGGCGACGAAGGCCTTGATGTCCTCCGACGTAAAGTTGCGGTTTGCCGGATAGAGGTGGTCATAGACCGTGGCGACAAAGGCGTAGTCGTCGGGCCGGTCGACCGTCCAGCGGATCTCGCCCTCGCCGGGCGGGGCTTTCAGCCAAGCGATTTTCCAGCGCAGGGGCTGGTTCCAGACGTCCCAGGTGACGTGCTCGCGGGCCTCGGGGCTGTCGGCCTCGGAAGCCACGCGACGCAGACCGGCGGCGGTGATCACCTCAACGTCCAGTCCCTTGGGAAAGGCCGCGCCGTCGGCGCTATTGCTGGCATAGTCGGCGCCGGTGGCCAGATGCAGGTCGATCGTGGCGTCGATCAGGTCGGGGTCGGTCAGCGGGCAGTCGGCGGTCAGGCGCACCACATGGTCGGCGGGATGGGCGTCCAGCGCTCCGATGAAGCGCTCCAGCACATTGTCCAGCGGCCCGCGATGCACGGCGATGCCTTCGCGCCGCATCGCGGCCTCCAGCACGTCGTCGCCCGGCTGGTCGCTGGTGGCCACCACCAGCTTGTCGATGCGCCTGGAGCGACTGATCCGCTCGATCTGCCGCACAATCATCGGCGCGCGCAGGATCGGCATCAGCACCTTGCCCGGCAGCCGGGTGGAACTCATGCGGGCCTGGAGGATGGCGAGGATCATGGCCCTAGGTCTAGCGCGGAAAACGCCGGGCTGGCCAGCGCGGTGGGGTCAGCCTGCCAGAAGGCGGGCTGCGCGCTCGGGCGGCTGGCTGAGGATCGACTCGATCCAGACGATGGCGGCTGCGCAACGCTGGGAATCGGTCTGGGTTCGCGGGGCACCGATGCTCATGGCCTTGAGCCAGTCCGCGTCGCCCTTGCGCCGGGAAAACTCGGCGAAAGCCGTCGAGAAATCTTCCCCGTTCGGCGAGTCGTGCGGGGTAGGGGACGTCTCGCCGGCGATGGCCACATCAAACTGCACGGCGTTCTGGGCAGTGAGATAGGGGTCGATCGTGCGCGGCGCGCCCTGGGCCGCCTCCGGGGTGGGCCCGCCCAGTTCGACATATTCGTAGCAGACCCTGGGAGCGATCGGCAGAAGGGTCTTCATCAGCGACAGCTGCGCCTCACCGAACGCCACCAGCTTGGGCGTCGGTGCCCGGCGCACGTTGGGGGCCATTCGGGTGCGGATCGACATCATGAAGTTGAAGGTCCTTGTCTGTACGCCAGCCATATCGACCCGGCCGTTCAGCAGGTCGCTCAGGAGTTCCGTTTCGAAGGCCCGAAACTCTTCGGGATAGTGCTTGATCACCAGCGCGAAGGTTTGCCCGCCGGCCGAACTGGCCAGACCGGCGCGAAAGTCCGAGCGCTCTTTCTCGGAGACCGGCTTGCTGGCGGGAGGCGTCTGGGCAAGAGCCGACGATAGCGGCGCGCAGAGCAGCAGGCAGGCGGCGAACAGGGCCCCATTACGCGACATCACTTCCCCCAGGCGCGCGAAAATTCGGCGGCAGGCTAGTGGGTCGCGGCCGGAAATGGAATGGCCCGGATCAACCCTTGGGCTTCGCCGCCGCCTTCGCGCGGGGTTTCCGCACGGGCTTCTTCCGGGGCTCGCTTTCAAGGAGCTCGGCCACGGGCGCGGTATCGGGGGGGAGCTCGATGCCCATGCGGGTGAGGATTTCCCGCGCCGCGCGCCGGGTTTCATTGACGGGCTCATAGGTCCAGCCGTGGAAGCCGCCGCCATAGGGACGGGCGGCACCGAGGCGTTCCAGCTCCTCATGGAACAGGCGGAACTTCAGGCTGTGGCCTTCCATCTTGAGGATGAACACCGGCTTGCCCGTCGAGGCGGCCTCGGTCGCCATGTTGGTCGAGTCTTCGGTGACCAGGATGTAGTCGGCCGCCGCCAGGAAGGCGAAATAGGGATTGGGGCCTTCACCGTCCCAGATGATGCCGGGCAGGTGACGCAGGCGGGCGGTCAGCAGGGCGCGGGCGGGCTCGGGCGTCCGGCGCGAGAAGGTCATCAGCAGGCTGCCGCCTTCCTGTTCGAGCGGCAGCTGGATCTGGTGGGCCATCTGGGCCGCGCGTTCGACGGGCAGGTCGAAGGCCTTGGACTTGCCGCCGATCAGGACCGCCACGCGGGGATGGGGCAGGGCCTCGATCTGGTCGCGGAACCGTTCGTACTCGCTGTCCAGCCGGGCGGGCGTGACGCGATGGGGAGAGCCGGTGATCGGCAGGATATTGTCACCGTTCAGACGGTCATGACGCGGCGGGATCACCAGGTCGAACATGTGCGGCGGCACGCGCGGGTCCTGGATCTGGACCACCATCGTCTTGCCGCCGGACCAGCGCCTGGCGCGGATCGACAGGGGCAGGGTGGCGCGGCCGGCGGCGATCCACAGATCGGGCCAGTCGCCCTCGATGCCGCTCTCCGGGGTCAACCAGCGGCGGGGCAGCCAGTTCAGCCACCAGGGCAGCCGCCCGATGCGACCCTTCCAGCCCACGCGCTTGACCAGGATCGTTGCCGCAGTTTCCCGGCTGACCGCTGCGGCCAGGCCGACGGCCTGGGCCTCGATGCCGGCGCGACCGTCCGACAGGGCCCAGATGACCAGCGGGCCTTGGGGGCGGGAAGAGGGCTCAGATGAGGTCAAGACATCGTCCTGTCGGGCGGAGTCATACGGAAACAAGGCCGCTCCGGGGGAGCAGCCTTGTTCCATGATCCAGCTTTATGGCGCAGGTTGGACCGCAGGGCGAAGCCTACAGCCACTCCACCTTGAGAATCTCGTACGCCTTGACGCCGCCGGGGGTGTAAACCTCGACCACCTCACCGACCTCCTTGCCGATCATCGCGCGCGAGAGCGGCGATGACAGCGAGATGCGGCCCGACTTCACGTCGGCCTCGTGGTCACCCACGATCTGGTAGCGGGCCTCTTCCTCGGTGTCCTCGTCGACCACGCTGACCGTGGCCCCGAACTTCACCTGCTTGCCCGACAGCTTAGACACGTCGATCACCTGCGCACGGGCGATCTTGTCCTCGATCTCGGCGATGCGGCCTTCGATCCAGCCCTGACGTTCCTTGGCCGCATGGTACTCGGCATTCTCGGAGAGGTCGCCGTGGGCGCGCGCCTCGGAGATCGCGGCGATCACCGCGGGGCGCTCGATCGTCTTCAAACGCTTCAGTTCATCGTCGAGGGTCTGATAACCCCCGGCGGTCATCGGCACTTTTTCCATTGCGGATTTTAGCTCGGTTCGCCTTGGGAGGAGTATACGTCCCGTCGCTGGCGCTCGCGACCGGGGGCTGAGAGGATAAGAGGCGCGTTCACGATAAGCAAGGGGGCGGGTGCCTCCTCACGCTGACGAACGGCAATTGCTGTCAGGCTTCAGACCCGCCGCGCGCGGTGGGTCTGTCAGAACTCCTGCCAGTCTTCCTTTACCGCGACAGCAGCCGCACCGCGTGCAGGGCGTACGGCAGTTTTGGGCCGCGCGCGCGGC
>Ga0187845_1001850_pt1 | contig 11869 bp, 8 predicted proteins | sample SpaLakP09_SKY_68_FD_134515 | JGI IMG/M metagenome (GOLD analysis project Ga0187845, IMG submission 134515) | Oligotrophic lake water microbial communities from Sparkling Lake, Wisconsin, USA - SP09_SKY_68 | ecosystem: Environmental > Aquatic > Freshwater > Lake | place: USA: Sparkling Lake... | reverse complement strand
GCGCTGGCGGCAGGCATCGTGCTCGTCAACCGTTGATGTCGCCGCCGCGCCAGCCGGTGTGAGTCGGCCTGCATAGACTGCGGCCTTCTTTCAGGAGACACCCATGATCACGCTCTGCGGCATCCCGCTGTCCAACTACTACAACAAGGCCAAGCTCGCTTTGCTGGAGAAGGGCATCCCCTTCGCCGAGGAGCGCATCGAGACCCACTCGCACGACGAGGCCGTGCTGAGCTGCTCGCCGCTGGGCAAGGTGCCCTTCATCAAGACGCCGCACGGCGCGCTGTGCGAGAGCCAGGTCATCGTCGACTACCTCGAAGCCGCCTACCCCGACACGCCGCGCCTCATCCCGGCCGACCCCTTCCAGGCCGCCAAGGTCCGCGAGCTCATCGTCTACGTGGAGCTGCACCTGGAGCTGGTGGCGCGCGAGCTGTATGCGGAGGCCTTCTTCGGCGGCCAGGTCAGCGACGGCGTCAAGAAGCGCGTCGCCCGCGTGCTGCCCGAGAACATCGCCGCCTTCAAGCGCCTGGCCAGGTTCGGGCCGTATCTCGCCGGTGACAGCTTCACGATGGCCGATTGCGCCGGCTGGGTCAGCCTGCCGCTCGTGGCGATGGCCACCAAGGCGATCTACGGCGAGGACTTGCTCGCCGCCGGTGGCGTGGACTGGAAGCCTTATGCCAAGCTGATCGGCGAGCGCCCGCATGCCGTGCGCGTGTCGGCCGACCGCAAGGCCGACCAGGAGCGCTCGCTGGCCGCCAACCGCGCCAAAAATTGACGCTGCACCGGCGCTTGGAACTCGTCCAAGCGCGACATTTGTTGCCATTGGCGACGGGTGGCGACGCCTAAACTGATTGGTCACTTCCCGTTCCTTGTCGCCATGAAGCCCTTGCGCCCGTTGCTGATCGCCCTCGCCGCCGTGCTGGCCGCGCCGGTGCCGGCCCAGACCCAGTCAGACGCCGAGGCCCGGGTCATCGTGCGCTTCAAGCCCCAGGCCGACAGCGTGCGTGCAAAGGCGCTGGCGCTGAAGGCGACCCGCTTCGAGGCCCGCGAGATTGCGCAGACGCGCGCCACGGCGTTGGGCATTCGCACCGGCCAGGCCTTGCGCGCCGGGCTCAGCCTGGACGAGCGCACCCATGTCGTGACCGCACGCGGCCTGAGCGGCGCGCAGCTGATGAACAAATTGGCGGCCGACACCGAGGTCGAGTTCGTCGTGGTGGACCAGCGGCGCAAGCGTCTGGCCCTGCCCAACGATCCGCTGTTTGGCGGCGCGGCGGTCAACGCCGAGACGACGCCGGCCGGCGGCATCCCCAGCCGCGTCATCGACCAGTGGTACCTGAAGGCCCCCAGCAGCACGCCGGGCCAGGTCGTCTCCAGCGTCAATGCGCCGGCGGCTTGGGACATCACGACCGGCGCGGCCAGCGTCGTCGTCGCCGTGCTGGACACCGGCGTGCGCAAGGATCACCCCGACCTTGCAGGGCAGTTCGTCGGCGGCTACGACATGATCGGCTACGGCAGCCCGGGCAATTTGTCGACGGCGATTGCCAACGACGGCGACGGCGCCGATGCCGATGCCTCCGACCCGGGCGACTGGGTCAGTTCAGCCGACGTGGCCGGCGGCTCGCTGGGCAGCGGCTGCGACAGCGGCGACGTTGGCAACAGCTCCTGGCATGGCACGCGCGTCTCCGGCCTCATTGCCGCCACGACTGACAACGGCATCGGCATGGCCGGCGTTGGCCGGGGGCTGCTGAAGGTCCTGCCCGTCCGCGTGCTGGGTAAATGCGGCGGCTACGACAGCGACATCATGGCCGGCATGAGGTGGGCCGCCGGCATCAGCGTGCCGGGCCTGCCGGCCAACCCCAACAAGGCCAAGGTGCTCAACCTGAGCCTGGGTGGCAGCGGCAGCTGCGGCACCTCGGGCACGGGCGGCCTGTACCGCGACACCATCAACCAGGTCAACGCGACCGGCGCCACCATCGTCATCGCCGCTGGCAACTCCGAGGGCCAGGCCGTGGGCTTGCCGGGCAACTGCCCCGGCGTCGTCACGGTGGCGGCATTGCGCCATGTCGGCACCAAGGTCGGCTTCTCCAGCATTGGCAGCGAGGTCACCGTCGCGGCGCCCGGCGGCAACTGCATCAACATCCTCAGCGGCCAGCCCTGTCTCTACCCCATGGTCAGCACGACCAACCGGGGCACGACCGCGCCCATCGCCAACGACGAGGGCTACACGGGCAGCAATGCCTCCGTGGGCACCAGCTTCTCGGCGCCCGTCGTCAGCGGCATCGTCGGCCTGATGGCGTCGGTGCGGCCGGCGCTGACCTCGGCCGAGGCGACCCCCATCCTGAAGCTGACTTCGCGCGCCTTCCCGACCAGCGGCGGCACGGCCGGCATCGCGGCCTGCACGGCACCTGGCAGCGCGGTGCAGGATGAGTGCTACTGCACCACCAGCACCTGCGGCGCCGGCATGGTGGACGCCGAGAAGGCCGTTGCGGCAGCCAAGGCGCTCAACAACGCGACGGTCACCATCACGCCCAGCGCTGGTCTCACCGCCTCGCAATCGGGCACGCTGACCGCCGCCATCACCGGCCTGGCCAGCGGCAAGACCGTGACCGCCACCAAGTGGACGCTCAACGACAAGGGCGGCAACGTCGTGGCCGATTTCAGCAGTGGCGCCAACTCGGCCACCGCGACGCTCACGCCGACCGCCGCCGGCAATTTCGTCGTGCAGGCCGACGTGACCGACAGCGACGGCTATGTGCACAGCCAGACGGCCACGCTCAGCGTCGCCGCCGCGCCTGTCGTCACGCCGCCTGCCACCTCGGGCGGTGGCGGCGGTGGCGGTGGCGTCAGCGCCGCCTGGTTGCTGGCCTTGCTGCTGGCCGGTCTCAGCTTGAAGCGGCCGACGCCGCAGCCGTTGCGCTACAAGCCCTGAAGCCTGCGGCGAATGCTGGGTCCTTGCTTGCCTTGAGCCGGCCCGCGAGCAGGCCGTCGGCCTGGGGCAGCACCAGCGTGTGGCGCGTCAGCGCAGGCTTCAGCGCCAGCACGCGCAAGCCCTTCAGGCCGCGTTTGCCGAAGGCCTCGATCTGCGCCTCTGCCTCGGCCTGGCCCGCGTGGCGGCTCAGCACGAAGGCCGGCTGCTCGGCGGGCAGGCCCTCCAGCGGCTCGAAGTTGAGCTTCAACTGCTTGTAGGTCGCCTCCTTGCGGGCGCGGAACTCGGCGTCGGCCAGCTTGATGGTGGCCACGACCCACACGCCCGCCTGTTCGCTGCTTCGCACCTGGGCGTCGGCGCCGGCACCGCGCAGCGCAGTCTGCGCGGCGGTCAGGGCGGCGTCGCCGTCCAGCGGGCCCAGTTCCAGGCAGATGCGCTGGGCCAGGGCCGCGACGGCGCTCGCCGCCAGCGGCTGTATGCGCTCGGGATGCTGCTGGGCGGCGATGCGCTGGGGCTCGCGCCCGCCGTGGGCCGGCAGGCCGGTGACCGTGTCCAGCCAGCCACGCGACCAGACGAAGAACAGGGCGTTTGCTGCCAGCAGCACGAGGACGAGAGCACGGATCATGGGGACGACTCTAGTCTGAGGCTGAGTTCGCCGGCGCTGACGAGGGCGATACCGTCGTGCGTGTCCAGCAGCAGCTCGCCGCTGGTCGACACGCCGCGCGCGATGCCGGTGCGTTCGCCGACGCGCACGCGCCGGCCGGCAGCCAGGTCGCGGCGCGAGAACGCGGCCTGCCAGGGGCCGAAGCCCAGCGTCTCGAAGTCGGCCAGCACGGCGCGCAGCGCCGGAGCGAGGCGGTCCAGCGTCGTGGCGGCCGTGGCCGACGCGTCGAGGGTCTGCAAGGCCGCATGGCCGCTGGCGAAGACGCTGCGGTCGGCGTCGGGCGGCAACGGTTGCAGGTTCAGGCCGATGCCAATGACGACGCCGCGCCGCCCGTGCTGCAGCGGCACGGTCTCGATGAGGATGCCGCCCAGCTTGGCGCCGTCCAGGAACAAGTCGTTGGGCCACTTCAGGCGGATGCGCTCGCCGCTGGGGTCCAGCGTGTCGGCGACGGTGCAGCCGACGGCGAGGGACAGGCCCGAGAGGTCGAGTGCGGCCGACAGCGGCAGCGCGATGGAGAAGGTCAGCGAGGCCTTATCGCTTTGCCATGGACGGCCCAGGCGGCCACGGCCGGCGGTCTGGCGGCTGGCCGAGATCAGCAGCGGCCCGCCGCCTTCGCGCAGATGAGCCAGCGCCTCGGTGTTGGTCGAGCCGCACTCGGCGAGGTGGCGCCGCTCCATCGTGTCAGCGCCCGGACTTCCGGGTCTTGGGCGCCAGCATCGTGCCGCGGCAGGTGGCCGCGCCGCACCAGCAGGCGAACTGCTTCTTGACCTTGGTCGTGTGGCGCTCGTCCAGCACCAGGCGGTAGTCGTAGAACAGCTCCTCGCCCGGCGCCAGGTCGCGCAGCGCGTGAACGAAGACGCGGCCGTCAACCTCGTCGGCCTCGCAGTTGGGCTCGCAAGCGTGGTTGATCCAGCGCGCGTCGTTGCCGCGCAGGCCGTCAATGACCATGCCGCCGTCGAGATGGAAGTAGAAAGTGTGGTCGGGCTGTGCTGGGTCGTGCGGGTGGCGGTCCACGGCCTCTTCCCAGGTGATGATTTCGCCCGTGTACTCGATGATGCGCGCGCCCGCCTTGATGGGCGCTGTGGCGTAGACCCCCCGGCCATGCACGCCGGAATCACGAACTTCGATCTTGCGACGGGGGGTTTTTGGCGTCATCGGCGCTGTGGTACGGTGATTTCATGGGTGCGCGTGTGCGTAGGCGTGCGCGCGAGGCCCGGATTGTAGGCAGGGGATTTCATGTCGCCGGCCCCGAAGCAAGACCTTGAGAAAGACCGATGAGCAAGACTCTGATCATTGCCGAGAAGCCCTCCGTCGCACAGGACATCGTCCGCGCGCTGACGCCGGTGGCGGGCAAGTTCGACAAGCACGACGACCACTTCGAGAACGAGCAGTACGTCGTCAGCTCCGCCGTGGGCCACCTGGTGGAGATCGCGGCGCCGGAGGAGTTCGACGTCAAGCGTGGCAAGTGGAGCTTCAACAACCTGCCGGTCATCCCGCCCCACTTCGACCTCAACCCCATCGACAAGAACAAGGGCCGGCTGAACGCGCTGTCCAAGCTGATCCGCCGCAAGGACGTGACGGCGCTGATCAACGCCTGCGACGCGGGCCGCGAGGGTGAGTTGATCTTCCGGCTCATCGAGCAGTACTCGCAGCCGGCCAAGGGCAAGCTGAACAAACCCATCCAGCGGCTGTGGCTGCAGTCCATGACGCCAGCCGCCATCCGCGACGGCTTCACCAAGCTGCGCAGCGACGCGCAGATGCTGCCGCTGGCCGACGCCGCGCGCTGCCGCTCCGAGGCCGACTGGCTGGTGGGCATCAACGGCACGCGGGCCATGACGGCCTTCAACTCGCGTGACGGTGGCTTCTTCCTGACGACGGTGGGCCGCGTGCAGACGCCGACGCTGTCGGTCGTCGTCGAGCGTGAAGAGAAGATCCGCAAGCATGTCTCCCGCGACTACTGGGAGCTGCGCGCCAACTTCGACGCCCAGGCCGGCCAGTACGAGGGCAAGTGGTTCGACCCTGCCTGGAAGAAGAACGACGACCTGGAGCGCCGCGCGGACCGCATGTGGAATGCGGCCGACGCCGACGCCATTGCCAAGGCGGTGCTGGGCAAGCCGGCCACCGTCACTGAAGAGAGCAAGCCCAGCACGACCAGCTGTGGCGGCCTCTACGACCTGACGACGCTGCAGCGCGAGGCCAACTCGCGCTTCGGCTTCTCGGCCAAGACGACCTTGTCTATCGCCCAGGCGCTGTACGAGAAGCACAAGGTGCTGACCTACCCGCGGACGGACTCGCGCTTCCTGCCCGAGGACTACCTGGCCGTCGCCAAAGACACGGCCAAGATGCTGGCCACCGAGGACCTGCCCGGCCCGCTGGCGCTGCTGTCCAGGCACGCGGCCACGGCGCTGAAGGAGGGCTACATCAAGCCCACCAAGAAGGTGTTCGACAACGCCAAGGTGTCGGATCACTTCGCCATCATCCCGACGCTGCAGGCGCCCAAGAGCCTGACCGAGATCGAGGCCAAGCTCTACGACATGGTCGTCAAGCGCTTCCTGGGCGTGTTCTTCCCGCCGGCGGAGTTCCTGGTCACGACGCGCATCTCGAAAGTCGACACGCATCACTTCCAGACCAATGGCAAGGTGCTGGTGAAGCCGGGCTGGCTGGCCGTCTACGGCAAGGACGTGGACGACGAGGACGCCAACCTCGTGCCGGTGCAGCCGAACGAAGTCGTGCGTACGGAGAGCGTCGACGTGAAGGCGCTGCAGACCAAGCCGCCGGCGCGCTACACGGAAGCGACGCTGCTGAGCGCGATGGAAGGCGCCGGCAAGCTCATCGACGACGACGAGCTGCGCGAGGCCATGGCCGAGAAGGGCCTGGGCACGCCAGCCACGCGCGCGGCCACCATCGAAGGCCTGATCAGCGAGAAATACATGCTGCGCGAGGGCCGCGAGCTGATCCCGACGGCCAAGGCCTTCCAGCTGATGACGCTGCTGCGCGGCCTGGAGGTGGAAGACCTCACCAAGCCCGAGTTGACCGGGGACTGGGAGAGCAAGCTCGCCGCGATGGAAAAGGGCAAGCTGTCGCGGGAAACATTCATGGCCGAGATCGCGGCCATGACCGAGAAGATGGTCGCCAAGGCCAAGGGCTACGACCGCGACACCATTCCCGGCGACTACGCGACGCTGAAGACGCCGTGCCCCAAGTGCGGCGGCGTCGTCAAGGAGAACTACCGCCGCTTCACCTGCCTGGGCCCCAAGGAGAACGGTGAGGGCTGCGGCTTCTCCATCGGCAAGATCCCGGGCGGCCGCAGCTTCGAGCTGGCCGAGGTGGAGACCTTTCTGGCCAACAAGAAGATCGGCCCGTTGGAAGGCTTCCGCTCCAAGGCGGGCTGGCCGTTCACGGCCGAGCTGGCGCTGGTCTATGACGAAGAGATTGCCAACTGGAAGCTGGAGTTCGACTTCGGCGAAGACGCCAAGAAGGCTGAGGGCGACGGCGAGCCGGTGGACTTCTCCAGCCAGCAGTCGCTGGGCGCCTGCCCCAAGTGCGCGGGCCATGTCTACGAGTACGGCGCCAACTACGTCTGCGAGCGCTCGGTGGGTGAGACGGTCACCTGCGACTTCAAGACCGGCAAGGTCATCCTGACCCAGCCGATCGAGCCTGCCCAAGTGCACAAGCTGCTGGCCAACGGCAAGACCGATCTGCTGGAGAACTTCGTCTCGAACAAGACGCGGCGCAAGTTCAAGGCCTTCCTGGCCTACGACAAGAAGGAAGGCAAGGTCATCTTCGAGTTTGAGCCGCGTGCGGCCAAGCCGGGCGCCAAGGCACCGGCCGCCAAGCGGGCGCCAGCGAAGAAGGCGGCTGCCAAGGGTTGACGCGTTAGCGGCAACAGACCCATCCGCCCCCAAATGCCCCTATGCTCGCTGCGCGGGGCCGCAGCATGGCGCCGGGAGGAGAGCGGATGGCGTTGGCGCCGTTGACCATCGGCATACAGACGCGCCTGACGGCCGGGATCGCCCTGGTCGCCAGCCTGCTGGTGCTTGCGGTGGGCTGGACGTGGACGTCCTACGAGGGCGACGAGCTCATGCAGGCCCTGCGCCAGCGCGAGGCGCGCATGGCCGGCCTCATCGAGCGGGGCTTTGCCGGGCCGATCTGGAACCTGGACCATGTCGCCATCGAGAACCTGCTCGATGCGGTCATGGCCGATCCCGAGGTGCACGCCATCGAGCTCAAGGGCCTGGGCCTGCGCGGCGGCCAGAGCAAGCGCGAGCGTGACCACGCCGCCAACGGCCCGCTGGTGCGCGAGTTCGCCATCACCTATCAGCCGACGGCGGACGCGCCCGGCGTCCAGGTCGCCTCGGCCGTGCTGACCTTCACGCGTGACCGCGTCGATGAGCAGATTCGCCGCACGCGGGTCTTCGTTGTCGAACTGCTGGCCGTCGTCGTCATCGGCATCGTCATGGCCACGTCGCTGCTGGTGCACTGGTTGGTGCGCCGGCCGGTTGCGCGGCTGGGTGCGCTGGCGCAGCGCGTGGCTGCGGGCGACCTCGGCGCGCAGGAGAAGGTCGAGCGCACCGACGAGATCGGCGAGCTGACGACGCGCTTCAACGCCATGAGCCTGAAACTGCGCAGCGCGGCCGACCAGGTACAGCTCAGCTCCGACGGCCTGCGCGCCAGCGAGGCGCGCTACCGCAGCCTGTTCGAGAACGCCACCGAAGGCATCTTCCAGGCCGACGCCGACGCCCGCGTGCTTGGCATGAACCGCGCGTTCACGCAGATGCTGGGGCTGGGCACGCAAAGCCCGGTGGGCCGCCGGCTGGGCGAGGTCACGGGCCTGGACCGCGATGAGATGCAGCGCGTGGCTGCCATCATGAACGAGCAGGGCAAGGTGCAGCAGGCCCAGTTGCAGCTGCGCAGCGCGACCGGCCGGCCGCTGTGGGTGGAACTGAGCGCGCACTGGGTAGACGCGGAAGGCGGCCGGCGCCGCATCGAGGGCATGGTCATCGACATCTCGTTGCGCCGCCAGGCCGAGGCCGAGCTGACGCGCCACCGCGACCATCTGGAAGAGCTGGTGGCCGAGCGCACCGCCGAGCTCAGCGAGGCGAAGCTGCGCGCGGAGGCCGCCAACCAGGCCAAGGGCCGCTTCCTGGCGACCATGAGCCACGAGTTCCGCACACCGCTGAACGCCATCCTCGGCTTCACGCAGCTGATGCAGATGGACGCTGGCGTACCGGCGGCGCAGAAGACGCGGCTGCAGTTGATGCGCGACTCGGGCCTGCATCTGCTGGAGCTCATCAATGACGTGCTCGACATGGCCAGCATCGAGGCTGGCAAGGTCAGCCTCAAGCCCACGCCGGTGGACCTGCGTGCGCTGCTCGACATGGCCTGTGACAGCGTGCGCCTGCGCGCCGAGCAGAAGAACCTGAGCTTTGCGCTCGACCTTGATCCGCGCCTGCCGGCGTGCGTGGTGGCGGACGGGCAGCGGCTGCGCCAGGTGTTGCTCAACCTGCTGGCCAACGCCGTCAAGTTCACCGACAGCGGCACCGTCACCCTCACGGCCGCCGTGACGGAGGCACCCGAGGGCGGGCATGTGCGGCTGCGCCTTGGCGTCACGGACAGCGGCATCGGCATGACGCCGGCCCAGCAGGCGCGGCTCTTCCAGGCCTTCGAGCAGGTCTCCGAGGCCTCACGTCATCTAGGCGGCACCGGGCTTGGCCTGTCCATCAGCCAGCAGCTCGTGCGCCTGATGGGCGGCCAGATCCTGGTGCAGAGCTCGGCGGGGCAGGGGAGCAGTTTCAGTTTTGAGCTGAGGTTCCCGCTGGTTTGAAGGTGCCCTTGCGCGGATTCATGAACACGGCCACAGAGGCACAGACACACAGAGAAATGGAGAAGTTGCGAGAGCGCACCGCTGTCTCTGTGCCTCTGTGTCTCTGTGGCCGTGTTGCGTCCGTCGGCGTTGGGCGGCTTCGCGGAGAGACGCGATGACTTGGGCAATCGCCGCCAAGCTCGTCGCCATCCTGGTGGCGGTCGCTATCGGCTGGGCCGTCGGGCGCATGCGCTGGTTGGGCGGTGGCAAGGCTGGCAGTCAACCTGGCGAAGAGGGCGACCCCGCCCGCGTACTGGCCAACGCCGCTTTTTTCATCTTCGTGCCGGCGCTGCTGTTTCGCACCACGGCGCGGCTGGACACGTCGGCACTGCCCTGGGCCTTCCTGTTCGCCTTCTTCGTGCCGGTGCTGGTGGTCGTGGCGCTCATCTACCTTTTCGAGCGCTGGCGGCTGAAGGCCGGCGAGGCGGTCACGGCGCCCAGCGTCAAGGCAATCACCGCCGGCTTCGGCAACACGCTGCAGGTGGGCTTGCCTGTCGCTGCGGGCGTGTTCGGCGAGCAGGGCCTGGCCATCCACATCGCCGTCGTCTCCCTGCACGCGCTGACCATCCTGACGCTGCTGACGGCGCTGGTCGAACTGGACGTGGCGCGCGGCCGCGCCAATGCCAGCCTGGCCGCCACGCTGATGCAGACGGTGCGCAACACTGTCATCCACCCGGTCGTGTTGCCGGTGCTGGCCGGTCTGGGCTGGAACGCCACCGGCTGGCCCATCCCTGCCGTGCTGGACGAGGTGCTGCTCAACCTGGGCACCGCCGTCGTGCCGCTGTGCCTGACGCTGATCGGCATGTCGCTGGCCTACTACGGCTGGCCCAGGTCGTGGCGCGGCCTGTCCGGCCTGGTGACCGCCAAGCTGCTGCTGATGCCGGCCGTCGTGCTGGGCATCGCGCATTGGGGCCTGGGCCTGAAGGGCATGCCGCTGGCCGTCATCGTCATGATGGCGGCACTGCCCACCGGCTCCAACGCGCTGATCTTTGCGCAGCGCTACCGCACCATGGAAGCCGAGGTCACGGCCGCCACGGTGCTGTCGACCGTGCTCTACGTCGCCACCGCGCCGGTCTGGCTGGCGCTGCTGGCCTGGATTTCCCCCTGGTGAAACGACAATGCCCCTAGCCCAAGCCCGCGCCGCTGAACGCGGGCGTGCCTGGTCGGTCCCCCGCGGGGACGGCGATGCTTGCGGCGTCGAGCCGCAAGCACATCGCCAGCGCGGGCCGGCTTGGGAGCGGCCCGGCGCTCGGCCCGAATACGGCAACTCCACGGCCCGCCTGCCATCACTGACTTCACGTACTTGCCGCACCAGGCGTCGAGTGCGCCCAATTCGATGCATCACTGTCAGGACTCGAACCGCATGAATGCCCCCGCCCCCCGCCGTCTTGTCGCGCTGCTGGCCCTGGCCGGCGCACTGTCCCTGCCTGCCTGGAGTGCCCCCACGGCACCGCTCAAAGGCGCCGTCAGTACCGAGGCCGGCCAGCTGTCCATCCGCCACGAGAAGTACGCGTTGCCCAACGGCTTCGAGGTCATCCTGGTGGAAGACCACCGGCTGCCGCTGGTCGCCTTCAACCTCTGGGTGCACGCCGGCCCGCGCAACGAGACCAAGGGTCAGACCGGCTTTGCCCACCTCTTCGAGCACCTGGTGTTCGCCGGCAGCAAGCACATCCCGCGCGGCGAGTTCGACAAGCACGTCGACGCCGCCGGTGGCACGGACGCCAACGGCTCCACCAACTTCGACCGCACCAACTACTTCTTCACGCTGCCCTCCAACCAGCTGGAGAAGGGCCTGTGGCTGAAGGCCGACATGCTGGGCTGGATGATCGACGAGGTCGACTCCGTGGCCCTGGCCAACCAGCAGGACGTGGTGCGCAACGAGCGCCGCCAGAGCGTGGAGAACCAGCCCTACGGCATCGTCGAGGAGGCGATGTACCAGGCGCTGTACCCCGAGGGCCACCCCTACCGCGCCTCGGTCATCGGCTCGCATGCCGACATCCAGAGCATCCAGTTGAAGGACGTGAAGGACTTCGCCCGCACCTACTACCGGCCCAACAACGCGACGCTGGTGCTGGCCGGCGACTTCGACGCCAGGCAGGCCAAGGCGCTGGTGCAGAAGTATTTCGGCACGCTCAAGGCCGGCCCCAAGCCGCCGGAGGTCAACGTGCCCATGCCCGAGATCACGAAGGAGCGCCGCCTCGTCGTGACCGACCGCATCGAGCTGTCGCGGCTGGACTTCGCCTGGCACACGCCGGCCATGTACAAGCCCGGCGACGCCGAACTGGACATTGCCGCGCACGTGCTGGGCGGCGGCAAGGCCAGCCGGCTCTACGGCCTGCTGGTGCGCGACAAGCAGCTCGCGCAGAGCGTGCAGGTGGGCCAGGGCTCGCAGTCGCTCAGCTCGGTGTTCAGCATCGAG
>Ga0187845_1001847_pt1 | contig 11883 bp, 8 predicted proteins | sample SpaLakP09_SKY_68_FD_134515 | JGI IMG/M metagenome (GOLD analysis project Ga0187845, IMG submission 134515) | Oligotrophic lake water microbial communities from Sparkling Lake, Wisconsin, USA - SP09_SKY_68 | ecosystem: Environmental > Aquatic > Freshwater > Lake | place: USA: Sparkling Lake... | reverse complement strand
GGCCACCGCTTTGCCTTCGGCGGTCGGGGCTGCCGCTTCGTTCGATCCGGCCGTGGCGGGTATGTATGGCGAAGTGATCGCCACCGAAATGCGCGATCTGGGCCTGCATGTGTTTGAGGCGCCGGGCGTCAATCTGGCCCGCCTGCCGATCCTTGGCCGCAATATGGAATATTTTGGCGAGGACCCCTATCTGAGCGGGTCGATGGCGGTGGCGGAAACCAAGGCTATTCAGGCCAAGGGGCTGATCGCCATGGTCAAGCATTTTGCCGCCAACGAACAGGAAACCAACCGCCAGACGATTCAGGAAAATGTCGACCGGCAGGTGCTGCGCGAACTCTATTTGCTGCCCTTTGAAATGGCGGTCAAGGATGGCAAGGCCGCCGCGGTGATGTGCGCCTATAATTACGTCAATGGTCAGTCCTCCTGCGAAAACCGCGAGATGCTGACTGATGTTCTGCGCAAGGACTGGGGCTTTACCGGCTATGTCCAGTCCGACTTTTTCGCGATGAAAAGCACGGTGGCGACGCTGGCCAATGGCACCGATCACGAAATGCCTTTGCCGCTGCACTGGGCGCCTGCCAAGATCAAGACGGCGCTGGATGGCGGCGAACTGACACTGGCGCGGATCGATGAGGCTTTGGAGCGGCGCTATACGCAGGCCTTCAAGCTGGGGATTTTCGACCGCAAGCTGGCGCGTCAACCCATCGACTTTGCCGCAGGCGGCCGCCTTGCGCGAGAAATCGGAGGCCGGGCCACGGTGCTGTTGCAGAACAATGGTGCCTTGCCCTTGCGCCATGATCTGCGCTCGCTGGTGCTGATTGGTAAGGCCAGTCAGGTCTATGCCCAACAGGCCGTGGCCGGTGGCGCGGTGGTGGGCGAACCGATGGGCGCGGGCGGCGGCAGTTCCGATGTCGTGCCCAATTACACCGTCACCCCGCTCGATGGCCTGCGCAAGGCGCTGGCCGAACTTGGCAATGGACAGGCTTCGGTCCGGCTGATCCTTGTCGATGATGCCAATGCCAGCGCGACGATGGATGGCAAACCGGTCGATTTCGCACAGGTTCTGGCGCAGGCCGCCGCCGCCGATGCGGTCGTGGTGATGGCGGGCACGATTTCCGAGGAAGGCGCCGACCGCGCGACTTTTACCGACAAGAGTGGCAAGACATTGGCCGCGCCCGCCGCGCTGGGCAGCGGGCTGGACTGGTATACCGGCCACTCGAACCGGATCGCGACCGAGACCGGCGACAATCAGGCCAAAAACAGCGGCACGGTGGCCATGATTGAAAAACTGCTGGCGACCCGCTCGACCAGCGCCCGTTCGATGGCGGCCAAATCGGTGCTGGTGCTGAAAGACAATGCGGGCGTTGCGCTGCCCGCCTCGCTGGTGGGGGGCAAGGGGCCGGCCATTCTGGAAGCATGGTTCCCGGGGCAGGAAGACGGCAATATCGTCGCCGATGCGCTGTTTGGCCGGATCAACCCCTCGGGCAAATTGCCGGTCACGGTGCCGTTCGCGGGCAAGGGCTTTCTGGACCAGATCACTGCGACCCAGTTCCCCGGCGTCATGTCGGCCGATGGCAAGCTGCAAACCGTGACCTATAGCGAGAAACTGGCCATCGGCTATCGCTGGTATGACGCCAATGCGGGCGGCCATTGCCCGGTCAGCAAGGGGGCCAATGCCTGCGTGGCCTTCCCGTTTGGCCATGGCCTGTCCTATACCAGCTTCTCCATCGGCAAACCGGCGCTGGTTCAGGACAAGGCTTCCGGCGTATGGCGCGCCGCCGCCAAGGTCACCAACACCGGCCAGCGCGAGGGCGCGCAAGTGTTGCAGGCCTATCTGTCGCTGCCGCCCAGCGCCAACGCTCTGGGGGCGAAACAGCCTCCCAAGCGGCTGGTAGGCTTTGCGCGGGTCGCATTGGCGCCGGGCGAGACAAGGCAGGTGTCCATCACGATTGACCCCAAGGCCAGCCATCATCCGATGAGCGTCTGGGATGAAAAGGCCCACCGCTGGGTCATCCCCAAGGGCCAATTCACGGTTCTGGTGGGGGCCTCTTCGGCGCCCGGTGATCTGGCGGTTGCGGGCACGATCGCGCAATAGGGGCGGAGCGCCATGGGTGGGTTTGGTCCATCCATGGCGCTGCATGATCCCCTATCGCGATGCCTTGGCGCAGGCCGCATCGGGCTTTCCGGCCCAGACAATGGCCTGCGTCAGCATCCGGCGATAATTGGCATCGGCATAGCTGGCCGGGGGATGGCCAATGGCGGAATAGAAGGAACGACCCCGGCCCACGCATTGCTTCCACGCGATGGGGTGGTCCGCCCCCATGCTCAGCGCTGGCGGCGGGGCATAGCTGGCCTCGTCGAGCGTGGCCAGAACCCGCACGCCCTTCTGACGCGGATTGGCGCGGAAGGAATACCATTCATCGGTCATCGTGAATTCCGAAGGGAGGCCGCGCGTGACGGGATCATCGCCCCCTTCGATACGCACCTTGGCCGGGCGGAATTGCGGGTTGGCCGGATGGCCCAGAAAACGCCCGCCCACAAGGCGGTCGGTGTACCAGTCCCAGAAAGTCGCCGGATCGCCCGCCGCGCCATGCAGGCCGACAAAGCCGCCGCCGCGTTCCATCCATGTCTGCAAGGCCCGGCGCTGGGTCAGGGTGAGCGCATCGCCGCTGATGTTGTTCCACACCACCAGATCATAGCGCGCCAACACCTCGGGCCGGATCGCGCCGCCTTTGTTGGTCACCTGCATCGACCAGCCATTGTCGCGCGCCAGCCCCTGCAAGGCATCGCGCCCTGCGGCCACCGATGCGCTGTCGAGAAAGCCGTTGATTTTTTCAAACACCAGCACATGCAATCCCTTGCCCGTGGGGCGCGGATCGGCGGGGTCATTGTCATATCGGGCACAGCGGGCGATCTGGTCGGCGGGCGAAACGGGCAACTGGCGCAGGCCAGCATCGAGTTTGGCCAGCAGGGCCGGGTCGCCCTTGGTTCCGGCAAAACCTCCGGAAAACACGCCGCGCAGCGAGACGATCACGCTGAAGGTCGGGGCCTGCGTGCCGGTCAGGAAAGGGGTGAGTTTGGTGAAACTCTCGCCCATTTCGGCGGCGGCCAGCGCCTTGGCCGCAGGGTTGATAAGGATGTCGATCAAAGGGCTGTCGATGGAAAAGGGCGCCTTGGCCATCGGACAATCGACGCCAATATTCTGGGGCGCGCTGCCGCCATCAGCGGCAAGGGCAGGCATCGCAACACCGGCGCTCATGGTTGCGATCAACAGCTTTGCCACGCGTAACATGTTCATATTCGGCCCCTCTCTTTTGTATCGGGCCATCATGCTCTGATTGCGCTAACATTGCCATAGCAGTTTGCAGGGCGGGACTGCCGGGTCAAATTTTCTAGAGCGAGCCGACCTTAATTCTGGAACCATTGACGAGGCGGTCGAGGCGGAAATGGGTGGGATCAACGCTTGGCTGATCACCGGCAACCAGTTCGGAGACAAGCTTGCCAATGCCCGGCCCAAGCCCGAAGCCATGTCCGGAACAGCCCGCCGCCAGATAAAGCCCGCCAATCTGCTCCACCGCCGAGATCACCGGCACTGCATCGGGCGTGCAATCGACATAGGCGCCCCATGCGGCATCAAATTCCAGATCACCCAGTTGCGGAAATGTTGCGCGCAGATTGGCCTTGATCGCCGCGACCAGCTTTGCGCTGGGGGCAGGCGACAGTACGCGGGTCTTTTCGAAGATCGCCGGGTCATTGCCGAACAGGGCAGGCAGGGATTCCGGCCCCGACAGGAACGATCCGCTCAGGCCCAGTTGCACCGCCTTTAATCGCTGGATGAATTGCGGCATGAATTCGCGCGCGAACCGGATGCCTTGCGGTGTCAGTTCCAAGGTGGCCCGCCCGCTGATCGCCACGGTATAGCTGCCATCGAGCCGCCGCGTCATCGCCAGATCGGGGCAATAGAGCACCTCGCCCAGATCAACGGTCGGTTTGGTGCGCAGCGCGGTCTGGCGCACGCTGGCCTGAGGGAAGGTGACGCCGTGGCGGCGCAGGAAGGTCGAGGCCCATGCGCCCCCTGCGCAAACCACCGCATCGGCGCGGATGGTGCCGCGTTCGGTATGCAACCCCGTGATCCGGCCATGGGTCAGATCGAGCCCGCGCGCGGCGCAATTCTGGTGGATCGTCGCGCCATGCTGCCTTGCCCCCTTGGCCAGCACCGGGGCGGCCAGTGCGGGCTCGGCCTTGCCATCCTCGACGGAATGCAGACCGCCGACCCATTGCCGGTGGTTTTGGGGGATGCGCTGTCCGGCCTGCGCCCCGGTCAGCATATGGGTTTCCACCCCGAATTCCTGCGCTACCGGCCGCCATGCCTCCCATCCGGCCAGCATCGCGGCATCGTCGGTGGCATAGACAAGCCCGGTGCGGCGAAAGCCGGGGTCCATCCCGATCTCGCCTCGCAAATTGTCCCACAGCCGCATCGAGAGCAGCGAGAGCGGCATCTCGCGCCGGTCGCGGTTCTGCTGGCGGCACCAGCCCCATGTGCGGCTCGATTGTTCGCAGGCGATATAGCCCTTTTCGACCAGCGCCACCGACAGCCCGCGCCGCGCCAGATAATAGGCCGAGGCCGTGCCGACGATGCCGCCGCCCATGACGACCACATCCACCGCACCAGGCAGAAGCTCATCGCTGATGACGGGTTGAACAACGGGGTGCATGTCAAAACTTCCTATCGAGCGGGGAGATTGCGGCCTTGGCTCACAGATATTTGAGCCACCAGATGTCCTTGCGGGCCTTTTTGAGATTGGAGAACCAGCGCGTGGGGACATAGAGCGGCACGATTGACGCCAGATAGAAGACCCACACCCATCCCAGCGAGTCGAAACCGAACACATCGCCATGGTTGGTGCCCCAGATCGCGCGGGCGGTCAGATAGAGGGCGCGCAGCAGATAGAGGTGGAAAAGATAGAAGAACATCGGCGCGCTGCCCAGCACCGCCAGCCAATGGGTGGGCCGGTCGGCATTGATACGCTCAAACAGGGCGAGGAGCAGGAGGCCCGCACCCAGGGTCGGCAAAAGAAAGAGCAGCGAAGGTGGATATTTGGTCAGGGCGAGAAAGCTCATCACCGTGCGGATGGGGGCCCCCGGCACGGTGAACCATGGCGCATCGCCATAGATGTTGAGCGCGCGCAGGATGACAAAACCCACGATCATCGCCGCACCAACCTTGACCAGTCGGGCCATCCGCACCTCGGGCGAAAGCTGAGAAAACCAGCCGCCCGCCGCCCAGCCAAGGCAGATCACCCCGATCCACGGCACGACCGGATAGTTGAACTTGACCACCATGCCCGCCAGTTCCATTTGCGAGCGCTTGTGCAGGATCGCCCATGGAATGAACATCGGGCTGTCGGGCGCAAAACTGATCCCATCCAGCAGATTATGTCCGCCCACAATGCCAAGCCCCAGCAACAGGATCGCCCGCCCCGGCACATGGATCAGCCCGGCCAGCACGATCATGCACAGGCCAATCGCCCAGATCACCTGCAAGAAGACAAAATGATAGGGCAATTCCGCCCGCCACGACACATTGACCAGCGTCAGTTCGAGCAGCACGAGAAACGCCCCGCGCCGGAGCAGAAAGTCGCTGGTCTGGGCCAGAGTGTGGCGCTGGCTGTAGAGGTAAGCCGAAAGGCCGGTCAGCGCGACAAAGATGGGTGCGCAAAGCGTGCTGGTGATCCGCGTGAAGAACAGCGCGGGCATCACCGTGCGCGCATCGACCGGATCGCCAACCGGCAGATAGAGCAGCCATGTCTCGCGCATATGGTCGAGCAGCATGAACAGCATCACCAACCCGCGCAGCGCGTCGATGCTTTGCAGGCGGGTGGCGGCTGCGGCATTCTCTGCTTTGGCCGGATTCCATGCTATTGTCGCCATATCGGCCTCCTGTCAGCAGGCTTGAAATGCAGCAATCGCATCGATTTCGGCCAGATAACCGTAATGCAATTCGGGCACCGGAACGACCGTCCGCGCTGGTCTTGCCTCGCCCAGCATCTCGGCATAGACTCGGTTGAATTCGGGCCAGTTTTCCACGCCCACGATATAGGCCGTCACCCGGCACAGATCCTGCGGCTGCCCACCGGCAGCCTCAAGGATAGCGAGCATATTGGCAATCGCCTGCCTTGCCTGCGCGGCAAAGCCCATGTCGGCCGGCGGCGCTTTGTCTGCCCTGATCGGCAATTGGCCGGAGATGTAAAGCGTGTCGCCCGCACGGATCGCTTGGGCATAATGGCCCGCCGGAGCCGGGGCGTTCTGAGTCAGGATAGGGGTGTTCATTACCAACCTCCGAAACGTTGCCATTGACCGATGACGGCATCCGATGCGCCGTTCACCACATGATAGGTGCGATGCTGCGCCCCGGTGGCGCAGGCGTGGTTGGGCAGGATGCGCACCCGGTCGCCAATCGCCAGATCGGGCAGGGTGCCGCCCGAACCGGGGCGCACGGTGATGATGCCATGTTCCTGATTGGCATCGGCCAGAATGAGGTCGGGATAGGGATTGCCCGCGCTGTCGCAGACCACGCCGTAACCCTGATTGACCGCCTGTTTGGCGGTGCCGCGATCCTGTGACATGGCCATCCACCCCGCATCGATCAGGATCCAGCCCTTTTCGCGCTGATGCCCGATCACCGTGCCCAGCACCGAAAGAGCAATATCCTCGATTCCACAGATGCCGATGCCTGCCATCACAAGGTCAAAGAATACAAAGACCCCCGCGCGCACCTCGGTCACGCCGGTCAGGTCGAGGGCGTGATGGGCCGTTGGCGTGGAGCCAATGCTGACCACCGGGCAGGGCAGGCCCGCCCCGCGCAGGATGGCGGCGGCATCGACCACGCTGCGCCGTTCCTCCTCGGCGGCCTGTTGCAAAGCCTCGACCCCGCGCGCGGCATAGCTGCCTCCGGCATGGGTGAGGACACCGCGCAACGCGCTGCCTTGCGTCAGGGCTTGGCCAATCGCCACCAGCCGCCCCGCATCATTGGGCAACACGCCCGAGCGATGGCCATCGCAGTCGATCTCGATCAGCGCCGGAATGGCATCGCCGCATTCGCGTGAGGCCTGCGCCACGGCTTGCGCCTGTTCGACCGTATCAAGGACCACGGCCAGATCGACGCCCTGACGGCGCAGTTCAATGACCTTGGCCAGTTTCCACGGCGCGATGCCCACCGCATAGATGATGTCGCGCACCCCGGCGGCGGCGAAAAACTCGGCCTCTTTCAGCGTCGAAACCGTGGCTGGTCCCTGCGGGCTTTCCATCACGCGCCGTGCCACCTCGACCGACTTGGCCGTTTTCAGGTGAGGGCGCAGCGTTACGCCATGGCCGCCAAGCCTTGCACGCAGACGGGCAATGTTGCGCTCCATCCGCTCTGCATCAAGGATCAGGCATGGCGTTTCCAGCGCGCCAAGACGCAGCGGGGCGCCTTCATCGCGGGCCAGTTCAAAGGTTGTCTGCGGGTTCATCATCCATGTTCCTTGCTGATCGGGTAGAAGCCCAGAATGGCCTTGGTTTCGAGATATTCCTCCAGCCCGAACCGGCCATATTCGCGCCCGTTGCCCGATTGTTTGTAACCGCCAAAGGCGGCAAAACCGTCCCATGCCGGATGGTTGAGATGGACCTGTCCGGCGCGGATTCTGCCCGCAACACGGCGGGCGCGGTCAAGGTCGGCGGACTGCACATGCGCGCCAAGGCCGTAGATCGTGTCATTGGCGATGCGCAGCGCGTCTTCCTCATTGGCATAGGGAATGATGCAGAGCACGGGGCCAAAGATTTCCTCCTGCGCGATGGCCATCCGGTGGTCGGGGCAGGTGAAGATAGTGGGACGGCAATAGAACCCGCGCGTCAGGCCATCGGGCCGCCCGGTTCCGCCGCAAACAAGGCGCGCCCCTTCGGCAAGGCCGAGTTCGATCATCTGCTGAACCTTGTCGAATTGCGCGCGGTTGGCCACGGGGCCAAGGTCCATGGTGGGATCGACCGGATCGTCCACACGCAGGGCAAGCGCTGCATCGGCGGCCAGTTGCTCGACTTGCGCAAGGCGATCCTGCGGCACCAGCATGCGGGTGGGGGCGCTGCAGGATTGCCCGACATTGCGCAGGCCCGCCGCCACGCCCAGCGGCACCACGCGGGCAAAATCAGCATCATCGAGCAGGATATTGGGCGATTTGCCCCCCAGTTCCTGAGTCACCCGCTTGACCGTGGGCGCGGCGGCTTGGGCCACCAAAACGCCCGCGCGGGTCGATCCGGTGATTGACACCATGTCGATGTCCGGATGGGCCGCGATGGCCGCGCCCACCGTTTCGCCCGCGCCCGTCACCATGTTGAACACGCCGGGCGGGGTTCCGGCATCATGCAGGATTTGCGCCAGCAATTGCGCGCTGAAAGGCGACAATTCGCTGGGCTTGAGCACCACGGTGCAACCGGCGGCCAGCGCCGGGGCCAGCTTGGCGGTGATTTGATAAAGCGGCCAGTTCCATGGCGTGATCAGCCCGCAGACGCCAATCGCCTCGCGGGCGATGGCGGTGCTGCCCTGCCGGGTGAGGAAGGGGAAATCGCGCAGCACCTCGATGGCGGCGCGCACATGGGCAAGGCCGAAAGGCACATGCGCGGATCGGGCAAAGCTGATCGCGCTGCCCATCTCACGGGTCATGGTCTGGGCCAGCAATTCCGCGTGTTCTTCCATCAGCGCCAGAATGCGGCCCAGCAGGGCGAGGCGTTCTTCCCGGGAACTGGCGGAAAAGGCGGGGAAGGCGGCTCTGGCGGCGGCGACGGCCTCATCCACATCACCCGCGCCGCAGGCCGCGACGGACCCGATGGGTTCCTCCGTCGCCGGGCTGAACACCGGGATGGGCTTTGCCGGGGCGGATGGCGCCCTCCACGCACCGTTGATGTAGATGAGGTCACAGGCGGGCAAAGGCGTCATCATCGGGGCTTTCGCGCATCGTGGGGCGGGTTGCTTGCGGGCCGATGATACGTTAAGCCATGAATATCACAATTAACGATAGCTACATTCATCATTAAGTTCAGGCGTAATGATCACCACCGAAGATCTCAGCTTTTTCCATGTCCTTGCCCGCTCGCCCTCGCTGGCCGAGGCGGCGCGGCATCTCAACGTCACCCCGCCCGCAGTGACCCAGCGCCTGCGCGCGCTGGAGGCGCGGGTGGGGGTGAAGCTGATCGACCGGACCTCGCGCGGGCTCAGCCTCACCGATGAGGGGGAACTCATCGCCTCGGAAGGCCTCGACATCATCAACGCCATCGAGGATCTGGCCGAAAGGCTGGCCAGTCGGACCAGCCAGATACGCGGCCATTTGCGCGTCGCGGCCCCCTATGGCTTTGGCCGCCGCCATGTCAGCCCGGTGGTCGAAGGTTTCGCCAAGGCCCATCCGGCCACCACCATCACGCTGGAATTGTCCGACAGCCCGATCCGGCAGGTCAGCGAAAGCTGGGATATTGTGGTGCATATTGGCGCGCTGCCGGAAAGCGACCGACTGGTGACAACGCTGGCCCCCAATCGTCGCCTTCTTTGCGCCTCACCCGACTATCTGGCGGGTCATCCGGCGATCCTGACGCCCGATGACCTGCTGGCGCATCGCTGCCTCGCGCTGCGGGAAAACAACGAGGATGTCACGCTCTGGCGCTTTTCGCAGGGACGCGATGCCCGCATGACCGTGCGCGTCAAACCCGCCATGTCGAGCAATGATGGCGAGATCGTGCGTGACTGGGCGCTGGCGGGGCTGGGCATCATGGTGCGCAGCGAGTGGGATGTGGCCGAGGATCTGGCCGCCGGGCGCTTGCAGGAAGTGTTGCCGGGCTGGTCGCTGCCCGGCGCGGATGTGGTGGCGCTGGTCCATGCCCGCCATGGACGCAGCGGGCGGGCCAGTGCTTTCCTGCAAAGCCTGCGCGCCGCGCTGGGCGGGGTGCCCTGGCGAAATCCGGCTACTGATCGCGTTCAAAACAGCGGGCGATGAACTGGCGCGTCTGGCGCCCGCCCACATCGCTGGCAATGTCGATCATCGGCAGGTCGGGCATGGCCAGCAGCCGTGCCTGCTGCAATTCCAGCACTTCCATATCCTCGGCAAAGGTGAGGGCGGTTTGCTCGAACACCACATCGGGGATGCCGTCGCGCAGGATATTGGTGGCCATCGACCAGAAATAATGCGTGGTGGTTTCGGTTTCCGGGGTGATCCCGTGGAACCCCAGCATGGAAAACCCATGTTCGCGCCGTCCCTCATAGGCGCCGGTGTCGACATCACAGGCCCCGGTGTGGATGCGGATCATCACCGGCTCGAACTCGATCTCCTGCCAGCGGTCGACCTTGCCGGTAAAACCCGCCGCCGCGACATAGGTGGGCGGCGGATCGGAGGCGGGCATATGGCGGCTGACGCGCACGCCATTGGGGCGCTTTTCCGATTGGGTTTTCGTGCGGAAATGAAGCTCGGGATTACCCCCGATCGTCTGGGCATGGATATAGGGCAGGTGCGACAGGTCCATCAGATTGTCGACCAGCAATTGCCAATTGCCCCCGACATGGAAATAGGAACTGCGCCATGCCAGCGCCGGATCATCATGCACCGGATAATCGGGCATCAGCGCCGGATCGGCCCGTTCGGCATCGCCCATCCAGATCCAGAGCAGCCCTTGCCGCTCGACCAGAGGATAGGCGCGGACACGGGCGATGTCTGGGATCTTGTCCTGCGCCGGAATGCGGGTGCAGCGCCCGTCGCCGCCAAATTCCATGCCGTGATAGGGGCAGCGGATCGCATCGCCCACCACCAGCCCCGCCGACAGCGCCATCGCGCGATGGGCGCAGCGGTCATCCAGCGCGAAAGCCTTGCCTCCCTCGCCATCGCGTCCCTTGCCATCGCCTCCCTCGCTGCGCCACAGGACGACGGGGCGGTTGAGGAAGGTCCGGGCTATCCGCGCGCCCGGCGCCAGATCGGCGGCCCAGCCTGCCACATACCAGACATTGTACAGGAAGGCGGGCTTGGTCATTGCAATATCTCTCCCTTGTTATGGGAGGGCTTATAAAAGGCACTGGCATAATCGGTCAGACTGTTTGATATGATTATCGTCATCAGTCTTACGGATTATGTCGCATGGATTACCGCCGCTTTGACCTCAACCTGCTGGTGGTGCTGGACGCGCTGCTTGAAGAGGGCGGGGTGCATGCCACCGCCCGCCGTCTGGGCATGAGCCAGCCCAATGTCAGCTTTGCCCTTGCCAAATTGCGCGGGGCGCTGGGGGATCAATTGTTGGTGCGCGACGGGGCGGGGATGCGGCCCACCGCGCTGGGCGAGGCTTTGCGCGAGCCGGTGCGGCGGGTGCTGCATGGGGTGGAGCATGAGATCCTGGCGGGGCGGCATTTCGATCCGGCCCATGCCACCCGCCGTTTCGTGTTGTCGACTTCGGATATTGGAGAATTGGTGTTCCTGCCGCGCCTGATGCAGGAACTTGAACGGATTGCGCCGCATGTCACGCTGGAATGCCGATCTTTGCGGCCTGCCGATCTGGCGCGGGCGATGGGGGATGGCACGGTCGATCTGGCGCTGGGCTATTTCCCCGATCTGGGCGAGGGGCCGTTTATGACGCAAAAGCTGTTCGACCACCCCTTCACCTGCATCGCGCGTGAAGGCCATCCGGCGCTGCACGCGCCATGGACGGCGGAGGCCTTTCTGGCGCTGGGCCATATCGTTGTGTCGCAAAGCGGGCGCAGTCAGGAATTGTTCGAGGCGCAACTGACGCAATTGGGGCTGGAGCGCCGGGTGGCCTTGCGCTCGCCCCATTACATGAGCGTGCCGCTGCTGGTGGCCGGGTCGGATCTGATCAGCACGGTGC
>Ga0187845_1001839_pt1 | contig 11902 bp, 5 predicted proteins | sample SpaLakP09_SKY_68_FD_134515 | JGI IMG/M metagenome (GOLD analysis project Ga0187845, IMG submission 134515) | Oligotrophic lake water microbial communities from Sparkling Lake, Wisconsin, USA - SP09_SKY_68 | ecosystem: Environmental > Aquatic > Freshwater > Lake | place: USA: Sparkling Lake... | reverse complement strand
GTGCAGACCATCAGCCTGACCACCAACAACACCCTGACCGCGACCGTGACGCTGGATAGTACGGACCAGACCGATCTGAGCAAGGGTGGGGCGGTGACGATCAGCAGCAATACCGGCACCAATGTCACGCTGCACCTCAGTGGCAGCAATCTGGTGGACTCCAGCGGCACGGTATACACCTACCAGAACGGCGTGATCTACCTGCCGGTGGTGGAACCCAGCACCGGCCAGACACTGACGGTGACCGCCACGGTCAGCGATGTGTACGGCAATGTCTCCAATCCGGGCAGCGGCAGCTATGCGCTGCCGACTACACCGCCGGTCAGCATTGTTGCCGACGCCAACCACGACGGCTATCTGAATGCCGCCGAGGTGACGGCGGCCGGCAGCACGATTAGTTCGACGGTGCAGCTTGACCCGGCGCTGATCAGCGCAGGTGGCAGTGCCAGCATCGTGGTGGTGGATGCCGGTACCACGACAACGCTGCAAGTGGGTTCCGGCGGTACGGTAACCGGGGCTGCCAATAATGTCTCTGGCAGCTACAACGCCACCACCGGCCTGCTCACCCTGACCATGAATGCGCCGGGTGATGGCAAGGCGGTCAGTGTGACGGCTACGCAGACCGACCACTACGGCATCACTTCGTCCAATGGCGCTGCGGCAGCCACCGAGGACATCACCGGCCCGTCGGCACCGACCGTGGTGATTGCCACCGATGCCAACAACGACGGCTACATCAACAAGGCCGAGCAGGGCAGTGCCACCACCGATACGGTGAATATCGGCCTGCCGAGCAATGCCAAGGCCGGTGATACGTTGAATGTCACCATCAATGGCGTGGTGCAGAGCGGCCATGTACTGACCGCCGCCGAAATCAGTGCCGGCAAGGTGGTGCTGACGCCGGCCACCCCGGCCGATGGCAGCACGCTGACCGTATCGGCTTCGGTCAGCGACCCGGCCGGCAATACCTCGGCCAGCGCCAGCGACACTGCCAAGATTGATCTGACGGCCAGCATTGCCATCAGCAGTGATGGCAGCGGCAGTGACGGTGTGTATAACAAGAGCGAAAGCACGGCAGCTGTGGTCAGCGGTACCACCACGGGCGTGGAAGCCGGTCAGACGGTCACCGTCACCTTCACCGACAGCGCCAACCACGTGGTGACGGCGACCACAACGGTGGCTAGCAACGGGACATGGACTATTCCGTCCAGCACCCTGTCCACGCTGGTGGATGGCGCCGTGACAGTGAAGGCCAGCGTCAGTGATGTCGCCGGCAATACCGCGACTGCCAGCAATGCGGACCAGCTGCTGACTGCCACACCGCATGATCCTTCGATCACACCGGCAGCCTATGCCACATCAACCGGTCTGACCTGGCAGCAGTGGAATGGCACGGTCAGCATGCCTTACAACGGTGGCAGTGGCACGGCTCCGGCCAATGTGGTATCGGCGCTCGACAGCACTACGGTCAAGCCGACCAGCACCAGTACCATCAGCAGCATGAGTACGGTCAGCAGCAATGTCAGCACGGAAAATGTGACGACAGCAAATGGCAAGGGGATTGCGGACAAGGTGTCCGGCTTGATCTATCTGGAGGCTGGTCATACTTACACTTTCAGTGGTGCCGAGGATGACTCTTTCTCGCTGAATGTAGGAGGTACCGTGGTGGGTACCGCTACCTATAACACTGGCAATGATACGTTTACGGGTAGCTATACGCCGACGACTTCCGGCTGGTACACCATTGCGGCGTATCACGACAATGAAGCAGGTCCGGGCGCTTTCAACCTGAATGTCAGTGTGGATGGTGCTACTGCGGTCACACTGGATACCAGCCATTTCGGTTTGGCAACCAGTGTCAGCGATCTGACCAGTGCCGGGCTGACCGTAGGTTCCCTGGTTGGCAGTGGTGGCCAGGGTTACTACGTGCAGACCAGCGGGGCGTATAACATCACGCTGGATAGTGCCAGCCAGACTGTTCTGAGCAATGGCGGATCGGTGCATGTAACCACCTCTACCGGCACCGATGTCAGCCTGCATCTGAGCAACGGCACGCTGACCGATGGCAGTCACAGCTATAGCTACACTAATGGTGTGATCGGTGTACCGGTCTCTGTCAGCAGTGGCGCGGTAACCGTGTCGGCTACCTTGCTTGATTCCGCTGGCAACAGCTCGCATACCATGAATGAAACGGTGGTGACCAGTGCTACCCCGGCAGCACTCAGTGATCTGTCCGGTGTGGATACCTTCCGCTTCGAGCTGTCTTTCAATGGAGCGGCAGGAACCGGCACCGCGCATAACGAGTCGATCAACAACTTCAATGCTTCATCGGTGACACCGACCGGCACGGTCAGCACGCTGGATCTGCGCGACCTGCTGGTGGGTGAAAGTCATAGCGGCACGGCAGTGGGTAATCTGGCCAACTATCTGCATGTCACTACCAGCACTAGCAATGGGGTGACTACCTCGGTAGTGCATGTCAGTGAAACGGGTCAGTACACTAGCAGCAACACCGGCACTGGGTTGGACACTGCGCAGATTACCCTGAATGGTGTGGACCTGACGGCAGGGCATACCCTGACCAGTGACACCCAGATCCTGCAAAACCTGCTGGGGAATGGCAAGCTGATCACCGACTAAGCACGCCGTAGCCCACACAGCCGACAGCCTGACACGCTGTCGGCTTTTTTATTGTGCTTAGCGTGCCGTGTCGCCTGTTCCGGGCATGGAAAAACCCCGCGTCCAGAGGCTGGAGGCGGGGTTGTGCCTGGCAGGGTGGGAAGGTCAGCTGATGGCCGGGCCTGTCAGACAGTGCACCCCCATTTCGATGAGGGCGGTAGCGTCTGCCGCATCGTTGACGCCCTTGGCTTCCAGTCGCACGCCCATCAGCGAGGCCATACGCAGCAGACCGCGCAGCAGGGCGGCACGGCCCTCGTCGCTGTGAATGCCCTGGGTCAGGGTATTGTCCAGTACCAGATAGCTGATGCTGGCTTCATGCGTTCGTGCCACCAGCGCCATATTGTGGCCCTGTATTTCTACCGCCAGCTGGTGACCGGCCGGGCGGATGGCGCGGCTGAAGGTGATGAAGTGCTCCCAGTGCTCGTCCAGCCCGGTTTCATGAAATTCGAAATTGATCTGGCGCTGCGGGTGTTGCTGCAGCAAGTGCAGGATGGCCGGCAGGAATTCCGGGTGATGCAGCGAGGCCGGCGACATGTTCACCGCCAGCACACCCTGTGGTCCCTGTTGTAGCGCCAGCGCCAGGGTATTGATGTCCAGCCGGTGGATCAGCCCCAGCCGGGTGGCCTGGGAAACCAGCCGCAGCGCGCCCATGGCCGGCAGCTGTCCGCTGGCCGGGCGAAACAGCATGCCCTCGTGCCACAGCACCGTCTTGTCCGGATCGCATACCGGATACCAGCGCAGCTGCAGCGAGTCATCCTGACAGGCGGTTTCCAGCAGCTGTTTCCAGTCGTAATCACTGGTCTGCTGCGGATTGTCAGCGCCGTCATCCAGTTTCCAGCTATTGAGTGGCTGGGCTTCTGCCACGGTCAGGCTATGGCTGGCGCGGGTCAGCACTTCGCCCAGCTTGTCGCCACTCTGGAAATGGGTGAGGCCGATATGGCCAAGGCCAGGCTGGTCGGACAGCTCCATGGTCCAGTACACCGGCCATAACAGGCAAAGTTCATCCGCCAGCTGGCAGGCTTGCGCGGCTGCCAGTTCGGGACAGAACAGGGCAAAGTCGGCACCGCGCAGACGGGTGGCCATCCAGCCGCGATGATGCTGGCACTGGGTGGACAGATCATCGGCCACGCGCTTGAGCAGGGCATCGGTGCGGCGGCCGCCCAGGCGCTGGTTAAGCTCGGCCAGGCCGGCAATGCGGATCAGCAGCAGATGTCCGCTGGCCGGGTCCGCTTGCGGGTCGAGCAGGCTGGCGAAGCGTTGTTCGAAGGCTTCGCGGTTGGGCAGGCCGGTACTGCTGTCGGTGAGAGCGGCGCGCCGCAGGCGATCCACCTCGTCGCGCAGGCCAAGCAGGTAGTTTTGCAGCCGTTCCACCATATTGTTCATCGCGCCAACGACTTCAGCCAGCTCGGGAATGCCGGGAACGGGAATGCGCATGAAGCGTTGTTCGCTGATGGCGTGTGCCTGTTCGACTACCGCATGCAGTTGTTTACGCAGGCTGCGGATATCGAAAAAGCCCAGCAGGCCGGCTGCCAGGCCAATGACCACCAGCCAGAACACGGTTTGCAGCGCGCCCAGCCAGAGCGAGTTGTAGGCATAGCCCAGATGGGCCACCACCACGATGCGGCCAGCCTGCAGCCAGCCATTGCTCACCTGGGCCTGGCCGCTTTGCGGCCTCAGCGGCAGCAGACGGTGAAACCAGGCCGGCGTATCTTCCAGGCCATTGCTATTGCGCAGGTGAATGGCGGCATCACCAGGAACGCCTTCCCAGCGTATTTCGGCGAAATGCCCTTGTTCGAAGGCCGCGCTGAGCAAGGTCTGCGCCATCACCGGGTCAGCCTTGTACTGGGTGACCATCAATGCCAGTGCGTTGGCAGTATCCGCGCTTTGGGCGCTCAGTTGCTGTTCCAGGTAATTGCGGGCGTTCAGCAGATTGGCAATCAGGGCGCCGCCAATGGATAGCGTCACCAGCAGCAGCAAAAGCAGCCACAAGCGCTGTACCAGAGAAAGTTTGCGTGTCATCACGGGCATGTTCAAAAAGAAAAGCCTTCAGTTTTCAGTTTATCCAGCAGCTGTTTCCAGCGGGTCAGCCGGTTGACATTGTTGTTCTGTGTAGCGCCCACCCAGATGCTTTCCATATTGAAACTGAATACCGGAATCAGGTCGGGGCGCTGCGAGGCGGGCTGGATGCTGGTGATCAGGTTGTCCAGAATCAGCGGTTCCACCGTGGGCGTGGGGTAGTATGCCAGCACCATGTGCGCCTGGGTGATATTGCTGCTGGGGCCACCTATGCGTGCCTTGACATAGGTCAGACGAATCTTGTCCGGCGACACGCCCAGCAGGCGCAGCGACACATATTTGCCGATGACAAAACCCTTGCAATCGGCCATGCCCTTGCCAAAGGTTTCCAGCGGCGTGGCCCAGTAATCTTCCTGACGCCATACCTGGCTATTTTCTGCATAAGTGATGCGGCGATTGAAAAACTCGTTGACGTCTTTCAGGCGCTGGCTGTCGCTGTTGCCTGCAGTATTCAGCATGTTTTGCCATTCCCGATACAGGCGCTGTGCCTGTGGCCCGTAGCGCGCTACCGTTTGTTCGCTGGGCAGGCTGCTGCCGGTGACGCCAAGGCAGAGAAACCACAACAATAAGGGCAGCACTAATAGACGTAGCACGGCAGCCGCGAGCGAACTCAGGCGTGGGTGACGCAAGGGTAATGTTCTGGCTGCGCAAAGCTGGGGCATGATCTTGATATGGAACAAAAAGTTGCAGCGTTCGGAAATTTCCGTGTGTATAATTTTATATATTGTGTTTTAGTTTTTAATTATAAATAAACAAGATATTTCATATGGGGTAGTATTAATGAGAAGTCTACAGAAATCCATCAGATTGTCAGTGGCATTGGCATTCGGCGGAATGACTGCATTACTGCCACAGCATGCCATGGCAATCGACGTCGATAATGCCGTACAGCAGGCGGTGTTGAACAACCCGGAAGTGCTGGCCAAACTGCATCAGTTTCGCGGTGCGGGACAGGATGTGAATGTAGGCCGTGCTGGTTATATGCCGACGGTCGATCTGAACTATGAATCCAATCATCAGCGCTACGACTACGCCAGCAATGCCGGAATAGCCAATCAGAATTACACCACCCGCGGCTGGACGCTAAGCCTGAGCCAGAACCTGTTCCAGGGCCTGCAAACCTATAACACGGTCAAACAGCTGGGTTACGATCAGCAAGTGCGCTACTTCGATTTGCTGGATACATCGGAAAGCATTGCCCTGCAAACCGTCCAGGCCTACCAGGATGTGCTGCGCTATCGTCAGCTGGTGAACAGTGCGCAGGAAAACTACGCCATTCACAAAGGCATTTACGAACAGATCGAACAGAAGGTACAGGCCGGTGTCGGCCGTCGTGTCGATCTGGAGCAGGCCGCCGGTCGTCTGGCCCTGGCCGAAACCAATCTGCTGACCGACACTTCCAATCTGCACGATGTGTCTGCCCGCTATGCCCGTCTCACCGGTAGTGAACCGCCGGCACAGCTGAACGAGCTGCCGGTACTGACTGAAGCCTTGCCGCGCAACAACGACCTGATCAAGAACGCCGTCTTGCACAATCCGGCCTATCTGGGTGCGCTGGCGAATATCCGCTCCGCTGCTGCCGAAGTGAATATCCGCCGCGGTGCTTTCTCGCCCACGCTGGACTTGCAGGCCAGCAAGGCGCCCACCAATAACTATGACGGTTACACCGGGCGTACCAATATTTCCTCGACGGCCATCATCTTCAACATGAACCTGTTCCGTGGCGGTGCAGACCGTGCGCGGCTGGGTTCGGCTGCCGAGAAGCTGAATACCACCAGGGACTTGCGCGACAAGGTTTGCCGCGACATGCGCCAGACACTGAGCATTGCCAACAACAATATTCTCAAGCTCAAGGTGCAGATGAACTCCTTGCGTCAGCATGAACTGTCCACCGAGAAGGCACGTGATGCTTATCGCAAACAGTTCGATATCGGCCAGCGTACCCTGCTGGACGTGCTGGACAGCGAGAATGAATTGTTCGACGCCCAGCGCGCCTACATCAATGCCCAGTCTGATTACAAGGTTGCCGAAGCCACGGTGCTGGGCAACTCCGGGCGCCTGCTGGAAACACTGAGACTGAAGCCGGTGGAAAGCTTCCAGACCGACAGCAGCCTCAGCGATGAAGAGCAGAATGCCTGCAGCACGGCGTATACCGCACCGACCCTGATCGATGTGCAGTCGATCCAGGCGCGCCACTATGATGCGGCTACGGTCGAGCCGGTGGTGACCCCGCCGGCCGCAGTTGCAGCAGCTCCGGTGGCACCGCTGCAGAAAAAGGCCAAAAAGAAGAAAACCGACGCTTCGATGGCCAATTAACAGCGGCTAACTACTAGGCGTCGCGTCCTTGAGACAAGGCGCGCCGATGCCGGCATTCCACGGGCGGGAGCAGGCAGCGCAAGGCCGCCCCGGGATTTTTGTTAGTCGTTCCGGGCAGCGGGGTCTGTTGCGCTGGTCACTGCAGCACACTGGCTTTGTCAGGCAAGAACGGGACAGCAATGTCCCGTTTTTCTTTGGGCCTGTTTTCTTTGGGTAAGCGCAGTACGGTGGTGTCAGGAGCCTGTGCAGCAGCGTCTGTTGAGCTGGTATGAGACAAGACGAAAACAGCAGAAAACAAGTGGGAAGGCTGTGTTTGCCTGGAGCCAGTGAGCCTGCTGCAGGTGTGTTAACGCGGTATTACCGCAGCCCGGCAGACGGGGAGCCGCTGTAAAGCGGTATGGTGCGGCTGGTCGTGTGCAGAAGCCATCGACAAAGGCAGCACGCGCAGGGCAGGGCAGAGGTGGCCGACAGGAGAGCGGTGTGCTGCTCGCTGGCACATGCAGCGGGCACGGCAGCACCGTTCTCGTATCCGGTATTACATTAGCTGCCTGTCAGGCAATGACGCATTGCGCCAGTGCGCTTTCGCCATTGCTGGCTGATCAGGACATCTTGACGAACTTGCTTACGCGATCACCCGCGTCAGACTGCTCGGCTTCCGCGCCATTTGCCAGGTCGGCAGCTTGCGGCGGAGTGAAGGACGATTCCTGCGGCTCAGTACGCAGGCGGTGTTCCAGTTGCTGGACGGTTTCTTCCAGCACGGTCACCTTTTCCTGGGCACTGACGGCCTTGGTGCCGAACTCGTGCAGCTTGGGCAGCATCTGGTTCAGCTTGTTTTCGTTGGCCGTGTTGATGCTCAGCTGATGCGACAACTGCTTCTGGGTGGCGATCAGCTCCTGGGTCTGGCGGTCATAGGCGATGGACAGCTCCAGGCGCAGGCGTTCCAGTTCGTCGCGTTCCTGTTCCCAGGATTTTTGGGCCGCATACAGATTCTGGTTGGCGATTTTCTTCGCGCATTCCCAGACGCTGGACAGCATTTCATTGTAAATCTTCGACAGTTCTTCAGGCGTATTGCCGCTCAACTGGGCTGCGGAAGCCGGCAGGACCTTGCGCCATTCTTTCAGCACCTGGCTGGCGGTTACCATGTCGATGCCAGCGAGTTCCCGGACCTTGTCAAGCGCCGGCATTTCGCTTCTCCCCGATTGCTCGTACAACAGATTGGCAATAGAAAAAATCCGATCCCTGACTTCAGTCGGCACTTGCATCCGATTATCCATTTTAACTCTCCTGTCTAATTGCACTCCTACCTGGCTTATCAGAATACCATTGTCGGAAGTGCTAAAATTGCTAACCTACAGTTTACCACCCAAAGTGGCCAAAGTGAGCCAACGCCATAAATGGTACATAAACACATTAAATCAGCCTGAGCCATGCCACGGATCGCTATTCAAGTGCGATTCAGCTGGCAGTGCCAGAGGAAATCCGCAGCTGCTACCTGCGCGGATTGTTTCGTCCATTTGTTACAAACAAGATGGTGAGGGCTGATTAGGCCGACACCATCTTCATTAATGGCTACATTACTATCCGGATGGATTATGAATGTACCGTGTTTTATTGCAGGTGATTAGCGCGTGACAGCAACTGTCATGCTAGTTTTTCAACTGCTGTTGCAGTTTTTCGATCCGTTTGTTCAAACCATCCATCTTGGTCAGCGCTTCGTCAATGGAGTGCAGTTTCTTTTGCAGTTCTTCGATGCGCAGATCGTCATTGCTCATGCTGGTCTGGGCTGCTGCCGGTTTGCTGACGGGGGCTGGCCGGGTGTCGGTGACCGGCTTGCCATGGGTCTTGGCAGAGTGCTTGCCGGCCGGCTTCAACACCAGTTTTGTCTTGAGTGGCAGTTTGTCAGAATGCAGGATTTTATCAATCTGACCTTTTGATACCGCCTTGATACGGGAGGTATCGGGCAGCTGGAGCAAGGCACCCTGCTTGAGCCGGTTCGGGTTGCCGCCGACAAAAGCATGTTTGTTGGCCAGGTACAGGGCAGCCATGGTCTGGTTGATGCTGCTATTGGCGGGTTTCAACTGGCGGGCCAGGCGCCACAGGCTGGTACCACGGCTGGCTCTGATGTGCTGCGGCGCTGCGGCCGGCTTCGGCTCTGGTTTGCTGGCGCCTGCCGGGACACTGAGCGGCTCGCTACGCACCACTGCCTCTGCTGCAGGCGGCTGCGACGGCGTGCTGACAGCAGCGGGAGTGGCTGCCGGCGCGGCGACAATGCTTGCCACGGGTGCGGCTACCGGTGTCGCCACCGGGGCCACCACAGGGCTTGCCACTGGAGCCGGTTGTGCCGGCGCGGCGACAATGTTTGCCACGGGCGCGGCTACCGGTGTTGCCACCGGGGCCACTACAGGGTTTGCCAGCGGAGCCGGTTGTGCCGGCGCGGCGACAATGCTTGCCGCAGGTGCAGCTACCGCTGTTGCCACCGGGGCCACCACAGGGCTTGCCACCGGGGCCGGCTGTGCCGGCGCAGGTGTGGCATTAGCCAGCGGCTTGCTGGCTGCCGGTGCGGTATTCGGGCTCAGGAATGCATTGTATTCCCGCACTTGCCACTTGGATAAAGCCTCGATTTTAATGGCAAAGCGCAGATGAGGTTCATCAATGGGCTGATTCGAACTGATATGAATCATGCCACCCTGATCGGAAGAAAGCAGGGTAAAGCGCAGGGAAGACAGAAAGCGGGAGGAATAAACATCGGGGTCGCGGACTTCCGTATCACTGGCCAGGGCGATTCGGGCATTGTCCAGTTCTTCTGCCGAGAATCCGACCAGATTAATATCAGCCTGAAACGGTTCGCCCAGGTGTGATTTGACCTGTAAATCTCCCAGGCCGGCCAGTGCATTGGCCGAAAGAAAGGAAGATACAATCATGCTCCCCAGCTTGATTTTATCGCAACCCGACATGATATTGCTCCAAAAATGATTTCCATAAACAGGCTATGGAAGCGGCCATTGCATGGTGGCTGGCCGTTGGAAGTTTTGATTTGTTTAGTGTGCACTGCCGTTTATTATTTACCAGGCAATTATTGTGTTCCCCCGCTGTAAAACAATATTGCGAGGCTTGCTCTGGCAGGCTAATGATTTGCGGCTTTATTTATTATGTTCAGTGCGCTATTCTGTTTATTTTCGCCGTAAATGCACGGCACTTTACTATTACAGAGCCTGACTGTTACAGAGCCTGCCACTGTTCAGCGGCCGCAAACTGAGGCCAGGTTGCCGCTTGCCGGCCCGGTGCAGGCTACTGCACAGTCCGTTGCTGGCCATTTCCGCGGACTTTTGCTGCCAGCTTCTGCCCTGGTGCGACCGCGTAACTGTAGATAGTAAAGCTGTTTTATTGCGTCTTTCCGCCGGGCTTGTCAGCGACCCATCGTTTTTTCAAAGTTTTGCCAACAATTTTCCCGATTTCTGTAACGACTTATCCTTTAAAACAGCTCATAAATCTGTTGAGTTTGTAGGCATTGTACTGTCCTGTCAATCGCGGAAGTGCTTGTCATGCCCGAGCCCGGATTCTGCTCTGAACGTAGTGCTGGCAGGGCAGCACGGCAAGGCCTGCGGGGCGACATGGTTTGAACGCGCTTTGGGCCGGATATTGTCGGCCGGCGATGGCAAAAGCGAGACTGCCGCCGTGCCACAGACAGGCAAAAGGCCGCCCGAAGAGCGGCCCTGCCGGGGGTGGAGCGGGCTGTACGCGTCAGACGCGGAAGCGGTTCAGGCTGTCATTGAGGGCGGCCGACAAATCTTTCAGCTGCTGGGCCAGTTGGTGCGATTCCTGTACCGAGCGGTTGGTGCTGTCGTTCATCTGGGCGATCTGCTCGACATTGCGTGCCACATCCTGGCTGGCCTGGCTTTGTTCCTTGATGGCGCCGGCGACATCACCGATCTTGTCTACCGAGCGTTGTGACAGATCGCGGATCAGTTGCAGCGAGGTGGCCACCTGCTGCGTGCTGCTGACTCCGGCTTCGATGCGGGTATTGGCCTGCTGCATGCTGTGGAAGGCTTGCTGGGTATCGGTCTGCACCCCGGAAATGCGCGAGGAGATTTCGGCAGTGGCCACGCTGGTGCGTTCGGCCAGCTTGCGTACTTCATCCGCCACTACCGCAAAGCCACGCCCCATTTCGCCGGCGCGCGCCGCTTCGATGGCGGCGTTCAGTGCCAGCAGATTGGTTTGGTCGGCGATATCGCGAATCACCTTGACGATGTCGCCGATTTCGCCGGAGCGCTGGTTGAGCTGGTCGATGACGCGCGAGGTTTCGGTAATGCTGCTGGCGATCTGGCGGATTTCGGCGGCTGCCTGGATGGCCAGCTGGCTGCTCTGGGTGGCTTCACTGGTGGCATGGCGTGCCTGTTCTTCCACGCCCTGGGTGTTGTCCGACACCATGTGGATGCTGACGGTCATCTGCTCGATGCTGGCGGCACAGGCGGAGGCGGCCTCCGATTGCTGGTGCGAGGCCTTGGCCACGTAGTCGCTGACATTACCCAGCTGGTCGGCCACGCCGACCAGCTGCGAGGAATAGCCGTGCGATTCCTGGATCAGCGTGCGTACCGTACCTACCAGATCGGCTACCGAGCGGCCCATGCTGCCCAGCTCATTGCGGCCCAGGTCGGGAAACTGGTGCGTCAGGTCACGGCTTTGAGCCAGGTGCTGGCTGCTGTCGCGCATGCTGTTAAGTGGGTGGCGGATGGAACGGATGATCAGCCAGGACAGGGCAAGGCCCAGCAGCAGGGCGATGGCCAGCAGGGCCAGTACCGCAGTGCGGACCGAGGACGACGTGGTGTTGATC
>Ga0187845_1001838_pt1 | contig 11902 bp, 8 predicted proteins | sample SpaLakP09_SKY_68_FD_134515 | JGI IMG/M metagenome (GOLD analysis project Ga0187845, IMG submission 134515) | Oligotrophic lake water microbial communities from Sparkling Lake, Wisconsin, USA - SP09_SKY_68 | ecosystem: Environmental > Aquatic > Freshwater > Lake | place: USA: Sparkling Lake... | reverse complement strand
GTGTTGAAGACCTTGGTGGCATGGAAACTCAACGTGGAGAGATCGCCGTGGCGCAGGACGCTTTTTCCGCCGACCTGAACGCCAAAGGCATGGGCCGCGTCATAAATGACCTTCAGATCATAGATGTCGGCCAGTTCACCAATCGCCGTCACATCGCAAGGATGGCCAAAACAATGTACCGGCAGAATGGCGCTGGTCCGCTCGGTCAACGCCGGTTCGATGGCGGCGGGGGACAGGTTGCAATCATGTTCGTCAATATCCACGAACACCGGCGTCGCACCCACCAGCCGCAAGGCATGGGCGGTCGCGATAAAGGAAAACGGCGTGGTGATCACCTCTCCACCCACTTTCAACGCCTGTAGCGCGAGCCACAGAGCCGTGGTGCCATTGGACACCAGCGACAGATGCTCAACCCCCAGATGCGCCTCGAGCGCGGCTTCGAGCTGCTGATGCAAAGGCCCCGAATTAGTCAGCCAGCGATTGGCCCAGATCGTTTCCAGATAGGGCAGATATTCGGCCAACGGCGGCATGAAGGGCTGCGTCACCGGGGTCGGCGGCTCTCCGGGCACGCTGATCAGCCGGGGCGCCGGATGGGCGGCAGGGGGCAGAAGCGAAGCAGGCCATGGGCTGGGTGTCATCTGTCCATATCCATCCGTAAAGGGGCCGCAACGGTTGAACGCAGCGGCGATTGCTGCCAGAATATCCGGTATAACCCAGTGATAACGAACTGAAGAGCCAGCAGATTACGTGGTGGAAACAAAGACCATGGTCACCCCGGCCAATCACGTAGCGTCGTAATAGCCGCCGTAATATTGGGAGCGCTGGCCCGTCATCGACCGGTTCAGAACTGCGCCAACCACCTGCGTCGAACTGAGCAGGCGCCGCACTTCAATCACATCGCGCGCCGTGGTGCGCCCCTCTTCGATCACCAGCACGATCCCGGCCGCATGGCGCGAGATCAGCATGATGTCATCCAGGATCAGGGCGGGCGGCGTATCGACAATGCAGATCGGCTGAGCCGGATCGGCATTGATCGACTGCATCGCCCGCCCCAGACGATCAGACGCCAGCAAGGTGGAAGACTGCTGGCACCGCGCACGAACGGGATAGAGCGTCAGATTTCGCCCTGCCACCTTCTGGGCCACGTCATGCCATGCGCAATGACCCGACAGATAGTCATCCACCCCGGCCTCCACCGTCAGGCCAAAGCGTTCGCCGATGGTGGGCCGCCGCAGATCCAGATCGATCAGCACCGTCGGGTGGATCAGGCTGAGCGCACAGGCCAGATTGGCGGCGATGAAGCTCTTGCCATTGCCCGCCTGCGTCGAAGTCACGGCCAGAATCCGCCCGCCTTGCGCGTAAAATCCGCTCATGATCTGCGAGCGCAACAGAATGAAGCTGCGCGCTCGCTTGTCGGCATCTTCCAGCCCGAAAATGCTGTTGGCAAGCAACAGGCGCCGGTCAAGCTCGATGCCCGTCATGTCCATGGCCGCAGGGGCCGGGCGATGCGTGATCGTGACCATCAATTTACCCTCACCTTGAAAAATGAACCGATCCGCAAGCGCCACTGCGCCCATTGCGCGCGCCATTGCCCAACCCGCACCAGCGCGGTTCCATCCGATCCCGGTTCCAGCACGGGGATCACCGCCAAAGGCGGCCCGTCCATCAACCGGGTAACGGCGCTTTCGCTATGGATCGGGCTGACCAGAACTTCCCAGATCACCACACCGATGAACCCCAGCGCCAGCCCGCCAAACAGGCCCCACAGCGCCAGTTGCAACCGCTTGGGGCGAATGGGCTCGGTGGGGATGCTGGCGGCATTGACGACCAGGAAACGCTCGCCCTTGTCTTCGGCCTGAAGGTTGGCGGCGATCTGCGCCTCCATCTGCTTGTTGCGCACATCCTGATACTGGCGCTTGAGATTGTCATAGTCGCGCTCAAGATTGTTGATTTCATAGGAGGCCTGCGGCGCCAGCGAGGTCAGCCGCTCCATTTGGGCAATCGAGCCGACCAGTTCCCCGCGCCGCTCCGCCAGCATGGCAATGCGCGACCGGCTCGCGGCGATTTCGGCGGCAACCGCGCCGCCGCCTTGCGTTGCGGGCATCGAAGCCTTTGCGGCCTGACGTTGCCGAGCAACGGCGGCCCGCGCGGCAATCACATCGGGGTGGGTGTCGGAATAGGTCGCGCCCAATTGGGCCAGTCGCTCCTCGGCGCGGCGCAGGCCATCATATTCGGGCCGGGGCGCGGCGGCGATTTCCACGCTGCGCGCTGTCAGCAAACTGCTCTGCTGCATCAGCCCCTGCGTTTCGGCGTCCAGCCGCGACACTTCGGCGCGCAGGGCCGATCCCGATTGCGAACTGAGCGCCACCTGATCGGGCAAGGCGCCGGCATAGCGGCTTTCAATTGCCCGGCGCTTGCCCTCCAGATCGACCATCTGATCGCGCAATTCGTCGACCCGGCGTGCCAGAAAACCGGCGGTCCCGATGGCCTGCTCGGTCGACAGGCGCTTGTCCTCGGCCATGAACATGGCGACCAGCTTTTCCGTGATGGCATGGGTCGTGGCCGCGTCCGAATAGGTATAGGACAGATCGAAGGCGATCGTGTCATTGACGCCGGGCTGGCGCGGCCTGCCGCTGACGGTGACCAGATCGACGCCAATGGCATTGCGCATCAGCGCCAGCACGCCGTCGAAGGGCAGATTGCGCCTTTGGTCCTTATAAAGGTCCGCATCGAGGATTAGCCGGGTCAGATTGGCGCGGCTGACGATCTGTTGCCGGATCTTGGCCACACGCTCGGCGGCATCATTGGTCGAGCGGGGCGGGGCGAAACTGGTCAGGACCTGCGAGGATTCGATCAGCAGCGTCGCCTGAGAGCGATAGGCGGGCGTCATCACCCAGCCAACGACCAGTGCCAGCGCCATGCCGATCAGCGCTGGCAGCATCAGCCACCATCGCCGCCGGAACAGGATCGCATAGATTTCCTGAGGTCCGATGACCTTGCCTGCTTGCGGCATATCCTCGTTCATTGGTGTGCCCCCGGTTGATAACGCAATTGAATGCCGAAGAAGGCGGCGCCAATCTTTTGTCCGGAGACGAGTTGGCGGCGCAGATACTGGATGGTCCCGGTCAGCGTGACATGGCGATCCACCGCCCAGTCGAGCATCAACGTGTGACGCATCGCATCGGTGGGGCCATTTTGCGCGACGGGGCCGGACGCCTCGGGCGGCAGTGTTGGGCCGAACTGGGTTGGGCCGATCAGGGCGGAGCGGCGATATTCGCTGCTGGCGCGCAGAACGAAATGCTCGCTCATGGTCTGGCGCAGGGTCAGGATCACCGTGGCATCGCGCCGCAGCCCGCCAAACCCGCTGATCTGCGAATTGAGCGTGCCCGTCAGGCATCCGGTCAAGCGGCGCGAGGTATCCTTGTCCTGTCGGCACAGGTCAACCCGCCCGGCCAGCAAGGTGCTGCTCGACTGCGCGCCGGTGCGTTCCGCACCCAATTCGGCGCTCAGGCTCGTCTGCTGGCCCAACTGGCGCTTCACAGTGGCATAGATCGCCGCGCTGTTGATCGTGCCCAACCCTGCTTGCGTATTGACCGTATCGCGCAGCCGCAAGCCGATGCTGGTAAGCGGATCGACGCGGCGGGCATAGGCAATGCTGGCGGCCAGCACATTGGCGTTGCGCAAAAAGGAGTTGCCCGCGTAGGTGATCCGCTCATAGCGGATCTCGGGCGTGATCAGGCTGTAGGGATCGGGGCGCCATGCGGCATCGGCCCGCGCATACCAGTCGTTGCGGATGGCGCGCGGGTCGCTGGCCACATCGGCGCTGGCCGAGAGGATGTCGATCGCCAAAGTACGCGCATACCCCGCCTCAGCCCCGATCGAGAGATATTCGCTGTCGCGATAGAGCCCCGTCGCTCGGACCTCGCCCAGCACGTAATTGCCATAAAGTCGGCTGTAGCGGCGATCGGTGATCGTGCCGCCAATGTCCAGCGTCGATCCGCGCGGGCTGGTCAGTTTGACGCCGGGCGAAACCGAGATCTGCCCCATCACCGCCCCGACATTGTTGCCGGAGAGCAAAAACGGGTCGGGCGAGCTCAGCACCGACATATCCACCGCCAGCCTTGGCTGGGTCTGGCACTGGGCGGACATGGCGCCAAAGGCGGGGACCGCGAGCAGCAGCAGCCATGGGCGCCTTTGGCCCCGTCCGTCAAGGCGCCCCCCATCAAGGAACAACAAGGACATCACCGACCCCCAGGATCGGCAAAGGCGCGGGCAATTCTCCCTGATCGACCCCGCGCGCGCCCTTGAGCACCTCGGCCAGACGCAGCCGTTCGATGACCTGACCTTGCGCGGTTTGGCGCAGGATGATGGCGTGTTTGACATCGGCAAAATCCGCGAGCCCGCCCGCCATGCTCAATGCCTGAACGACATTGACCGCACGGCCCGAGGAGAAGCCACCCGGTGTGCGCACCTTGCCCATCACGTAGAAGCGCATGCCCGATGGTTCGTGCACGGCCACCGTGACATCGGGCGGCGCCTGACGATAGTTGGGTGCGATATTGGCGCTGATCTGGGCGGAAATCTCGCGGACGGTATGATGGGCGGCCTGTATTTGCCCGGCCAGCGGAAAGGTGAATGTGCCATCGGGCAGCACCCGCACCATGCGCTGAAGCCGGTCTTCGCCCCACACCAGAACGTCGAGGTCATCGCCCGGATTGACGTGATATTCGGGATCAACCCCCAGCATCTGCGCCGGAGGGGGCACGGTTTGCGCGGCCAGAGGGCCTGCCCCGCCCCATAGCGTCGCGGCAACATAAAGCGCCGCCCCCAAAGCCGGTATTCCAGATCGTATGGCGAGCATGTGATCAACCCCCGTTCCTGAAGGCTCAAGCCTACGATCAACCGCAAGGTGGCGTCAGTCGTGCAACGATGGTCCGAATTCTCACCATGCCAAGGATGCAAGCATGAAAAAGCCGTGGTGCGATATCCCATGGAAGGAAAGCCCATGTAGAATGCAGGAAATACAGCCTGCGAACAATCCCTATAGTTTTCATAAAATTAGGGAGATACATCATGCCAACAAGCAAACCGGACAGCACATCGCAATTCATCGACCTGAACTTTGCCCAGCGCGATCAGGATGATGTCTTGCGCGATGTCAGGCAGCGATCGCCGCTTGCTTCCTTTGCCTATATCGTGACGCCCAATGTCGATCATGTCGTGCGCCTGCAACATGCGCGATCCGATCTGTGGCCGATGTACCGCCATGCCTGGCTTACCCTGTGCGACAGCCGCATTCTGGGGCGATTGGCACGCAGGGTCGGGCTGCCCCTGCCCATCGTGCCGGGCAGCGATCTGACGGTCGCGATGTTTCGTCAGATCATCCGCCCCGATGACCCCGTCGCCATCATCGGCGGCAGCCCCGGTATGGTCGAGAGCCTGCGCCGCCAGTTCGGGCTGACCCATCTGTTGCACCACAATCCGCCGATGGGTTTCATCCATGATGGCGCCGCGACACAGGATGCGGTCGATTTCGTCATTGCCGCAAAGGCCCGCTATACCTTCCTCGCGGTCGGTTCCCCTCAGCAGGAAATACTGGCCTATCGCATCGCCCAAACCCAGCGGGCGACCGGCGTGGGCCTGTGCGTGGGGGCCAGCCTGCTGTTCCTGACGCAGGAACACCGCCGTGCGCCCGCGATTCTGCAACGCCTCAGCATGGAATGGCTGTTCCGCCTGCTCAGCGATCCGATGCGCCTGTGGCGGCGCTATCTGGTCGAAGGGCCGTTGATCTTTGCCATCGTGCGCGAATGGCGCCTGCGTCAGTAGGGCGCGATCACGGCCCCTGACGCACAGGGGCCGGTTGCGTTCCCAGCCATGCCAGCAGCGCGGCATAGCGCGGCGAACTGGTCTGATGCACCGATTCCAGCGCCGACCAACTGCCCCATTTGGACGAGGCGCCAATGATACCGAAATTCATGAACAGGCTGCCCCCTGCCGCTGCAAACGCCCTGTAATTGGCGTTTTCAAGCGCGGTGATTTCGGGCCTGCGCTGCAATTGGGTCAGGAAATCGGTATAGGCCGGATTGTCATGCTGTGATGGCGGGGTGGATTCACCAAACCCGCTTTCATACGTGACCAGACGCAATCCATAGGCACGCGCCTGCGCCCCGTGATAGGCATAGAGCGGCACGTTGAACGTCTCGATCCGATCCCGCAAAACATCAAGTGCGCGGCCATATCCGCCATCGGCATCCTTCCACCAGCCTTTAACCGTGGGGACCGCCGCATCACTGTTCATCGTGCCGTCGTAATAGCCGGTGATCGCATATTCATCGACATAATCGGCGGCGCGCAGGTGATTGCCCTTGCCATCATGCCAATGGCGGGTTTCCAGCGCCATCTTCTCCGGCCCGCGCCAGTCGAACTGGGCGCCCAGCACCATCGCCACCCTGCCCGGTTTGCCCTCATGCGTCAGGGGTTGCCCAAACACCTTTTTCCACACCATCGCGACCTGCGCGGCGCGCATGCCATACCATTCCTGCCCTTCGCCATCGGGGCCAAAGGCGATGCGGGCCTGTGCGCGGGCATAGCGCGACTGGGGAAAGATCGCGTTCCACACCTCGTTCGACAATTCGACATGCAGACCAAGATCGGGCCGCAAATGGGCGCGAACATAGGTGGCAAAGCCGCGGACATAATCATCGCCGGCGTTGATGGGCATGGTGAACCACGGCTGGGCGCCGGTGCGATTGGCCAGTTGCACCATCGCCTCAACCGGCATGCCCCGCCCACCTTCGCCCCAATGCATCGCGCCCGGCACAGGGCGGTCGGCCCAGTTGAGCAGCGGCGCATGTTCGATGGCATCACCGGTCAATGCCTGTGCCTTGCCGCCCGTGTCAAAGACCGCATTGGTGCGCATCCAGTCCATGAAGCGCAGCGCCTGAAACGGCGCGATCCGCGCGACGAACTCGGGCGCGAAGGTATGCCCGGCCAGATAGAGCGGCAATTCCTCCTCGCGCAGCACGCGGATGTTGCGAACCGCCTCATCGCCCGCCGCGCCGGGGTCCAGACGCAGATAGAGATTGCCTGTGCGCCCCGCCGCCGCATGGATCTTACCCTGCCCCCGCGACAGGACCTGCGCGCCGTCCACGTCGAGCACCGTAAGAGGCGCCCCGCCGTCATAGAGGATGACATAGCCCGCGCCGGGCAAAGCCGCAGGATTGTCATGCAGCACATTGACCACCAGCCAGCGATAGCGATGCACCCCCGAAGCGCCGAAATCCAGCGGCCAGCCATCGCCATCGACCGGCACGGCCTCGCCCGTATCATAGACGCCCTGCGCCTGCGGCAACCATCCGCCAGCCGATTTCATCAGGTCGAGCGTGGGCATGGCGCTGCTCCAATAGGCCAGACCGTCCAGATTGGTGCCCATGGCCATGCGCCCTGCCGGAACCGGCGAAGCGGCGCCCTCGCCCCCTTTCCCGCACGCCGCGACGCATACCATCAGGGCCAAGGCTATGGCTTTGCAGCACAGGTCGCCTTTCGGGGCGGCGCCTTGGCTTAATGGAAATATACCCACGTAATTTTCCCCTCCCAAAGGCCATGATCGGATGTTGCGGGCCGCGCCCATATACTGACCGGCACCTGGCAAAAGATCCGGTCACTCGGGCGCTCGTTCAAGGATGAGGCCTCCGTCGCCGGTATAGCCACCCAACCCGACCCTTGCAGGTCCCTTCATTATGGTGGTTGAAATGACCGGGCAAAATTTATCATATGCGGCGCCGGAAGGCAGGAAACACAAGGTCCTGCTGCTGGCCGAAATCGCCAATCCCGATATGGTCAGCGTGCCGCTGATCGGCTGGTGCATCGCGCAGGCGCTGGCGCAGCAGGCCGATGTCCATCTGGTCACGCATATCCGCAACCGTGATGCGATCACCGCGCTTGGCTGGCAGGAAGGCCGCGACTTCACCGTCATCGATACCGAAGCGGTGGTGCGCAGGATCTTTCGCGTTGCGCGCTTCCTTGGGGCCAGCGACAATCGCGGCTGGACGATCTATCAGGCGCTGGCGCCCATCGGCTGCTATGCCTTTGAACGGGCGGTGTGGAAACGCTTCGGCTCGGTCATCAAGGCGGGCGAATATGACATCGTCCACCGCCTGACCCCGATGAGCCCGACCACGCCATCATGGCTGGCAGCGCGGGTGGCGCGGACGGGGGTGCCGATGGTGGTGGGGCCGTGGAATGGCGGGCTGCCATGGCCGCCCGGTTTTGCCGACCGGATGATGCGCGAACGCGAAGGATTGTCGCGGATGCGCGGCGTTTACAAATGGCTGCCCTTCTATGCCGCCACCCGCCGCCATGCTGCCGCCATCCTCGCCGGATCGTTCCATACCTTGTCCGAATTGCCCGATGAGACGCTTGAACGCAGCTTTCATCTGCCCGAAAACGGCATTGACCCCTCCCGCTTTGCCCTGCGCCGGACAAGGCGCGCCGGGGCGCCGCTGCGGGGGGCCTTCATCGGGCGATTGGTGCCCTATAAATGCGCCGATGTGTTGATCGAGGCGGCGGCCCCCATGCTCCGCGACGGCACGCTGCATCTCGACATTATCGGTGATGGGCCGGAACGCGAGAGGATCGTCGCGCTGGTCAAGGCGCTGGGCGTTGAAAGCGCTGTGACGCTGCATGGACATGTCAAACACCGGGAGGTTCAGTCGCTGCTGGTCGATTGCGACTTCCTCGCCTGCCCCAGCATCCGCGAATTTGGCGGCGGCGTGGTGCTCGAAGCGATGGCATTGGGCGTGGCGCCGATTGTCGCGGATTATGGCGGCCCGGTTGAACTGATGGACCATCACACCGGCATCCACGTCCCCTTTACCGGCCCGGAGGATCTGATGACCGGCTTTCGCAGCGCTCTGGAAGCAGCGCTGGACGATCCTGCGCGGCTGGACCGGCTGGGCGATGCCGCCGTCGAGCGGGTGGCGCAATTGTTCACATGGGAACGCAAGGCGCGTCAGATCATCCGCCTCTACGACTGGGTGCGGCAGGGCGGACCTCTGGGCGGACCTCGCCCGACCCTTCTGTCTGCGGCGGCCTGAGGCATGGCCATCTATGTCATTGCTGTGCTCAGCATCCTGATCCTGTGGGGCGCGAGCCTGTTGCCGGGGCGGTTGACCCATGTCACCGGCTCGCATCAGACCATCGCCGCATTGGCCTTGCCGGTCATGGGCACATTTGGGGGCAATTACCTCGTCTTCTCGATAGGCGTGATGGGGTTGATGGTGCTGACCCCCGGTCTGGGCCGGGCTGGCCTGATCCTGCCCGCCGCCGCCAACATGGATTTGCGGCAAAAGCTCTATTTGCTGTGCATGATGCTGATGCCCATGCTGACCTATACGGTCGCGATCAGCGGGTTGACCTATGCCCAGCTCACCTTTGACCACCTGCTTGGCGCTGGCTTCGTGCTGGCGATGCTGCTGGCGGGGGAACCGCTGCGCGAGCCGCGCCTTGCGCGATGGGATCGACTGATCTTCCTGATGATGATGGTTCAGGCCTTCATGGATAGTAGGGGCAATGATCTGACCTACTCGATCCGGGCCTGCAATCAGGTCGTTCTCAACATTGCCCTGCCCTATCTCGTGGTCAGCCGGGCTTTCGTCCGCTCGCGCTCGCCCAATGATTTGATGCTTTCGATCGTGCTGGGCGGCTGCGTTCTGGCCATGATCGCCAGTTTCGAGGCCCCGCGCCACTGGCTGCTGTATGACACCATGGCGCAGGCCATCGGCGCAGATCCTGATGCAGGCAATGGCTATGCCAAGATGCGCGGCGGCTTGCTGCGCAGCCGCGCCACGTTCCCTGAATCCACGGGCCTGTCGATGCTGCTCGGGCTCAATGTCGTGATGCTCTTGGCGCTGCGGCGGCATCTGGGGTCAACCATCGCCTTTGCTGCGTTACTGGCGGTGTTGACGATGGGCATGTTCTTTACGCTGGCGCGCATTTGCTACATCGTGGTGGTGGTCGGACTGATCGCCGGCTTGGTTCAGAAACGCAAATGGCTGGCGCTGTTCGGGATGGCGCTGGCGATCCCGCTATGCGTGGGAGGGTTGCTGATGCTCTCGCATGTGATCCCCACGCTGGCCGCCTCGATGGGCACCGGCGATGATGCCGCCGGTTCGGTCGATTACCGGAGCGAATTGCTGACATCGGGACTGGAATTGATGAAAGGCCATTGGCTGACGGGCCTGAGCATGGCGGAGATCTATGGCCATCTGGAACATATGCGGCAGGGCGAAGGGATTATCGATCTGGTCAACCAGCCACTGACCATCGCCATGCGCGGCGGGGTGATCGGTGCGGCGCTGTATTATGCGATGCTCGCCTCGGTGCTGGCGGCCTTGTTCACGCGCGGCCCCCGGCTGGGGCGTGAGGCCGGGGCGGCGGCGGCGGGGTGCTTTGCCGGGCTGATCGGCATGATGGCCAGCCTGACCACCACCAGCTATGGGCGCAATGAGGCCACTTATGTGATCCTGCTGGCCGCCGGCGCCGGTCTGGTCAGCCGGGCAAGGCAGACCATCAACCGGTCTCAGCCTGCGCGCAACACCGCCGACGCCGCAGAATAGATCAGGTTTCCGGCTATCCCCAGCACGATCCCCAGCAGCAGACCTGCAAAGATCAGCGCTTCCTCGCCGATGCGGAGCAGTCCGGCGCGGCGCAGTTCATACCAGCAATAGACCTGCACCGGGATTTCGATGCATCCCACCGCCACAATCAGGCCCAGCGGCCCAAAGGCCAGAAACCCGCCCGTGCCCGCCAGCGACAGCCAGACCAGCCGCACCAGATTGGCATAGAGCAGCGAATGGATGCGCCCGACAACGATCAGCACTTCGCGCGCGGCATAATTGTTCATCGCAATGGCGGGCGCAAGCGACAGGACGCGCAAATAGGTTGCAGCAGCCTGATAACGCGGATCATAGAGCAGATCGACGAGCGAAGGCGCCATGGCGATAAACCCGCCCATCGCGACCATATAGAGCATCATCATCATGCGCTTGTTGTCGTAATAGGCCTGCGCCAGTTGGGCATGGCCTTCTCGCTGGGCCCGCGCAAAGGAGGGCAGCAGGATCCGGCTGGGATAGAGGCTGGTGAAGCCCGATGCCGCCCCCGACAGGTTGACCGCCAGCGAATAGAGGCCAAACAGTGGCAGGGGAAAGATCCGCGACAAGGCGATCTTGTCGACATTCGAGAGCAGCACCTGAAGCGTGTGTGCCCCGGCAATCGTGCGACCAAAGCGCCATAATTCGCGCATTTCATGTGCATCATAGGCAAATCGCCGCCCGGCTTGCGGAAACAGCGTATAGCTGAGCACAGATTTCAGACCCGTGCCGATCAGCCCTGCCAGAATGATCGCCCAATAGCTGTGGAGCCACAGCGCCAGCGCCACGCCCGCCACGGTCTGGGTCACGGCGCTGACAACGTCGAGGACGCTGAGCATCGAGAGTTTCTCGTTCCGGACTGCCGTGAAAGGCGCCAGCGAAGAGAAGCCGTCCAGCGCGAATTGCGTCGCCGTGATCGCAATGGCTAAACTCAGTTCCGGCTTGCCCAGCAACCCGGCCAATGGCCCCGCGCATGCCGCCAGCAGCAACGTCAAGGCCACCCCGCGCAGCAGCCGTACCGTCCAGATGACATCGAGCAGCCGCGCATCATCCCCTCTGGCATGGCGGATGATATAGACCCCAAACCCCACATCCGAAATCATCAGCAGGATGTTGATCGTCGCCCCCGTCAGCCCCGTCACGCCAAAATCGAGCGGCGTAAGCACGCGCGTCAGGATGATCGTGCTGGCGATGCGCAGCACGTTCGAGGCGATGATCGTGACCGCCACCAGACTGACCCCGCTGGACATTGC
>Ga0187845_1001837_pt1 | contig 11904 bp, 6 predicted proteins | sample SpaLakP09_SKY_68_FD_134515 | JGI IMG/M metagenome (GOLD analysis project Ga0187845, IMG submission 134515) | Oligotrophic lake water microbial communities from Sparkling Lake, Wisconsin, USA - SP09_SKY_68 | ecosystem: Environmental > Aquatic > Freshwater > Lake | place: USA: Sparkling Lake... | reverse complement strand
TGTGCCACTTGCCAATGTGAGAATTGGTGATATTATGCTGCGCCTTCCGGCTTGGAATTGCTTCCAAAACAGGGGTGATTCTGTAGGGCAATATATATGCAAAGGACGCCGCGGCGTCCTTTGTGCTTTCCGGGCGGGCGCCTCAGGCGCCGCAGCCGCGCGCGCGGATGCGTTCGTACGCGTCCCTGGCTTGCACCAGGCCGTAACCGTAGAAGTCGTCCCGCCCCGCCGCGCCCAGGTCGAGCGCGCTGCGCGCGAGCGTGGTGCGGATCTGGGCGGCCGTGCAGGCGGGGAAATAACTCCACACCAGCGCCGCCACGGCCGACACGTGCGGGGTCGCCATCGAGGTGCCGCTGTAATAGGCGTAATTGGCGGCGCTGACCGTGAGCGTGGCGTTCTGTCCCAGCTGGCCGCGCAGGGAGGCCCCTTCGGTGTCGGACGCGCTCATCGAGGGAATGGCGGTGACCGTATCGCCCAGGGTGCCTTCGAAGGCGCCGGGAGCATTGTTGTAGATCACCGCGCCCAGGCCGCCGCTGTCCTGGCAATTGCCGACCTTTGCGGCGAAGCTGACGCCCCCGCGCGCGATCAGGCAGATCTTGCCGGCCATGGCCGGGTCGATGGCCGTGCCCGTGCCGAAGTCGGCCAGCGGCGCGCTGGCGGTTTTGGCGGGCGAGCCGGCCATGGGGAAGGGCGCATACACGGTCGCGCCCACGCGCAGCATGGCTTGCAGGCTGCCGGCGGCCGGCACGGTCGAGAGCACCATCACGCCGGGCGCGGCCAGTTCCACCTTGCTGTTGTATTGCGAGAAGCTGGCCCAGCTGCGATGCTCGTCGAGCGCGCCCACCATCAGGACGCTGGGGTAGCCGGCCGGATAAATGATGGCCGCATTGCCGCCATTGCCGGCGGCCGCCACCGACAGCACGCCGCGCCTGGCCAGGCGGTCGAAGGCGCGCCGCTCCGTGACGCTGGGCGAGCCGCCGCCCAGCGACATGCTGATGACGTTGGCGCCGGCGTCGCCGCACTGCCTGGCGGCATTGGCCAGGGTGGAGGAATAAGCCCAGCCGCTGGCGCCGAACACCTTGACGATATGCAGCTTGAGGCGGCTGCCGGCGGTGACCCCGACCACGCCGGTCAGGCTGTTGTCGACCGCGGCGATGGTGCCGGCCACGTGGGTGCCATGGTGGTTTTCATCGGTGTACCACCAGCCGGTGCCGCTGTCGTACACGCCGGCGGCGGGATTGGCGGCCAGGTCTTCGTGGCTGCGGTCGTAGCCCGAATCGATGATGCACAGCTTGCGGTTGGCGGCGCCGGTATCGGGCAACTGGTCGGCTTGCACCATGGAGACCCCGTACGGCACCAGCTGGCCGCGGAAATAGGGCGGCCCCGACGGCGTGAACAGGGCCAGCGGGTAGCGCTTGACGTCTTCTTCGACGTAGGCGACATGGGGATTGCGCGCCAGCGCGGCCAGCGCCGCGGGCGGCAGCTCGACCGCGATGGCGTCCATGCCGGCGATGTCGAGCAGGACCGCGCCGCGCGCGGCCAGCACGGCCGCCTTGACGGGGGCCGCCGCGCCGGGCTGGAACGAGACGATCATGCGCGATGGCGCGGCCGCGAAGACCGTGCCGGACAAGGCAAGCAGCACTGTTGCCAGGCTCATCCTGGCGGTTTGCAGAGTATTCATTGTGTTCCCTCCGAAGTGATCCGGTGCTAACCGGGGACGTTCCATCGTAAGCCCGGTCCGGCGCGCGCAAGCTTGATAAAACACGGGTGTGCGCAAGAAAGCCTGTCATCGACGGGGCCTGCGGGTATAATTGCGACGCTGCCGCAAGGCAGCACATGCTAGGGGTCCTGCAAATCGCGAACGCGAGGCGCGGGTGAGAAACACCCTCTGAACCTGATCTGGATAATGCCAGCGAAGGGAAGCTTGTGGATTTCCCGGTCCGTCCCATCGCTTCAGGACGCCCGCGCGCCACCACCTCCTTTTTGCTGGCTCCTGCACGCACTAGGAGCCACATGAATGCACCACTGAAGTTCGATTCCGCCACCGCCACCGTGGACGAGGCGGCCATCGCGCCCTTTCCCAATTCGCGCAAGATCTATGTCGAAGGCAGCCGCCCCGACATCCGGGTGCCGATGCGCGCCGTCAGCCAGGCCGACACCCCGGCCTCCTTCGGCGCCGAACCGAATCCCCCCGTGTACATCTACGATACGTCCGGGCCGTATTCCGATCCGAAGGCCGTGATCGACATCCGTTCCGGCCTGGCCGCGCCGCGCCTGCCGTGGATACTCGAGCGCGGCGACACGGTCGAGCTCGACGGCCCCAGCTCCGCCTACGGCCGCGAACGCCTGGCCGACCCGGCCCTGGCCGCCCTGCGCTTCCAGCTCACGCGCACCCCGCGCCGCGCCAGGAACGGCGCCAGCGTCACCCAGATGCATTACGCGCGGCGCGGCATCGTCACGCCGGAAATGGAATTTGTCGCGATCCGCGAAAACCTGCGGCGCCAGGAATACCTGGCGCAATTGCGCGCCTCCGGCCCGATGGGCGAGCGCACCGCCGCGCTGATGGGGCGCCAGCACCCTGGCCAGTCCTACGGCGCCAGCATTCCCGAGCGCATCACGGCCGAATTCGTGCGCGAGGAAATCGCGCGCGGGCGCGCCATCATCCCGGCCAATATCAACCACCCGGAAGTCGAGCCGATGATCATCGGCCGCAACTTCCTGGTCAAGATCAATGCCAATATCGGCAATTCGGCGGTCACTTCCTCGATCGGCGAAGAAGTCGAAAAAATGACCTGGGCCATCCGCTGGGGCGCCGACAATGTGATGGACCTCTCGACCGGCAAGCATATCCATGAAACGCGCGAATGGATCATCCGCAACAGCCCGGTGCCGATCGGCACGGTGCCGATTTACCAGGCGCTGGAAAAGGTCAACGGCAAGGCCGAAGACCTGACCTGGGAAATCTACCGCGACACCCTGATCGAACAGGCCGAGCAGGGCGTGGACTACTTCACCATCCACGCCGGCGTGCTGCTGCGCTACGTGCCGATGACGGCGCGCCGCCTGACCGGCATCGTCTCGCGCGGCGGCTCGATCATGGCCAAGTGGTGCCTGGCGCACCACAAGGAATCGTTCCTGTACACGCATTTCGAAGACATCTGCGCCATCATGAAAGCCTACGATGTGTCCTTCAGCCTGGGCGACGGCCTGCGCCCGGGCTCCATCTACGACGCCAACGATGAAGCCCAGCTGGCCGAACTGAAGACCCTGGGCGAGCTGACCGAGATCGCCTGGAAGCACGAAGTGCAGGTCATGATCGAAGGCCCCGGCCACGTGCCGATGCAGCTCATCAAAGAGAACATGGACTTGCAGCTGGAGCAGTGCGGCGAAGCGCCGTTCTACACCCTGGGGCCCCTGACCACCGACATCGCGCCCGGCTACGACCACATCACCTCGGGCATCGGCGCCGCGCAGATCGGCTGGTACGGCACCGCCATGCTGTGCTACGTGACGCCCAAGGAGCACCTGGGCCTGCCCAACAAGGCCGACGTCAAGGACGGCATCATCACCTACAAGATCGCGGCCCACGCGGCCGACCTGGCCAAGGGCCATCCGGGCGCGCAGATCCGCGACAACGCCCTGTCCAAGGCGCGCTTCGAATTCCGCTGGGACGACCAGTTCAACCTGGGCCTGGACCCGGACAAGGCGCGCGAATTCCACGACGAGACCCTGCCCAAGGATTCGGCCAAGGTGGCCCATTTCTGCTCCATGTGCGGCCCCCATTTCTGCTCCATGAAGATCACCCAGGAAGTGCGCGACTACGCGGCCGCGAACGGCCTCGATTCGGGCAGCGCGCTGCAGAAAGGCATGGAGGTCAAGGCCATCGAGTTCGTGAAAAACGGCGCCGAGCTGTATCGCAAGGCATGAGCATGATCGACATCGAAGTGAACGGCGAAGCGCACCGCATCGGGCCGGGCACCACGCTGGCCGAGCTGCTGGTGGCGCTCGAGCTGCCCGGCCAGGCGCTGGCGCTGGCGGTCAACCGCAGCGTGGTGCCGCGCCAGCAGTGGACCGAACGGCGCCTGCAGGCGCGCGACCGGATTGAAATCGTGCGCGCCATCGGCGGCGGCTAAACCATCAAAGGAAGAATCAACATGCATGACGACGACACCCTGACCATCGCAGGAAAGCAGTACCGCTCGCGCCTTCTCGTGGGCAGCGGCAAATACAAGGACCTGGCGCAAACGCGCGAGGCCACCGACGCCGCCGGCGCCCAGATCGTGACCGTGGCGATCCGCCGCGTGAACATCGGCCAGGACCGAAACGCCCCCAGCCTGCTGGACGTGCTGCCGCCGGACCGCTACACCATCCTGCCCAACACGGCCGGCTGCTACAACGCCAAGGACGCGGTGTACACCCTGCAGATGGCGCGCGAACTCCTCGGCGGGCGCAAGCTGGTCAAGCTGGAAGTGCTGGGCGACGAGAAAACCCTGTTCCCGCACATGCCGGAAACCCTGGTCGCGGCCGAAGCGCTGGTGCGCGACGGCTTCGACGTCATGGTCTACTGCAGCGACGACCCGATCCAGGCCCGCATCCTCGAACAAATCGGCTGCGTGGCCATCATGCCGCTGGCGTCCCTGATCGGTTCGGGCATGGGCATCCTCAATCCCTGGAACCTGTCGCTGATCATCGAGCAGGCCAGGGTGCCGGTGCTGGTCGACGCCGGCGTGGGCACCGCGTCGGACGCGGCGATCGCCATGGAACTGGGCTGCGACGGGGTGCTGATGAACAGCGCCATCGCCGGCGCGCGCGATCCGGTGCGCATGGCCGGCGCCATGCGCATGGCGGTGCAGGCCGGGCGCGAAGCCTTCCTGGCCGGGCGCATGGCGCGCCGCTTCGCCGGCGTGCCTTCGTCGCCGATGGCCGGGCGCGTCGCGTGAGGCGGCCCACGGTGCTGGTGTTCTCCGGCCTCGATCCTTCGGGCGGGGCGGGGATGGCGGCCGACCTGGGCGCCATCGCCGCCCAGGGCGCGCACGCGCTGCCGGTGCTGACCGCGCTCACCGTGCAGGACCAGAACCATGTGTACGCCGTGGAGCCCGTACCCGGCGACCTGATCGCGCGCCAGGTCGGCGCCCTGGTGTGCGCCACCCGCATCGACGCGGTCAAGATCGGCATCCCCGGCAGCCGCGCGAATGCCGACACCATCGCCGCCATCGTCATGCGCCTGCGCGAAGATTATCCCGCGCTGCCGGTGGTGCTCGACCCGGTGCTGGCCAGCGGCCATGGCGATGCACTGGGCACGGGCAATGCGGTCGACGCGCTGGCGCCGCTGCTGGCGCTTGCCAGCGTGGCGGTGCCCAACCTGGCCGAGGCGTCCGCGCTCGACACCTCGCTGTGCGCGCACGTGCTGGTCACGGGCGGGCACGCCGAGGGGCAGTACGTGACCAACCGCTGGCGCGGCGACGGCCAGGCGCGCGAATGGCACTGGGAACGCTTGCCGGGCCAGTTCCACGGCAGCGGCTGCACCCTGGCAGCCGCGATCGCGGGCCGGCTGGCCTTGGGCGAACCGGTCGAGACGGCGCTGGAACGGGCCCAGGCCTACGTCCAGCGCACGCTGGCGGCCGCGTTCTCCATCGGACCCGGGCAACGCATTCCGCAGCGCTCGCCTTCCTTCTTCATCCACTAAGGACATCACCATGCGCGGCCTCTACCTGGTCACCCCCAACTGGACCGACACCGGGCGCATGCTGGCCTGCACGCGCGCCGCCCTCGAAGGCGGCGCCGCCCTGGTCCAGTACCGCAACAAGGACGCCGGCGCGGAACTGCGGCGCGAGCAGGCCACCGAGCTGCTGGCCCTGTGCCGCCAGTACGCGCGCCCGCTGGTCATCAACGACCACCTGGCCCTGTGCGCCGAACTCGATGCCGACGGGGTGCACGTGGGCGGCACCGACGCGTCGGTGCCGCCCACGTGCACCCCGTCGGCATCGAGTTCGGCGCACAGGGCCAGGTGGTCGTTGATGACCAGCGGGCGCGCGTACTGGCGGCACAGGGCCAGCAGCTCGGTGGCCTGCTCGCGCCGCAGTTCCGCGCCGGCGTCCTTGTTGCGGTACTGGACCAGGGCGGCGCCGCCTTCGAGGGCGGCGCGCGTGCAGGCCAGCATGCGCCCGGTGTCGGTCCAGTTGGGGGTGACCAGGTAGAGGCCGCGCATGGTGATGTCCTTAGTGGATGAAGAAGGAAGGCGAGCGCTGCGGAATGCGTTGCCCGGGTCCGATGGAGAACGCGGCCGCCAGCGTGCGCTGGACGTAGGCCTGGGCCCGTTCCAGCGCCGTCTCGACCGGTTCGCCCAAGGCCAGCCGGCCCGCGATCGCGGCTGCCAGGGTGCAGCCGCTGCCGTGGAACTGGCCCGGCAAGCGTTCCCAGTGCCATTCGCGCGCCTGGCCGTCGCCGCGCCAGCGGTTGGTCACGTACTGCCCCTCGGCGTGCCCGCCCGTGACCAGCACGTGCGCGCACAGCGAGGTGTCGAGCGCGGACGCCTCGGCCAGGTTGGGCACCGCCACGCTGGCAAGCGCCAGCAGCGGCGCCAGCGCGTCGACCGCATTGCCCGTGCCCAGTGCATCGCCATGGCCGCTGGCCAGCACCGGGTCGAGCACCACCGGCAGCGCGGGATAATCTTCGCGCAGGCGCATGACGATGGCGGCGATGGTGTCGGCATTCGCGCGGCTGCCGGGGATGCCGATCTTGACCGCGTCGATGCGGGTGGCGCACACCAGGGCGCCGACCTGGCGCGCGATCAGGTCGCCGGGTACGGGCTCCACGGCGTACACATGGTTCTGGTCCTGCACGGTGAGCGCGGTCAGCACCGGCAGCGCGTGCGCGCCCTGGGCGGCGATGGCGCCCAGGTCGGCCGCCATCCCCGCCCCGCCCGAAGGATCGAGGCCGGAGAACACCAGCACCGTGGGCCGCCTCACGCGACGCGCCCGGCCATCGGCGACGAAGGCACGCCGGCGAAGCGGCGCGCCATGCGCCCGGCCAGGAAGGCTTCGCGCCCGGCCTGCACCGCCATGCGCATGGCGCCGGCCATGCGCACCGGATCGCGCGCGCCGGCGATGGCGCTGTTCATCAGCACCCCGTCGCAGCCCAGTTCCATGGCGATCGCCGCGTCCGACGCGGTGCCCACGCCGGCGTCGACCAGCACCGGCACCCTGGCCTGCTCGATGATCAGCGACAGGTTCCAGGGATTGAGGATGCCCATGCCCGAACCGATCAGGGACGCCAGCGGCATGATGGCCACGCAGCCGATTTGTTCGAGGATGCGGGCCTGGATCGGGTCGTCGCTGCAGTAGACCATGACGTCGAAGCCGTCGCGCACCAGCGCTTCGGCCGCGACCAGGGTTTCCGGCATGTGCGGGAACAGGGTTTTCTCGTCGCCCAGCACTTCCAGCTTGACCAGCTTGCGCCCGCCGAGGAGTTCGCGCGCCATCTGCAGGGTGTACACCGCGTCCTTGGCGTTGTAGCAGCCGGCCGTGTTGGGCAGGATGGTGTAGCGGTCCGGCGGCAGCACGTCCAGCAGGCTGGGGGCGTTTCGGTCCTGGCCGATGTTCACGCGGCGGATCGCCACGGTCACGATCTGGGCGCCGGCGGCGTCGGTGGCCTCGCGCGTTTGCGCCAGGTCCTTGTATTTGCCGCTGCCCACGAGAAGGCGCGAGCGGTACTGCTTTCCTGCGATGGTCAGGGTGTCGTCGTCATGCATGTTGATTCTTCCTTTGATGGTTTAGCCGCCGCCGATGGCGCGCACGATTTCAATCCGGTCGCGCGCCTGCAGGCGCCGTTCGGTCCACTGCTGGCGCGGCACCACGCTGCGGTTGACCGCCAGCGCCAGCGCCTGGCCGGGCAGCTCGAGCGCCACCAGCAGCTCGGCCAGCGTGGTGCCCGGCCCGATGCGGTGCGCTTCGCCGTTCACTTCGATGTCGATCATGCTCATGCCTTGCGATACAGCTCGGCGCCGTTTTTCACGAACTCGATGGCCTTGACCTCCATGCCTTTCTGCAGCGCGCTGCCCGAATCGAGGCCGTTCGCGGCCGCGTAGTCGCGCACTTCCTGGGTGATCTTCATGGAGCAGAAATGGGGGCCGCACATGGAGCAGAAATGGGCCACCTTGGCCGAATCCTTGGGCAGGGTCTCGTCGTGGAATTCGCGCGCCTTGTCCGGGTCCAGGCCCAGGTTGAACTGGTCGTCCCAGCGGAATTCGAAGCGCGCCTTGGACAGGGCGTTGTCGCGGATCTGCGCGCCCGGATGGCCCTTGGCCAGGTCGGCCGCGTGGGCCGCGATCTTGTAGGTGATGATGCCGTCCTTGACGTCGGCCTTGTTGGGCAGGCCCAGGTGCTCCTTGGGCGTCACGTAGCACAGCATGGCGGTGCCGTACCAGCCGATCTGCGCGGCGCCGATGCCCGAGGTGATGTGGTCGTAGCCGGGCGCGATGTCGGTGGTCAGGGGCCCCAGGGTGTAGAACGGCGCTTCGCCGCACTGCTCCAGCTGCAAGTCCATGTTCTCTTTGATGAGCTGCATCGGCACGTGGCCGGGGCCTTCGATCATGACCTGCACTTCGTGCTTCCAGGCGATCTCGGTCAGCTCGCCCAGGGTCTTCAGTTCGGCCAGCTGGGCTTCATCGTTGGCGTCGTAGATGGAGCCCGGGCGCAGGCCGTCGCCCAGGCTGAAGGACACATCGTAGGCTTTCATGATGGCGCAGATGTCTTCGAAATGCGTGTACAGGAACGATTCCTTGTGGTGCGCCAGGCACCACTTGGCCATGATCGAGCCGCCGCGCGAGACGATGCCGGTCAGGCGGCGCGCCGTCATCGGCACGTAGCGCAGCAGCACGCCGGCGTGGATGGTGAAGTAGTCCACGCCCTGCTCGGCCTGTTCGATCAGGGTGTCGCGGTAGATTTCCCAGGTCAGGTCTTCGGCCTTGCCGTTGACCTTTTCCAGCGCCTGGTAAATCGGCACCGTGCCGATCGGCACCGGGCTGTTGCGGATGATCCATTCGCGCGTTTCATGGATATGCTTGCCGGTCGAGAGGTCCATCACATTGTCGGCGCCCCAGCGGATGGCCCAGGTCATTTTTTCGACTTCTTCGCCGATCGAGGAAGTGACCGCCGAATTGCCGATATTGGCATTGATCTTGACCAGGAAGTTGCGGCCGATGATCATCGGCTCGACTTCCGGGTGGTTGATATTGGCCGGGATGATGGCGCGCCCGCGCGCGATTTCCTCGCGCACGAATTCGGCCGTGATGCGCTCGGGAATGCTGGCGCCGTAGGACTGGCCAGGGTGCTGGCGCCCCATCAGCGCGGCGGTGCGCTCGCCCATCGGGCCGGAGGCGCGCAATTGCGCCAGGTATTCCTGGCGCCGCAGGTTTTCGCGGATCGCGACAAATTCCATTTCCGGCGTGACGATGCCGCGCCGCGCGTAATGCATCTGGGTGACGCTGGCGCCGTTCCTGGCGCGGCGCGGGGTGCGCGTGAGCTGGAAGCGCAGGGCGGCCAGGGCCGGGTCGGCCAGGCGTTCGCGGCCGTAGGCGGAGCTGGGGCCGTCGAGCTCGACCGTGTCGCCGCGCTCGAGTATCCACGGCAGGCGCGGCGCGGCCAGGCCGGAACGGATGTCGATCACGGCCTTCGGATCGGAATACGGCCCGGACGTATCGTAGATGTACACGGGGGGATTCGGTTCGGCGCCGAAGGAGGCCGGGGTGTCGGCCTGGCTGACGGCGCGCATCGGCACCCGGATGTCGGGGCGGCTGCCTTCGACATAGATCTTGCGCGAATTGGGAAAGGGCGCGATGGCCGCCTCGTCCACGGTGGCGGTGGCGGAATCGAACTTCAGTGGTGCATTCATGTGGCTCCTAGTGCGTGCAGGAGCCAGCAAAAAGGAGGTGGTGGCGCGCGGGCGTCCTGAAGCGATGGGACGGACCGGGAAATCCACAAGCTTCCCTTCGCTGGCATTATCCAGATCAGGTTCAGAGGGTGTTTCTCACCCGCGCCTCGCGTTCGCGATTTGCAGGACCCCTAGCATGTGCTGCCTTGCGGCAGCGTCGCAATTATACCCGCAGGCCCCGTCGATGACAGGCTTTCTTGCGCACACCCGTGTTTTATCAAGCTTGCGCGCGCCGGACCGGGCTTACGATGGAACGTCCCCGGTTAGCACCGGATCACTTCGGAGGGAACACAATGAATACTCTGCAAACCGCCAGGATGAGCCTGGCAACAGTGCTGCTTGCCTTGTCCGGCACGGTCTTCGCGGCCGCGCCATCGCGCATGATCGTCTCGTTCCAGCCCGGCGCGGCGGCCCCCGTCAAGGCGGCCGTGCTGGCCGCGCGCGGCGCGGTCCTGCTCGACATCGCCGGCATGGACGCCATCGCGGTCGAGCTGCCGCCCGCGGCGCTGGCCGCGCTGGCGCGCAATCCCCATGTCGCCTACGTCGAAGAAGACGTCAAGCGCTACCCGCTGGCCCTGTTCACGCCGTCGGGGCCGCCCTATTTCCGCGGCCAGCTGGTGCCGTACGGGGTCTCCATGGTGCAAGCCGACCAGTTGCCCGATACCGGCGCCGCCAACCGCAAGCTGTGCATCATCGATTCGGGCTACGACCGCAGCCACGAAGACCTGGCCGCCAATCCCGCCGCCGGCGTGTACGACAGCGGCACCGGCTGGTGGTACACCGATGAAAACCACCATGGCACCCACGTGGCCGGCACCATCGCCGCGGTCGACAACAGCCTGACCGGCGTGGTCGGGGTCACCGCCGGCAGCCGCCTCAAGCTGCATATCGTCAAGGTGTTCGGCGCCAGCGGCTGGGCTTATTCCTCCACCCTGGCCAATGCCGCCAGGCAGTGCGGCGACGCCGGCGCCAACGTCATCAGCATGTCGCTGGGCGGCGGCTCGCCCAGCGTCACGGAGCGGCGCGCCTTCGACCGCCTGGCCAGGCGCGGCGTGCTGTCGGTGGCGGCCGCCGGCAATGGCGGCAATGCGGCCATCATTTATCCGGCCGGCTACCCCAGCGTCCTGATGGTGGGCGCGCTCGACGAGCATCGCAGCTGGGCCAGCTTCTCGCAATACAACAGCAAGGTGGAACTGGCCGCGCCCGGCGTGATGGTGCTCTCGACCGTGCCGGCCGCCGGCAGCCTGCAAGCCATGCTGCGCGTGGGCGCGACCGTGTATGCGCCCTTCCCCATGGCCGGCTCGCCCGCCAAAACCGCCAGCGCGCCGCTGGCCGACTTCGGCACGGGCACGGCCATCGACCCGGCCATGGCCGGCAAGATCTGCCTGATCGCGCGCGGGGGCGTCAGCTTCGCCGCAAAGGTCGGCAATTGCCAGGACAGCGGCGGCCTGGGCGCGGTGATCTACAACAATGCTCCCGGCGCCTTCGAAGGCACCCTGGGCGATACGGTCACCGCCATTCCCTCGATGAGCGCGTCCGACACCGAAGGGGCCTCCCTGCGCGGCCAGCTGGGACAGAACGCCACGCTCACGGTCAGCGCCGCCAATTACGCCTATTACAGCGGCACCTCGATGGCGACCCCGCACGTGTCGGCCGTGGCGGCGCTGGTGTGGAGTTATTTCCCCGCCTGCACGGCCGCCCAGATCCGCACCACGCTCGCGCGCAGCGCGCTCGACCTGGGCGCGGCGGGGCGGGACGACTTCTACGGTTACGGCCTGGTGCAAGCCAGGGACGCGTACGAACGCATCCGCGCGCGCGGCTGCGGCGCCTGAGGCGCCCGCCCGGAAAGCACAAAGGACGCCGCGGCGTCCTTTGCATATATATTGCCCTACAGAATCACCCCTGTTTTGGAAGCAATTCCAAGCCGGAAGGCGCAGCATAATATCACCAATTCTCACATTGGCAAGTGGCACA
>Ga0187845_1001836_pt1 | contig 11907 bp, 9 predicted proteins | sample SpaLakP09_SKY_68_FD_134515 | JGI IMG/M metagenome (GOLD analysis project Ga0187845, IMG submission 134515) | Oligotrophic lake water microbial communities from Sparkling Lake, Wisconsin, USA - SP09_SKY_68 | ecosystem: Environmental > Aquatic > Freshwater > Lake | place: USA: Sparkling Lake... | reverse complement strand
GCCCGCCGGATGGCCGATGCCATTGCGCCGCTGGGCGGCCGCAGCGCCCTGGACCATGTCTCCGACCTGCTGGCCCTGAAGGTCGAGGTCCGCGGCCTGGAGCACCTGCCCGCAGCCGGAAAGCTGGTGATCGTCGCCAACCACCCCACGGGGATCGCCGACGGGGTCGCGGTCTATGACGCCCTGAAGGCCATGCGTCCGGACCTCGTCTTCTACGCCAATGCCGACGCCCATCGGGTCTGTCCGGCGTTCGACGAGGTGCTGATTCCGGTCGAGTGGGTCGAGGCCAAGCGGACGCGCGATCGCCTGCGCCTGACCCTGTCGCGGACCCGTGAGGCCCTGGAGGCAGAACGCGCCCTGATGATCTTCCCGGCCGGCCGGCTGGCCGTGAAGGACGACACGGGCCGGCTGGCCGATCCGCCCTGGGCCGCCTCGGCGGTATCGATCGCCCGCAAGCATGCCGCCCCGATCGTCCCGATCCATGTCGCCGGCCCGTGGTCGACCCTGTTCCACCTGTTCGACCGCCACTCGCGGGAACTGCGCGACATCACCCTGTTTCACGAGCTGCTGAACAAGCAGGGCCGCCAGTTCCGCCTGACCGTGGGTCGCCCGATTGATCTGGACAGCCTGCCGGCCGATGCGACTGAAGCCACGGCCGTCCTGAAACGCTATGTGGAAGAGGTTCTAGAATCGCATCCCGAGAGTTCGCCGACGTGACGACCCTTGCCCTCGCCGACGAGGCCGCCACCCAGGCCCTGGGCCAGGCCCTCGCCCGCCATCTGAAAGCCGGGGACGCCCTCTGCCTGACGGGGCCGCTCGGGGCCGGCAAGTCGACCCTGGCGCGGGCCCTGATCCGCGCCCTGACGACGCCGGATGAAGAGGTGCCCAGTCCGACCTTCACCCTCGTGCAGTTCTATGAGACGGCGGCCTTCCCGCTCGCCCATTTCGACCTCTACCGCCTGAGCGATCCGGACGAGGCCTATGAGATCGGTCTCGACGAGGCCCTCGACGGCGGCGTCGCCCTGATTGAATGGCCGCAAAGGCTGGAAGGGCGTTTGCCGCTCAACCGGCTCGATATAGACATCGCCCTCGACGGCGACGCCCGGCGCGTCTCCCTCACCCCGCATGGCGATTTCAAAGGCCGCACCCTTGAGTTCTGAGCGCCCCCCTGTTTCCGACAGAGAGACGGCCAAGGCCGCATTCCTGGCTGCCCATGGTTTCGGTGACCTGCGGCGCGAAAGCCTGGGGGGCGATGCCTCGACGCGGGCCTATGAGCGCCTGCACGGGGCGGATGGCTCCAGCCTGATCTTCATGGACCAGCCGCCTTCGGTCGAGACCGCCCCCTGCCCGCCGGCGGCCACACCGGCCGAGCGCGCCGCCCTCGGCTACAATGCCCTGGCCCGCCTGGCTGCCGGGCGGGTCGACGCCTTTGTCGCCTGTGCCGGCTGGCTGAAGGCCCAGGGCCTGTCGGCGCCCACAGTGCTGGCCGCCGATCCCGTGGCCGGTCTGGCCGTACTGGAAGACCTGGGCGACGACCTCTATGCCCGGCTGATCGAGACCGGCACCGACGAGGCTCCGCTCTATGACGCCGCCATCGACGGCCTGCTGGCGATCCATGCCGCCCCGACCCCAGGGGTGCTGGACTTCGACGGCTCGACCTGGCCGCTGCTGGCCTTCGACGACCTGGCCCTGAAAACGGCGCACGACATCTTTGTCGAATGGCAGCCGAAGTTCCGCGATGTGGCGTTCGACGGCGTGGCCCTGGCCGAGTGGGAAGCCATCTGGGCCCCGATCCGGGCCACCGGCGAGGCCGGGGCCACGGTGTTCTGCCATCGCGACTATCATGCCGAGAACCTGATCTGGCTGCCGGAGCGTACCGGCGCGGCCCGGGTCGGGATGCTCGACTTCCAGGATGCGGTCCTGGCCCATCCGGCCTGGGACCTGTCGATGCTGCTGCATGACGCCCGCCGGACCGTGTCGCCGCAGCGCGAGGCGGCCTGCCTTGAGCGCTATCTGGCCGCCCGGCCCGAGCTCGACCGCCGCGCCTTCCTGGCCGATTACCACGCTCTGGGCGCGCTCAACATCATCCGCATCCTGGGCATCTTTGCCCGGCTGGTGACCCGCGACGGCAAGCCCCGCTATGCCGACTTCATTCCCCGGCTCTGGACCTATCTGGACGTCTGTTTCGCCGATCCGGCCCTGAAGGACCTCAAGGCCTGGTTCGACACCCATGTGCCGGTGGAGGCCCGCCGATGAGCGGTCCCAAGACGGCGATGGTGCTGGCCGCCGGCCTCGGCACCCGCATGCGGCCCCTGACCAATGACCGGCCCAAGGCCCTGGTCGAGGTCGGTGGCCGGGCCCTGATCGATCATATGCTGGACCGGCTGGCCGACGCCGGGGTCGAGACCGCCGTGGTCAATGTCCACGCCTTTGCCGACCGGCTCGAGGCGCACCTTCAGGCCCGGCAGGCGACGGGCGCTGTCCCGCAGATCGTGATTTCGGACGAACGCCCGCAGGCGCTGGAAACCGGCGGCGGCATCCGGAACGCCCTGCCCCTGCTGGGCGAGGGGCCCGTCTGGGTCGCCAACATCGATTCGGTCTGGATCGAGAGCGGACTGCCCGCCCTCAACGCCGTCGCGGCCGCCTGGGATCCCGAGGCGATGGACGTCTGCCTGATGCTGGCCCCGACGGTCGGCTCCCTGGGCTTCCACGACAGCGGCGATGTTTTCCTTGAAAACGGGCTCGTCCGCTTCAAGGCCCCGGGCGAGACCGCGCCGCTGGTCTATGTCGGCGTCCATATCTGCAGGCCGCAGATCACCGCCGACGGTCCAGAGGGCCCCTTCTCCCTGACCCCGATCTGGAAGGCGCTTGCCGCTGAGGGCCGGGTGCACGGCGTCGCGCCCGAAGGCCTCTGGATGCATGTCGGCGATCCGGTGGCCCGTGACCTCGCTGAGGCAAAACTGGCATGATCCCCACCGGGCCCTTCGACCGCGCGGGGCCACGCTGGTTCTCGATCCCGGCCCACCGGCCGTTTGTCGACGATCTGGCCCGGGGTTTCCTCGACGCCCTGTCGCACATGGGTCCCGAAGCCCTGCCGCGCGCCACCATCCTGACCCCGACCAAGCGCGGGGCCCGGGCCGTGGCCGACGCCCTGCTGGCCGCCAGCGGCGGCAAGGCCCTGCTGCTGCCGCAGATCCGCCCGCTGGGCGACCTGGACGAGGGCGAGCCGCCGTTCGAGCCCGGCGATCTGGCCCTCGACCTGCCACCGGCCATTCCCTCGCGTCGCCGCCGGTTCGAGCTGGCCCGCATCGTCGTCGACCATGCCGACCTGCTGAGCTTCAGCCCCGGCGCGTCCCAGGCGCTGGAAATGGCCAAGGCCCTGGCCGAGTTTCTCGACAGCTGCCGGATCGAGGAGGTCGCCACCGACGACCGGCTGGACAGCCTGGCCGACGGCGATCTGGCCCGCCACTGGCAGGTTTCGGCAAGATTTCTCAAGGCCGTGCTGGCCGCCTGGCCGCAACGCCTGGACACCCTGGGCCTGATCGACGTCGCCGACCGCCGGGTGCGGCTGTTGCGAGCCCTGGCCCAGCGCTGGACCGAGCATCCGCCGACCGAGGTGCTGGTCGCCGCCGGCTCGACCGGCACCGCTCCGGCCACCGCCGACCTGCTGCGCGTCGTCGCCGCCGCCCCGCTGGGGGCCGTGGTGCTGCCGGGTCTGGACGAGGATCTGGCCGAAACCGCCTGGGAGAAGGTCGGCGAGCAGCATCCGCAGGGGGCCATGAAACGGCTTCTGGACCGCAGCGGCGTCACCCGCGCCGATGTCCGCCCGTGGTTCCCGCAGAGCGACAGCCGGGGCCGCTGGCGGCGGCGCATCGTCAACGAGGCCCTGCGCCCGGCCGAGGCCACGGCCGACTGGCTGGCCCAGATCGACAGCCTGCGGGCCGAGGCTCCGGGCCTGGATCCCGTCGCCGAGGGCCTGAAAGGTCTGGCCGTGATCACGGCCAGGACCGAGGACGATGCCGCCGGGGCCTGCGCCCTGCTGCTGCGCGAAGCCCTCGAGGTGCCGGGTCGCACCGCCGCCCTCGTGACGCCCGACCAGACCCTGGCCCGCCGGGTCACCGCCCGGCTGCAGCGATGGGGGGTGATCCCCGACAGCTCGGCCGGCGCGCCCCTGGCGGCCAGCCCGGCCGCCATCCTGGTCCAGCACCTGGCCGGCCTGGTCGTTCAGCCGCTGGATCCCGTGCGCCTGCTGGCCCTGGCCAAACACCCGCTGATCCGCGACGAAACAGATCCGGCCGCCTCGATCACCCTGGAGCTGAAGGGCCTGCGCGGCCCCACCCCGCCGTCGCAGCCGGTCCTGCTGAAGAAGCTTGCGGACCATCCGGAGGCCCGCGCCCTGGCCGAGCGCCTGCTGGCCGCCGTCGCCCATGCCGCCGCGCCCTATGTCGACGGCCTGGCCCCGCCGGCCCGGGCAGCCCTGGCCCTGACGGAAGCGCTTGAAAGCCTGGCCGCGCCCGACCGACTCTGGGTCGGCTCGGCCGGCGAGAGCCTGGGCGGCCTGCTCTCGGCCCTGATCGAGGACGGTGTCGTGCTGCCGCCGGCTTCGCCCCAGGCCTTTGCCGACATTCTCGACCGGCTGGTCAATGAGGAGACCCTGCGGGTCGGCGGGGCCACCCATCCGCGCCTGCGCATCCTGGGGGCCATCGAGGCCCGCCTGGTGCGGGCCGACCGGCTGGTGCTGGCGGGGCTGGAAGAGGGCGTCTGGCCGCAGGGTGCGCCGATCGATCCCTTCCTGTCGCGGCCGATGCGCGAAAAGCTGGGCCTGCCACCGCCCGAGCGCCGGGTCGGCCTGACCGCCCATGACTTCGCCCAGGCCGCCAGCGCTCCGGACGTGATCCTGGTCCATTGCGAGCGTCGCGGCGGGGCCCCCGCCGTCGAGTCGCGCTGGCTCTGGCGGCTGAAGACCCTGGCGCGGGGGGCGGGCCTGACCCTGCCCGAGCGCCAGGACGCCCTGGACTGGGCCCGGGCCCTCGATGCACCCGGTCCCTATTCGCCCTGTCCACGGCCCGCGCCGGTCCCCCCGGTCGCCGACCGGCCGCGCCGGATGGCCGTGACCCGGATCGAAGCCCTGACCCGCGACCCCTATGCCGTCTGGGCGCGCGACATCCTCAGGCTCTATCCGCTGGAGCGCCCCGACGAGCCGGTCGAGGCGCGGGCCCGGGGCACCGCGATCCATGCCGCCTTCGAGGCCTTTGCCGAGCAACATCCCGGCCCGGTTCCCGCCGACGCGGCGGCGATCTTCGAGTCCCTCTATCTGGATGAACTGGTCGCCGCCGGCATGCCCGCCACCGCCCTGGCCCGCGAACGGGCCCTGGCGCGGGAAGCCGCCGCCTGGGTGGCCGACTGGGAGGTGCAGCGGCGGGCCGGGGCCGAGGCGATCATCGTCGAGGCCGAGGGCCGCCTGACCTTCGACATCAACGGCAAGCCGTTCACCCTTACCGCCAAGGCCGACCGCATCGAGCCGACCGCCGACGGCCTGGCCCACATCCTCGACTACAAGACCGGCTCGGCTCCATCGAAAAAACAGGTCAAGACCGGCTTCTCGCCCCAGCTGACCCTGACGGCGGCCATCCTGCTGAACGGCGGCTTCGAGGGCCTGCCGGACCGCAAGCCCGGAACCCTGACCTATGTCCGTGTCACCGGCCGCAAGCCGGCGGGGCTGGAGGAGGTCTCGGTCGAGGCCAAGGACAGTGAGGGCGCTGCGATTGAAGCCCTGCAGGGTCTGCGCGATTTGATCGACCGCTATGACGATCCGGTCCAGGGCTATCCCTCGCGAACCGCCCCGCAGTTCGTCAAAGGCTATCCCGGCGACTACGACCACCTGGCCCGGGTGTTCGAATGGTCGACCAGCGGCAATGACGGGGACGGCGAATGACGGTCGCTCTAGACCCCCAGCGCATCGCCGCCGATCCCGGAATCAGCGCCTTCGTCACGGCCAATGCCGGCTCGGGCAAGACCAAGACCCTGATCGACCGGGTCGCCCGGCTGCTGCTGGCCGGATCAGCACCCGAGGCCATTCTGTGCGTGACCTATACCAAGGCCGCCGCCGCCGAGATGCAGAGCCGGCTGTTCCGCCGATTGGGCGACTGGTCGGTGACCGCGGACGCGGACCTGAGGACCGAGCTCTCAAAGCTGGTCGGTGAGCCCGAGGTCCTGTTCGATGCCGACCGGCTGTCGGCCGCCCGCGCTCTGTTCGCTCGGGCGCTGGAAACCCCGGGCGGCCTGAAGATCCAGACCATCCACGCCTTCTGCGAGAAGCTGCTGAAGCGGTTCCCGCTGGAAGCGGGCGTGTCACCCGGCTTTACGGTGATGGACGACCAGGCCGGCGCCGCCATCGCCCGCGCCGCCCGCCGCACCGTGGCGGCCTATGTCGACAGCCATGATGACGTCCTCTCCGAGGCCTATGCCCGCTTCTCGGTGGCGCTGGACTATCAGGCCTTCGAGTCGATGTTCGGCACCTTCGAGATCCGGCGCGGCGAGATCGCGGACTATTTCAAGAGATCGGGCGGGGCCGAGGCGGGTATCCAGCGCGTCTGGACAACCTGCGGCTTTGATGGGCCGACCGACCCGGACACGGCGGCTGTCGAGGCCATGGAGGAGCTGGACCTGCCGGTCTGGCGGGCGGTCTCCGGCATCCTGATCGCGGCGGGCGGCAAGACCGACCTCAAGAACGGACAGGCCATGGCGGCGATTGCCCGCGATCCGGCCGCCGGCCTCGACCTGGCCCTGCAGACCTTCTTCATCGATGGCGGTACCGGCACGGCAGCCACCTGGGTCAACAAGACGGCTGCGCTCAAGACCCGGCCCGAGCTGCGCGAGGCGCTGGTGCTCGAGCTGGACAAGCTGGCCATGGCCCGCGAGTCCGTCCGGGCGGCCCGGGTCGCCGAGGATACAGTTGCCGTGCTGATGCTGGCCTCGCGCTACATCATCGAGCACACGGCCGAGAAGGCGGCCCGCGGGCGCTGGACTTCACCGACCTGATCGAACACGCCCGGCTGCTGCTGACCGAAAAGGTCGACGCGGCCTGGGTGCTCTACAAGCTGGACGGCGGCATCGACCACATCCTGCTCGACGAGGCCCAGGACACCGCGCCCGAGCAGTGGGCGATCCTGCGGGCCCTGACCAGCGAGTTCTTCGCCGGGGCCGGAGCGCCGGGCTGGCGCAACAGCCGCGACGAGCGCACCCTGTTCGTGGTCGGCGACGAGAAGCAGTCGATCTATTCGTTCCAGGGGGCCGATCCGCAGCGCCTGCTGGAAGAGACCCAGACCTACATCGCCCAGATCACGGCCGTGGGTCGGGTGGGCAAGAGCGTGCCCCTGACCCGGTCCTATCGCTCGACGCCGGAGATCCTGAGCTTCGTCGATGCCCTGTTCTCCGACCCGGCGACGCGAGAGGGGGTGCCGCCGCCGGGCGACCAGGACCTCGTGCGCCATGAGCCGTTCCGGATCGACGGGCCCGGCTGTGTCGACCTCTGGCCCCTGACCCGCGAGGCTCCGGGCGAGGAACGCGACGCCTGGCAGGCCCCGGTTGATGCCGAGGCCGAGAAAAGCGCCAACCGCCGCCTGGCCGCCGCCATCGCCGGCGAGATCGCCGCCCTGCTGGCGCGCGGCGACGAGGTGCATGACAAGGAAACCGGAAAGCGCCGGGCCGCCCATGCCGGTGACATCCTGATCCTGGTCCGCCGCCGCAAGGCGCTGTTCGAGGACATTATCCGGGCCCTGAAACAGGCCCGGATCCCGGTGGCCGGGGCCGACCGGCTGTCGCTGTCGAGCCATATCGCCTTCCAGGACCTGCTGGCCCTCGGCCGGTTCGTGCTGTTCCCTGATGATGACCTGACCCTGGCGGCCCTGCTGAAAAGCCCGCTCTGCAACCTGACCGACGACGACGTCTACGCCCTGGCCCAAGGCCGCAAGGCGACGCTGTGGGGCGTGCTGACGGCCAAGGCGGATGAGGATCCCCGCTGGACGGCGGCCCGTGAGCAGCTGGACTGGGCCCTGGCCGAGGGCCGCCGCCGCCAGCCGTTCGAATTCTTCGCCACCCTGCTGGGCCGCACGGACGCCGGCGGCCAGTCGAACCGGGCCCGGATCCTGACCCGGCTGGGGGCCGAGGCCGATGAGGCCCTGGATGCCTTCCTCGCCCAGGTGATGGACGCCGAACAGCGCAACATCCGCGATCTGGAGGCCCTGGTCGCCGATTTCGCGGCCCTCGACATCGTCATCAAGCGCGAGATGGAAGGGGCCCGCCACGAGGTGCGGGTGATGACCGCGCACGGCTCCAAGGGGCTGGAGGCCCCGATCGTGTTCCTGCCGGAAACCACCCTGACCCGCGGGGCCCGCGGCTCGCCCCTGCTGACCACCGAGGCGGGAGGCCTGTTGTGGTCGAGCAGCGGCAAGGCCGACTGCGAGGCCTCGTCAAAAGCCCGGGGTCTGCGTGACAAAAAGGACGCCCAGGAAGCCCTGCGGCTCTACTATGTTGCCCTCACCCGAGCCCGTGACCGGCTGGTTCTGTGCGGCCGCATCGCGGCGGAGGCCAAGGCGGAAAACGTCGGCGGCTGGTACGGTGCGGCACGGGCGGCCTTTTCCCATCCCGACATCGCGCCCCGTGTACGGCAGATCGGCGATCCCGAGGCCCCGATCCTGCGCTTTGGCCCCGATCCCTTGACCCGGCCGCGCCAGCCAGCGGCGATGATCACCCCTGCGCCCCTGCCGGCCTGGGCCGTGGGCGAGGCCGCGCCGGAGCCGAAGACGGCCCGCTATGCCGCCCCGTCGCGGATCGAGGACGAGGCCGAATCGCGCGCGCCCGCGCCTTCGCCGCTGGCTCGCGTAGAGGGTCTGGGCCGCTACCGGCGCGGCGAGATCATCCACAAGCTCCTGCAGATCCTGCCCGACATCGCCCCGGACCAGCGGCGAGCGGCCGGCGCTCGACTGCTGGCGGCTGAACGCGATCTGACCGACACCCAGCGCGCCGAGATGGCGTCGGCGGCCTTCGGGGTGCTGGAAGACGAGAGCTTTGCCGCCGTTTTCGGACCCGGCTCTCGGGCCGAGGTCGCCCTGGCCGGCACCAGTGACGTCCTGCCCAAGGGTCTGGCCATTTCAGGGCGGGTTGACCGGCTGGTGGTCACCGACAGCGCCGTGCTGGTCGTCGACTACAAGACCAACCGGCCCGCTCCGGCCCGCATCGAAGACGCTGATCCGGCCTATCTGGCCCAGATGGCCGTCTATGTGGCGGTGCTGCGCGAAGTCTTCCCCGACCGCCGGGTCGAGGCGGCCCTGGTCTGGACCGACGGGCCCAAACTGATGCCGGTTGCAGAAAAGGTGATATCGGAGGCCCTGCGACGGATCGGCTAGACCGTTGCCGGGAACCCGCCGGGTGCCTACATCGTATCCAAGCGCCTGCGACGACTCGCAGGGATCGACAATGATTGCATCGCCTCCGGGGCTTCCGGCGCGCGCGGTGCCCAGATGGAGCAGGCCCAATGAGCACCGTGACGGTGACCGACGAAACCTTCGAACGCGACGTGCTGCAGGCCACCGGCCCGGTGCTCGTCGATTTCTGGGCGGAATGGTGCGGCCCCTGCCAGCAGATCGCGCCCGCCCTCGAGCAGATCTCCGAGGAGCTCGCCGACCACGTCGTGGTCGCCAAGGTCAATATCGAGGACAGCCCCACCACCCCGTCGCGCTATGGCGTGCGGGGCATCCCGACCATGATGCTGTTCCGCGGCGGCCAGATGACCTCGATGAAGGTCGGGGCCATGCCCAAGCAGAAGATCCTGGAATGGCTGACCGAGGCCGGCGTCCAGCCCGCCTGAGGCGACGCCTGACCTTCGGACATAATGACGCCCGCCCGGCTCACGCTCGGGCGGGCGTTTTTGTCATGGCGCCTCAGAACCTGTTGCGGCAGCCCTGCCGGGCATGAACGCCGCGAATGAAGCCGCGCCGGGCCAGCCCGGCCTGCACGGCCGCGTCCAGACGCCGCTCAGCCGGGGCGGCCCCGGAAATCTCCCGCACTAGGCCTCGAAACGGGATGATCGAATTGACCACGGTACGGCCACCCGCCGCTGCCAGACGCCCTGCCCGGCTTTCCTTGAGCTCATTGCCGACGATGTAGTCGGGACCCAGGACCACGTTCAACGCCGTGACCTCGGCGGCCAACTGGCGACAGGTCTTCAGACCCTTGAGGCTGTAGGGGTCGTCCTGGGCCTTGACGAGACTGTCGGGGATGTCGCGCCGGTTGAAACCGATGTCGCGGACCGGCTGCCCGCCGATCTCAACCGCCTTCTTGCCTGTCTGGCTCACCCAGCCGGGCGAGGTCGCAGCGGGTGCCTCTGCGGGTGGGGACTCGGTGGGGTGATTCTGGGCGAGGGCCGGCGCGCCCGCCATCAGCAGGGTGAGGCCGAGGGTCGCCCGGACAAGCCGTGAGGTTTGAAAGATCATGTGCCGTGTCCTGCCAGAAAACCGCGAACCGGGCAGACCGGTTTGCGGGTCAGGAACGACAGGCGCGAGCAGGGGTTCCCGTCCGCGTTCGGAGAGTCCCCGGTCCTACTTCTTGGCCGTCGTAACGATGAACGGCGAAACCGAGGCCGGGGCGGCCTTCTTGTCGGCCTTGGGTTTGCGGACTTCCTTGTTGGACTTCTTCTGACCCTTGGCCATCGGCGGTTCCTGCCAGGACGGGCGCGCGCACCGGGGATGTCCGGCGGGCCGTGCCGCCCTATCGGCGTGGCGCAGCTGTACGCGGGTCTCAGGCCGGCGGGTAGTGCGGATCGATCCGGCGCAACAGATAGCGCACGGACTTGGCTCCATCGTGGATCGCGGCAGCGCCGACCTCAGTAAAGCCCAGGCCGGCATGGAAGGCCTCCGAGGCCGGATTGGGCGGATCTGAATTAACCTCGCAGACGATCTGGCTGTGCCCGGCAGCGGCGGCGGCGGCGAACAGGTCCGCATAGAGCTGGCGCGCCAGGCCGCGTCCGCGCGCGGCGGCCGACACCACCACCCGGTCCACATAGACAAAGCGCGCGTAACGCTCGCGGAACCACAGGTAGTTGGGGCTGTCATAGTCAGCCCTCTCGTCGAACGTCAGCAGCATGGCATCGACGCCGACCCGCCTGGCGACGAAGGCTTCGGCGACCAGATGGGCAAGGCGGCCAGGCTGCAGCCAGGAAAGTTCGACGGCATGGGCATTGTTGAGGGCCAGCAGGGCGTTCGCGAGACCGGGATCGGCCATATCCGTGGGGGAGAGATCCTGCAGGGCGTCGCTCATTGCGGCCAGGTCTCTTCGCTCATCGCCAGCACCTCGCCGGCCAGATAGAGCGAGCCGCAGATCAGCACATGCGGCGTCGGAGTCCGGGCCAGGGCCTTGGTCAGGGCGTCCTGCAGGCTGTCGCAGGCGTGGGCGCGCAGCCCGGCCAACTCGGCGGCGGCGGCGGTCTGGGCGGCGGGGGCGGCGGCATGGCCCTCGAAGGTGACGGTATAGACCTCGGCCTTCAGCGGCGCGAAGGGCCGGAAGAAGCCCGTGGCGTCCTTGTTGCCCAGCAGGCCCGAGACCAGAGCGACCGGACGACCGTCGCGCGCTGCCAGATCGCCGAGCGCACGGGCCACGGCGGCCCCGGCATGGGGATTGTGTCCGCCGTCCAGCCAGAGGTCAGCCCCCGCCGCGCGGGCCAGCTCGGCCAGGGGCCCGGCGCTCAGACGCTGGAAGCGGGCCGGCCACACCGTCGCGGCGATGCCGGCGGCCATGGCCGCTTCATCGATGCGCGTGTCGGCCAGGGTCAGCAGGGCGGCGACGGCCAGGCCCGCATTGGCGAACTGATGCTCGCCCGGCAGCGGCGGGGCCGGCAGGTCGAGCAGACGG
>Ga0187845_1001833_pt1 | contig 11923 bp, 10 predicted proteins | sample SpaLakP09_SKY_68_FD_134515 | JGI IMG/M metagenome (GOLD analysis project Ga0187845, IMG submission 134515) | Oligotrophic lake water microbial communities from Sparkling Lake, Wisconsin, USA - SP09_SKY_68 | ecosystem: Environmental > Aquatic > Freshwater > Lake | place: USA: Sparkling Lake... | reverse complement strand
GTTCAGAAGGGACTGCGCAATTCTCTCTCTATTGCCCTGATGCCCACGGCGTCTACGTCGCAGATTCTGGGTAATAACGAGTGCTTCGAACCCTTTACTAGCAATCTGTATGTCCGCCACGTCCTGGCAGGTGATTTCATTGTGATCAATAAGTATCTGATCTCCGAGCTGGTAGATCTAGGCATCTGGACCCCCGAACTACGAACGGCAATCATTGCGAACAATGGCAGTGTTCAGAATGTCGTGGGAATTCCAATCTCTGTTCAGGAGCGCTATCGCACGGCATGGGAGATTCCCATGAAGTCAATTATTGACCTCTCCGCCGACCGCGCGCCATTCGTCTGCCAGTCGCAGTCGCTGAACCTGTTTGTGGCTGACCCGTCGTATGCGCGTATTTCCAGTATGCATATGTATGCATGGCAGAAGGGACTCAAGACGGGGTGCTACTACCTTCGCACCAAGGCGGTCGCTTCAGCCCAAAAGTTTACTGTGGAACCCGAGGCGCGTTCATCCCAGCAGCCCGCCGATTGTCTCACGTGCTCTGCGTAAAATATTCTATCTATTCAAGTATAAACAAATGAGCTCCCTCACCCCTGCTGATTTCGGTGCCCCCTCTGGAGCCCCCTCGGGACCCGCCGCTGTCGGTGGTCGCCGTCGCCGTCACACGAAGGTCGCGGGCCGCCGCCGTGGCGCCAAGAAGGGCGGTGATGAGGCTGCCCCCGCTGCCGCTGCCGTGGATGCCGCCACGGAGGAGGCCAAGGCCGCTGCTGCCCCCGCCGTGATGGGTGGACGCCGCAAGGGCCTGACGCGCAAGGCCAAGTCTGCCCGCAAGGCCGCTGCCGCGTTCAAGAAGCTGTCCAAGAAGCTGCTGAAGCTGAAGAAGAAGATGGCGTAAAGACTTACTTACAGCATTTTTTAGGTAGGACAAATGTTCTACCGCTAAAAATGTCGGTTACGATTGTTGTTGTTGCTTGAGACGCTCGCCGATCTTCGAGAGCATAGTGAATAAATCTTCAGTGAATCCGAAATGGCATCCGTTAGGTTCCGTTCCCTTCGGCACCCTGCGGCTTGATGTTGTTTTTGGGTGAACCAAACTCACAATGATTTCCTGGGGCGAAAGTTCCATACACTGCGACTCCCGTCCCTTAATAAATAGATCACCCTCGGCAATCTTGACATCGTCGGGGAACCCCTTCTCTTCCCAGAACTTTTTAGTATAACACATCGTTGCTTCTGATACCCGCATAGACTGCGGCAGACGCATCGGTGGGACGTTCACAAATGATGTATAGTTCGCAATATCATAGGATGGTAGAGTTGTGCAGAAGGCAGCCTGCTTCTTGGCGCGCAGCATCATCGAGACACGGAATAGAATACTGTTTGGAGGGTAGATATCATCATCATCCATGTGAACAATAATATCATACTTCGCAATCTTGGCGCCCAAATTACGCTTCTGGGCAATTGTCTTTCCCTCTGTCATAAGAACGTGGCGGGCATACGGAATGTGCTTGACAAATTCGTCGCACGTATCCTTACCATCGTCCAGAAGAATCCACTCCAGCTTGTCTTTCGGGTAACACTGGGAGTCTACACACCCCGCACAGATTTCAATGAATTCGGGGCGGTTGCGAGTAGGTGTGACAATCGTGACACCAGGCAGATCCTCTTCGGGAATTGCCGACTTATCGATCGAGAACTCCTCCTCTGTAGAATATGTTTTCAGAAACTCCTGTGTCGTCTTGACCCACTCATCGTGTCGCTCTACGAAGCGCGCATGATTGGATTTACTTATCACCTTGCGGGTCTTGAACTCTAATGCTGCATAGGACTCCAGAGCCTTGACACTGGCGTTCACTGTGGAACGCAGAATAACGCCCATACATTCAGGATGAGGAACTGATTCTGGCTTTTCCTCTGTTGCCCAAATAGCCTTGTAGCCAAACTCCTTGAACGGTTCGATTTCGTTCAGGAGAAGAACGGCACCGCTAGAGGCTGCCTCATTCACAGCGTGTCCAAACCCTTCCGCTCCTGACAGGCAGATCGAAAGACCGCACTCATCCACCAGTTCATCATAGGCTCCCTGCTTCAGAGTCTCAGAATGGAGAACAACTTTGTCTTTCAGAGATTCGGGGAGATTCACATTCATGCGGGTTCCGTCGTAGACCACGTGGAGTTCGGGAACCTTAATATCCTTCTCAACCGCCTTGGCGTAGGCGTCCACAATGAGCTGGGGATGACGGTAAATGTTCTTGCCAGCGAGGTAGAGTGCCTTGTGAAAGTTCTTCTTCTCCGATGGCCGTTTCGCAATCGATGTCCAGCCAATATACTTCACATTCGGGTGATGCTGCTTAAAGATTTCCACTGCTTCGTGCGTCTTGCACCAGATCTCATCGATGGAAGAAAAGTAAGGGATCCACGCCTTGTATGTCCACTCGGGATTGGGAAGAAAGATGTTCTTCTTCGCATAGGTGAAGAGGGAAGGATTCAGGACTTCCACAAACACATTGTATTCAGCCTCAAGACACTCGGGCTGAGCAATCAGAATACGGCGAAAGACCGCATTCTCATCGACGGATGCCCAAATACCCTGCAGAATATCCACGTCCTGAGCAAGACCCGTCTGGTTACGGTGCGTGGAAATTAGATTCACTCGCATTATCTCTTAGTGTTTCCGCTGCTTAAATGTTCCTCGTATTTGACGAGGGATACGTCGCGCAGTCTTGGCACGAAGATTCATGATCGTTAGATACTGCGACCTAGACGGCTTGCCTTTCACACAGGGATGAATCACGATCGGGCGATCAAAGAACCATTCCGTATTCTGCTCCGTCCAGCGCCAGAACTCGGCGTCTGGCAGTTCGCGTGCATCCGCCAACTTGTCAATGACCTTGTCGGTGAACTCAATACACTGCGTCTTTGTTCCTGCATACCCGTAGGCAATATCGAACACCTCAGAGCAATACTGTCCGTAAAAGGGTTCAACTTGGCGGGTTGCGGGATTCCACACAATCTGTTCACACGGACGAAATGAGTCCCACGCAGAATCCCATACGAGAAGCCTGCGTTGGTCTTTGGCATAAATGCGGTCTTGGAATTTTACCAGATCGCCCATATTACTACGTTACAATCTAAAAGAATGCCTTGAATTCCGCACCCTTCGTTCCGCGAATGTGAGGATTGATGGGGTGGCTAATCTGCTCAGGATACTCAAGGAGTTTATTGCGATTATAGAGATACATATTGATGGCTCCCAAAACATCGTCCACACAGAAGGCGAGGACACGCTCGTTCAGTTCCTCAAGCTCCTTCCGCTCCTGGCCTGGCACGTTCGCCGAATACTGAAGGTAGTATGAGCGCATAATGGTCTTAAGATCGTCAGGGCGCTGGGGGTCAATAGTATGCTGCTTATCGCTCTTGATCCATACACGGTAGCGGATCTCGTCCTGAAGATACTTGATATTGGCCTCGGAAAAGAAGGCCTGGTTGACAGGCGTTGCCGTATGAATGCGAATCGTTGCCTGCTGCTGAAACGTTGATCCATACGCTAGCTTGGGGTCCTCGTAGTGGGTGGAAAAGATACGAAATGCCTGGGTCGCACGAGTCTCGTCATCCGCGAGGTTGGGGACAAAGCCTGTATGCTTTGGCGCACCAGGGATCGCGCTATCTACATAGTAACGGTTAATTTCATCTCCCTTGGTCGGGTAGAGTTCTCCGTAATTCTGCTGGTTAGCCATTATTACTAGTTCGGGATGATTTTCTTGATGTTTGTCGGATCAGGTTCCAAGGTGGTGACCTGCATGACAAAGGTTGATTGGGTATTCATATTCAACACAGGTAGTGGATAATCCTGTGAGAACGTTCGGCTGTTCATAAATGTCAGTCCTGACTGTGTCACCCCCGAATACTGGAGAAGACTTACTTGGGAAAGAGTGGTGAGAAGAGTGCGTATAGTCGTAACAGCATTTGACAGCCCCGCGTATCCTGATGTTAGTTTTGGCACAGCAGTAAATGATGTCCCAATATCGCTTGACGGAAACACAAACGAAGGACTGAAATCGTTTGAGTTAATCCCTGTCACCATAAAATTGTTAGACATCAGTTGGGAAAGAGCGGAAAGGGATGGAGTGCACGACGGATCAAATCCAATCTGTGTGAGGGTCGGAGAATAGAATTTGAGTTCGTCGCCGACACGCAAATCAGTATTCAAGAAAGCATTGGAATCAGTGAGTCCCCCAGAAATCGTATTCGAATTCTGAGTGACGAAGAACTGAACACTCCCTATATTGCTCGTATCAAACCGCATGGCCACAATGTTTAGATTATCCACCTGTGAGAACGGGATCCCCGTATTGTTATAGACTTGAATATTTGCATTGGACATACGTGCCAATGGAGGATCGAATAAATACGCCTCCTCTCCCCACGGATAATAATCGGAGAACTGTGATGGGAATGCGTTTCCACCATCGTATATGTTACGAGCGTTCTGCGTCAAGATAGAGAACGAGTTTTGAACAATCTGTGATCCTCCGTAGTAGTTCCCCTTGATGTTCTGGATCGTCATCAGGACATAGGGCTGCATATGAAACGCATCGGGGTAATGAATCAAGCCTGTGAATGCGGATGGTTTGTAAGGCTGTGTTCCACGCACAGGTAGAATCGCCCGCAGGAGTTTGATTTCGGTCACATTGGATAGTGCGAGCTGGGTAGAAAAAAGGTAGTTATTTACTCCATACCGTGCAGGCTGAATGTCTATACCGATCTGAGCGCCCGCAGTCAGTGCAGAATTGTAGACAGGATAGTAGAAAATCTTCACATTCGGATCAGAAAACGAAAATGGCTGAGGTGTGTGTAGGAGCGTATTGTTGGAGAGCACAATTGACCAACCATACTTCGGCGTTACGAGACCTTGGTCAGTCGTGCTAAAATAAGATGGGATCCTTGCACCAGGAGGGAATACAAGCGGTGTAATATTTGGAATTGTTTGTAACTGTCGTCCAGCAGGAACTTTGAGAGCAGTTAGTGGTGTCTCATAGGCCGACAGGGGAACTGTAGGATTGTTAAAGTAAAAGGCAACCTGAGGTCCATCATTTGACTGTGGCGTTTGGGTTCCAAATGAAAAGACATTGGAGTATGCGTCTGGTTGAAGCGTCCAGTCCCGCTGAGCAGTATCAATGATGATCATACGGGAACGTGGAACCATAGAGGGCGGCTGCTGAACGGGTAGAGTTAGTGTATCTAGTGTATCGGGAGCATCGTTTAGTTGTTGGATGGTAACGCGTTCGGCACTCAGGGTTGTTGGAGCAGTATAGTTCATTGGTTCAATCGGACGTTGGGTATCCGCTGTAGCTAAAAAAGCAACTCGCGGGTCGAAATCGTATTCGCTTCGCGCTTCGTAATCAGCATTTACTAACAGAGATTTATAGTCTAATTGAAACCCTGCCATTCGTCTTATCCTTTAGATGATGAGATTCTCTAAATCTGCGATCCAGAACTGAGAGGGCGTTGTTGCCTCAATCTCTGCGATCCGTGCACGCAAGCGCGCCAGCTCGGCCTCGTGCTTCGCGATGTTCTCCAGGGTCATGCTACTGATCGGCAGCTTCAGCAGGTCGGGAATATCCGTAAGCTCATGCGTCTCTAGAATCTTGACACACTCGGCATGCGGCTTCTTACGAAGATCGATAACGTCATTGCACATGAGCGTCAGGAACTTGACGACACTCGTATGCCACGGCAGCTTCGCCCTCAGCTCGCGAAGCATCGATTCCTTGCGCACACCATACAGCGCGAGACGAGCGTCGGCATACTCCTCAAGAATCTCGTTCACCGTCGTATACTTGGTGATGTTGCCGCGAGAGTTGAAGGCATGCATGTTCGTGGTCTTGATCTTGCCAACCAGACCCAGCTTCTTCGCAGCCTCTGCGATCGGCATATCGTCCTTGAGCACGATCTCGAAGTTCACGTCCATGTCCGTCGACGTGTCCGTGTAGTCCTTTACAAAATCCTTCTTCTCACAGAGAGAATCCAGATACTCCTTGAAGTCCGACGTCCAGTACTCAATCGGCAGATCCTGGACCGAAATTGTTTTTGTCTTCGGGCTGTAGGAATACTTGCCTGTGATCTCATAGCCGTCGGTGCACGGCATGATCGTTCCCCTGAATCCGCGATACCACGGAGGCAGATCCACCTTCTTCAGAATATCTTTGTCCTCGCCCTTCAGCCAGCGAAGCAGGGTGTTCTTCAGCGCCACGGGATTGTATGACGGGATGAATGTTGAATATCCCGTGCCGATTCCGCGAGCGCCGTTCACCAGCAGCATCGGCAGCACGGGCGCATACCACTCAGGCTCCACCGACAGCCCGTCGTCGTCCCGATACTTCAGGCACGGCAAGTCGTCGGCGGGAACCAGATCCTTCATGAACGGCTGGAGATACGTGAAGATGTATCGAGAGGCAGCCGAGTCCTTCCCACCCTGTAGCCGCGTGCCGAACTGACCCTTAGGGACCAGCCACGGCAGATTGTTGGAGCCCACGAAATCTTGGGCCATACCGATAATCGTTTCATTCAGCGACATCTCGCCGTGATGATAGCCTGCGTGCTCCGAGACATACCCTGCCAGCTGCGCGACCTTGACTTTGGATGTGAGGTTACGCTTGAGGCAGCCAAACAGAATCTTGCGCTGCGACGTCTTGAGTCCGTCCATCATGCTTGGGATGGACCGTTCCAGATTGTAGTGACTGAAGTGGATCAGATCACGATTCACGAACTCCGCATACGCCAGCGTCTTGTCCGCACGCGGAATCACAATATCCTGTGGACGATGCCCCTGCAGCCACGTCTTGCGATCGTCAGCCCGAGCCTTGTTGAACGCCAGATCAATTGCCGCCGAATCGGCATCGGCCGTGTAGCGGAACTGTGTGATGTTCATCTCCTTGAAATACTCCTGGGCCTCCTCGCGCGTCGAAGTGCCCAGACCCTTGTAATACTGGATCGCCCAGCCCCGACCCGCCTCGCCTTTCCACTGGTCATAGTCAAACTGTGTGTAGAATGTTCGCGTCTCCTTACCTTTGGTCGCCTTCACGATCGGCGTGGCCATGTAGGTCAGGAATCCAGGGATCTTGAACAGCTCCGTCCACAGCTCGTGGAACAGATTGATCAAGAGACCGCGGATGTGTGACCCATCGTAGTCCTGGTCTGTCATGATGAGGATGCGGCCATATCGCAGGCTCCCCAGATTCTCGTAGGTCTTGCCCGACTCCAGACCTACGATCTTCTTCAGCTCGGCGATCTCCTTCGCCAACTCGATCTTGGATCCCGACGTATCCTTCACGTTCATGATTTTCCCCCGCAAAGGGAACACTCCGAAAGTTTGGCGTTGAGCCTTTGTAAGGCCGCTGAGAGCCATCGCCTTTGCGGAGTCGCCCTCAGTGAGGATGAGAGTGCACTCGGCAGACTTGGCGGTGCCTGCAAGGGCTGCGTCGTCGAGCTTCGGGATACCGTATATCTTAGAGCTCTTCCGTCCATCGCTCTTCTTGTTCTCTTTCTCGTCCTTTTCTTTCTGCGCCACCACCAGCTTGTCCACCAGCTCCAGTTTCGACCGCAGCTTCTTGAAGAACTCCTCAGGCAACTTGCACGTCGAGCCAAACGCTGTGCTCTTCGTGGTCAGCGCCTCCTTTGTCTGTGACGAGAAGGCTGGATTCTCAATCGCTGCCGTCACCCATACTGCAATATTCTCCTTCACCAGCGAAGGCTTGACTTTCAACTTCTTCTTCGTTTCCAGATATTCTACGATGTTCCCTACCACCTGGTTTACCACGTAGTCCACGTGCGTCCCACCCTTGGATGTCCAGATACCGTTGACGAACGACACCTGCAGAAACCCGTCGATCGGCGTATCGGCCACACCACATTCCACCGATCACTCGTGTGCGCCGCCACAGGCGTGGTCACGAACTCGCCCGCATACGCCGTCAGGTCACGGCACTTGATCAGCGTCTTCTCCTCCCCATGCTTCCAGTGCACCTTCACCTCCTTTCCGACCGTCATCGCCAGATCGCTTGCCCGCCGACGGAACACGCCTACCAGATCAGAATTGATCTCCGCCAAACCGAATCGTCCGAAGTCGGGGGTCCAGGATACGCTGACGTAGGACTTGCCCTTGCATGCGACGATCTTGGGCTTGTTCACCACCGTCATGTTGTCTTCCCAGACCTGCGTATACTTCTTGCCGCGGACCGAGTCCACGGTCTCAACCACCATCTTCTTCGCAAAGATGTTCGCCAACTTCACGCCATAGCCGTTCTTGCCGCCTACCAGTTTCTTCTCTTCCTTGTCGTAGTTTGTTGAGGTCAGCAGCTCGCCAAAGATCAACTGAGGAACCCACACGCCATACTCGGGGTGCTCCAGAACATCAATGCCTTCGCCATCGTTCTCCACTGTAATCGTCTTATTATCTGCTGAAATCTCAATCGTAATATTCTTCACAGGATTTGCGGACGCACGCTGCCGCATGCGGACCACCTGATCGTGGGCGTTCACCACGATCTCATCAAACAGCTTGTAGAATCCAGGATTAAAGCCTACTAGCATCTTCTCCTTGAACGACTCCCCTTCGACTACATACATGATTTCCGACGTCGTCTCGATGGACCCAACATAGGTATCGGGCAGCGAAAGGATGTGCTCGCGGTGCGTGTGCTTCTTGTATGCTTCAGCCATTTTGGGTGTACCCTCCCCCAGCTAGATAAAACGGCCGTCCGTTTTACAGGGAAAAGACATATTCATGTAAATGCCCCCAGCCAAGGGAAAGAAGTCTACCAAGAAGGTTGTAGACGAAACCCAGAAAGTTGAGCTTCCGCCCGTGATCTTTTTCCTACGAATAGGAAAGGAGTTTGATTTTAATGAGGAGCGCGTTGACGTTCCTGCTCCCACTGGAAGTCTCGGACCAACGCAGTATTCGGATATTCTCCAGACAACAGAGACCCAGGAACGGCGGTTTGATGAGAACGTGATCCATGAACTCATGACCAAACTATCGTTGTCCACATCCTATTCGAAGGGGGCAGCCTGCCTGTGGTGCTGCCACGGATTTTCGGGTGATTCGTTCATGATTCCTACGCACTACGATGTATACACGAACTCCTATACGGCAGAGGGAAACTTCTGCAGTCCTGAGTGTGCTCTTGCTACGATTTATAAGGAGCCGTATCTCACCGAGTCCGATCGCTGGATTCGTCATTCGCTTCTACGTAGTTTTTACCGTCGACTGTATTCCGATGACAAAGATATCCAACCTGCCCCCGACAGGCGTGTTCTCCGTCTTTTTGGCGGAAATCTAGATATTCAGCAGTATCGCGAGTTTTTCCGTAACTGCACAAAGCCACTTCAACTTGCTATGCCACCTGTTCGCCTGTATATGCCGTCCGTGAACACCCAGGCCTCGGTTCGCGATGTGAAGTCTTATGTCTCACTGTCCAATGAGACGGTGAACAAGGCATCGCAGCAACTCCGCCTCAAGCGCTCAAAACCTGTCCACGAAGGCATTCCTACCCTCGACAAGTGCCTTGGACGTTAAATTTTCCAACCCAAAATGTCCTATTCAAGCAATGGCATCTTTACAAGATCTTTTGAAGATGTCAATGCTCTACCAGGTGATGACGACGAGCGGAAGCAGTTTCCGTCCTCTCTTAGCATGGTTAGGCCTGTCCCTTTACGAACGTATTCCTCCGTGGGTATGGACCTATCGCGGACCGTCAAAGACCGCTTATGCTGGTCGTGAACCGTCTGCTGTCATTGAATGTGAGCGTGGCCCGCCGCCGCAGAATAATAAGGGCGCTAACGTTCCCGCTTTTCTGACTCGCATGGATGCCGTGATTCACTTTGTGTCCTGCTCTCCCAATACGAAGCGCCTCCTGTCCATCGCGAATCACGATTACCTTCCCTACGAGTTCGAGGAGGTTCGACTGGATGAGGATATCTATTTTCGTCTCACACACGTGGATGTTGACGATGGAAATATTAAGAACATTAAGTTCCAGCTCATTTCGTATGATCACCCGATCCAAACTCTGCAGAAGTTTGTGGAGTCATGCAACCAAGATTATGAGCGTCGCATGCTGAATAAACTTGGAAATAACCTTTACTTTTTCGACCAGATCGTGGAAGGAAAGAAGAAACGTTCGAACCAGAACCCACTTCCCCAGAATTTCTTAGTCTACACGAAGCACAAGTTTTCCACAACACGCACGTTTGAGAATGTTTATTTCGAAGAGCAGCCGATCGTCAAGAAACGTGTCAATTTTTTCCTGGACAAGCGGTCATGGTATGAGAAAAAGGGCATTCCGTATACTCTGGGATTCCTCTTTCACGGAGATCCTGGAACGGGTAAGACGTCGGAAATCAAGGCTATTGCCAATGTTGCTCGTCGTCACCCCGTCAATATCCAACTCTCGGAAATCAAGACAAAGACCCAGCTTCGCCATCTGTTTTTCAGTGATGATATTCATGTGTTCAATGGCACAGTTCTGGAGAAGTATACCATCCCTATTTCCGAGCGACTCTACATTATTGAGGACGCCGATGCGATGGGCGATGTTCTCCTGAAGCGCGAGTGGAAGCGCCCTGAACCTGTTTCTGTAGTTCCCAAGGATCCCTTTACAGCCGAACTTGATGATGATATTATCAAGGATCCTATCGATCTCTCGTTCCTCCTGAATCTCCTAGATGGCACCCTGGAGTCCAGTGGTCGCATCTTGGTCTTTACGTCAAATTTCCCCGAGCGGTTTGATCGTGCCCTGATTCGCCCAGGCCGTATTGATATGATCATTCATTTCAAGAAGTGTTCTCGCACAGTTCTCCGTGAGATGGTAGAGGGATTCTACGATATTACGGATGTCGATCATAAACTATGGTCGCATCCCGAGATGGATGAGAAGTGGAGTCCTGCCGAAGTCAACCAGATTTTGTTTCGTAATTTCGAAGATCCAAAGCAGGCAATGGATGAACTCCTGACGCTAGAATCGTCAAATCCTCTACTCAAAAAGGAGGCGGTTGAGGATTCAACACCTATTCCTCCTATTCCTACTTGAAGAATCCTGCTACATATTCATACGTCTCGGGCGGAAAGCCGAAGAGAACAATATAAATAAAAGCGCCAAACAACGGAATTCCTGCAAATACAGCGGTAGCAATGGCCCAACCGAACATTCCACCCGCTGAAGGAACAACGATCGACGTAAGCAGTCCGAGAATCGGTATAAACCAGACAACTAGAAACATGTTAGCATACGGTTTCATAATTGGAAACTTGCCGAACACAATGGTTTCCACCGCATACCATCCCGCACGGGAGTAGATGAGAAGAAGAATAAGCACAAGGGTGTATCCCAGATAGCTGCTGGCCGATGAAATAGTTGGCTTGTGGATAGGATCCGCAGTCTCTTCGGGGGGGACGTCGGCGACTGGGTCGTCGGTGTTCATTCTTCTTATTATTATGTAGAGAACACGAGATTACCCTGTCCATTTGTAACCTTGAGGAAGTTGTAGGATTCAATATAGACTATAGACGAATAGGCGCCATATTGTAGAGGATTTTGCGTGCTCGGGGGAATAATTGAGAGAGTCTGGCCTGCCTGAAGAAGGGGGGGAATACCTGGACCTGGAGAGATGGTTGCGCCTATTGGAACGAGTGTAGGAATAGTGTTAAACGCTGTTTCCTTCACTATACAAACTGCAGAGGGACTTACAATAGGAACAAGCTGTCCTGAACTATCGTAGATAGATGTCAGAGTCGGTGGAACCAGCAGTGTATATTGGAGATTTGTGCGATTGAACATGGATCCATTGAGGGTTCCCGACGGCTGAGTAATGGTATTGGGATCCAGGGAGAAAGAGTAGAGATTAATACCAGGAAGAGAAGTAG
>Ga0187845_1001830_pt1 | contig 11928 bp, 11 predicted proteins | sample SpaLakP09_SKY_68_FD_134515 | JGI IMG/M metagenome (GOLD analysis project Ga0187845, IMG submission 134515) | Oligotrophic lake water microbial communities from Sparkling Lake, Wisconsin, USA - SP09_SKY_68 | ecosystem: Environmental > Aquatic > Freshwater > Lake | place: USA: Sparkling Lake... | reverse complement strand
TAGCCATGGCAGCCGATTTCTCCTGCCGTGGTGCACCCCACCACCAGCGCATTACCAAAATAGCGGTGCAAGCTGGGGCCGAGGCTGGCCAGATCATAGGCCGGGGAAATAAACAGCAACACCAGTGCCAGATCCGGCTGATGCAGCTGCTGAAACAGCTCGGCAGCGGCCAGTGCGGGGTCCTGCTGCTGGGTACTGCCCAGCAACACCAGGCTATTCTCCATCTTGTCTCCACCTTGCCGCCGCGCCACAGCGGGCGACGGCCTTGTCATTCTATTGACCGGTCTGTGCCAGTTTTAACCATGCCATGCCCGCAGCACGGCCTTGCCCCAGAAGGGATTGAGGCAGAGCGGTGGCTAACACGAACAGACAGCTTCATTCTAGCCTGATCAGTAAACCAGATCGGCTAAGGCGCCGCGCAAGCAGCTGTGCAACATACGATGTGCCCCAGTCATGCAGCGGACATGCTGCCAGCATTGGCCGATTCAGGCTATAGTCTTGGACGCCGCCGCTGCCGGGCGCGCTATTTTTGCGAGACTGAATCGATATGGAAATGAGTGTACTGATTGCCGACGACCACCCGCTGTTTCGCGAAGCCTTGAAGGACGTGGTGCGGGAAGTATTTGGCGCGGACATCCGCCTGATCGAATGTACCTCGCTGGCGGAAGCCAGCGCTGCCATCCACGACGATAGCCTGGAGCTGGCACTACTCGACCTCAACATGCCGGGCATGCAAGGGCTGACCGGCGTCGCCAGCCTGCGCCGCGCCGCGCCGATTGTGCCGCTGGTGGTGGTGTCGGCCGACGAGCGCAGCGAAGTGGTACAAGCCGCACTGGCGCTGGGCGTTTGCGGTTTCATTCCCAAATCCACCCCGCGCCAGCAAATGGCCGAGGCGGTACGCCGCATCAGCGCCGATGGCGAAATCTATCAGCCCTCCTCCCTCGCCGGCCACGATACCAACAGCCCCACCGCTATCCCTCTCACGGCCGAACAGCAAGCCATGCTAACCCGGCTGGCCAGCCTGACCCGCCAGGAGCGCTGCGTGCTGGAGGGCATTGTCGCTGGCAAGCCCAACAAGATCGTGGCCCACGAACTGAATATCGCCGAGAGCACGGTCAAGGCGCATGTTTCCGCCATCCTGCGCAAGCTGGAAGTCAGCAGCCGCACTCAGGCGGTGATCAAGGCCGGGCCACTGCTGGAATAAGACTGGGCAGCGCTGGCCAAGGCCTGCCTGCAAAGACAAGGCCCCGCTGCAAGCCAATGCGCGGGGCCTTGTTCATTTCTCAAGCGCAATCAGACCTGATACTGCGCCACCGCCTTGCCCATGCGCTCTACATTGAGCTGCAAGCGGGTCGATGCGGCTTCTGTGGCATGCGCCACTTCCAGATTTTTGCCGGTCAGTGCCGCCACCGACTCCAGGCCCTGGCCCATCAGGTCCATACCGGTTTTTTGCTCATCGGCAGAATGGCTGATTTCCGCCACCATGCTGACGGCCCTTGCCATTTGCACACTGATTTCATCCAGCACCGCATGCGCCTGATGCACCAGCTCGACACTGGTACCCACTTGTGCCGCACTCTGGCGCATGCCGGTAACCGAACCCACGGTATCAGCTTGGATACGTGAAATCATCTTGTCGATTTCCTGCGTGGCATTGGCTGTGCGCTCAGCCAGCTTGCGCACTTCGTCGGCCACCACGGCAAACCCACGACCGGTTTCACCGGCACGGGCCGCCTCGATGGCAGCATTCAGCGCCAGCAGATTGGTCTGATCGGCAATATCCTTGATGACGCTGGCTACCTTGCCAATGTCTTCAGTACGCTGCCCCAGTTTTTCCACGGTTTCTGCCGAGCTGGCAACGGTAGCGGCCAATTCGCGAATGGTTTCACTGGCCCGCTCCGACAAGTGCGCCGCCTCGCCGGCTTTGCTACCGACATCACGCGTTACCGTTTCGGTGTCATGCGCATGCTGTGCGATCAAGCCTATCGATGCTGCCAGCTGCTCGATGGTGGCCGCCGAAGCCGTGGTCTTTTCGGTTTGCAAGGATGCCGACGAAACCAGCGACACCACGCTCTGGTTGAGATTGCCCGAGGTATCCTGCACATTGCGGGCAGAATTCAGCATTACCTGAATGGTGGCGCTGACAGCAGCAGTCTGATTATCCAGCTCCGCCGCAATCTTGCTGATCAGATCAGTGCGGGTGGGCTGCAGATTGGCCCGCAGATTGCCCGTTTTAAGCAGATCCTGCAAAAACTGGTGAATACGGGTCAGCCTACCGACAACCCCCGGCAGGATAAACACTACCGCCAACAGACAGGACAGCAGAGCCAGTACCGCCGCCCCCTGGAACCAGGGCATGAAGCTGCTCTGGCTGCTGGCCAGCAAACCCAGCAGCAAAGCCAGTGCGGCAAGCACCTGCACGGCATAGAGCTGAACAACAAAACCACTCACCGCTTGTACCAGTTGCGAGCGTGTTTTCACCACACGGCCATTTTCAATGGACAAGGAACGGTCGCCCTGGCGAATGCGGCCATACAACAGTTCAGCGGCGGCCACTTCGTCACGTCCGGGCGGGGTACGCACCGACTGGTAACCGACAATCTTCCCCTGTTCACGCACCGGCGAGGCATTGGCCCGTACCCAATAAAAACCACCATCCTTACGCCGGTTCTTCACCAGCCCACGCCAGGGCCGCCCCTCCTTCAGATTGCGCCACATATCGGCAAATGCCTCTGCCGGCATATCCGGATGCCGGATGATATTGTGCGGCTGGCCAACCATCTCCTCTTGCTCGAAGCCACTGATCTGGGCAAAGGCTTTATTGGCCTCGACAATATTGCCCTGGGTATCAGTACGCGAATAAATGAATACACCATCCGGCACGATGGTTTCCTGCTGGTTGATTGGCTGATTATTTCGCATATCTTTTTGTTTTATTTGGTGTTTATCAGAAAAACATCATGCCGCAAGCAGGATGGAGGTCTACTGACTACCCTGTTTGCTTTCTGGCACGATGGCGACCCAGTCCGCTTTTAATTGGACACAGGCAAATCATAAGCTGATTAAACCGGAGCAATATTGCCGGAGTACTGATTCAAGATAAAAACAATAATAACTGTATGGTTTTTGCACTTAAGCAAAACTTGATGATTGCTTTACTGCAAAAACCAGATAGGCGGAAGACCATATGGAAACAAGTGAACAGACATTACAGTATGCGCAGTGCAATACAGCAAAACACGCAATAACCGCTAGTATGAAAAACAGAAACTTGCAGATAGGCCAAACTGCGGATTGCTTAGAATAAAACCGCGTCAGAACCAGTAAGTGAATAGGCAGAAAACAAAAAAGCCATCCGGTTGGATGGCTTAAATGTTGGTATTGCTGTGGTCTTGTGGTCGGGGTGAGAAGATTCGAACTTCCGACCCCCTGCACCCCATGCAGGTGCGCTACCAGGCTGCGCTACACCCCGACTTCAAGAGAAACGCATTGTAACTGTTTATTTAGGATTTGCCAATACCTGCATCCAGCCAAGACAGAATTGTTTCCAGTTCTGCGCGCACTTCCTGCGCAGTAATCGGACGCTCCATCTCGCCGCCGGCGCCCAGACGCTGGCGTGCGCCATGGATGGTGAAACCATCGTCGTACAGCAGACCGCGAATACGCCGCACCAGCAGCACTTCGTGGTGCTGGTAATAGCGGCGGTTGCCACGGCGCTTGACCAGGCGCAGCTGGGAGAATTCCTGCTCCCAGTAACGCAGCACATGCGGCTTGACCCCGGTCAGCTCGCTGACTTCGCTGATGGTGAAGTAGCGCTTGGACGGGATTGCCGGCAGATCAGCCTTGCTTGTTAGCATGGTATTGCTCAACCATTCCTTTGAGTTTCTGACTGGCATGGAAGGTGACAACCCGGCGGGCCGTGATGGGAATTTCTTCCCCGGTCTTGGGATTGCGCCCCGGACGTTGCGGTTTGTCACGCAGCTGGAAATTGCCGAAACCGGACAGCTTTACCGAATCGCCCGCTTCCAGCGCGATACGGATTTCCTCGAAAAACGTTTCAACCATGTCCTTGGCTTCACGCTTGTTCAGACCTACCTGGTCAAACAACAGGTCGGCCAACTCAGCCTTGGTCAAAGTCATGACTACCCCTTAACTTCTTGAATGCAAATATGGAAGGCGGACATTATGCCACGCCTTCCGGCAATAATGGCTTACAGACGCAACTGGGCCGCATGGCTGGCAGCCACGGCATCCAGCAGTGTCTGGATGGCCGGTTCAACATCCTCGTCGGTCAGCGTGCGGGCATCATCCTGCAACACCACGCGGAAAGCCAGGCTCTTCTTGCCTTCTTCCACGCCTTTGCCACGATAGACATCAAACAGGGCCACTTCCTTGACCAGTGCGGACGCATGCTGACGGAAAGTATCCAGCATAGCAGCAACCGTTACCTCTTCGTCAACCACCAGCGCCAGATCGCGGCGCACCGGCTGCAGTTTGCTTACCGGTTCTGCCTTGATGGCAGAGCGTGCTGCAACCGCAGCCAGATCCAGCTCGAACAATACCGGTGCTGTCGGCAGGCCGTATTCTTGCGTCCAGCGCGGATGCAGTTCGCCCATCACACCAATGACCTTGCCATCCAGGCTGATCTCGGCACAACGACCGGGATGGAAAGCCGGGTGCACTGCCTTGGCAAAGCTGGCACGAGCCGGCAGCAATAGCGCTTCGACATCAGCCTTCACATCGAAAAAGTCGACGCGTTCGGCTTTCTGCCCCCACTGCTCGGCCACACGCGGCCCCCAGGCGAGACCTGCCACTTTTTCCGGCTGGGTGCTTTCGTCGGCTTTGCCGGCTGCATTCTTGCCGAATACACGGGCCACTTCAAACACCCGCACGCGCGGCTGCTTGCGGTTGAGGTTACCTTGCAACACGTTAACCAGACCGCCAATCAGCGACGAACGCATTACGCTCATCTGCGAAGCGATCGGATTGATCAGGCGCACCGGGTCGGTATTGCCGGCAAAGTCACGCTCCCAGTCTTCTTCGACAAAGGCGTAGCTGACCACTTCCTGATAGTCGCGCCCGGCCAGGAAGTGGCGGATATCTTCACGCGGGCGACGCTCTTCCGGCAGCGCCAGCATGCGCAGACGGGCCGCCGGTGCGGCGTATGGGATGGCATCGTAGCCATGCACGCGCGCCACTTCTTCGATCAGGTCTTCTTCGATTTCGATGTCGTAGCGGAAGGACGGCGCATGTACTAGGAAGCCATCTTCCAGCGTGTCGAAGGACAGGCCCAGACGGCTGAGGATGGTAGCAATCTGCTCGGCGGTCAGGCTGATGCCCAACAGACGTGCCACACGGGCGGTACGCAGCTTGACACCACCGCGCGCCGGCAGTTCGGCCACTTTTTCGTTCAGCGGGCCCGCTTCGCCACCACAAATGGACAGCACCAGCTCGGTGGCACGTTCCATGGCTTCGGTTTGCAGCTGGAAATCCACCCCGCGCTCAAAGCGGAAGGAAGAGTCCGAGCCGAAGCCCCAGGCACGGGCCTTGCCGGCAATCGCTGCCGGAGCGAAAAAGGCGCTTTCCAGCATGATGTCGGTGCTGGCGGTAGTGACACCGCTTTCTTCACCGCCCATGATGCCGGCGATGGCTAGCACCTTGGCATCATCGGCAATCACCAGATGCTCGTCGCTGAGGGTGACGGTTTTTTCATTCAGGCACAGCAGCTGCTCGCCTGCCTTGGCCATGCGCACGGTGATGCCACCATCCAGCTTGGCCAGATCAAAGGCATGCATCGGCTGCCCTTGCTCCAGCAGCACATAATTGGTGACATCAACGATGGCCGAGATGGAGCGCAGACCGGAACGCTCCAGACGACGTTTCATCCAGTCCGGGGTCGGCGCAGCCGCATTGACATTACGAATCACACGGCCAATGTAGCGACCGCAAGCTTGACCTGCCTGAATGGCAACCGCTACCACATCGTCGATTTGCGGCGCAATGGCGGTAATGGCTTGCGGCTGCAGCGCAGCACCAGTCAGGGCGGCCACTTCGCGGGCAATACCCTTGATCGACAGGCAGTCGGCACGATTGGGGGTGATTTTCAGTGTAAACAGCTGATCATCCAGGCCCAGATAGTCACGGATGTTCTGGCCAACCGGCGCATCAGCCGGCAACAGCATCAGGCCGTCGACATCTTCCGGTACGCCCAGCTCCTTGCCGGAGCACAGCATGCCGCCCGACTCCACACCACGCATCTTGGTGGGCTTGATCTTGAAATCACCCGGCAATACCGCGCCCGGCAGCGCGCACGGCACGCGCACGCCCACAGCTACATTCGGTGCGCCACAGACGATCTGCACCAGCTCGCCCGTGCCGACATCCACCTTGGTCACGCGCAGGCGGTCGGCGTTTTCATGCTTGACGCATTCCTTGACCTCACCGATCACCACACCAGTAAAGGCCGGTGCGGCTGCGGTGGTTTCTTCTACTTCCAGACCTGCCATGGTCAGCAGATTGGACAACTCATCGCTGGAAAGGGAAGGATTAACCCAGCTTCTCAGCCACTGTTCGGAAAATTGCATTGCTTATCCCCTGCCTGCGATCAATTGAACTGTTTGAGGAAATTGAGATCGTTCTCGAAGAACAGTCGCAGGTCATTCACGCCATAGCGCAGCATGGCAAAACGGTCCAGACCAATACCAAAAGCAAAGCCGCTGTACTTTTCCGGATCGATATTCACATTGCGCAGCACATTCGGATGCACCATGCCGCAGCCTCCTACTTCCAGCCAACCACGCTCGCCCAGTACGTCGATTTCGGCGGATGGCTCGGTGAAGGGGAAGAAGGACGGACGGAAACGCACTTGCAGATCGTCGCGTTCGAAGAAGCGACGCAGGAAGTCGGTCACCACTGCCTTGAGGTCGGCAAAGGACACGCCCTCTTCCACCCACAGGCCTTCCATCTGGTGGAACATCGGCGAATGGGTGGCATCAGAGTCCACACGGTACACGCGACCCGGCGCCACGATCTTGATCGGCGGCTCGTTGTTCAGCATGTAGCGCACCTGGATCGGGCTGGTATGGGTACGCAGCACATCACCACCTTCTACATAGAAGGTGTCGGCCATGGCACGCGCCGGGTGGTTTTCCGGGATATTGAGCGCCTGGAAATTATGGAAGTCGGTTTCGATTTCCGGACCATCCGCTACCTGAAACCCCATGGAACGGAACAAGGTGGCGATGCGTTCCAGCGTCAGCGCTACCGGATGCAGGCCGCCGGTGGACAGGCCACGGCCCGGCAGGGTGACATCCAGCGATTCGGCTGCCAGCTGAGCTTCCAGCTTCTGGGCATTGATCAGGTCACGGCGGGCGTTATGGGCGGTTTCAAAAGCTTGCTTGGCCACATTGATGGTGGCACCGGCAGCCTTGCGCTCCTCGGGCGGGAGCTTGCCCAGTTGCTTGAGGAGTTCGGTCAGTTCGCCACTCTTGCCGAGATAGCGCGCCTTGACCTGCTCCAGTTCGATCAGGTCAGCAGCAGCCTCGATGGCAGCCAGACCAGCTTGGAGAATCGCGTCAACGTTAGTCATTGGGTCTCACACCGTATGCGTCTTTCCGGCCACCCGGCAAGCGATGCGATGGCCGCTGCATGACAACATCGGCACTCTGCATCGACCGGCTGGCCGAAACAAAAAGGCTGACCACACTCATGGCAGTCTGGTCAGCGCTCTTGCTACTTCACTACCACAGGCAAATGAAAAAAAAGGGAGGCATCAGCCTCCCCTTTTACAGTCTTGCTATTAAGCGAGGCTAGCTTTCGCCTTTTCAACGAGCTGAGCGAAAACCGGCTTGTCGAACACGGCCAGATCGGCCAGGACCTTACGGTCGATTTCGATAGCGGCTTTCTTCAGGCCGTTCATGAACTTGCTGTACGGCAGACCGTTTTCACGCGCAGCGGCGTTGATACGGGCAATCCACAGCTGGCGGAACTGACGCTTTTTCTGACGACGGTCGCGGTATGCATATTGACCGGCTTTCATCACCGCCTGTTTGGCGATGCGATAGACGTTCTTGCGACGGCCGCGATAGCCTTTCGCCAGGGCAAGGATTTTCTTGTGACGAGCACGTGCGGTTACACCGCGTTTAACGCGTGGCATTATTCAGTCTCCTTATGCGTAGGGCATCATGGCGCGAACAGAAGCCATGTTGGTAGCGTGTACCATGGTGGTACCGCGCAACTGGCGCTTGTTCTTGGTGGTTTTCTTGGTCAGGATGTGACGCTTGAACGCATAAGAGCGCTTTACACCGCCATTGCCCAGCACGTTGAGACGCTTTTTCGCGCTCGACTTGGTCTTCATTTTCGGCATGGAAAACTCCTGCAGAATTTCTGAGTTAGATTAGACACAGGGTGGCCCGAAAGCACTTGATACCGCTGCGTCACGCTTTTACGCGGGGCGTTGCCGCCCCACAAAATCAACACGGCAGGGATGACCCTGCCGTATTGAGGAGACGATTATACCCGATTATTTCTTTTTCGGGGCAATCATCATCACCATTTGGCGACCTTCCAGCTTGGGGAACTGCTCGACTGTCGCAATTTCAGCCAGATCGGCCTCGACACGCTTGAGCAGAGCCAGGCCGATGTCCTGGTGAGCCATTTCACGACCACGGAAACGCAGGGTGATTTTGGCCTTGTCGCCATCATTGAGGAAGCGGGTCAGATTACGCAGCTTGACGTTGTAATCGCCATCATCAGTGCCCGGACGGAACTTGATTTCCTTGATCTGGACCTGCTTCTGCTTCTGCTTGGCTTCGTGACGTTTCTTCGACTGTTCGTACTTGAACTTGCCGTAGTCCATCAGCTTGCACACCGGGGGCTGAGCGGTCGGCGAAATCTCCACCAGATCCACATCATTCTCCTCGGCCAGAGCCATTGCCTCACGCAGACCAACAACACCGATCTGCTCACCTTCCATGCCTACCAGACGAATCTCGCGAGCGGTAATCTCGCCGTTGATCCGTGCTTCGCGTTCCTGAGCTATAGCCAAATCTCCTATTAATCTATCAAATGCCTGCCGCTGCCGGATCAGGCCTCTGGCATCTCAGCCTTGAGGCGGGCAATGAATGCATCCAGCGTGAGCTGACCGAGATCTTCACCCCGGGCGCGCACGGCAACCAGTTCGCCTGCTTTTTCCTTGTCGCCCACAATAATCTGGTACGGCAGCTTTTGCAGGCTGTGCTCGCGGATTTTATAGCCGATCTTCTCGTTTCTCAAGTCAAGATCAACGCGGAAGCCTTGTTTCTGCAATGCTCCTGCAATTTCCGCAGCATAATCGGCCTGTGCTTCGGTGATATTCATCACCACCATCTGCACCGGCGCCAGCCACAGCGGGAAGGCCCCGGCGTGGTTTTCAATCAGAATGCCGAGGAAGCGCTCCAGCGAACCCAGCGCTGCACGGTGCAGCATGACCGGGCGCTTGCGGCTGTTGTCATCGGCCACATATTCGGCATCCAGACTCTCCGGCAACATGAAGTCGAGTTGCAGGGTACCACATTGCCAGGAGCGACCCAGCGCATCCTTGACGTGGTATTCGATCTTGGGACCGTAAAAAGCGCCCTCACCCGGCAGTTCCTCCCAGGCCACACCGCAAGCCTGCAGCGCCTTGCGCATGCCCTGCTCGGCCTTGTCCCAGGTTTCTTCCGCACCCAGACGCTTTTCCGGACGCAGTGCCAGCTTGATCGACACCTTGTCAAAACCGAAGCGCTCGTACACTTCCATCACCAGACGATGGAAAGCCTTGGCTTCCTGATTGATCTGGTCTTCAGTGCAGAAAATATGGCCATCATCCTGCACAAAACCGCGCACGCGCATGATGCCGTGCAGCGCGCCGCCCGGCTCGTTGCGGTGACAGGAGCCAAATTCGGCATAACGCAGCGGCAGGTCACGGTAAGAGCGCAGACCGCTGTTGAAAATCTGGATATGACCCGGACAGTTCATCGGCTTGACGGCGTAGTCGCGCTTTTCCGATTCGGTGATGAACATGTTTTCCTTGTAGTTCTGCCAGTGACCCGACTTCTTCCACAACTCCACATCCATCATCATCGGCGTGCGGACTTCCTGATAGCCCTCTTTCACCAGCTTGCCGCGCATGTATTGCTCGACGTTCTGCCACAGCTGCCAGCCCTTGGGATGCCAGAACACCATACCCGGCGCTTCGTCCTGCAGGTGGAACAGGTCCAACTGCACGCCCAGCTTGCGGTGGTCGCGCTTTTCCGCCTCTTCCAGCATGTAGAGGTAGGCTTCCAGGTCTTCCTTCTTGGCCCAGGCCGTGCCGTAGATACGCTGCAGCATTTCATTCTTGCTGTCGCCGCGCCAGTAGGCACCGGCCACCTTCATCAGCTTGAATACCTTGAGCTTGCCGGTGGACGGCACGTGCGGGCCACGGCACAGGTCGGTGAATTCACCCTCGCGGTACAGGCTCAGCACCTGATCTGCAGGAATGGACTCGATGATCTCGGCCTTGTAGGCTTCGCCAATACTCTTGAAATAGGCCACAGCCTCGTCACGCGACAGCTCGTAACGCTCGACCGGGATGTCTTTCTTGGCCAGTTCGCTCATCTTCTTTTCGATGGCAACCAGATCTTCCGGGGTAAACGGGCGCTTGTAAGCGAAGTCGTAGTAGAAACCGTTTTCGATTTCCGGTCCGATGGTGACCTGAGCCTCCGGGAACAATTCCTTCACTGCATAAGCCAGCAAGTGAGCGGTAGAGTGACGGATGATGCCAAGGCCATCGGCATCCTTGTCGGTCACGATGGCCAGATCGACATTGCGGTCGATGCTGTACGAGGTATCCACCAGCACGCCATCAACGCGACCCGCCAGCGCAGCGCGCGCCAGACCGGTGCCGATGGACGCAGCCACTTCATGGACCGTTACCGGCTTGTCGAAGGATCGAACCGAGCCGTCAGGCAGGCGAATGTCAGGCATGTCAACTCCAAACAGGACGAAATATCATTGCGAAGGGTAAAAAAAAAGAGCGGCCTGAGCCGCTCTTTTTTTGCATGGTACAACCCGCAGGGCTCAGCTAGCGTGAGAATATCGGGTTGTGGTAGTTCGCCAGTGTTTCACCTGGGATAACTCCATGCTAAGTGTTGGTAGGCACGATTGGACTCGAACCAACGACCCCCACCATGTCAAGGTGGTGCTCTAACCAGCTGAGCTACGTGCCTGTCGTCGAGTTGGCAATACTAAAGTACACCCCCTGAAAATGCAAGGCCATTTTTTGCAAAAACACCGTAGCCGCCTGCTTCCTGTATACTAGCGCGCTGATTTTGCATAACAAATACACCATATGCTGAAGTTTACCGTACACAAAACCTCCGGCGGCGCACGCCGCGGGACTCTGCAGCTCAACCACGGCACCGTGGAAACCCCGGTTTTCCAGCCAGTGGGCACCTATGGCTCGGTCAAGGCCATGAGCCCGGTGGAGCTGAACGATATCGGCGCGCAGATCATTCTGGGCAACACCTTCCACCTGTGGCTGCGCCCTGGCCTGGAGGTGATCGAACAGTTCGGCGGCCTGCATGATTTCATCGGCTGGGACAAACCCATCCTGACCGACTCGGGCGGCTTCCAGGTATTCAGCCTGTCCGACATGCGCAAGCTGACCGAGGAAGGCTGCACCTTCCAAAGCCCCATCAATGGCGACAAGCTGTTTTTGAGCCCGGAAATCTCGATGAAAATCCAGACCGTGCTCAATTCCGACATCGTGATGCAGCTGGATGAATGCACACCGGGCCAGGTAGATCACAACACCGCGCAAAAATCGCTACAGATGAGTCTGCGCTGGGCCGAGCGCTCGCGCCGCGCCTTTGACGACCTGAAAAACCCCAATGCCCTGTTCGGCATCGTGCAGGGCAATCTGTACAC
>Ga0187845_1001829_pt1 | contig 11933 bp, 6 predicted proteins | sample SpaLakP09_SKY_68_FD_134515 | JGI IMG/M metagenome (GOLD analysis project Ga0187845, IMG submission 134515) | Oligotrophic lake water microbial communities from Sparkling Lake, Wisconsin, USA - SP09_SKY_68 | ecosystem: Environmental > Aquatic > Freshwater > Lake | place: USA: Sparkling Lake... | reverse complement strand
GGTCGTTTACGTGGGTGTTCGTAAAAGTGTGCGGGGACTCTCCAGGATTCTAGGGGGTTCACGGATCCGTTTTGGGAAGTAAAACGGATTCGGGAGAGGGCTGGGAAAGTCAGGAAGCCTCGGCGCGTTATACATCTACACACATCAAACGAACATCACACATCACATCATGAGCATCTTTGAACACGAGAACTACGACCTGGACTATCAGCGGTATCTGGACTGGAAGCACGAACAGGAAGAGGAGGAGGAGGAAATGCGGGCGTATATAGAATCCGAGGAGGCGCAGCAGAAGGCGGACAACGAGGCGGCGGAGGGCTACGTAGAGGAAGTGGAGCGCGAAAGGGAGACGATGGGCGAGCGCATCGTTCGGGAGGTGGCGAACGAGCTGAGTGTGATCCACGAGGCAGACGACGAGGCGGGAGAGGTTATTGAGAAGCAGATGGCGCAGATCACGGTGGACGGCGTGTTCCGCTACGATCTGTATTGGCTGCCTGAGACCAGCGAGGTGCGGGTGGAGATCGACTACTTCCTCAGCGGGGAGCAGATTTACTACTACTACCCCGACGACATGCCGATCATCAAGACGCTCAGCCGTCTAATGAGCCGTGAGGAGAAGGATCTGAAGATCGAGGGTCTCGGCATCTTCGGTGAAGGTCGGGACGACGTCGGGGTGGAGGCACTGCCCTACGAGGTGGAGTGCTTCCGCAAGAGCACGTGGCACGACTACGCCAGTGAGGGCTATGCCGTGCAGTTCAACATCAACACCAAAGTCAATGCGGGTGAACTCGACACGTGCGGGCATGCGGAGGACGACTTGGCGTGCAGCGCACAGACGAAGGCGGCCCTTGTGCGGCGGCTGGAAGAACTGCATCGGAACAGTCACCCCACACGTCACGGACTCGACGGAACGCAGTGTGACTGCGACATGTGCACGCGGGCGAACGAGGACGCCGCGGATCTCGAACCATACCACGAGAGCGTGGACGAAGACCGACTGCCGACAGTGTATGAGTGCCTGAACATGCCCAAGCGCATTTCGGATGCACTCATTCGCAACTGGGTTGCAAAGCAGCCAGATGAGGGCAAGGCATGTTCCCAAGCAGCAGAGTTGAGTGAGACGGTCCGCATGATTGCAGGGAATAGCACCTAGTCTCTTCTAAAAATAAAAAAAAAAACAAAAAACAAAAAGAATCCAATACGGAAACTTTTTAAATTCTCAGTTGGTAGATACAATCCAAAAGTATGGACTCTATCTGCCAGAAGTGTTTACTGAGTCTTCCAGAAGTCGACTGGTATTGCAAACTATGCTGGGCGACGAACTACTAGTTTTTCTAGTAGAAGAAGGAGGAAAACAATAGCATAGATAACTAACAACACCTGAAAGTAGAGGAGGACATACGGTGTAGGATCTATTTTGCTATTATACTTCTCACCCAATGATTTTTATGTCGCGTTGATCGATATGAAATGGGACGTGAATGATTGGAACCATACACAGATGACTGACTTCTACGCCGAGTGGAGTGCGGCGATTAAACAACAGGCTGTCAAGAGATGTTGGAAAGTCCGTGTAGTAAGGAGAAGATCCAGAATGGCTTTTCACAACGCAAAGAAACCGCAGAAGTTCATCGATCGTATAGATGAACATAGTGTAAGACTCATTCTTGACTTCTGGCTTACATCCAAAATTAGCAACAAGAACTTCCATCAAACTTTTGGATGGTTGAAGTCCAAACAGTTCCTCAATTGTTTCACGAAACGCGGTTTCAATAGGAGTTTCGTTTCCAATAGGTTTTCCGCCAATGCCACTGATCATCTGCTTATCGGGTTGATATCCCATAAGCACATGCGTCTCGCTTTTAAACACGATCCCTGCTGACATTTATTTATTTATTTACTTATCTGATCATGCAGCAGGTAAAAGGGTATCCATCAACGATTTTGAAATGGTTGCGGTGATTACCGTTGCATAAGAGGATTGGGAGTTGGAAATGTAGGATAGGATGGTAGTGCAAATGGGACTGCCCGTGGTAAACATGCCCTGGACAAACCCAAGCAATCCATCGGGGACACATACTGCAGTATAGACTTTAGATGCGCCGTAATGAGTGGTATATGTCAAAAGAAGCGTTCCCCCAAGGCGAAGAACGGGAGTAGCTATGAGATCATACATACTTACTTCTTCTTACGACTTTCTTGTTCCTCATAAGGTTCCTCAAAATCGTAAAAAGCCATTGCGGTAAGTTTCGGAGACCGTCTTAAGGTCTCCAACTGCTTGTTCAATCCATTATCGCGTGGCTTAGGACGGGGCGGGTGGGGAGGCAAAAAGGTTCGTATGATATGGATTAGTTCAGACGGAAGCGCCCGAATCCGCTGGTCTAGATCCATTACCCCGTGGCCTGTTTTTAATCATTCATACGCGATGCCAGGACACCACTTGCGAGCAGTCTTGAGTTCACCTCTGACGTATTTCTCTGTAAAGTCAATGAACTCAATCAAATCGTATTCAGGATCATCGTGGGCATACTTTGAGAGGTTCACATTGATAAGCATCGCAAACATCTTGAGGGAGTGTTCAACCCTGTCTGTCATGGAGCTATGAAAGTGTTCGGTAAAGATACGAGAGAGGGTGGATTGGAGTTCAGTTGTATCTGGCCAGCTTCCGTTCAGTTCCATAATCCTGCGACGAAGATAGCTGCAGAAGGTGAGATTAATGAGAGCAATCTTGTGGTCGAACTCCATGATCATTGTGTAATGTCCTTCTAAAAAGGGTATGGAAAAATATCCGTTTTTGTTTGTTTGATTTTACTCTACTCGTCAGAGAGATCAAATATTACACCTGCGTAGATCCAGCTGTTTAGAGTCTCGGGTTCCCAGTTCTCGTCGTATCCGTTGGCCATCATTGCCTGGGCCGCGTAGAAGTCGTCGTCGGGAACAATCATTGTGCTGGGGCTTATCTACTTCCTAGACCCTATCTGGATCCGTTTTGGTTTTCACGGAAAAAGTATAAAACTCATATAATGAGTGGCAATCCAAATTGGAATCCACCGCTGCAGACGAGCAGCGTGAGGTTTCCACGAAAGGCCGTGGAGACACCTCAGATTCCTCCAAATACAACTGCTCGCCCAAGACCAGGCACTCCATTCCAGCCCGTATACCCGAATCCGATCACACAGATCCCCGCGATTACCCCAGCACTCACGGGTTCTGGCGACATCTTAGATAACTTGTATGTTCTCAGCAATGGAACGGGCGATGCACAGCCTTACAATGTGACCCGTCAAACGATACGAGGAGTGCCGATTCCTGAAGTGATCACAATCGCTACATCTGAACGCTATATCGTGTTTGGTGTAGACTTTCCGTATCGCATGAGCGGCACCGATCATTTTGTGTTTACATTTGTGAATGTCAATACGAATGAACAGACGATCAAGAACTACCAGCAGGCTTCTCAGTATTTAGTGGGTGGTATTGACCCTGGCGTTTTGTATACAATGACGGTTTCGCCATATGTGAACGGAATAACCTACCCTGCAAGTCGATCAATTGGTCCGTTCGCGATTACGGCAATTTCGGAAAAGAATGTAGAACTGCAGGGTGTTACGCTGAGCGGCGGAGATCGTTCTGCGTATATTTCGTTTACAGGTGCAAATCCTGGACCGCCCATTGCAATGGCGGTAAGCAATATTGCGATTGATGACAACTTTATAAATCCCCAGCTGCGGTGCAATGTAATATCTCCGTCGGGTGTTGTGAATGCAGGATACGTGTTTATCAGCAACTTGACAAACGGTTCGTCATATTTCTTTACGGTAACTCCCTTCAATGTCACGGATGGAATCTATGAATACGGACGACCCACAAATCTTCCCCCGTATATTCCTGGCCCCCCTTCCGATCTCTATACCAACTCGATCACTGCAAATACGACAACCGCATTCCTGTCTACATGCTATGACACAATTATTCATCCTACACCTGTATCCAATACAGCAATCCTATATAACTCAACGTTCACCACAATTTGTTCGCTTGTATCTCAACCTTCAACTGTCGTTCAGGATCTATCGCAAACATACGCAGGGTTTACGACGTCAACCTCGCTGTTTACCTCCGCCGATATAACTTACCTGAAATCAACTGTTTCAGCAAACCCTGGTATTATTCAGGTAGACATTGGGAATAATACGGGTATTTGGTATTCATTTCCTCTAGCGAGTGTGAGTGGAGGAGGAATTGGATACGTGTTTGAAAACTCAAACTTCACAAAGACGCCGAGTCTGTATACGACAGCGAGTGCATCTTATACTCTTCTGTTCCGCCAGATCAATCTGGTGACACAAGTATGCTCAGCGATCTATTCCCCCCCACGGTCTGAGTTTATCTACAGCAACTTGTTCCAGTCGAACTATACGGTCACTGGACGAAACTTTGCGAACGGACTTCCAAGTTTACGAACGACACATGCAACAATTGCGGTGGGTAATCCACTAGCACCAACAAATATTACTGGAATCTCGGGAAATCACATTGTATCGATATCCTTCACAGGGTATGATAGAACGCTAGTGAATCCAGGACCAAGATCAACATTTTTCGAATACAACGACAACTTTGGGAATACGTATACTACACTCAATCCGACTATAACAATCAATGGTCTAACGAATGGGTCTTCATATACGTTTGCAATTCGGGGGTTTGCGAACGGGGGGTATGGTAACACGGCTCAGTATAGGATAATTCCAGATGTTCGTCCTCCATCGACTCTCTCCGTGATAGCTATTTCGAACTACGATGTAACATTATCGTTTAGTCCAGCGCTGGGAGGAGCAGATTACTACGCTGTAGCAACCCAAAACGGGTTTGCTGAGAGTGCGTCTGCGTCTCCGTATAAAATTCAGGGGCTTTCAGCAGATGTCTCTTATTTTTTCGGAGTAGTATCATTTGCTTACAGTTCGGCTGTTTACAGCGTGTCATCATCTATCTCTGCAAATCTGATTCAGGAGGTATCGAGTTCATATGCCCAATTTTTGATTAGTCCATCTGGGTTTCCGTATGCCTCAAATATTCAGCAGGGGCTGACAGAATTTGTCCCATATCTCTATACGATTACAGCGAGTGGACAGGGCCCAGCTCCTCCTACCGTGGACATAAGCAACTTTCTTTTAACAAACATTTTTCCCGTAGGAAGATCGTTGTATGCCTCAAACAGTATTTCTACAATCGCGCTTGTCCAGAGCGGAATTTCGTCAGGAATTGCGTATACAGTAACGACCTCTGGAAAAATATCCTATACGCTGACGAGTATTGGGGTATCAGGAAGTTATTACGTTCTCAACGGCGGACCCTCATCATTAACGAGCGTCTTGTCGGGACAAGTTTTATCGCTGAGTATAACCCCTATTTCCAATTCGCTCACGTTTCCGATCAAATCTGTAGCACCCATTTACAACGCGAGTGGAAACATTACATCTTACAATGTCCAAAATTCTAATTTTCTGAAATCGAAGGTAACTTTTTCGGGAGCAACCATCTACAGAACGTCAATCTCTGCGCTTATTCCGTTCTATGATGGAATGACCCCTACCACCTTCCTGGGAACGGTATCCAGCGCGATAACTCCTGCTCGAGTACCGCCTACGTTTGTAGGACCACCAAACACTGTTTTTTTCACTTCAAGCGGGTATTCGTCACAGGAGATCTTTCTCAATGTAGCTGTGAGCGGAAACGTAGTTCCGTTGTTTTATTCCTATACCGAACTCAGTGGACAGGTTGCACCAGGCACATCGGTGTCATCGCAAATCGTGTTTTCTGGTCTGACAAATGGAAGTTCATACACGTTTTCAGTAAGGGCGTTTGGAAATCAGGTCTTTAGCGTCTGTGCCGCACGAACAATTCGGTTTGATCTGTGCACGAATGCTCCACGGAACGTTTTTGCGTCGTTTTCGAATGTAACGCCCACGATATCATACGACACATCTATTCCAGCATCTGATTTTTACGTATCAGATCTGTTTGACGGAAATACATTGATACAGACAATATCCAATCCATCTGGAGGAATATTTAACTTTCCATCGACGGTAACAGCCCGAACGCGATATACATTTAAGACATACGGTATTCGCAACGGTATCTCAAGCACACCGTGCAATATATTCCCTAAAATTTCAGGGACACCAGAGATACCGCTTCTAAAACCGTCTGTTCTAACCAGTGGTCAAATCGTATTCAATTGGTCCTCGGGGAACACCGATTACTCCGAAAAGTTCCGAATTACGGAGTATCTTTCGAATAATGGAGTGTATCCGACAGGGGGTGTCTGGTCCAATATCTCAGGGTTTACGTATACTGTATCAGCGGTTGTAACGACGTCTGGGACTCAGGGGTTTGCTACCACTGAGTGGATAGAATCGAGTTTGGGGTATGCAGCATTTGTTCTTACGAACAGTTATCCAAACTTCACAAATGTTATCAACAACAGGTATCTTTCGAACCAGATCTATCTCACCGTGCAGCAGTCTGGACTGTCATACACGTTTCCTCTCACGAATATCGCACCCTTTAACAGTCAATCAAACATCTACACGAACCCAAATTACCCGAAAGAGGCCACAGATATATTCAATGCAGCCCTATCGTTGAGCGTAACCTATTCATACGGAACGGGACCGTTCAACTACGGAAAGTATTTCTATACTCTGGACTCATTTGCGAATCAGGTGTATGGGTTATCTGCAGGGATTCCCGCCCAGATGTTCGTCGAGCCAGTCAATGGGGTTCCTACCGTAACTATATCAGGCACCGCAGGCACCACGGCAACCGTGTCTTTCGCCCAGACAGCAATTACGGGATCGGTATACACTGTAACAAACAACTATGGCTCGAATGTATCAGCAGCACCATATGCGTTTACCAATCTGTCAACTGGGCGTCCGTATGCATTCACGGTGGTTGTGTCAAATGGCGCCTTCATAAGCATTTCGTCAGCATCGAGTATCCCCATATATGTAGGTGGTCCTAGCGCTCCACTTGTGTCGACATCCTACTATGGTCAAATCTCGACCGTATATGTGACGGATACGACTCTATCGTTGGCATCAGTCTTCTTTGACAGTGGAAAGCAGGGAACAGGGTCAAATATCGTGACACCTTCGCATACAAATGTTATTCAGCAGGTTAGCGGAGGATTCTGGGTCGGAACGGGCGGTAACGGAAACATCAAAGATACATCAACTGGATTTGTCTCGTCCGATGTGAATATTGGTTCGGCGGTCTACTGCAATGACGGAGTTGCAAATGCAATGTATCAGTTCACGGTGACACCTTCGACGGGAACGATAGCGGTCTCGCTTTCGGCCTACAGTCTATTCATTTCAGGAACGTCGCTGGCAGTATCGAACGGTTCGACACAGGTGTATTCGGCAACTGTCACCACATCGTCATACCCAATTCAGTTTGTATCGCGGTCAATTGCGTTCGGAATCCAATCGGGTCTTTCATCCTTTTTTTACACAACGGTTCCAGCCTCGTCGGATCTGTTAACAATATCGCTAGGAGGAGCGGCGTCCTTCTCGGATTACAGGGTGTATTCGTTTAACAACGCGGGTGTCCAAGCATCTTCCTATACCATTACGGATCAAGATCGTAAAGTTTACAACCCAACCCTTGCGTATACCGTGTATAGCTTATCAGGAATTACCTATGCATCCAATCTCTTCAATGTTTCACAGAATGTGAATCTTACGCTATCGGCCAGGCCCTTCGGGAACGGAGTGTTCGGTCCTGCAGGAACTGCTTCACTCTATGTTTATACTGAAGGACCAGGAACACCGTTCGTAGCGTCGTTGGTGGATACGTCAGCAACTGTCACAGTTGCCGCGATCCCTCCAACTGCATTACCCGTTGAATCGTATTCGCTCATCGAATACAAGAACGGAATTCCTACAAGCACGCAAACTCAACCCTCTACATATTCCCCATACGCCGTTCCAGGACTGAGCATGTGGCTGGATACGGCAGATAGATCGACAATCACATCGAATGCAACGACGGGAATCACGCAGTGGGCTGACAAATCGACGAACGGATACAAAGCTGTTCCTGCGTTGTTCACAATTCCTGGCTGTGTGGTATGGGTGAATCCAGGTTACTACTTCGAGTTTGACCCTGTAAATGTAACGTCTATGAACAACCTTGGAACCGCAGGTGGGTCTATAACAACGACTGCGGGAACTGTGAGAAAGATTGGGGTTGCTTATCCATCTGCTGGCTACCTTTCCTTTGCTGCAGGATCGAGTATGACCCTGCCGCCGATAACGTATACGCAGACGACTCGCACAGTGTTTATGGTGGTTACGGTAGGCTCAACGGGTGGTTTCCGTCAGTTTTTAACTGGAGGAGACAATTCTAGAGATATCCAGTTCTACAGTTTCAATACTAATCTGGAATTGAACTATTCTGGGGTCCGTCTCCAACGTGCATCATCCCCCCAGAACTTTTTTAGTTCGACAAGCATTGTTTGTGGAACGTCTACGACCGCAGACAGAGGTATTTTTATCAACGGAGCAGCCCAAACAACAGATATAAATAATACAGAATCCTATTCTACTGGAACCACCACAACGCAAGTGATTGGAAACAGGGGCGCTGCATTCGATCTTTACGAAATGATGGTGTTTGACGGTGCTCTCACAACAGCACAGCGGCAGCAGGTGGAGGGATACCTTGCTTACAAATACAATTTGCAGTCCAGACTCCCTCCTTCCCACCCATATTATACCACACCCTTCCAGCGGGTGTTTACCGCTACGATCGCTCCCCCCAACATTACGACTACAACCCAGAACAACCTGAATGCCATCGCAACAAATACTGGATTTTTCACTGTGAACAATTTCAACTGGACATCGTATTCTACTATATTTTTCGTGGCAAAGAGTCCAAATATATCATATTTTGCAGGAACAGCGGTATCAAGTTACGTAGGCTATATCGGAACATTTAACTATGGACTATTTGCTACTGGTGTTGCTAATTTCAATGATTCCGTGTTAGCGCTTGGAACGCAAGTGATTCCCTCAAATCAGTGGTGTCTCTTTTCCATTGGATATGGAGGAGGAACACAGGCGACAAATTACGCAGTCAACGGCACTCCCAGGTCAACAACCACGGCCGCTCCAGGGGGATCTACATCAACAATATCTCCGCTGTGGCTGAGTGCATGGGGTCCAAGCTCCATCTATGGTGGTGACAATATCACGATTGGCGAGGTCCTACACTACAATCGATCAATCACCACGCAGGAACGCCAGGGTATTGAAAGCTATCTTGCAAACAAGTGGGGATTGGAACTGGGCCTACCGCCAAACACTGTTCCAGGACTGAGGCTATGGCTGGACGCTGCTGATCCGAATGCAACAGGCGTTGTTGCAGATAACGGTGCAATGATTACAACGTGGAGGGACAAGTCGGGACTGGGATGCAATGCTACTGTGCCAACTCTACCTATAACAACACAGTATACAAGTCCATTAAATACTGTTTCCACTGTTCCAGGCGGAGCCACGGGTTCAACAATTACGGTAACCGTGATTGGCGGCGGCGGGGGTGGTGGACTTATTGTAGGCACTGGTGGTCAAGGCGCAGGAGGAGATGGAGGGCGCGCGACGTATACGTTCACAGGAGTTCAAAGTGGAACAGCAATCACATACCGCGTAGGAAGGGGTGGCTACGGCGACACAGGCGGGGGCAGCGGCGGGGGAGTTTCTTATGTGACCATTGGTTCTACCACAGTGGTCGCGAGCGGCGGCGGCGGTGGCGCAAACGGCATCTTCGACGGCGAAGACGGCTTCGGCTTCCAGGGTGTCGGTGGCGGTGCGGGTGGTCGGGCGGGCAGCGGTAGCATTACCATCGGCAGTCCTGGAAATATATCTCTAAATGCCTCAGCTGGATCTCGAATTGAGTTTTATGGTAATGGGGGTGCAGCCAATACGGATGGGTCCATCGGAATCGTTGTGATTACTCAGAATCCACCACCAACTATCATTAGCACTGGACTCAACAGCCGACCTACCATGAATTTTATTGGAAGGTCGTGGTTTGATGGGTTGACCACAAACACAGGATTAAGCGCAACCGTATTTATGGTGATGCAACAGCCTGCACAAACAACTGTAATAAACCCAAATTACACGCGCGTTCTCAGCATGGCTCCGACAACTCTAGGGGATGATGATGGAATAACTGGACTTCTTGTAGAATTTGTTGGAGGAGAGGTGTATGGGTTTAGAAATCCAGATGTCACCAGATTTGTTCAGCCCGTAAATACTCCGTATATTATGGATTATCGGATTGACGGAACAACTGGAATCTCCTATCTCAACGGAACTCCTACACCAAGTGTCATTTCAACTGGAAACTTTAATATTGCAAGGTATCGCATTGGAGGAATTGTCCAGTATCAAGGAACTCCACAGTATACAGGATACATCAGCGAAGTCCTCATCTACAACACGGCTCTCACAACAGTGCAGCGCCAGAACATCGAGAGCTACCTTGCCAATAAGTGGGGATTAACGGTTGCCGCTGCAACTCCTCGGCGTATTCCCGCTGCCCCCCCAATTCCTACATCCTACACCTTCCGCTACCCGAACCTCTCAAATCATTTCAATTACTACTTCAAGGCTTACACCACCCGTCTAGATATTTCAAGTCAGAATCAGCCAGTATCGTCGCCAGAACGAGAAGCGGGTCGTCCCTACCCGTTTTCTGGACTCACTGCGTCGTTGATTAACCCCAACCCCACGACAGGAAACTACACCCTGAGTGCAACCCTGAATGTAGGGCTGAACTCAAATGCAGATATGACAGTCTTTGTTTTCTCGGGAAATAATCAGCTTGCCACAGAGACGATTGCGTCCACAACTGCCCAGAGGTATTCATTCACCGTATCGGGAGGAGCAGTGTATACGCTGTCATCGTCTGCCTTGATGAACAGTGTAACCCTGTCAGGACCAACGATCAGTATATCTGCAATTCCGTTCGCTCCGCTGGGTGCGTCGATTACGATCTCGACTGCGGATTTTGGGTCGACATACCGAGGTATCATTAACGTAACCAGTTCATCGCCTACACAGGGTGTCACCTACTACTACACATATTCATCAAACAATGGGGCAACAGTGCCTATACCCTTAACGACTGTGAATACGTTCACTGCCGCGTATGGTCTCTCATATGTTGGATACGTATACTCGTGCAATGTAGCCCAGAATCTACTCAGCACCGCAAGCGCCAAGACCACAACGTGCAATATTTTCTTGCCTGAGCCAACGGGTTCAGCTGTAAGATACAATGGAACAGCAATTACGGTAACTTGGTCTTCTGATCCCTTGTATCTATTCAGAATCAGGGAGAAGAACGGACAACTACCGCCACAGTCCAATATTCCTAAAAACTTCCCAACAGTTACGTTCACGGGAAGTCAGGAGTCCAATTACACATTTGAGATCGCGACACAATCAACATCTGTTGCGCCGTCTCCGTCTATCCTTTACAGCACGTATGTATCAACGGCAACTATTACGCTGACAACTCTGTCAGCAGCGCCTGTAACGATCGATTACACTGGAAGTACAATCACACTCGCCTGGAACAATCTGGGAGCCAACTATATCTATTCTGTATCTCAGACGCGTGGACCAGCAGTCGCGATTCCTACTCTCAATCCTGGGCAAAACACAGTAAATATTACAAACGTTTCGTTATCCAATACGTATCAGTTCGTAGTAGGAACACTCCTGAACGGAATTTCGGGAACCAATACGACATCTCCCTTGGTAACCTTGTCAACTGTAGCTCTCACGAATGTATCTCAATCAATTTTTGGCAACAAGTATACGATTTCTTGGTCTCCATACCCT
>Ga0187845_1001828_pt1 | contig 11933 bp, 8 predicted proteins | sample SpaLakP09_SKY_68_FD_134515 | JGI IMG/M metagenome (GOLD analysis project Ga0187845, IMG submission 134515) | Oligotrophic lake water microbial communities from Sparkling Lake, Wisconsin, USA - SP09_SKY_68 | ecosystem: Environmental > Aquatic > Freshwater > Lake | place: USA: Sparkling Lake... | reverse complement strand
GACGGCGGCCTGCCGGTGCCACCGGCAGAGGGCGGCGAGCTGCTGGCAGTCGATAGCCCGTTTGCCTTTCCTCGCGGCGCACGAGCGGGTACCTGCCTGCATGCCATGTTTGAAAACATTGATTTCGGTATGAGCGATGCCCAGCTGCAGCCGGTGGTGGCCCAGCAGCTGCGTCGCCATGGTTTTGCCGATAGCTGGCAGCCGGCAGCCCTGCAGCTGCTGCGCCAGACGCTGGATGCCGAGCTGGCCCCCGGTGTAAGGCTGGCCGGGGTGCCTGCCGGGCGCAAGCTGGTGGAAATGGAATTCACCCTGCCGGTACGGCAGCTGGATGTGGCCGCCTTGCGCCGCGTGCTGAGCGATCCGGCCAACGGTCTGGCCCAGCCTTTGCGCATGGCCGCCGCCGGGCTGGATTTCCGCACGGTGCGTGGTTATCTCAAGGGCTTTGTCGATCTGGTGTTCGAGGCGGACGGGCTGGTGTATCTGGTGGACTACAAATCCAACCACCTGGGCGAGCAGGCTACGGACTATGCCCCCGAGTGCTTGGTGCAGTCGGTGGCGCGCGAGCACTACTATCTGCAATACCTGATTTATTGCGTGGCGCTGCAGCGCTATTTCAGCGCACGCGGGCGTGATTTCGCCAGCTGCTTTGGTGGCGTGCGCTATCTCTACCTGCGCGGCATGGGCATGGCCGGCATGGGCATCTGGCATGACCAGCCGGCACAGGGTTTACTTGCCGAGCTGGATGGCTTGTTGCGCTGACTGCAACTATCATTGCCTTGCCAATGGCATGGAGTAGACTGAGGTTTGGCTAGCAGCAGGCTAGGGCTGCCTTGCCTGACGGCAGGCCAGACACGCCCGCTTGCTATGTATTTCTTCCATTTAAATGGCCCTGTTGCGTAAAAAATGCGTCACACAGGTCCTGTGGCCTGCCACGGCCAATACACACAACAGGCAGTTCATGACGGGAGACGGGAATGTTTGAATCGGCAGAAATCGGCCACAGCATAAGCAAAGAGAGCTATCGCGAGCAAGTGCCGCTATTGCGCGAAGCCTTGCTGGACGTGCAGTACGACCTGAAGGAAAAGGCCGATTTCCCGGTGCTGATCCTGATTCACGGCTTTGACGGTGCCGGCCGTGGCGAAACCATGAACCTGATCAACGAATGGCTGGACCCGCGGTTGATCGACACCGTGGCGTTTGCCTCGGCCAATGACGAAGAACGCGCCCGGCCCTGGATGTGGCGCTACTGGCAAAAGCTGCCGGCCAAGGGCCGCATCGGCATGTTTTTTGGCTCCTATTATTCCGATGCGCTGTTCGACCGTGTTTACGATGAGATCGACCACGACGCCTTCGACCGCGAAATCTTCGACATCATGCGGCTGGAACGCATGATCAGCCAGGATGGTGCGCTGATCCTCAAGTTCTGGTTTCACCTGACCAAGGACAAGCAGCGCAAGCGGCTGAAAGAGCTGGAAAAGGATCCGGCCACCCGCTGGCGCGTGACAGAGGATGACAAGGCCAATATGGAGCGCTACGACACCATCCGCAAATACGGCGAACACATGATCCGCCTGACCAATACCGCTTACGCGCCGTGGATCGTGGTGGATGGCGAAGACGCCAATTTCCGCAGCCTGACGGTGGGTCAGACTATTCTCAAGGCCATCCGCAACCGCATCAACCAGCACGGTACTGCGGTGGATGTGTCGGAAGCACCGCCGCTGCTGGCACCCATCGACGACAAGGTCATTCTGGACACCCTGCAACTGGACCAGAACATGGACAAGGCCGAGTACAAGACCCGGCTGGCCGAGCTGCAGGGCCGCCTGAGCAAGCTGACCCGCGACGAGCGTTTCAAGAACCATTCGCTGGTACTGGCCTTCGAAGGCAATGACGCCGCCGGCAAGGGCGGTACCATCCGCCGCATTACCCAGGCGCTGGATGCGCGCAGTTACCGCGTGGTACCGGTGGCGGCCCCCACCGAGGAAGAACGCGTCAAACCCTGGCTGTGGCGTTTCTGGCGTCAGGTGCCGGGCAAGGGCGGCATCACCATCTTCGACCGCACCTGGTATGGCCGCGTGCTGGTGGAGCGGGTGGAAGGCTTCGCCCAGGAACGTGACTGGATGCGTGCCTATTATGAAATCAACGACTTCGAGCACCAGCTGAGCGAAAACGGTGCGGTGGTGCTGAAATTCTGGCTGGCCATCAGCAACGAGGAACAGATGGCGCGTTTCAAGCTGCGCGAGGAAACCGGCTTCAAACGCTTCAAGATTACCGAAGAAGACTGGCGCAACCGTGAAAAGTGGAATGCCTACAAGCTGGCGGTCAGCGATATGGTCGATCGCACCAGCACCAGCAAGGTGCCGTGGACGCTGGTGGAAGCCAATAACAAATACTATGCGCGTATCAAGGTGCTCAGCACCATTTGCGCGGCGCTGGAGGCAAGGTTGGGTGCGTAGTTTTCTGTTGCTGTGCTGCTGTCTGTGGCTGTTGCCGGCGCAGGCAGCCGACATCACCCTGCGTGCCGGCGTGGTGGTGGATAATGCCGGCCCCTACAATTTCACCCCGGACAGCCCGATGGCCGGCATCTATCGCGAGGCGCTGGAGCAGATTGGCAAGCTCAGCGGGGTGCGTTTCGATATCGAGTACTACCCGGCACTGCGTATCCAGCAGCTGTTCGAAGTGGCCCGGCTGGATGTGGAAGTCGGCGTCAATCCGGCCTGGCGCAGCCTGTCGCCGGTTGGCGGTTTTTATACCCTGCCCATCGGTACGCTGGATTACCAGCTGTGTGGCCGCATCAATGGCCGCAGCGGGCGCTCGCTGGACGAGCTGCACGGCCAGACCATCGGCCTGCTGCAGGGACAGCCGCTGAGCGCCTTTGAATCCGAGCTGGCCCGCCACGGGGTGCACTACGAGATGTCGCAGAGCGAAAACGAAGTCCTCAGCAAATTGCGCCTTGGCCGGCTGCAGGCCGTGGTGCTGGAGCGCCGCCAGATCGAACGACTGACACAGGCCCCGGAGGAGCTGCGCTGCGAGCCGGGCGGCATGATCAGCTCACAGCCGGTCATGTTGCGTTTGCACCCGCAATTCCGCCAATGGCTGCCGGCCCTCAATCGCGCCATCAGCCAGTTGCAGGCCAATGGCAAACTCAAGGCCATTTTCCAGAAATCCCGCGCATGAGTGATTCCCCCCAGACGCTAACAGCCCCCCTGTTGCCGCAGCAGCTATCCCGGCTGCTGTTGAGGCTGGACCCGGGGCTGGATGACAGCACGCTGGCGCTGGTCTGCGAACTGGCCGCCGCCAATCAGGCCGGCCATGTCTGTCTGCCCATTGCCCACCGGGCGGAGCGTCGCCTGCTGCAGGCTTCTCCGGTGCTGGGCGCGCCAGGCAGTTATGCCCCGCTGATTCTGGATGCGGCCGGGCGGCTGTATTTCGCCCGCCACTGGTTTGACGAACAGAGCCTGGCACACAAGCTGGCACAGCTGGCGGCCGACCACCGGCCGCTGCCGGCCAGCACGCTGGAGCCGGTGCTGCACCAGCTGTTTCCTGCGCTGCCGGCCGGGCAGCCGGATAGGCAAAAGCTGGCCGCTGCCTTGGCCGCACGCCAGCGTCTGCTGGTGGTGTCAGGTGGCCCGGGTACTGGCAAAACCACTACGGTGGTGCGTTTGCTGGCGATGCTGGCCATGCTGGCGGAGCGGCCGCAGGTGATGGCCATGGCGGCACCAACCGGCAAGGCCGCCGCCCGCCTGAGTGAATCGGTACGCAATGCCCGCGATAGCCTGCCGGTTGCGGACAGCGTGCGTGCCCAGCTGCCGCAACAGGCACAAACCCTGCACCGCTTGCTGGGTTTGCGGCCGGGCGCCGCCCAGCCACGCTATCACGCCGGCCAGCCGCTACCGCTTGATGTACTGGTGGTGGATGAAGCCTCGATGATCGATCTGGCGCTGATGGCACGGCTGGTGGAAGCCCTGCCGGCGCAGGCCAGGCTGATTCTGCTGGGCGACCGCGACCAGCTGGCATCGGTGGATGCCGGCGCAGTATTGGGCGACTTGTGCGGACAGGTGGCGTATCTGCCAGCCACCCGCGACTGGCTGGCACAGGCCGGTGCCGGCCCGCTGCCGGCGGACGAGGGCAGGGCGGGGGCGCTGGCCGACAGCGTGGTGCTGTTGACTCATAGTCATCGCTTCCGCGCGGATTCCGGCATCGGGGAGCTGGCGCGGCTGGTCAATCTGGGCGATGCCACTGCCGCCTTGCAGCTATTGCAGGCTGGCCAGCACGACGATATCCGTCAGGCCGCTCTGTTGGACGATGCCGGGTTGCTGGCACGCCGTCAGCCCTATCTGGACGCCATCCAGCAACAGCTGCCACTAGCGCAGGTGCAGGCGGCATTCGCGCAGTTCATGTTGCTGGCGGCCGAGCGCCGCCAGGTCGAACAGGCCAACCAGCGCATGGAAGCCTTGCTGGAACAGCGTGCTTGCAAACAGGCTGGACGCGACTGGTATGCCGGCCGGCCGGTGATGATCAGTGCCAACGACTATGGTGTCGGCTTGTTCAATGGCGATATCGGTTTCACCGTGGAGCGGCCGCAAGGGCTGCGGGTGGCCTTCCCGGCCGCAGATGGCAGCTGGCGCGAGTTTGCCCCGGGGCGCCTGCCGCAGCACGAAACCGTATTTGCCATGACCGTGCACAAAAGCCAGGGCTCGGAATTCGACGAAGTCTGGCTGCAATTACCGGCCACGCCGGGGCCGGTGCTCAACCGTGCGCTGATCTACACCGCCATCACCCGTGCCCGCCAGCGCTTTGCGGTGGCAGGTAGCGACGAGGTATGGCAGCAGGCGGTGCGGCTGGCCCCGGCACGCTACTCCGGGCTGGCAGATTTGCTGCGTCAGCCGCGCGTGTGAATTCTGCAACACTTCCACATGGAATATTTGTTTTTCGCCCGCAAGACGCTGAAAAAATTGGGCAAAATCCTGCTTGCATCCTATGATGGCGCCTTCCCGCAATAGGCAATCTGTTCGGAGTCATCATGCAAGTGGATGGAGTTCTGGGGTATCTGGCCAAGATCACCCGTTTCGATCGCAGTGCATTCACCCCGCTCTTCATCGGTCCGCACCCGCTGGGCTGTGTCAACCAGGTTTGGCTGGAGCGTCTGCTGCTGAGTGAGGCAGCGCTGTTCCGCAGCCAGCCGGCTGGATTGGTCTGTATGGTGGAGGGCGATTACGCTGCCATCAGCAGCCAGTTGCAGGCCGCGGCGCGGCGCTGGCACGAGGCCGGCTGGCTCAATGGCTGGCGCAACGAAAACTTCACCGCCTTTCTCTCCGATGGCACGCCGCTGTTCGAACTGGAGCGTGCCGCCTTCCGTCCGTTGGGGCTGACCAGCCGTGCCGTGCATCTGAATGGCCTGACCCGCAGCCCGCAGGGCGAAGTACGCATGTGGGTGGGGCGGCGCAGCCCGGATAAGGCGGTGGACCCCAATCGCATGGACAATCTGATGGGTGGCGGCATTGCTGCCGGCGAATCCATCGAGCTGGCGCTGGAGCGCGAAGGCTGGGAAGAGGCCGGCATTCCGGCGGACCGACTGGAGCTGTTGCCGCAAACCGGCCTGCTGCTGGCCGAGCGCCCCGTCCAGCGTGGCCTGCATCGCGAATGGCTGCATGTCTACGATTTATGGCTGCAGCCCAAGGAGCTGCCCTGTAATCAGGATGGCGAAGTCGCCGAGCATGTCTGCCTGTCGCTGCGTGAAGTGGAAGAGCTGCTGGTGGCCGAACGTTTCATGATCGATGCCGCGCTCGTGGCGATCGACTGCTTGCTGCGCCTGGGCTACTGGCAGCAGCACAGTGCTGACATTGCCGCGGCCATGGCCGGGGTCTGTCACCCGCTGGATTTTGCCATTCATGCTGGCGTTTGACTGAGGCCCGGCGGCATTTCCGGATAATCTCTTTTTGAAGCGGGGCAGTTTCTGGCATCATGGTGCGAAAACCTATAAATATAGTGTCCAGCATCATGAGGAGAGAGGGAAATGTACCGCTTGCGCCTGATTTCGCGCGATTTCGGTGTCGATGACAGTGGCCCATGGCATTCGACACACGAGCAGGCGCGCAAGGCTGCCAAGCTGATGTATCTGCTTTACAAGGGCGAAGTCCGCGTAGAGATACATCGGGTGGTGGATTTGCGCAGCCGCAAAATGGAAAAAGTGGAAGAGCTGCAATAAGCAGCCATTGCAAGTTTTTTGCACTCCTCCCCCGATTGTCCCCGTCCTCCCCCGCTATTTTCCTGCACAGCCTGCTGTTATACGTGTCGGCATACCGTTGGCCGTGAAAAAAATTTTCAAAATTCAACTGCCTGAAAGGGCGACTTTTCCTATTTGGGAATCTTCACTAATACTGTTAAGACAATACTTGCTAGAAAAATACGGATTTCCACGTATCTTCGCGGGAAGGTCTAGCTAGTGACATGACGTGTTCAATCCTGCTTGTTGCCTGCCTGCCACATCATGGCAGTACCGGTGACAAACAGCAGATTGCATAGTCGTCTTCAATCCTTGGCAGTGGAAAAGTCATGCGCTCATTTTGGCTGTTGTTGGTTGGGCTGTGCCTGCTGGCCAGTCCCATCGCCCCTGCGGCTGGGCCGCCTGCCGGTGGAGCGGTGGCCTTGCAGCTGCGGGCGCAAAACGTGTACAGCACGCAGACACTGGAACTGCCTGTTCGCGAGGCCGAATGGCTGCAGCACAAGAAACGCTTGCGGCTGGGCGTGGCCGATGACTTCCCCCCCCTTGATATCAGCAATGCCGGTGGCAGCTTCCAGGGGCTGAACGCCGATGTCTTCGGCTTTGTCGCAAGCCGGCTGGGTCTGCAAGCCGAGGTTTACCGTTACCCCAGCCCACAGCAGGCGCAGCAGGCGCTGCAGCGCGGTGATATCGACCTGCTCAGCAGCAGTGTGCCGCTCAGCCCTCAAGCGGCAGATCTGAGCTTGAGCCAGCCCTATCTGGAAAACCTGCCCATCCTGGTTGGCTATGGCGAACCCAATCCGCACAAGCTGCGTATTGGCATGCAGTCTCTTTACCATTCCCCCGCCTTGCTGCGCGAGCGCTACCCGGAAGCCGACGTGAGCAACTATCCCTCGGTGGCGGAGGGCTTGGCGGCGCTGGAGGCGCATCAAATCGATCTGTTCTTCGGCGATGCCACGGCCATCAATTATGTGGCTAACCAGAACCTCGTCGACGACCTGAAAGTCATCCAGCGTTTCGGCAAGGGCAATAGCCGCGCCTTTGCCATGCAGGCCAGCCAGCCGCTATTGCGCCAGGCGCTGGACCAGGCGCTGGGGCTGATCGGCGAACCGCAGCATCAGCAATTGATCCAGCGCTGGAGCGGTGGGGCGCTGCTGCTGCAGCCGCATGTTTTCCCCATCGATTTCACTGCCGAGGAAAAACAGTGGCTCAAGCAGCATCCGGTGCTCAAGGTGGCGGCCGGCCATAGCTTTGCCCCCGTTTCCTTTTTCGATGACCAGGGCGTGTGGCGGGGAGCCAGTGCCGAGCTGCTGGAGCTGATTGCACAGCGTATCGGGGTCAGGCTGGAAATCCGCAAGGCACATTCGCTGGAAAACATTCTCGAGATCATGCGCCGTGGCGAGGCCGATCTGACCACGCTGCCCATCCGCACTGTCGGCAGCGCCGATAATCTGCTGTTTTCCGAGCCGCTGACCCCGCTCTCCTACAATCTGGTGGTGCGGATGAATACCGATCCGCCACAGGGCGTGGCAGACATGCGCAACAAGGTGGTGGTGGTGAATCGCGGGCTGGTCAAGGCCATGCAATGGGAAAAAGTCTTTCCCGGTGCCATTTTCAAAGAGGTCAATAATCCGGTTTCTGCCTTCGATATGGTGGAAAACGGCAAGGCTGACATGGCGCTGGTAGCCACCATGAACAGTCGCTACTACCTGCCCTTGCTGTTCAATGGCAAATTGCGTGAGGCAAACATTACCGGTCTGCCCGGCAATGTGCTGTCGCTGGCGGTACCGAGCGATCATCGCATCCTGCTGTCGATTCTCAACAAGGCGCTGTTCAGTATTGGCCCGGAGAACCTCGACAATCTGTTCAATGAACGCTGGCGCACCAATGTAGGTGCCAGCAACCAGAGCTGGTATGACTACAGTCTGGGCCTGATCTATCTGGTGATCGCCGTGGCCAGCCTGCTGCTGCTGGTATCGCTGGCCTGGAACAGCCGCCTGCGCAAGCAGATTGCCAAGCGCCAGAGCGCAGAAAAGGCGCTGAGCGACCAGCTCAACTTCATGACCACGCTGATCGATGTCACGCCTTATCCGGTTTATGTGCTGGATCGCAAAGGCCAGCTGCTCAGTTGCAACGAACACTATCTGCAGGCGCTGACCCTGACCCGCGAAGAGGCCATGAGCCATCGCGACAATATCGGCGGCATCATCGACATCGATGACAAATCCCGCTCTACCCTGGCGCAGGATTACCAGCTGGCCATCGAATATGGCGTGCCCATCCAGCGCGACCGCGAAGTGATGCTCAATCGCCAGCATATTTCAGCCTTTCACTGGATACAGCCCTTCCGCGATACCGAAGGCGTGATTCGTGGCGTCATCTGTGGCTGGATAGACATCAGCGAACGCCGCCGGCTGATCGAGGAGTTACAGGCGGCCAAGGAGCAGGCCGACAAGGCCAGTCAGGCCAAAACCACCTTCCTCGCCACCATGAGCCATGAAATCCGCACGCCGATGAGCGCGGTCATCGGCATGCTGGAACTGGCCCTGCGCCAGGCCGACCATGGCGTGGTGGATCAGCCCTCGCTGCAAGTGGCCTATGACTCGGCACAAGGGCTGCTGGGCCTGATCGGCGATATTCTCGACATCGTGCGTATCGAATCCGGCCATCTCAGCCTGAACCCGGAACCCTGTAATCTGCTGGAGCAGACGCGTTCAGTCATGCGCATTTTCGACGGACTGGCCAGGCAGAAGCAGCTGGGGCTGTTTCTGGATGTCGATCCAGCCACGCCGGCCCCCTGGCAAGTCATGCTTGATCCGCTGCGGTTCAAGCAGATTCTGTCCAATCTGCTGAGCAATGCCATCAAGTTCACCCTGCAGGGCAGCGTCACCGTACGCGTACGCCAGAGCGTGCTGCCCGACCAGCAGTTGCTGGTGCAGATACGGGTCACCGATACCGGCATCGGCATCTCGGCGGAAGACCAGCAGCGGCTGTTCCTGCCGTTCGGGCAGGCGGTGGCCTCGCAGCGCAATGTCCAGAGCGGCACCGGGCTAGGGCTGGTCATCAGCCGCACCCTGTGCGAAATGATGCAAGGCTCGCTCACCCTCAGTAGCCGTCCGCATGATGGCACCCGGCTGGATATCGAATTGCGCCTGCCCCTGTCCGGACAAGCCTATGTCGACGTGGAGCCTGCCGCGTCGGCCAGCCTGCAGGCCGGGCAGTCGGACAAGCTCAGGCTGCGCATTCTGGTGGTGGACGACAATGTGGCAAACCGCCTGCTGCTATCGCAGCAACTGCGCTATCTGGGGCATCAGACCGATGTCGCCGCCCATGGCCGCGAAGGCCTCGTCATGTGGCAGCAGAAACGATTCGATGTGGTCTTTACCGACTGCAACATGCCGGAAATGAATGGCTACCAGCTGGCCCAGGCCATCCGCCAGCAAGAGGAGCAGGAACAGCTGGCCCCCGTCCTGCTGCTAGGCTTTACCGCTAACGCACTGCCGGACGAACGCGAGCGCTGCCGTGCCGCCGGCATGGATGACTGCCTGTTCAAACCCATCAGTCTGGCCGGATTGCGCAGCTGTCTGCAGCAGCACATGCACGGCCGCCTCAGTGAAGCCGATAACAGGCAGGACCCCGGCTACAGCCTGGACGAACTCTCCTTCATGGAGGCCGAACAATTGCTGCAATTGCTGGGGCATCTGCAACAGGGCCTGCAAGACGACATGGACTCGCTACGCGCCCTGGTCTTGCTGGGCAATGCCGCAGGCGTGGGGCGGATAGCCCACCAGATCAAGGGTGCCGCCCGCATCATCAATGCCAGCCAGGTCATCACCTGCTGCCAGGCGCTGGAGGAGTATTGCCGCCAGCATGAGGAAATCAGCGAGCAGCAAGAAGAAGTACAGGCACTGTATGCTGCCGTCCCCGATTTGCTGGCGGTGCTCAGCCAAGAAAAGGCGCAGCTGGCCTGAGCGGCCGAACAACATGGTGCATGTAGCGCAACAGCCGGCGGCTGCGCCTACGGCTGTTATTGGTAGTATTGATAAATATTGTCATTTAAACTGCAGGCAAGTCCCGTTTTCCCCGCTGCCGGCATCCCTGCTCATGGCTGGATGCCGGCACTGCCATGGCCCGTGCGGCCTGCCCGTTCAACTGCTGGAAGGACCTTTCCCCATGCAAGGCAAACAAAACATCATCGATCTGCTCAACACACTGCTGGCGGGAGAACTCACCGCCGTCGACCAATACCTGCTGCATGGCGAAATGTATGCCGACATGGGCCTGCACAAGCTGGCAGAAAAAGCCCTGCACGAATCGGCCCATGAGCGCGAACACGCCCAGGCCATCATCCAGCGCATCCTGTTTCTGGAAGGCAAGCCCGACCTGAGCAAGCGCGAAGCACTGCAAATTGGCAGCACCGTGCCGGAGATGCTCAAGTCCGATCTGGCCGTGGAATACAAGGTCACGCGCGAGCTGAAAAAGGCGATTGCCCTGTGCGAGCAGGAAGCCGACTATGTCAGCCGTGAAATGCTGGTGGTGCAGCTGGACGACACGGAAATGGACCACGCCTACTTCCTGGAAAAGCAGCTGCGTCTGATCGAGCTGACCGGCCTGGCCAACTACCTGCAAAGCCAGATGGCATAAGGACACATCATGAAAGCCGACAAAACCGTTATCAAATTGCTCAACCAGCTGTTGCGCAACGAACTGACCGCCATCAACCAGTATTTCCTGCATGCCCGCATGTTCCGCAACTGGGGTCTGCAACGCCTCAACGACTACCAGTACAAGCAATCCATCCGGGTGATGAAGGAAGCCGACATCCTGATCGAGCGCATCCTGTTTCTGGAAGGCCTGCCCAATCTGCAAGATCTGGGCAAGCTGCACATTGGCGAAACGGTGGAAGAGTGCCTGCGCAGCGACCTGCGCTATGAAACCGAAGTACAGCGCCCGCAACTGGTAGCCGGCATTGCCCATTGCGAGCAGAAGCAGGATTTTGTCAGCCGCGAACTGCTGCAGGAACTGCTGGAACATTGCGAAGAAACCATAGACTGGCTGGAAACCCAGCTCAGCCTGATTCAGGATGTCAGCCTGGCCAATTATCTGCAAAGCCAGATCGGCAGCTAATCTCCCGGCGGCGGGGGCAAGCCCGCCGTGCAAGCACAGGCACCCGGCACTATGCGGGTGCTTTTTTTTGTCCGGACTTCCCCGTCGGGCATGTTTTTGCGACGGCACCCCGCTCCTCGGTCATTGCCTGCAGGCCGTTGTCAAAATGCTGGACGACAGCGAGATCAAGGCACTGGCAGCCTAAATGCCCGCCAGTCGCCACTGGTCTGCCGCGACGGGTCCAGCTGCTGATCCGCGTAGCCGCTTGCGATGCGGTTACAGCCAGGCAAACTGATGATATGCTTTTGAGATATCTCATTTGCATGAAAGATGCTTTCATGGAGCCAAAGCGCGATCTGTACCAGATACTTCATGTCAGCAAAGATGCTGACGTGGCCATGATTACCGCCGCTTACAAAATCAGGCAGGAACAACTGGAAAGCAAGCCGGATATCGAGTCCGTCAATGAGCTAAAGCTGGTCAACTGGGCTTATGTGACGCTGCGCGATTCTGTCACCCGGGCGCAGTACGACATGAAAATCCAGACTACCGCCACACAAGCCAGCCCGGCCATTACCTATTATCGGGACGCGTCTGAGCT
>Ga0187845_1001824_pt1 | contig 11958 bp, 12 predicted proteins | sample SpaLakP09_SKY_68_FD_134515 | JGI IMG/M metagenome (GOLD analysis project Ga0187845, IMG submission 134515) | Oligotrophic lake water microbial communities from Sparkling Lake, Wisconsin, USA - SP09_SKY_68 | ecosystem: Environmental > Aquatic > Freshwater > Lake | place: USA: Sparkling Lake... | reverse complement strand
GTGTTCCGGCAGCGTGGATTGCTTGTGCCATACGAGGCCGGTGCTGCGGGCGAACGGCACGGGTTGTACGCCCAGCAGGTTCAGCACGCCGTCCAGGTCCGCTTCCGCGAGCTTGTCCTCGACCGTGTCCGGGTTCACGTCCTGCGGCGTCTCGCCCATCAGGCCGAGGATCACGGCCTTGTCGGTGGCGTGGCCGACGCCCGTCAGCGCCAGCGAACCGTATAAATGCGCTTCGACGCCGACCGCGTCGTCCAGCGGGCCGCATTCGAGCAGGAAGCGGCGCGCGGCGACCATCGGGCCGACCGTGTGCGAACTGGAAGGGCCGATGCCGATCTTGAATACGTCAAATACGCTCATGTCCATGAGCTGTCTCCTTGTATTGTTCAGGGCTGTTATCGCGTCTTGTGGACGCCGCCCGTAATACGTCGTTCCCGCGGAGGCGGGAACCCAAGCTTGCGTGCGTCGCGGCTGCGCCTGCAAAATTAGGTTCCCGCCTGCGCGGGAACGACGGGTTTTTTTTACGCTTTCCACTTGTAGTGGATGCGCAGATTCAGAAAATCAAGCCGCCTTGCTCATCCCGACATCGACATTGGCCAGCATATCCTCGACCATCTCGTCGACACCGATACGCGCCTTCCAGCCCCAGTCCGCCGTCGCGCGGCTGTCGTCGAGGCTCTTCGGCCAGGAGTCCGCGATCTGCTGGCGGCTGTCCGGCTGATAGGCGATGCGGAACGCCGGCAGCTTGCGCTGGATGGCGGCGGCCAGTTCGCGCGGGTTGAACGACACGCCGGCCACATTGTACGAGGAGCGGATCGCGACCTGCTCCGCCGGGGCGTCCATCAGCTCGATGGTGGCGCGGATCGCGTCCGGCATGTAGATCATCGGCAGCGTCGTTTCCGGGCCGAGGAAGCATTCGTAGGTCTCGCCCCGGAGGGCCGCGTGGAAGATGGCGATCGCGTAGTCCGTCGTGCCGCCGCCCGGAGGCGATTTATAGCTGATGATGCCGGGGTAGCGGATGCTGCGCACGTCGACGCCGTATTTCGCGTGGTAGTACTCGCACAGGCGCTCGCCGGCCAGCTTGCTGATGCCGTAGATCGACGTCGGATCCATGATCGTGTACTGCGGCGTGGCTTCCGCCGGCGTGTTCGGGCCGAACGCGGCGATCGACGACGGCCAGAAGACCTTCAATGGCTTGCCGGATTCGCCCCGTTCGCGCGCGATGTCGAGGATGTTCAGCAGGCCGTCCATGTTCAGCGTCCATGCCTTCAACGGCGCCTTCTCGCCCGTGGCCGACAGCAGCGCCGCCAGCTGGTAGACCTGGGTGATGGCTTCGTCTGCGACCAGGCGGGCCACGGCGTCCTTGTCGAGCACGTCGACGCGCACGTAGCGCGCCGCGCCGTAGACGTTGTCCATGCCGATGTCCGAGGCGATCACGTTGCCCGCGCCGTGCCGCTGCGCGAGGGCGGTCACCAGTTCGCTGCCGATCTGGCCGTTGGCGCCGATGATGAGGATGCGTTCCATGCTTGTTCCTTACTTGTTCCGGCTTCGTGAGCCGCTTCTTGAGCCAGTTTCCGGCGGCCCGCTTCGTGGGCGGCGCATCCGGTCGATCGGTGATCCTGCCGCCGCGGTCAGGCGGCCTTGATGATGCCCAGTTCGCGCCCGGCCTGCTCGAAGGCGCCCAGCACCTTGTCCAGCTGTTCGCGGGTATGCGCAGCCGACAGCTGCACGCGCACGCGCGCCTGGCCCATCGGCACCACCGGGTAGAAGAACCCTGACAGCAGCACGCCCAGTTCGAACATGCGGGCCGCGAATTTCTGCGCGACGGGTGCATCGAACAGCATCACCGGCACCACCGGGTGCGTGCCCGGCTTGATGGTGAAGCCGATGCGCTCGATCTCGCGGCGGAAATAAGCCGTGTTTTCGTGCAGGCGGTCGCGCAGCTCGGTCGACTTGCCGATGCGGTCCAGCACCGCGAGCGACGCGCCGGCGATCATCGGTGCCAGCGTGTTCGAGAACAGGTAAGGACGCGACTTCTGGCGCAGCGTCTCGATGACTTCCTTGCGGCCAGAGGTAAAACCGCCCATCGCGCCGCCCAGCGCCTTGCCGAGGGTGCCCGTGATGATGTCGATCCTGCCGATCACGCCGCAATGCTCGTGCGTGCCGCGGCCCGTCTTGCCCATGAAACCGGAGGCATGCGACTCGTCGATCATCGTCAGCGCGCCATACTTCTCGGCCAGCGCCACGATCTTGTCCAGCTGCGCGATCGTGCCGTCCATCGAGAACACGCCGTCCGTGACGATGATCTTGTGGCGTTTTCCCGCTTCCGTCGCGGCCTGCAGCTGCTTTTCCAGGTCGGCCATGTCGTTGTTGGCATAGCGGTAGCGCGCGGCCTTGCACAGGCGGACGCCGTCGATGATCGACGCGTGGTTCAGGGCGTCCGAGATGATCGCGTCGTTCTCGTCGAACAGGGGTTCGAACACGCCGCCGTTGGCGTCGAAGGCGGCCGCGTACAGGATCGTGTCTTCCGTGCCGAGGAAGTCCGCCAGCTTCTTCTCGAGTTCCTTGTGCACCGTCTGCGTGCCGCAGATGAAGCGTACCGACGACAGGCCGTAGCCGTATTTCTGCAGCGCCGCTTCGGCCGCCTTCTGGGTCTCGATGTCGCCCGACAGGCCGAGGTAGTTGTTGGCGCACATGTTGATCAACGTGCGGCCGTCGTCGGCGACCACTTCGGCGCCCTGGCGCGAGGCGAGCACGCGCTCGGGCTTGAACAGGCCTTCGGTCTTGAGCGTATCGAGTTTCTGCTGGAGGCCGCTATAGAATGCTTGGTCGCTCATGTTTCCTCGTCCTTGTCGGTTGGCGAATGGTATAGTGTGGATTCGTTCGATCTATGGAACTTGTTCTATATTTCGAACAGAAATTCAATATATTGAATATTACTCCCAGCCATTGAACTTGGCAAGCAAGCTCCCATGAACAACAATACCAGTGCTCCGCCGGAAGTCGGCGCCACCCTGCAGCGGTTGCGACTCGCACGCGGCCTCACCCTGGAAGACCTGTCACGCATCGCCGGCGTCTCGAAATCGATGCTGTCGCAGATCGAGCGCGAAAAAGCCAACCCCACCATCGCCATCACCTGGCGCCTGGCCAACGCGCTCGGCGTGCAGATCGGCGAACTCCTGTCCTCGGAAGTGCGCGCGGTCGACCTGATCCGTGTCGTCGACGCCCACGAGATTCCCACCCTGCCCGGCAGCCACGCGGGTTACTCGCTGCGCATCCTGGGACCGATGGACCTTGCCGGCAAGTACGAATGGTATGAACTGACCTTGCAGCCGGGCGGTGAGCTGGCGTCGCAGGCCCACGATCCTGGTACCAACGAACATTTGACCGTGGTAACTGGAACAGTGGAACTTGAGGTCGGGGCCGAGAAGCGAAAAATCAAGCACGGCGCGACGGCGCGCTATCCGGCCGACCAGAATCATGCCATTCGGAATATTGGAAAAACGGAGGCGAAGGCGTTGCTGGTCGTGGTGCACCGGTAAAAGCAAAAACCCCGCACTGGGCGGGGTTGGTTGGCGGCGCCTGGGCGCCCGTGCAGTCTGGAACGACCGGGATTACATCGGGGGCAAGCCATGCTGGTAGGACGCGCCGACCAGCTCGATGGCACGGCGTGCTTCCTGGCAGAAAGCGCGGAACCAGAGCGCGAACTTGCTGTCGGCGGTACTGCGGGACGAGATCGTGGTGGTGGCGTTCATGGCAACTCCGTTCTTCAATTTGTTCAGTGGATGAACAAAGTCTACCCCCACTTCAGATATCAATCCAATTTCCGTTTCCGATCTCCGCAATACAATTTTGTGATGTCTCTCCGCTGTCATATTGCAGCCGATGACAGCGGGCATCACGTCGCCTTATATCACTCCGACCCGCCCGCGACGGTGGGTGCGACGTCCATGTCGAGCGCCTTCGTCAGGAAGCCCCAGCGGTCCGCCACCTCCTCGATCTGCTTGGTCGTCGGCTTGCCCGCGCCGTGGCCGGCCTTCGTGTCGATGCGGATGATCACCGGGTTGGCGCCGGCCTGCGCCGCCTGGGCCGTCGCGGCAAACTTGAAGCTGTGCGCCGGCACGACGCGGTCGTCGTGGTCCGCCGTCGTGATCATCGTGGCCGGATAGCACGTGCCCTGCTTGAGGTTGTGCAGCGGCGAATACTTCACCAGCGCCTTGAACTCGTCCGGGTTTTCCGACGAACCATAGTCCGACGTCCACGCCCAGCCGATCGTGAACTTGTGGAAGCGCAGCATGTCCATCACGCCCACCTGCGGGATCGCCGCGGCGAACAGGTCGGGCCGCTGGGTCATCGCCGCACCCACGAGCAGGCCGCCGTTGCTGCCGCCGCCGATCGCGAGTTTCGCGGGCGACGTCACCTTGTTGGCGACGAGCCATTCCGCCGCGCCGATGAAGTCGTCGAACACGTTCTGCTTCTTGAGCTTCGTACCGGCTTCGTGCCACGCTTCGCCGTACTCGCCGCCGCCGCGCAGGTTCGCGACGGCATACACGCCGCCCATCTCCATCCATGCCAGGTTGGCCGGCGAGAAGGCCGGCGTCAGCGAGATATTGAAACCGCCATAGCCGTACAGATAGGTCGGATTGTTGCCGTCCAGCTTGAGGCCCTTCTTCGCCACGATGAACATCGGCACGCGCGTGCCGTCGCGGCTCGTGAAGAACTGCTGGCGCGTTTCGTAGTCGTTCGGGTCGAACTGGACCTTGGGTTGGCGGAACACGCTGCTGGTCCCCTTGTTCATGTCCAGCCGGTAGATCGTCGTCGGCGTCGTGAAGCTCGTGAACGAGAAAAAGGTGTCCTTGTCGCCGCGCTTGCCCGTGAAGCCCGCCACGCTGCCGATGCCCGGCAGCGCCACCTCGCGCACCGGCTTGCCCTGCAGGTCCACGATCCTGACGACGCTGCGCGCGTCCGCCAGGTATTGCGCGATCAGGCGGTCGCCCACCAGGTGCGCGGCCACGAGCGTCTGGTCGCTTTCCGGCACGACCGTCTTCCAGTTCGCCTCCTGCGGCTTGCGGGTGTCGATGGCGACGATACGCTGGCGCGGCGCGTTACGGTCCGTGACGAAGTAGAACACGGGGCCGACATTGTCGACGAAGTCGTAGGCCGCGTCGAAGTTGTCGACCAGCGCCTGCACCTTCGCGCCAGGCTTCGTCAGGTCCTTGTAGAACACGCGGTATTTATGGGCCGTCCCTTTCGTCGCGGTGATGATGAGGTAGCGGCCGTCGTCCGTCGTGGCGGCACCGAATCCCCATTCCTTCTCGTCCGGCCGGTCGTAGACGAGCACGTCGGCATCCTGCGGCGTGCCCAGCTTGTGGTAGTACAGCTTCTGGAAATAATTCACGTCGGCGAGCTTGGTCGCTTCCTTCGGCTCGTCGTAGCGGCTGTAGAAGAACCCCTTGCCGTCGCGCGTCCAGGCCGTCTCCGAGAACTTCACCCACCTGATGTGATCCGCGCGATCGGTGCCGGTCGCGACATCGCGCACCTTGATCTCGTTCCAGTCCGAGCCCGATGCCGCCGTCGAGTAAGCGAGCAGCTTGCCGTCGGGGCTCACGGCAAGGCCGGCCAGGGCGACGGTGCCGTCGGCGGCCAGGGTGTTCGGGTCCAGCAGCAGGCGCGGCGTGTCCGTCAGCGACGTCATCGTGTACAGCACCGCCTGGTTCTGCAGGCCGTCGTTGCGACTGTAGAAATAACGGCCGCCTTCGCGAAACGGCACGCTGTAGCGCTCGTAGTTCCACAACCGCGTCAGGCGCTCGCGGATCGCGGCGCGCTGCGGAATCGTGGCCAGGTAAGCCTGCGTCACCTGGTTTTCCGCATCGACCCACGCCTTCGTGTCGGCGCTGTTGGCGTCTTCCAGCCAGCGGTAGGGATCGGGGATGGTCGTGCCGAAATAGGTATCGGTCTGGTCGACTTTCTTCGCGACCGGATAGGTCAGCGGGGTGCCGCTGCCGGAGCAGGTCTGGCTGGTGGCCGGACCGGCGCCGAGTGCCGCGACGATGGCGGCGACGAAGGTGGCATGTCTCATGTGCATGATGTTGTTATACGATGGGTTGTCGGCGGATGCCGCTGAGCATGATAGCGCGAATCAAGTGTCAGGACGACAACCCTGACGCCGGATTCACGCGGCGCGCCGTTCCGGCCCCCCGTACGACCGGGCGCTCTGCCACCGGCGCCGCATGTCGTCGGCGCTCGCGATCTGTTCCTGCGACAGCCGGTGCGCGACGATCGCCTTGTTGGCGCTGGCGGCCGGATCGCCGGCGTCCGCCGCCAGCAGCATCCACATGTACGAACGCACGGTGTCGCGCGCCACGCCGCGGCCGCTGTTGTACATCCCGCCCAGGTTGTACTGGGCGAGCGCGTGGCCCTGCTCGGCGGCGAGCCGGTACCAGTGCACCGCCTGCGCGTCGTCCTGCGGCACGCCCTGCCCGTTCGCGTACATCACGCCCAGGTTGTTCTGGGCGCTCGCATCGCCCTGCTCGGCCGCGCGCCGGTACCATGCCGCCGCCAGCGCCTCGTCGCGGTGCACGCCCTGGCCGTTCGCGTACATCACGCCGAGCGTGAACTGGGCCTTGGCCGCGCCCTGCTCGGCCGCGCGCCCGTACCAGTACAGCGCCCGCTCCGGATCGCGTGCGACACCGCGCCCGGACGCATACCGGTTGCCCAGGTTCACCTGGGCCAGCACGTGGCCCTGCTCGGCCGCGGCCAGCGTCCAGGCCAGCGCGGGACCGCCCCAGCGCGGCCCGTCGTTGCCGGCGTCGCCTGCGCCCGCAAGCGCCTCCGCGTCGGCCGCCGCGAGCAGCTGCGCGAGGCTGAACTGCGCCTCCGCATCCCCCTGCTCGGCCGCGCATTCGAGCCACGCGCGCGCGCCCTGCGCGTCGGAAGGCAGCCCGTTCCCGGCCAGGTAGGCGAGCCCCAACAGGCGCTGCGCCGGCGCATGGCCGCGCGCGGCCGCGCGCCGGAACCAGTACAACGCTTCCGGCTCGCTGGGCGCCACGCCCGCGCCGCGGCGATACATCAGGCCAAGCGCGACGGCGGCCTCGGCATCGTCCAGCAGCGCGGCCTTGCGGAACCACGCCATCGCGAGCGGCAGACTGCGCGTCACGCCCGCGCCGTCCCGGTAGCACGTGCCGAGCAGCCGCTGGGCACTGGGCAGGTCCTGCTCGGCCGCCTTGTAGTACCAGGCGACGGCCTGGGCCGCGTCGCGCGGAACGCCCCGCCCTGCCCGGTACAGGTCGCCCAGGTTCTGCTGCGCGGATGCGTCGCCCTGCGCGGCCGCAAGGCCGAACCAGTACGCCGCTTCCTGGTCGGATTGCGCCACGCCCCGGCCCAGGAAATACATGCTGCCCAGGTGGTTCTGGGCGAACGCGAGACGCTGGCGCGCGGCCCGCTCCAGCCAGCGGCAGGCGGCGACGTCGTCCCGCGGGGCACCGTCGCCGTCCTTGTACATCATGCCGAGGTTAAACTGCGCATAGGCATCGCCACACGCGGCGGCGCGGGCGAACCAGGCGAGCGCGCCGGCGCGCGGGACGGACTCGTGACTGTGCATGCGGTAGCTCCTGACGGACACGCGTTAAGGCCGAAGAATTGCCAAAAGTGTAATGATGAGATGCATTACGGATTTGACTTGCGCCAACGTGGAGGGGATGGACGGCGGCAAAAACGACGCCGGCGCGACGGGTCGGCCGGCGGGGACACTGTCACGCGACGAACCCCTACTGCATGCAGGAAATAGTAACGCCGCTCAGGCCGTTGCGCGCCGTCCGGCCGCGTACACGCCCATGAACGCGTCGACCTTTGCGGCCGCCACGCGGTTCAGCGACACGAGCAGCGCCGGGTCCACCCCGGCCAACCCATAGGCGTCGCCAAGGTGGCGGCCGATGTGAAGCAACAACTGCGCGGCCACTTCGGCGTCGGCCTCGGCCCGGTGGGCGTTGCCCTTGAACGCGATGCCCAGCGCGCGCGAGAGCTGGCCCAGCTTGTAGCTCGCCATGCCCGGGAACACGCGGCGCGACAGCTTCAACGAGCACACGAGCCCCGCGTGCCGGCAACCGTGGCCCAGCAACGCGCCCTCCGCCTTGAGGAATTTCTCGTCGAAGCTGGCATTGTGCGCGGCCAGCACGTCGGCGCCGATGAAGTCGATGAGGGCCGGTACGACCTCGGCGGCCGGCGGCGCACCGTCGACCATCGCCTGCGTAATACCGGTCAGCTGGGTGATGAACGACGGCACGCGCACGCCGCAGTTCACCAGCGAGACGTAGCGCTCGACGATCCGCCCATCCGCGATGCGCAGGGCCGCCACCTCGGTGATGCGGTCGCCGCCGTCGGGCGACAGGCCGGTGGTCTCGAAGTCGAGCATGACGATGGGACGTTCGAACACGGTGATCCTTTCTTAAGCAAACTTACGGGCGGCATCGATCGCCAGCCCGGCGCCGATACTGCCGAACAGATCGCCTTCGACGCGGCGCGCGTCCGGGACGATGGCCGCGATGCGCTCGCGCAGGCTCGCCACGCCGCTGGAGCCGCCCGTGAAGAACACGGTGTCGACACGCTCCGGCGCGATGCCCGCTTCATCCAGCAGGCGCTGCACGGTCGCCCCGACGCTGTCGATCATACCGGCGATCGCATCCGTGAACACCTCGCGCTGCACGCGCAACAGCTCGGGCGGGTCGAGCCGGTCGAGGTCGAGCGCCACTTCCGGCGCATCGGACAGGCCGATCTTCGCCTCTTCCACACGCATCGCGAGCCAATGGCCGGCGCGGTCGTCGATCAGGCGTTGCAGGCGCCTGAGTTTAGCGGGCTCGGCCGCATCGCGCACGAGGTCGGCGAGCTGCGCGATATTCTTGCGCGTATAGGCCTGGTTGATCGTATGCCATGTCGCCAGGTTGAAGTAATAGCTCGACGGTACAGATGCGCCCGACAGCAGCGTACTCCCATGGCCCAGCAGCGGCATGACAGAGGCCAGGCTCAGGTATTTGTCGAAGTCCGTGCCGCCGATGTGCACGCCGCCCGTCGCGAGGATGTCGTCGCGGCGATCCAGGCGATCGGCGCGTGCCGGCCCCAGGCGCACGAGCGAGAAGTCGGACGTGCCGCCGCCGATGTCGGCGATCAGCACCAGCTCCTCGCGGTCGATGCGGGATTCGTAATCGAACGCGGCGGCGATCGGTTCGTACTGGAAGCCGATCTCCGTGAAACCCACGGAACGGGCGATGTCGGCCAGCGTGTCTTCGGCGAGGCGGTCGGCGTCCGGGTCGTCGTCGACGAAGTACACGGGGCGGCCGAGCACGGCGCGGTCGAACGGGCGGCCCGCCTCGCGCTCGGCGCGGCGCTTGACCTCGCCGATGAAGTGCCCCAGCAGTTGGCGGAACGGCAACGCACGCCCCGCGACTTCCGTCTGCCCGTCCATCAGGCTCGTGCCCAGCAGGCTCTTCAGCGACCGCATCAGTCGGCCGTCGTAGCCCTCCAGATAGTCGGCCAGCGCGGCGCGGCCATAGCGCACCTGGTCGTCGTCCGCGTTGAAGAACACGACGGACGGCAGGGTCGCCTTGCCGTCCTCGAGAGGAAGCAACGTGGGTTGGCCGGGCCGTACCCAGCCGACGGTGGAATTGGACGTGCCGAAATCGACGCCGCAAGCGTTGGCCATGGCAGGGAAGTCTTTCTATGAAGGTGCAAATGAAGGGGCGAGATGTTACCAGATTCCGGCCGCGGAACCAACGCCGGCCCGGCTTGTCTCATTCACACGACGCCAACGGCGGAGTCATGTCGACTACGCTTCGGCACCGCCACCGCCCTGAAGGTGTTCGACCGGATCGCTGCCACGTCGAAAGGGTCGATGAGCTTCGAAAGCCGATGCCGTTCGCCGTCGGCCTCATCGGCTCCGTGGCGCCCATCGACGTCCAGGTGCAGGATACTGACTACGTGGTCGCGCATTTCCACTATGTACTGGTGTCGGGGTCGCTGTCCGTCCTGTTCGCCGGCTATTACGTCGTCAAATGATTCCGGGAGGGCCCGCATGACGCGCGAATGGACCTTGCGACGTAACTGCTCCCTGTCCCCGCGCCAGGTCGCGCGCGCCTACGCCGTCCTGTGCCTCGGCTCGCTCGCCGTCGCCGTGGGCTTCCTCGTCCACGGCATCTGGTTCGTCCTCGCGTTTTCCCTGCTCGAACTGGCACTCGTGGGGCTCGCCCTTCTCGTCTATGCGCGCCATGCGACCGACCACGAGCGCATCGCGCTGTCCGAGTCCGGACTGCTGGTCATGTGTGTCGAGGCCGACCACCGGGAGCTCACGCGGCTCGACCCGCTGTGGACCCGCGTCGTCGTCCCCGACGAGCGCCGCCGCACGCTGATCCGGCTGGAGTCGCGCGGCGTGAAGGTCGAGATCGGCCGCTTCGTGGACGAGTCCCGCCGCCGCCAGGTGGCGCGCGAACTGCGCCAGGCGTTGCGCAGCGTATCCGCGATGCGTTAGCGCCATTCCTGTCGCCCATATCCCCACCTTCCCACGCCTGAGGACGCAGTCTGCGCCGGACTGAGCCGTGTAAGCGGCGTCCGACAATCACACGGCGACGCCACCGATGTTTCTATTTTTTTATGTTTTGCATAATGCGGTATCTGCTTTGGCGCACCGCGTTGGTGCGCGCATTGCGCAAGCTTCCCAGGAGACAAGAACAATATGAGCGTTACGGAAGGATATGCAATCGTCGTGCACGGCGGCGCCGGCAGCCCACGCGTATACGACGATGGCTGCGAGCGCGCGGCGCAGCGGGCTGTCGAGGAGCTGGCCATCAGCGCCGACGCGCTCGAGGCGGCCATCGCGGCGGTCGCGTCGATGGAAGACGACGGCCGGTTCAATGCCGGCAGCGGTGCGGTACTGTGCCTGGACGGCGCGACAGTCGAGATGGATGCCTCGATCATGGACACGCGCGGCCGCCTGGGCGCCGTCGCCTGCGTGCAGGGCGTGAAAAACCCCGTTCTGCTGGCGCGGGCCGTCGCCGAGACGCCGCACTGGCTGCTGGCCGGCGACGGGGCCGCCCGCTTCGCCGCCGCGATCGGTCACCCGACGCACACCGCCATTTCGGACCACCAGCGCGAGGCGCACGCAAAAGTCGTACGCGCACTGGCAGGCCGCGTGCCCGCAATGCCGGGCATCCCGGACGAAGCAAAAGCCTTCCTCCGCTTCTGGAACTACCAGACGCCGCTCGACCTGCCCGCGCACGCCGCATGCGACACGGTCGGTGCCGTCGTGCGCGGACCGGACGGCCACTTTGCCGTGGCGCTGTCCACGGGCGGCTCGGCACCGTCGCTGCTGGGCCGCGTCGGCGATACGCCGATCATCGGCAGCGGCTTCTATGCCGGCCCGGAAGGCGCCGTCGCGGCCACGGGCATCGGCGAACAGATCGTGCGCCACCTGCTGGCGCGCACCGTCTACGGCTGGATCGAGGACGGCATGCCGCTCGAGCTGGCCCTCAAGCGCGGCGTCGACCTGTTCGATCCGAAGGTGCCGGTCGGCCTGATCGCCGTGAGCCGCACCGAAGCCGCATCGCACAGCAACCAGGACATGCCCCACGCAAGGATCGTCAAACCATGACCGCACAGGAACAAGGCGCCATCGCCCAGGCCGCACAGGCGGACCAGGTGGCACGGAGCCACGGCCACCTCGTCATCATCGGTGGCCATGAAGACAAGCAGAACGACATGGCGATCCTCAAGCGCTTCGTCGAGCTGTGCGGCGGGCCGGACGCGAAAATCGTCGTCATCACCGCGGCGAGCAGCGTCGCGGAGAACATGTGGGAAACGTACGACCGCGCGTTCGCCGATCTCGGCGTGTCGAATCACACGCACCTGCACCTGCAGAGCCGCCATGAGGCGAACGACGAAACGTACATCCGCGACGTCACCGACGCCGACGGCATC
>Ga0187845_1001823_pt1 | contig 11961 bp, 8 predicted proteins | sample SpaLakP09_SKY_68_FD_134515 | JGI IMG/M metagenome (GOLD analysis project Ga0187845, IMG submission 134515) | Oligotrophic lake water microbial communities from Sparkling Lake, Wisconsin, USA - SP09_SKY_68 | ecosystem: Environmental > Aquatic > Freshwater > Lake | place: USA: Sparkling Lake... | reverse complement strand
GCGATGCGCATGCTGGGCAACCAGTTCGTCACCGGCCAGACCATCGATGAAGCACTGAAGAACAGCCGCGACAACGAAACCCGCGGCTACCGCTATTCCTACGACATGCTGGGCGAAGCGGCGCTGACCGAATCCGACGCCGACAATTACTATGCCTCGTACGAAGCGGCTATCCACGCGATCGGCAAGGCGTCCAATGGCCGCGGCATCAAGGACGGCCCGGGCATCTCGATCAAGCTGTCGGCCCTGCATCCGCGCTACAACCGCGCGCAATACGCCCGCGTGATGGGCGAACTGCTGCCGCGCGTGCGCAACCTCATGCTGCTCGCCAAGGAATACAACATCGGCATCAATATCGACGCCGAGGAAGCGGACCGTCTGGAAATCTCGCTGGACATGCTGGAAGCGCTTGCTTTCGATCCCTCCCTGGCCGGCTTCGAAGGCATCGGCCTCGTCGTGCAGGCATACCAGAAACGCTGCCCGTTCGTGATCGATTTCGTCGTAGATCTTGCTCGCCGCAGCGGCCGGAAGTTCATGGTGCGCCTGGTCAAAGGCGCCTACTGGGATGCGGAAATCAAGCGCGCCCAGGTGGATGGCCTGCCCGGCTATCCAGTCTATACGCGCAAGATCTACACGGACGTGTCGTACCTGACGTGCGCACGCAAGCTGCTCGCCGCGACGGACGTCATCTACGCCCAGTTCGCCACGCACAATGCGCACTCGCTGTCCGTCATCTACACGTGGGCGAAGGCCGACAACGTCAGCAATTACGAATTCCAGTGCCTGCACGGCATGGGCGAGACGTTGTACGACCAGGTCGTCGGCAAGGACAACCTCGGTAAACCCTGCCGGATCTACGCGCCGGTCGGTTCGCACGAGACGCTGCTCGCCTACCTCGTGCGCCGCCTGCTGGAAAACGGCGCCAATTCGTCGTTCGTGAACCAGATCGTCGACGAGAACGTGGCCATCGACACCCTGCTGGCCGATCCGTTCGAAGCCGCGCGCGCCGCGCACTGCCTGCCGCACCCGCGCATTCCGCTGCCGCTGGACCTGTTCCCGGACGGCCGCCGCAACTCCGCCGGTCTCGATCTCGCCAATGAACACGTGCTGGCCGAACTGGCCGCCGACCTCGGCACGCCGCGCCACTATGTCGCCGCGCCGCTCGTGGACGGTCCCGTCGCAGCCGCCGGTGCGCTGAACATCGTAAATCCCGCACAGTTGGCGGACATCGTCGGCCAAGTCACGGAAGCGACCACCGCCGACGTCGACACGGCACTGCAGGCCGCCGTGAATACGGCGCCGGGCTGGGAAGGCATCGGCAACGCCGCCCGCGCCGACATCATCGCCCGCGTCGGCGATTTGTTCGAGCAGAACCGCGGCGAACTGATGGCCCTGGCCGTGCGCGAAGCAGGTAAATCGCTGCCGAATGCGATCGCGGAAGTGCGCGAAGCCGTCGATTTCCTGCGCTATTACGCGGCCGAGATCCGCAATGCGCCGCAAGCCCGCGCGCTGGGTCCGGTGTCCTGCATCAGCCCGTGGAACTTCCCGTTGGCCATTTTCACGGGCCAGGTCGCGGCCGCACTGGCTGCCGGTAATGTCGTGCTGGCAAAACCGGCCGAGCAAACACCCTTGATCTCCCACCGCGCCGTGCAATTGTTCCACGAAGCCGGTGTGCCGGCAGGCGCACTGCAACTGCTGCCGGGCCGCGGCGAGACCGTCGGCGCCGCGCTGACCGGCGATGCGCGTGTCAAAGCCGTCATCTTTACGGGCTCGACGGAAGTCGCGCAGTTGATCAACCGCACGCTGGCCGTTCGCGCCGTGCAGGAAGGCGCCGACATTCCGCTGATCGCCGAGACGGGCGGCCAGAACGCGCTGATCGTCGATTCGTCCGCGCTGCCGGAACAGGTCGTGCAGGATGTGCTCAGTTCCGCATTCGACAGCGCCGGCCAGCGCTGCTCCGCCCTCCGGGTGCTGTTCCTGCAGGAAGATATCGCCGATAAGACGATCAAGATGCTCAAGGGCGCCATGCAGGAACTTCGCGTCGGCGTGCCGGACCGTTTGTCCACCGACATCGGTCCCGTCATCGACAAGGAAGCGCAGCAGAACCTGCTCGGCCACATCGAGCGCACGAAGGCGACGGCGAAACAGCATTTCTCGCTGGTCCTGCCGGACGTCCTGCTGTCGCAAGGGACGTTCGTGCCGCCGACCGTGCTCGAGATCGGCTCGATGAGCGAACTGAAGCGTGAAGTCTTCGGCCCTGTGCTGCACATTGTGCGCTGGCGCCGTGCCGACCTGGACAAGGTCGTCGACACGATCAACGCCACCGGCTACGGCCTGACGCTGGGCGTGCATTCGCGCATCGACGAGACCATCGAATTCATCACGACGCGCGCCCACGTCGGCAACATCTACGTGAACCGCAACATCGTCGGCGCCGTCGTCGGCGTACAGCCGTTCGGCGGAGAAGGCAAATCCGGCACCGGTCCGAAGGCGGGCGGTCCGCTCTACCTGAAGCGCCTGCAAAAGGATGCGGCGCCGCTCCTGAAACATGCACGGCGCGGCAACAACGCGCTGGACGGCCTGCTCGCCTGGGCCTGCGCGAACGGCCACGACGACGTCGCCAACCTGGCGAACAGCTACATGGAAACGACGCTGGACGGCGTGCGCATCGACCTGCCGGGCCCGACGGGCGAGCGCAACCAGCTCGATTTCGTCCCGCGCGGCACCGTCCTGTGCGCGCCGAACGGCACCGCGAGCCTGCTGAACCAGCTGGCGGCCGCGTTTGCGACGGGCAACCGCGCACTCGTGCTGGCAGAAGCGCTCCCGGCACTGCCGGTCGCCGTCAAGGAACACGTGCGTTTCATCACGGCGCAGGAACTGGAGGGCAGCGAATTCGCCATGGCCCTCGTCGAACATGGTCTTGCCGGGAACCTGCCGGCGACGTTGGCGGCCCGTCCCGGTGCGATCGTCGGCATCGTCGATACGCGTCCGGGTGAGCCGGTGGCGTTATGGCGCCTGGTGGCGGAACGCGCCTTGTGCGTCAACACGACCGCGGCTGGAGGTAACGCAAGCCTGATGACGCTCGGTCTGTAATCCGGGTCCAGATGGCTGCCACGCCGCGGTAGTAGGTTTGATCAACCTGCACCGCGGCGTTTTGTTTTTGGAGACGTTTTTAGTAGGTTTAACCTGGAGGCAGACATGTTGATAGGCGTACCAAAAGAAATCAAAAACAATGAATTCCGGGTGGGTTTGACGCCCCCCAGCGTGCACGAACTGGTCGCGCGCGGCCACAAGGTCATCGTGCAGACCGGCGCCGGAGCCGGCATCGGATTGACGGATGAGCAATACACGGCCGCCGGCGCCACGATCGTCCCGTCGGCGCAAGAGATCTTCGCGCAGGCCGAGATGGTCGTGAAAGTGAAGGAACCGCAGCCGCAGGAATGCGCAATACTGCGGCCGGGACAGATCCTGTACACGTATCTGCACCTGGCGCCGGATCCGGAGCAGACGGCAGCCCTGGTGAAATCCGGCGCGGTGTGCATCGCGTATGAAACCATCACCGGTCCGGGCGGCGGGCTGCCGCTGCTGGCGCCGATGAGCGAGGTGGCGGGGCGGATGTCCATCCAGGCCGGCGCCAGCCACCTGGAAAAATCGAAGGGCGGCGCCGGCATCCTGCTGGGCGGCGTCCCGGGCGTGGCGGCGGGCCATATCGTCATCATCGGTGCCGGCGTCGTCGGCACGAACGCGTTGCAGATGGCGGTCGGTATCGGCGCGCGCGTCACCGTGCTCGATAAAAACGTCGACCGCCTGCGCCAGCTCGACCTCGTCTACGGCAACCGGATCTCGACCCTGTACTCGAACGCGCACGCGATCGAGGAAGCGGTGCTGTCGGCCGACCTCGTCATCGGCGGCGTGCTCGTCCCCGGTGCCGCGGCGCCGAAGCTCGTCACGCGGGACATGGTGTCAACAATGAAAAAGGGATCCGTGGTCGTCGACGTGGCGATCGACCAGGGCGGCTGCTTCGAGACGTCGCACCCGACGACGCATGCGGATCCGACGTTCGTCGTGGACGGCGTCGTTCACTACTGCGTGGCGAACATGCCGGGCGCGGTAGCCCGTACGTCGACGTTTGCGCTGAACAACGCGACGATCGGCCACGCCGTGGCGCTGGCGACCAAGGGCTGGCGCCAGGCGCTGCGCGATGACGTCCACCTCAAGAACGGGCTGAACGTCTGCGAAGGCAAAGTCACCTACGCGGCTGTCGCGAAGGATCTTGGCTACGACTACGTGCCGGCGGATACCCTGCTGGCCTGACTTGTTTCCGTCTTTTGCCAGCCCAGGCAGAACTGCCTGACGATGTGAAAAGCATAACGCGCGGCGACGGATTTCACGAAACGCATGAAATCCGTGGCCGCGTGTTCATTGGCGTTGTCGGAAATCGTCCGGACGACGCCGAACGGGATGCCGAGCTCGAAACAGGCCTGCGCGACCGCGGCGCCTTCCATCTCCACCGCCAATAACCCCGGCAATGCCCCATTCAACGCGTCCAGACGGCCCTTGTCGCTCACGAACTGGTCGGCGCTGGCGATGAGGCCTCGATGCAGCCGCGGCCCGCTGAGCGCGAATACGGCCCTTTCTCCGGGATCGACGGCAAGCGCGAAGTCGTCTTCCAGGAAACGGCGGACGGCATCGGCCAGCTGCAGGGCCATGTGGTGATCGGACAGGAAGTGCGTCAAACCCGTCAACGGCACTTCGTAACGGGGGAACAAAGGGCTTGCATCCATGTCGTGCTGGACGAGCGATTCGGCCACGACGATGTCCCCGACACGGATGGAAGCGTCCCCAGCGCCAGCCACACCCGTAAAGAGGATGTGGGTAACACCGAACTTCTCCACAAGCGTTGCGGTCGTCAGTGCCGCTGCAACCTTGCCTATACGCGATAGAACGCACACAGCGTCGATTTCCCATAGTCGCCCGACAAAGTACTCGCGCATGCCATGCGTGAGCTTGTAGGGCCCTTCCATGGCCTCCACGAGCCCCTGCTGTTCTTCGTGCAATGCGCTGATGATCCCTAATCGCATGTTTTCGACCTGTTCCTAACGGTTGGCGAACGGTTTTGGCGGCTTGTTCCCGCTGTTCCCGCTGTTTTTGTATTAATAAAACAAAGAGATATATAAAAAATGGTAGTGATAGTAAACGCGCTTCCAGCTGTGGATAAGACGGAATTTGTCTACAGCGTCAACGGTTTACGCATTCCCGGAGCAGCTGGACAAGCATTGTATCGATGCTGAACCGATGTTGGACAAAAAGCGGGCGAGCAGAAAAATCGGCTGTTCTGCACATCCGGTCCTGTGGATATGCAGGACCTTTTCCACAGTCGAGCTGGTTTTGCATGCCAACAAGGGCTTGCAGGACGTGAACGCTGTTCCAGCTTCGACGTCTGCATCACGTTCATTCTGTAGACAAACGGCAGTCGAGTAGTGGTTGCGTCAGCGTTGGATGCGGCCGTGCCGGTTTCTTTTTTTTGCAGACAAAAGAGTATTTGCGTCGTGCTGGCTTCGCCGTTCATCGCTGCCGCGCGAGTTGTCCTTCTTTAGTTAACTTGGATAGAAAGAAAGGATAGTGATGATAGTAAACGCCGTCCGAACTGTGGATAAGCATGATTTTTTCCACAAGCTCAAGGGTTTACGTGTCCTGGAAGCGGTCGGACAAACCTTGGTTCTGTGAAGGACCAAAACTGGAAAAAAAATTCGCGGTCGCGTTTCGCGGCAGTTCCGCACATTCGATCCTGTGGATATTCAGCAGCTTATCCACAAAAGGATGGCAAACAGGGCGTTTCAGGCTGTCGGAAGCCGGCCTGGTCGACGTCGAGCGGGTGTCGAGGTCGTGAACGTGTCCGGAGTCGGTCGATTTTTTTTTTGTTGCGCAGGACGATGTCGAAGAGGCGTTGCGGTCGACGGCGAAAATTTTTTTTTCGGCAGGACCGCAGCCTTCAAAGCGCGTCGTAAGGTTTACAACCAATAGCTTGTATACAGAATAATGGTAGTAGTTAACGGTGGTCCTATTCTGTGGATAAGCCAGGTTTTGTCCACAACATCAAACGTTTACGGTTCGCATAAGGCGGTGGGCTGGTCTTGTATGTGCCTTGTGGCAAAACTGGATAAAAATCCGGGCTGTGCGAAAAATCGATCTTCCTCACAATCCGTACCTGTGGATATTCATACGCTTATCCACAGGTACGGAGACCCCTTGTTAAGCTTAATCATCTGGTAAGCTTGCTCAACCGAATCACGATGCGAGGGTCCATGGAGTCCGCAGGGGAATTCGATGTCATCATTGTCGGCGCCGGTACCGCCGGCTGCGTGCTGGCCAACCGCCTCACCCGCAGGCCCGACGTGCACGTGCTGTTGATCGAGGCCGGCGGCAAGGACGATTACCTGTGGATTCACATCCCTGTCGGTTACCTGTACTGCATCGGCAACCCGCGTACGGACTGGCTGTATAAAACGGAAGCGGATCCGGGCCTGGCGGGACGGTCGCTGATCTATCCGCGCGGGAAAGTCCTGGGCGGCAGTTCGTCGATCAACGGCATGATCTACATGCGCGGCCAGGCCGAGGACTACGATCGCTGGGCCGCCATCACGGACGATTCATCCTGGCGCTGGGACAATGTCCTGCCCATTTTCAAGGCAAGCGAAGACCATCACGGCGGCGCCAGCGCGATCCACGGCAGCGGCGGCGAATGGAGAGTCGAGCGCCAGCGGCTGTCCTGGGAAATCCTCGACGCGTTCCGCGAAGCGGCCCACCAGACAGGCATCCCGAAAGTCGACGATTTCAACGGCGGCGACAACGCCGGCTGTGCCTATTTCGAAGTCAACCAGCGGCGCGGCATCCGGCTGAACACGGCCAAAGCGTTTCTCAGGCCAGCCGCCACGCGGCCGAACCTGACGATCATGACGGGCTGTCACGTCGAGAAACTGACGATCGAGCGGACGGAGCAGGGCGCGATCTGCCGCGGCGTGCAATTCACGGGTGGCGGCCGCGCATTGTCGGCCACGGCGCGGCGCGAAACACTGCTCGCTGCCGGCGCCATCGGCTCGCCGCACATCCTGCAATTGTCCGGCATCGGGCCGGCGGGCTTGTTGCACCAGCACGGCATCGCACCTGTCGTCGATGCGCCCGGTGTGGGCGAAAATCTGCAGGATCATTTGCAACTGCGCATGGTCTACCGCATCACGGGCGCCCGCTCGCTCAATACGAGCGCGGCATCCTGGTACGGCAAGGCAAAAATCGGCATGCAATATCTGCTGTTCCAGAGCGGACCGATGTCGATGGCGCCATCGCAGCTGGGTGCGTTTGCCCGGTCCGATCCCGGCCAGGCGACGCCGAACCTCGAATACCACGTGCAGCCGCTGTCCCTGGAAAAATTCGGCGATCCGCTGCACGGTTTTCCGGCGTTCACCGCCAGCGTGTGCAACCTGCGGCCGACGGCGCGGGGCCACGTCCGGCTCGCGGCGAACGACAGCTACGCGCCGCCGAAAATATCGCCGAACTACCTCAGCACGGCGGAAGACCGCAAGGTGGCGGCCGACGCGCTGGCGCTGACCCGGCGCATCGTCGCGGCGCCCGCGCTGGCGACGTACCGCCCGGAAGAGTTCAAGCCAGGCCCGCACTACCGCACCGAGGAAGAGCTGGCGGAAGCGGCCGGCCTCATCGGCACGACGATTTTCCACCCGGTCGGCACCTGCCGCATGGGCAAACTGGACGATCCGCTGGCCGTCGTCGACAGCGAACTGCGCGTCAAGGGCGTAAAAGGGTTGCGCGTCGTCGACGCGTCCATCATGCCGACGATCACGTCGGGCAATACGAACTCGCCCACGTTGATGATCGCGGAAAAGACGGCGCAGCGGATCGTTCGCGAATGGGACGCGCTGGGCAAAAATGCACAACCGGTTTGCGTGCCGTCATGACGTAACGCAGGGCGATACGCGTCGCATGTGCTGTATCTTGACGAGTTCCAAAAGTGTGTATGATTTGTAAAGCTTGAATGGACGAAAGCGGGGAGACGCAATGCCGGACGTCATTCTGGAAACACGTGATCTGACGAAGGAATTCAAGGGTTTTACGGCGGTCAACCAGGTGAGTCTGCAAGTGCAGCGCGGCCATATCCATGCGCTCATCGGACCCAATGGCGCCGGCAAGACGACATGCTTCAACCTGCTGACGAAATTTCTTTCTCCGTCCGCCGGCCGCATCCTGTTCAACGGCACCGACATCACCGCCCTGAAACCGGCGCAGATCGCGCGCATGGGCATCATCCGCTCGTTCCAGATCTCGGCCGTGTTCCCGCATTTGACCGTGCTGGAAAACGTGCGCATCGGCCTGCAGCGCGCCCTCGGCACCAGCTTTCACTTCTGGCGCAGCGAAAAGACCTTGAACCGGCTCAATGACCGCGCCATGCAGCTGCTGGCCGAAGTGGATCTGGAACACTTTGCCGACACCATCACGGCCGACCTGCCGTACGGCCGCAAGCGCGCGCTCGAGATCGCGACGACGCTCGGCATGGAGCCGGAACTCATGCTGCTGGACGAGCCGACGCAAGGCATGGGCCACGAAGACGTGCACCGGGTGACGGCACTGATCAAAAAAGTGGCAAGCGGACGCACGATCCTGATGGTGGAACACAACATGAACGTCGTCTCCGGCATCTGCGACCGCATCTCCGTGCTGCAGCGGGGCGCCGTGCTGGCGGAAGGCAGTTATACGGACGTGTCGCGCAATCCGCAGGTCATCGAAGCGTACATGGGCAGCGCCGACAACAATCTCGCAGGAGCGCACGGATGACGCCGGCACTGGAGATCGAGAACCTGCAAGCCTGGTATGGCGAATCGCACATCCTCCACGGCGTCAGTTTTGCCGTGCAGCCGGGCGAGGTCGTCACCCTGCTGGGCCGCAACGGCGCGGGCCGCACGACCACGTTGCGCGCCATCATGGGGCTGACGGGCGCGCGCACCGGGTCGATCAAGGTCAACGGCGTCGAGGCGATCCGCCTGCCCACGCACCGCATCGCTCACCTCGGCATCGGTTATTGCCCGGAAGAGCGGGGCATTTTCGCGTCGCTGTCGACCGAGGAAAACCTCATGCTGCCACCGAAGCTCGTCGGCCACGGTGCGGACATGAGCGTCGCCGAAATCTACGAGATGTTCCCGAATTTGTACGAACGGCGCCACAGCCAGGGCACGCGCCTGTCCGGCGGCGAGCAGCAGATGCTGGCCGTCGCGCGCATCCTGCGCACGGCGCGAGACTCCTCTTGCTGGACGAGATATCGGAAGGGCTGGCCCCCGTGATCGTGCAGGCGCTGGCGAGGATGATCACGACCCTCAAGGCAAAGGGCTACACGATCGTCATGGTGGAACAGAATTTCCGGTTCGCGGCGCCGCTGGCGGACCGGTTTTATGTCATGGAACACGGCCGCATCGTCACGACGATCGCGGCCGCGGAGCTGCAGGCCAGCATGCCGGCCCTGACCGAGCTGCTGGGCGTTTGATCATCGACAACGGAGACTACATGAAAACAGCGATTGCTTTTGCCGCCGCCACCTTCGCGGCCGGTTTGTCCATGCCGGCGTCGGCCCAGATCTCGGGCGACACCATCAAGATCGGCATGATCACGGATTTATCGGGCGTGTATTCGGACATCGACGGCAATGGCGGCGCCGAAGCCGTGCGCATGGCGATCGCCGATGCGGGCGGCGCCATCAGCGGCAAAAAGATCCAGTTCATCGTCGCCGACCACCAGAACAAGCCGGACATCGCCGCCAGCAAGGCGCGAGAGTGGTTCGACCAGCAGGGCGTCGACATGCTCATCGGCGGCACGAATTCCGGCGCGGCCCTCGCCATGGCCAAGGTGGCGGCGGAAAAGAAAAAAGTGTTTATCGCCATCGGTTCCGGCAGTGCGCAACTGACCAACGAACAGTGCTCGCCGTACACCGTGCACTACGCCTATGACACGGTCGCGCTCGCCCGCGGCACCGGCGCCACGATGGTGAAGCAGGGCGGCAAGAGCTGGTATTTCCTGACGGCCGATTACGCCTTCGGCCAGTCGCTGGAAAAGGACACGACCGACGTCGTGAAGGCCAATGGTGGGAACGTGCTGGGCAGCGTGAAGCACCCGCTGGGCGCGTCCGACTTTTCGTCGTTCCTGCTGCAGGCGCAGTCGTCGAAAGCCCAAGTGCTGGGACTGGCGAATGCCGGTGGCGACTTCATCAACTCCGTCAAGGCGGCAAAGGAATTCGGCCTCACCAGCAAGATGAAGATCGCGGGCCTGCTCGTGTTCATCAACGATATCCACACCCTCGGGCTGCAGACCACGCAAGGGCTCTACCTGACGGACAGCTGGTACTGGGACATGAATCCCGACACCCGCGCGTGGGCGAAAAAATATTTTGCCAAGATGAAGAAGGAACCGTCGTCGCTGCAGGCGGCGGATTATTCCGCGGCGATGAATTACCTGAACGCCGTCAAGGCCATCGGCACGGACGATGGCGACAAGGTCATGGCCCAGCTCAAAAAGACCAAGATCAACGACATGTTCACGAAGAATGGCGAGATCCGTCCGGACGGCCGCATGGTGCACGACATGTATCTGATGCAGGTCAAGGCGCCGGCCGAGTCGAAAGCGCCATGGGATTACTACAAGGTCGTGGCCACGATCCCGGGTGCCCAGGCGTACACGACCAAGGCCGAGACCAAGTGCGCGGCCTGGAAGTGAGCGTAATGCGGGCACGTTGGCTGTTGTCGTTTTCGGGTTGAACTCATGGAAATTTTTGGCGTCCCCCTGCAGGCGATGATGAGCCAGCTGCTGCTGGGCCTCGTGAACGGTTCGTTCTACGCGATGTTGTCGCTGGGCCTGGCCGTCATCTTCGGCCTGCTCAACGTGATCAATTTCTCGCACGGCGCGCTATACATGATGGGCGCGTTCGCCGCGTACATCGGCGTCACGTCGTTCGGACTGAACTACTGGACGATGCTCGCGCTGGCGCCGCTCGTCGTCGGCGCCTTCGGCATCCTGATCGAAAAGACGATGCTGCGCTGGCTCTACCGGTTCGATCACCTGTATGGCCTGCTCCTGACCTTCGGCATCACCTTGCTGCTGGAAGGCGTGTTCCGCTCGATCTACGGCGTGTCCGGCCAGACCCTCGACGTGCCGGAAGCGCTGTCCGGCGCCACCGACCTCGGCTTCATGATCCTGCCGAACTACCGCGCGTGGGTCGTGTTCGCGTCGCTCGTCGTGTGCCTGGCGACATGGTTCACGATCGAAAAGACGAGATTGGGCGCCTACCTGCGCGCGGGCACGGAAAACCCGAAGCTGGTCGAAGCGTTCGGCGTCAACGTCCCGTTGATGGTGACATTGACCTACGGCTTCGGCGTCGCGCTGGCGGGCTTTGCGGGCGTCCTGGCGGCGCCCGTCATCAATGTGACGCCGCTGATGGGGTCCAACCTCATCATCGTCGTATTCGCCGTCGTCGTCATCGGTGGCATGGGGTCCATCCTGGGCTCGATCGTCACGGGCCTGGCGCTGGGCGTCATCGAAGGATTGACGCGCGTGTATTACCCGGAAGCGTCGGAGGTGGTCGTGTTCGTCGTGATGGTGATTGTGCTGCTGCTGCGTCCCGCCGGCCTGTTCGGCAAAGAAAAGTGAGGCCCCGACCATGACCCTGAACAGAACACTCGGCTACGGCCTCGCACTGGTGGTGGCGCTGGCGGCACCGTTTTTCGGCTATCCGGTCTTCCTGATGAAGCTGCTGTGCTTCGGCCTGTTCGCCTGCGCTTTTAACTTGCTGATTGGCTATACGGGCCTGCTGTCGTTCGGGCATGCCGCCTTCTTCGGCGGCGCCGGCTACGTTACCGGCCATGCGCTCACGGTGCTCGGCTTGCCGTTCGAGGTGGCGGTCGTGCTGGG
>Ga0187845_1001817_pt1 | contig 11987 bp, 8 predicted proteins | sample SpaLakP09_SKY_68_FD_134515 | JGI IMG/M metagenome (GOLD analysis project Ga0187845, IMG submission 134515) | Oligotrophic lake water microbial communities from Sparkling Lake, Wisconsin, USA - SP09_SKY_68 | ecosystem: Environmental > Aquatic > Freshwater > Lake | place: USA: Sparkling Lake... | reverse complement strand
GTGCGAGCGCGGCCGTGTCCAGCGCCAGCGGCGACTGCGCGCCGTCGGCCGGCGGCCCGGCCTCGCTCCTGACGCCGCCGAACACGAACAGCCGGTAGACGTCGGCCAGTTTGACGAGGCACGGATCGACGAGCAGCACCCAGCAATCGGTCCCGGCCCGCGCATTTTTGCCCCAACGTAGGGGCAGCTGTTCTTCCACGTGCACGCGCCCGACCCAGCCGGCCGCCACCATCCGCTCCAGCAGCTCCGTCATCTCGTCGTAGCCGATGCGCGTACACGTGCGGATCTGTGCGCTCGACACCATCGCCGTCCCCGTCAGCCGGGTCCCGCCATGCAGCACTTTCAGCACGGCCATCGCATCGACGAAGGCGCCGCCCGGCACGGGTTCGTACCACCAGCGCTCGTACTTGACGATGGGCAGCGCAGCCGTCAGCAGCGCGCCCACCAGGGTGATCATCCACGACAGGTACATCCACACGAGGAACAGCGGCAGCGCCGCCAGTGCCCCGTAGATGATGGCGTAGGTCGGAACCTGGCGGATGAAGATGGCGAACACGCGCTTGGCGATCTCGAATGCGATCGCAGCGACGAGCCCGCCCCAGACGGCGTCACGCCAATCCACGTCGCGGTTCGGCACCGTCATGTACAGCAGCACGTAGGCGCCCGTCGTCAGCGCAACCGACACGACGGTGTAGAACACGGCCCCGAGGAACGGCACGAGGCTCATCAGGCCGTTGGTGGCGGAAAACAGTTGCGACGTGAGCGTGAGCGACAGCCCGAACGCGAGCGGCCCCAGCGTGACGAGCGCCCAGTACACGAGCACCCGCTGCACGAGGGGGCGGGGCCGGCGCACCTTCCAGATCTGGTTGAACGCCCGCTCGATCGTGCCGATCATCGCGACCGTGGTCAACACGAGGGCGATACCGCCGACGGCCGACAGCCCGGTCGCCTTGCTGGCGAACTGCGTGAGGTTCGACGTGATGGTGTTGGCGATCGCCTTCGGCATCAGCATCTGGACGAAGTAATTGTCCAGGGCGGTGCGCAGCTTGCCGAACATCGGAAAGGTCGTGAAGATGGCCAGCACGATCGTCAGCAGCGGGACGATGGCGAGCGTGGTCGTGAACGTGAGGCTGCCCGCCACCTGCGGCAGCTTTTCCTCGGTGAGGCGGCGGCGCGCGAAGCGCACGAGGTCGCGCGCCTCGTTCCACGTCAATCCGCGCACCCGGTCGACGCCCATATTGATCATCTCGGTCGTGCTGCGGGAAAGATTGGTGACGGTCTTGGAAAGCATCGAAAAAGCGCCGACGGCGAGCGTGTCATCTTGTAAAGCGCCCTATAATACCAACGATGAACCCAACCAATCAGATTATCCTCGTGTTGTACTACTCGCGTCATGGAAAGACGCGCCGGCTGGCCGAACTGATCGGCCAGGGCATCGACAGCGTGCCGGGCCTGGAAGCCCGGTTGCGGACTGTTCCCGCGGTATCGACGGTGGCCGAAGCGACGGAACCCGACATCCCGCGCGCCGGCGCGCCCTACGTGGAGCTCGAGGACCTGGCGGAGTGCGCCGGACTGGCGTTGGGTTCGCCCACGCGGTTCGGCAATATGGCCGCGCCCATGAAATATTTCCTCGACGGTACTTCCGCGCAATGGCTGTCCGGCACCCTGGCCGGCAAGCCCGCCGCGGTGTTCACGTCGACGGGCAGCCTGCACGGCGGCCAGGAATCGACGCTGCTGTCGATGATGATCCCGCTGCTGCACCACGGCATGATGGTGATGGGCCTGCCCTACACCGAGCCGGAACTGATGACCACTGCCAGCGGCGGCAGTCCCTACGGCGCGACCCACTGGTCGGGCGTGGACGGCAACCGCCCGGTGACCGACGACGAGAAGCGGCTCGCGATCGCGCTCGGCCGGCGCCTCGCGCTGGCGGCCAAAAAACTGCAGGGGATGGAATAGGCAATGCAAACGCAAAGGGTGTTTCATACGGGCGCGGTGACGAGTCTCGTCATCCTGTTCGCCTGGCTGCTGGTCTGGGAAATCGTCGTCGCGCCGCTCCATCCGGGCGGCTCGCTGCTGGCGCTGAAGGCCCTGCCGCTGCTGCTGCCCCTCCGGGGCGTCCTCAAGCGCGACCTGTACACGCTGCAGTGGTCGTCGATGGTGATCCTGATCTACTTCGTCGAAGGCATCGTGCGCGCCTGGAGCGACAAGACGGACATCTCGCGCATGATGGCGCTGGGCGAAGCCCTGCTCGTGGTCTCGTACTTCCTGTTCGCCCTGCTGTACCTCCGTCCGTACAAGAAGCAGGCCCAGAAGCTGGCCAAGGAATTGCTCGACAAGGTCAAAGTACCGCATGACTGACACGCATGTCTGATCACCTTATCGAACGCTGCGCCGCCATCGTCGGCGCAAAGAACGTCCTCGTCGACGAGCACGACACCGCCCCGTACCTGACCGACTGGCGCGGCCGCTTCACGGGCCGCGCCCGCGCGGTCGTCCGTCCCGCCAGCACGGCGGAGACAGCCGCCGTCGTGCGCCTGTGCGCGGAACTGCGCGTGCCGGTCGTGCCGCAGGGCGGCCGTACGGGCCTCGTGCTGGGCAGCGTGCCGGATGCGGCGGGCGACGCCATCGTGCTGTCGCTGCGGCGCCTGAACCGCATCCGCGCTATCGACACGTTCAACCGCACGATGACCGTGGAAGCCGGCTGCATCCTGCAGGACATCCAGCACGCGGCGGCCGAACACGGCATGCTGTTCCCGCTGTCGCTGGCGGCCGAGGGCAGCTGCACCATCGGCGGCAACCTGTCGACCAATGCGGGCGGCACGGGCGTCCTGCGCTACGGGAATACGAGAGAATTGTGCCTCGGACTGGAAGTCGTCACGGCGCAGGGCGACGTGTGGGATGCGCTGCGTGGCCTGCGCAAGGACAATACCGGCTACGACCTGCGCGACCTGTACGTGGGCGCCGAAGGCACGCTCGGCGTCATCACGGCGGCCGTGCTGAAACTCTTTCCGCAGCCGAAGGCCGCGATCACGGCGCTCGTCGCGCTGGCCACGCCGCGCGACGCGCTGGCGCTGCTGAAGCTCGTCGAAGCGGCATGCGGGCCCACCTTGACGGGCTACGAATTGATGAGCGACGTGAGCCTGCGCCTCGTGGCCGCCCACTTCCCCGACCTGCCGCAGCCGTTCCCGGAGCGCTATCCGCAATACGCACTGCTGGAACTGTCGAGCCACGACTCGGAAGCGCACGGCGTGGCGCTGCTGGAACGCGCGATCGAGCGGGCGCTGGAAGACGGGCTCGCGCAGGACGCCGTCGTCGCCACGTCCATCGCCCAGTCGCGCGCGCTGTGGGCGATCCGCGAGCACATCCCGCTCGCGCAGGCGGCGGCCGGCAAGAACATCAAGCACGACATCTCCGTGCCGATCTCGCGCATCGCCGACTTCATCGAGACGACGGACGCGCAGCTCGAAGCGGATTATCCCGGCGTACAGGTCGTCTGCTTCGGCCACCTGGGCGACGGCAACCTGCACTACAACGTGGCGCCGCCCGAAGGCATCCATCACGACGACTTTCTCGCCGAGCAAGGTCGCATCAACCGCCTCGTGCACGACAGCGTGGCGGCGCACGGCGGGTCGATCTCGGCCGAGCACGGGATCGGCGCCCTCAAGCGCGACGAACTCCCGCGCTACAAGTCGCCGGTCGAGTTGCAGCTGATGCGTGCCGTCAAGGCCGCGCTCGATCCGCTCGGCATCATGAACCCCGGTAAAATCCTGTGAACCGGAGACTCCCATGATGCGCTTTCTTCCCCTGCTGGCGGCCTTCCTGTCGACCAATGCCCTCGCCGATCCCGTCTACAAATGCACGCAGGACGGCAAGACGAGCTACTCGGACCGGCCCTGCGCCCAGGGCAACTCGGTGGAGCTGCCGCCAGCGGTCGGCATCCGCCCGGAAGGCGCGGAATCCGTGGCGACACGTGATGCACGCACGCTCGTCGAGCTGGAAAAGCTGCGCATCGCGCGGGAGAAAGAACAGGCACGCATAGCCAAGGCCGACGCCCGCCAGGCCCGCGCCGCCGCCACCCATCGCAAGCAATGCGCACGCCTGAACCTGCGCCGGCGCTGGGCCGACGAAGACGCCGCCCGCCTGACGGGCCGCGCGAAAGTGGCGGCGCTGCGCCGCGCAAAACGGGCGACGGAAGCGCTGGCGGTGGAATGTCCGGCCTGAGTTTCCAATCCCACCAGCTGTCACGCTGGCTGCTGTTCGGCGAGTGGCGCGCGCACCCGATGCGCGCCGTGCTGGCCGTCGTCGCCATCGCCGTCGGCGTCGCGATGGGCTTTGCCATCCACCTGATCAACGCCGCGGCCTTCAACGAATTCAATGCGGCCGTGCAAAGCCTGTCCGGACAGGCCGACGTCCAGGTGACGGGACGCGAAGCCCTGTTCGCCGAAGACATCTATCCGCGCCTCGCCACGCACGACGGCGTCGCCCTCGCCTCGCCCGTGCTGGAAGTCGACGCCGCGCGGGCAGACGGCCAGGGCGCCCTGAAGCTCGTCGGCCTCGACGCCTTCCGCGCCGGGTACATCGCACCCGACCTGATGGGCGTGCCGGATGCGGCGCAGCCGTACGATGTCCTCTCCGACGACGCCGTGTTCCTGTCCCCGGCCGCGCAGGCGTGGCTGGGCAAGGCGCGCGGAGACGCCATCGTCGTGCGCGCCGGCACGCGCGACCTGGCATTGCGCGTGGCGGGTCCGATCCTGCGCGCGCGCAGCGGCCAGCGCCTCGGCGTGATGGACATCGGGGCACTGCAGTGGCGCTTCGACCTCACGGGCAAACTCTCGCGCATCGACCTGAAACTGCGCGACGGCGTCGACCGCGCCGCGTTCGAACGCTTGCTGGCGGCGGAGCTGGAACGCGATTATCCCGGCCGCTTCACCGTTGGCCGGCCCGGCGACGCCAACCAGGAAAGCCGCAGCAATAACCTCAGCCGCGCATACCGCGTGAACCTGACCGTGCTGGCGCTCGTCGCGCTGTTCACGGGCGCATTCCTCGTGTTTTCCACGCAGGCGCTGTCCGTGTTGCGCCGGCGCGGCCAGTTCGCGTTGCTGCGCGTGCTCGGCCTGGAGCGGCGCGCGCTGCTGCGGCAAGTGCTGCTGGAAGGTGCCACCTTGGGCGTGCTCGGCGCCCTGCTCGGCATCGCGGCGGGCTACGGCCTCGCGGCCGCCGCGTTGTCGCTGTTCGGCGGGGACCTCGGCGCCGGCTATTTCCCGGGCGTGAAGCCGCGCGTGCAGTTCGCGCCCGGCGCGGCCCTCCTGTACTTCGGCCTGGGCCTCGGCGTCGCGCTGCTCGGCTGCGCCGCGCCCGCCCTGGAAGCGGCTCGAGCCCGACCCGCCATCGCGCTCAAGTCCGGCAACGACGAGACGGCTTTGGCCCGCCTGAACCGCGTCTGGCCTGCGCTCGCGTGCCTGCTGCTCGCCGGTGCCTGCGCGTTCGCGCCGCCCGTGTTCGGGCTGCCGCTGTTCGGCTACATCGCCGTCGCCCTGCTGCTGTTCGGCGGCATCGGGCTGATGCCGCGGGTGGCCGCGTCCGCGTTCCGACTGCTGGACCGCCTGCTGCGCCGGCCGGAGAATCACTCGCCGGTGCTGGCGCTGACCCTCGCCCGCCTCGCCAACGCGCCGGGCCAGGCATCGATCGCGCTCGGCGGCGTGCTCGCGAGCTTCAGCCTGATGGTCGCGATGGGCATCATGGTCGCCAGCTTCCGCGTCTCCGTCGACGACTGGATCCTGCACATCCTGCCGGCCGATCTGTACGTGCGCAGCAGCGCTGGCGGCAACACGGGTGGCTTCGGTGCGCCGGAACAGGCGGCACTGGCCGGCGTGCCCGGTGTCGCGCGCGCCGCGTTCCTGCGCACGCGGCCGCTGTCGCTGGATCCCGCGCGCCCGAACATCGTGCTCGTCGCGCGCGACCTCGATGCGCGCGATCCGGGGCGGATGCTGGCCCTCGTCGGCGACGAAGCACCGGTGCCCGCAGGCGCCCGTCCCGTGTGGGTATCGGAAGCGATGACGGACCTGTACCGGGTAAAAGCCGGCCAGACCTTGAACATGCCGCTGGGCGGCCGCCCGCAACCATTCTTCATCGCCGGCGTGTGGCGCGACTACGCCAACCAGACCGGGTCCGCCGTCGTGCTCCTGAACGACTACCGCGCACTGACGGGCGACGCGACCGTGACGGATGCGGCGCTGTGGGCCGCACCGGGCGCCGACGTCGCGCGCGTCGAGGCGGCGCTACGCAAGCTGCCGTTCGGCGCGGCACTCCAAATGGCGCGACCTGGCGACATCCGCGCCATGAGCCTGAAGATCTTCGACCGCAGCTTCGCCGTGACCTATCTGCTGGAAGCGATCGCCATCGCCATTGGACTCTCCGGCGTGGCCGCCACGTTCTCCGCGCAGACGCTGGCGCGCGCGAAGGAGTTCGGCATGCTGCGCCACGTGGGCGTCACCCGCAGGCAGGTGCTGGGCATCCTTGCCGTCGAAGGCGGCGCGTTGACGGCGCTCGGCGTCGTCACGGGCTTCGTGCTGGGCCTCGTCATCAGCCTGATCCTCGTCTACGTCGTCAACCCGCAGTCGTTCCACTGGACGATGCAGCTGCACCTGCCGTGGCCTTTGCTGGGCAGCGTCGCGGCCGTGCTGGTGGCGGCTTCCGTCGCGACGGCGCTCGTGTCCGGACGGTACGCGTTGTCCGGCGGGCCCGTGCGCGCCGTGCGGGAGGACTGGTGATGATCGTCTTGCGCATCCTGCTGCTGTGGCTCGTCGCGGCATGCGTCCACGCGGCGCCTCCGGCGTTTGCGACGGTGACGCCCGGACGCGCCCTGACCTTCCCTGCCGACTACGGCGCCCATCCCGACTACCGCACGGAATGGTGGTACGCGACGGGCTGGCTGAAGACGCCGGACGGCAAGCCGCTCGGCTTCCAAGTCACGTTCTTCCGCAGCCGCACGGAGACGGATCCCGCCAACCCGAGCGCGTTCGCGCCGAAGCAGCTCATTATCGGCCACGCGGCGCTGTCCGACCCGGCACTGGGCCACCTCGTGCACGACCAGAGAAGCGCCCGCGCCGGCTTCGGCCTCGCCTACGCGAACACGGGCACCACCGACGTGAAGCTGGACGACTGGAGCATGCGGCGCGAACCGGACGGCCGCTACCGCGTCGTCGTGCGGTCCGGCGACCTCTCGTTCACCTTGCGGCTCACGCCCACGCAACCCGCGCTGCTGCAGGGCGTTGCCGGCTTTTCGCAAAAGGGTCCGCAGGCGGGTCACGCCAGCTACTACTATAGCGAGCCGCATCTCCAGGTCGACGGCGAGGTCGTGCAAGCGGGCCGCAAGCAGGCCGTGACGGGGGCCGCGTGGCTCGATCACGAATGGTCCAGCCAGGTGCTCGACACAAATGCCGCGGGCTGGGACTGGACCGGCGTGAACCTCGACGACGGCGGTGCGCTGATGGCCTTCCGGATCCGCGCCAGGGATGGTAGTACACTGTGGGCCCACGCGACCTGGCGCGACGGTGCCGGCAAGACGACGCAATACGGTCCGGACCAGGTCCGCTTCGCACCGCAGCGGACCTGGACCTCGCCCCGCACGAATGCCGCCTACCCGGTGGCGACGCTCCTCACCACGGGGACGACGCAATGGCGCATCGAGCCGCTGCAGCCGGACCAGGAACTGGATTCGCGCCGCTCGACCGGCGCCGTGTACTGGGAAGGCGCCGTGACCGTGCAGCGCGACGGCCGGCCCGCCGGACTTGGCTACCTCGAACTGACCGGCTATGTATCAGCCATGAAGCTGTAAGCGGCCATGAAGCGATAGCACCGCAACAAAACGAACAACGAAGACGACATGACCAACGGTTCCACCAGCGACACCCCCTCCACATCCCGCAAAGGCGCCCTCGCCGCATTGAAAGGCCTGCTGCCCTTCCTGCGGCCGTACCGCCGCCAGTTCCTGTTCGCCGGCATCGCGCTGCTCGTTGCGGCCGGCGCCACGCTCGCGATTCCCGCCGCGTTCAAGCAGATGATCGACCACGGCTTCGGGGCCAAGGGCGGCGCGTCCAATGCCGCCAGCGTCAACGCCACGTTCCTCGCGCTGTTCGGCGTGGCAGCCGTCCTCGCGGTCGCGACGGCGGCGCGCTACTACACCGTGTCGTGGCTGGGCGAGCGCGTGACGGCCGACATCCGCAGCGCCGTCTACCGTCACGTCGTCGAGCAGAGCCCCGAATTCTTCGAGACGACACGCACGGGCGAAGTCCTGTCGCGCCTGACGACCGACACCACGCTGATCCAGACGGTCGTAGGCACGAGCATCTCGCTCGCGCTGCGCAACACGCTGCTGTTCATCGGCGGCCTCGCGATGCTGTTCGTGACGAGCGCGAAACTCACGTCGATCATCCTGGGCCTGCTGGTGCTGGTCGTCGTGCCGATCGTGCTGTTCGGCCGGCGCGTGCGCAAGCTGTCGCGCGATTCGCAGGACCGCATCGCCGACGCGTCGGCCATCGCCGGCGAAATCCTCAACGCCATGCCCACCGTGCAGGCGTTCACCCACGAAAAGATCGAGGCGCAGCGCTTCGGCGCGTCCGTCGAAGGCGCGTTCGCAACGGCGATGCGGCGCATCCGCGCCCGCGCCGTCCTCACGATGCTCGCCATCGCGCTCGTGTTCGGGGCCATCGTGTTCGTGCTGTGGCTGGGCGCGCACGCCGTGCTGGAAGGCACCATGACGGGCGGCGACCTGGGCCAGTTCATCCTGTACGCGTCGATCGTGTCCGGCGCCATCGGCGCGCTGTCCGAAGTGATGGGCGAGTCCCAGCGCGCGGCCGGCGCCACCGAGCGCCTGCTGGAACTGCTGGCCGTACGCTCCGATATCCGCAACCCCGCGCATCCGACGCCGCTGCCGAACCGCACGGCCGGCGGCGCGGCGCTGCAGCTGGCGAACGTTCAGTTCTCGTACCCGTCGCGGCCCGAGACCGCCGCGCTGGATCACGTGAGCCTCGACGTCAGACCCGGCGAAACGGTGGCCGTCGTCGGCCCGTCCGGCGCCGGCAAGACCACGCTGTTCCAGCTGCTGCTGCGCTTCTACGATCCGCAGGCGGGCGGCATCCGCCTCGACGGCGTGGACATCCGCGACCTCGACCTGCACGTGCTGCGCGGCGCCATCGGCATCGTCCCGCAGGACACGGTGATCTTCTCGGCCAACGCGCTGGAAAACATCCGCTACGGCCGCGCCGACGCGACGGACGAGGAAGTCATCGCCGCCGCGAAGCTGGCCGCGGCCCACGAATTCATCGAACGCCTGCCGCAGGGCTACCAGTCGTACCTGGGCGAGCGCGGCGTGCGGCTGTCGGGCGGCCAGCGCCAGCGGATCGCGATCGCACGCGCCCTGCTGAAAAATCCGCCGCTGCTCCTGCTCGACGAAGCGACCAGTGCCCTCGACGCGGAATCCGAACGCCTCGTGCAGCGCGCGCTGGAAGCGGCGATGGTGGGCCGCACGACCCTGATCATCGCGCACCGCCTGGCCACCGTGCAGCGGGCCGACCGCATCATCGTGATGGAAGACGGGCGCATCGTGGAGACGGGCACGCATGCCTCGCTGGTGGCGCTGGGCGGCATCTATGCGAACCTGGCGGCTTTACAGTTCCATAACGTCCATGTCGAACATTGAGTTGGCGGGGCGACAACGCTGTAACTGATTTCGCAACGGCTGATGCCATTCCGCCAAGCATTTGTTGCTTGAAGACATCGGAATCGCGCCACATTTTTGTTTCCTAGTGGATAGCTGACGTACCATAACGCAACGTCAGCTCATCCCCTATTTTCATGAACAAACAATCGTTCAGCATCGCGAACTGGACTGTCGGCACCAAGATCACCGCCTTCACGTTCGCCCTCGTCTCCGTCATCCTCGCCGGCCTCGTTTTCACCATCACGTGGACCACCTCGTCGATGCTGCATGGGCGCGCCATCGCCAACGTCAACTCGGAACTGCAGAGCGTCGTCAACGCCGTCGAAATGTTCGACGGCGTGATGAAGAACCAGGCCACGAGCTTCGGCCGCATCTTCGCCACGCATTTCGAAGGCGAGTTTACGCTCGACACCGACGCGCCGGTGGCCGTCGGCGACAAGCAGGTACCGACCCTGAAATCGGGTGGCAAGCCCCTGAACCTCGACTTCACGCTCCCCGACCGCTTTACGCGCCAGACCGGCGGCAACGCGACGATCTTCGCGGCCAGCGGCGATGACTTCGTCCGCATCAGCACGTCGGTCAAGAAGGAAAACGGCGAGCGCGCCGTCGGCACGATCCTCGCGCACGAGAGCCCCGCGTATGCCGCGATCCGCGCCGGCAAGCCGTACGTCGGCCTGGTAAGACTGTTCGGCAAGCAGTTCATGACGGACTACGAACCGATCCGCGATGCTTCCGGCAAGGTCATCGGCATCCTGTACGTCGGCCTCGACGTCGACGCCAACATCGCCGCGCTGCGCGACCGCATCAAGAAGATGAAGGTGGGCGACACCGGCTATTACTTCGTGCTCGACGCGGCCAAGGGCAAGACCTACGGCGACCTGGTCGTCCACCCCGTCAAGGAAGGCAAGAACATCCTGGCCAGCAGGGATGCGAGCGGCCGCGAATTCATCAGGGAAATGCTGGAAACGAAACAGGGCCTGATCACCTATCCGTGGATGAATGCCGAAGCGGGCGAGACGAGCCCCCGCACGAAGGTGGCCGCCTACCGGCTGTTCAAGGACTGGAACTGGCTGATCGCCGGCGGCACGTACGAGGACGAGATCACGAAGGAAGCGGCGCACCTGCGCAATACCTACATCGGCATCGGCCTCGCGGCGCTGGCGATCTTCGCGGCGATCCTGCACACCGTGATGAAGCGCACCGTTACCCGTCCGCTCGTCAGTGCCCGCGACGCTGCCGTGCGCATCGCCGAGGGCGACCTCACGGTGCGCATCGCCGTCGACCGCAGCGACGAGATCGGCCTGCTGGCCGAAGCGATGAACAACATCAGCGGCAGCCTGTCGAACGTCGTCGGCCAGGTGCGCAGCGGGGCCGAACAGATCGCCAACGCGTCCGGCGAGATCTCGAGCGGCAACCTGGACCTGTGCTCGCGCACGGAACAGCAGGCGGCGAACCTGGCGTCCACCGCGAACTCGATGCAGGACCTGACGGAGACCGTGCGCCGCAACGCCGGCGACGCCCACGAAGCGAACCAGCTGGCCGTCAACACGTCGATGGTCGCGCAGGAAGGCGGCCGCATGGTGCGCGAAGTGATCGACACGATGGACACGATCAAGGCGTCGTCCGGCAAGATCGGCGACATCATCGGCGTCATCGACGGCATCGCCTTCCAGACGAATATCCTCGCGCTGAACGCGGCCGTGGAAGCGGCGCGCGCCGGCGAACAGGGCCGCGGTTTCGCGGTCGTGGCAACCGAGGTGCGCAACCTCGCCCAGCGCAGCGCCGCGGCGGCGAAGGAAATCAAGGGCCTGATCGTCGCGTCGACGGCGGAAGTGGACGCCGGCAGCCGCATCGTGCAGGAAGCCGGCGTCACGATGAACGAAGTACTGGCCAGCGCCGAGAAGGTCACCGCGATCATGGATCGCATCAGCAAGGCGAACGCCTCCCAGAGCAGCGGCATCGAACACATCAACCGCTCGATCGGCGAGATGGACCAGGTCACCCAGCAGAACGCGGCCCTCGTCGAGGAAGCCAGCGCGGCCGCGCAGGCCATGCAGCAACAGGCCGACCAGCTGGCGCGCTCGGTGCGCTTGTTCAAGCTGGACCACGCGTCCGGCACACGCCTCGCACTCACGTAGCCGTAGGGTGGGCACCCCGTGCCCACCATGACGTTCGCGCGGTGCCTGCGCCCGGTGGGCACCTTCGTGTCGGGCCGCCGGACCGACACCCCACCCTACCGCGGCGCCTACGTTCGGTGTAGAGT